>Ga0207650_10000568_pt1 | contig 29900 bp, 22 predicted proteins | sample KBSS63metaG_FD_184325 | JGI IMG/M metagenome (GOLD analysis project Ga0207650, IMG submission 184325) | Switchgrass rhizosphere microbial communities from Kellogg Biological Station, Michigan, USA - KBS S6-3 metaG (SPAdes) (version 2) | ecosystem: Host-associated > Plants > Roots > Rhizosphere...
GAACCAAAAACAACAATCCGCGTTACCTTGGTAGTCTTCGAAACCGTCCTCGATGTCCTCGGTTAGTGTCCTCGATGTCCTCGTTCGTACAGAACCGTAGCCCACGCTTTCAAGCGTGGGACCGCCGACGCTTCCCGAATGGTGAGCCCGCCTGGGCGGGCGAAAGAAAGCTTTCTTTCGCCCGTTAAAACGGGCTCCCGAGATTCGGGCGACAGGAAACCCCCAGTTAAAACTGGGGGCTACGGTTCTTACGACGGCTACGCCGCCCGGGCTGATGAGAAACTTTTCTAACTCGCCCTTGCCCGCGTCTTCCGCTCGTACATGACGCGATCGGCTTCGCGAATCGCGTCGTCGAGCTCGTCGGCGTTCGGGAAAAATGCGGCGCCCCACGACACCGTGCAGGTCGTTCCGCTCGGGGTTGTGATTCCGTCGTCGAGCGAGGCGAAACGCTGCGTGACCAGTTCGATCGGCGACTGCGGCATCACCACCAGAAACTCGTCGCCGCCCCAGCGGAAGAGCAGATCGTCCGCGCGGATGCGTTTGCGGATCGCGTTGGCGACGCTGCGGATTGCTTCGTCGCCCGCCTCATGTCCCTCGGCATCGTTAATCCGCTTGAGGCGATCGACGTCCGCCATCACCACCACGCCGTGCATCTCGCGCGGCATGGCGTGGAAGGCGTGACGCGACAACGCGTTCGTGAGCGGATCGGTGTTCGCTTTGATGGCCAGTTGATCGCGCGCGACCTGCAGCGCGGCGACGGCGTCCGTCAACTCGCGGTGCGCCGCCTCGGCGGCGATGAGGACCATTCCATATCCGAGGAGCACGGCGGCGAGGAGATCGGCCAGCGAGGATGAATCGAGATATGGGATGACGATGCCGCGTCGCTGAAACGCGTAAAGCGGCACGTAGGCGAAGTACAGAATCGCCATCAGCGCCAGCGGAATCCGCATCATGTGCCACCCCACCGTGTGCTGCGTGATGCGGCCGAGGATCAGGTAGCACGCCACGATGACGACGGCGACGATGGACGATTCGACCATGAAGAGCGCGCCAAAATCGGGCGCCGCGATCACGATCAGAATCGCCATCGCGATCGCCAGCGGCGTGGCGTAGCCGAGGAGTTTGAGCGGCAGCGGATCATCGACGAGATCGCGGCAGCCGGCGAAGAGCAGCACCAGAAACAGCCACTGCGCGAGCAGGTACACCAACCACCACGGCCACGGACTGGACGTGGCGATGTAGATGCGGACGGCCATGATGGCCACGAACATCGCCGCCCACGCCCACGCCCAGCTACGCGCGTATCGCCAGAGGAACGTCCGCGCGATCTGCCCGAGGACGAGGACGAGCAGAAGGGTGCCGATGGCCTGGAAGGTGACGGCGACGGGGGAAAAGTCGGGCATCGGGGTAATGGTGCGCGTTTACCGGCTCCGGATTCAATGTGAATCCGCGTGGGCGACTGGAAACCAAATGTTGAATGGTGAATGTTGAATGTTGAATGAGAGGGACCAACCACGTCGTCTTCCATTCAACATTCAACATTGAACATTCAACATTTAACATTCGTCGTCCAAGGTGAAACCCGTGACGCCGATTGGAACAGAGCCCTCTTTCGGCGTTCCGCGCAAACGGCTGGAAGCAATCTTCTCCTCCCCTTCCGCGGATACCGGACGCATCCGCGTCGTCATCTGCGCGCGCGCCGAGGCCAGGTACACCTTGATCCCCTTCTCCTTGTAGATGCGCTCGATCTCCGCTTCGTCGGCGTCGATGACGATGTAGTCGTCGATGCGGCTGGAGTAGATGGCGAACTTGCCGTTTGCCTGCTTGTCGATGCGCCACGCCACGAACGTAGATTAATCCAGAGCGCGCAGAAGCGCCGTGACGCGATCGCGTTGCGACGACCACGCCTCCCACACGCCCGCGCTCCACTCACGGACCGCAGCGATGTGATCATCGGCCATGGCCACATCGAAGATGGTCTGCTTCCAAGCATCGGATGGCGGCGGATCGAGGTGCGGCCAGTCGCGAACGCGTTCTGCGACCTTCTGCATGTACGACGCGACGTCTGATGGCGCGATGTTGCGCTCCATCATCAGATAGAGCCCGGCCAGGTGGATGTCGATCGACTTGTCGGGATGCAGCCCGCCCGGATGCTGCACCGCGTACGCCTCGACCGTCAGGTGGTGCACCTGCCCGAACAACACGGCGTTGCTGAACTCCCGTCCGATCACCTCGGTGAACAGACTCCAGCACTCATCCGAGGCGTTGAAGTAGCCGTCGTAGGGGATGGGATTGCCGGCCGGCATCACCAGGCCGCAACCGGGGCAGCGTGTTTCGGCGGATTCGAGAGTCATGAGAGAAATCGTGCGCAATCGTAGCGCCGGCCGCTCGCCATGTCTGTTAATTCGATCGCCGGTTTGGCATTCGCGATCGGAGCGCTGGCGTCTCGCCGGCTGGACCGGCTGCGTCCTCGCTGCCGAATGGGAGGCTTGCGCGGGTCGCGGTTACCAGCGGGATTTGGGGGTTTGGCGGTTCGGCAGCGAGGACGCAGCCGAGCCAGCCGGCGGGGACGCCAGCGCTCCGGCTTCGCTTACGCTACGTCGAACTCCGTGCGTTACGTCACGGACGCGTTCGCTGGCAGCAGCGATGATATGCCCTACAATTCGCCCATTCGCGTTATTTGTAGCGGCCAAGGTCCGGCCGCATACCCAGGAAAAGCTACAGGAGCTTCGTGCCGCTATGCCGACACCGAATCAGGATTCCTCTGCCGTCCCCGTCAACGCAACCGATGAAACCAGGCAGAGGAGCCGCCGCATCGTCGGCGTCTCGCTCGGCGCAACGCTCATCACGATGGTGGTGCTCTTCGCGGCCATGGCCCTCGCGCCGGTCGACGCGAACGCCGCCAACACCTGCACGCTCACCAGCACTGCGCCGATCACGAACTGGAGCGACACCACCAAGTGGACCGGTTGCGCCGGCGGATTTCCCGGGCAGACGGCAGCGGGCGATACGGCCATCGTCACGCTGGGCAGCTTCACCCTCAACGTCAACACGTTCGCCAATCCGGTCATCTTGCAGATCAGCGGAAGCGGGAGCTCCATCCCGATCCAGGTGTCGAACGGCGGCACGTTGACGCTGGAGACGTCCAGCACCGCCACGAGCAACAACACCTTTACGGTCGCCAGCGGCGGCACGATGGGCGTCGACCTCTCCACGAACCTTTCCGGCTGGCAGAGTCCGGTCACCCTCAACGGCGGGACGTTCAACACTGCCGGCTCCATCACCTTCATCAGTGGCGCGCAACTGACCGTGAACGGCGGGACGATTCAGGGCGGCGGAACGATCACCATCCCCTCCGGCGGCGCGATGACATTTGCCGGTACGACCGGCACGATGACGCTCACCGGCGACACGACCATCGACAACTTCGGCTCGATCACCTTGAGCTCCACATCGAATCCGCTTTCGATCAACAACAGTTCGACGATCATTAATGAAGCGAGCGGCGCATTCGGACTTTTCGGCGACGCGCCGATCAACACCGACAACGTCGCATCGCCGCTGATCAACAATCTTGGGACTCTGGCCAAGACCGGCGGTACGACCAGCATCATCAACGCGCCGCTGAACAACAGCGGTACCGTCAGTGCCGGAAGCGCGACCATCGGCCTGGCCGGCAGCGGCACGCACAGCGGCTCGTTCGTCTCCGGCAGCACGACGTCGATCGGCTTCACCGGCAGCAACACGTTCAATAGCGGCTCTTCGTTCAGCGGCACGGCGCCGGTCAAATTCGCCAGCGGCACGCAGACCTTCAACGCCGCGGTGACCGCCAGCGGCGGCATCAAGTGGGCCGGCGGCGAGATCGCCGGCACCGGACCATTCAACATTTCCGGCACGTCGTCGCTCGACGGCAGCAGCAGCGGGATGATCCTGACCGGCGTGATCAACAACACGGGCACGATGACGTACGCCGCCACGCCGAACGCGCTCACGATCAACGGCGTCTCCGCAAAGCTGGAGACGTCGTCGTCGGGCAGCTTCACGATCGCCGGAGACTTCGACGTCCAGGCCGTTCCCTCGGGCGCGGGCACGCTGCGCATCAACGGCGCTTCCGCGCAGCTCTTCAAATCGGCCGGCACAGCCGGTTCGTCGATCCTCGCCTATCTCGACAACGCCGGCGGCGTGGTCACCAACAACGCCACCGGACCTCTCAACATCGCCGGCGGCGGCAAGTCGACCGGCACGCTGAGCGTGACGAGCTCCGGCAACATCATCAACTTCACCAACGGCACGTTCGACGACAACGGCGCCGTTTTCGGCTCCGGAACGTTCAATGTGGCCGGCGGAACCCTGAACATCAACACGGCCACGACCTTCAACAGCGTCCCGAGTCTCAACATCAGCGGCGGCACGCTCGGCGGCACCGGCGCCGTCTCGCTGACGGCGACGCCGACCTGGTCCGGCGGCACGATCACCGGAAGCGGCTCGCTCACCGTCGGCGGTTCCGGCGTGCTGACGATCACCGGCGCGACCGGAGCGATGACGCTCGACGGCCGCACGCTGACGAACAGCAACACGATCCTCTACAGCTCGAGCACCAACAACCTGACGCTCAAAAACTCCGCATCGATCGTCAACAGCGGCTCGTTCACCGCCGCCGGTTCCGGCATGATCGACAGCGACGGCTCCGCGGTCTCGTTCTCGAACAACAACCAGTTCACCAAGACCTCCAGCGGGACGTTCGTCGTCAAGCCGACGTTCAACAACGCCGGCAGCGGCGTCTCCGTCACCGGCGGCGTGCTGGCAATCGACGCCGATGGTACGAGCAGCGCGCCCTGGACGATGCAGCCTGGTACCGAGGTGTGGTTCCCAACGCCGTTCGCAACGACGTACACGTGGGCGAGCGGAACCAGCTTCAGCGGCGGCAAAGTCACGATCGACAACGGAACCGTGGCCAACAGCGTGGCCATGACCCTCACCAGCACCAACCTCGAGTTGAACGGCGGCACGTTCATGAACAATGCCTCGTTCACCATCAGCAATCCGGCCTCGTTCAAATGGACGGACGGCATCCTGGCCGGCGCCGGCCACACCATCATCACCTCGGGGACGACCTTCGACATGCTGAGCGAGTTCGGCGCGCGCTCGATGACCACGCACGCCATCGACAACGCCGGCAACGCCACCATGTCCGCGCTCACGCAGCCGATCAGTCTCAACAGCAGCTCGGTCTTCAACAACACCGGCACGCTCGACATCCAGAGCGACGGCTCGATGCTCACCGACGGCGTCGGCATCAACCTCTTCACCAACACAGGAACGGTGAAGAAGAGCGCGGGCGGGTCGGGATTCCGCTTCGACGTTCAGTACACCCAGTCCGCCGGCACGACTGACGCGAATTCGCCGACGTCCGGCAGCACGATCATCTTCAACAACGGCGGAACGCTGAGCGGCGGCGCGCTGCAGGCGACGGCGTCGACCAACTTCGTCGACTTCTTCAACGGAACGTTCAACGTGAACGGCGGCTCGCTGAACAACGGCCAGCCCGGCGCGCTGCGCCTCAACGGCAGCGGTGCGGCCGTCGGGATCAACGTTGCGAAGTCCGCAACCAACTTCATCCACAACTCAGGCACGCTGCAGGGATCGGCGAACCTGACCATTCCGAGCGGCGGCACCTACACCTGGAACGGCGGCACGATGAGCGGCACTGGCCAACTCGTCATCGCCAGCGGCGGCAATCTTCTCGTCCCCGGGACGTCGGCCTCTTCTCTGACGCTCTTATCGAAAACGATCAACAACAGCGGACAGATTACCTATCACCCGCTGACCGGCGGCACCGGCAATCAGCTCACGCTCTTCGGAACCGCGTCGATCACGAATCAGAGCGGCGGCGTCATCAGCGTCACCGACAACTCCGCCTTCCTGCAGAGCGGGGGCGGAACGAGCATCGTCAACAGCGGCACGTTCCAGACGTCCGGCAGCTCCAGCGTTGCGCCGACGCTGACCAACAACGCCGGCGGTCTCGTCAAAGCGAACGGCGGGATGCTGACGCTTCTCGCCGGCAGCAGCACCGGCACGCTCGATGCCGTATCGCCCGGCGCGATCAACTTCGGCGTCGGATCGACCTTCACCATCACCGGCGGAACGTGGGGCGGCAGCGGCGGCGGATTCTGGGTCACCGGCGGCGACGTCACCTTCTCCGCGCCGTTCTCCGTCTCTGACTTCGCGCTGAACTCGGGACAGATCGACGGCAGCGCCACGCTCACGCTCACCGGCAGCAACGCCTGGGGCGGCGGGACGATGGCCGGCGCGGGCACCACCACGAACAACGGCACCGTGACGATGGTGAACAACAGCAACTCGTTCCTCGACACGCGAACGTTCAACAACAGCGGCACGCTCACGTTCCAGAACGGCGGCGGATCGCTGCAACTGGTCAACGGCGCCGTCTTCAACAACAGCAACACGTTCACCTATCAGGGCGACACACCCTTCACCTGCAACTGCGCGACGCCCGGGCTCTTCCACAACCTCGTTACCGGCACGATCACGAAAACGTCGGGTACCGGCGTCGCCCTCGTCAGCGCGCCCTTCAACAACGACGGCAACGTCAACGTGAACCTCGGCCAGCTCGCATTCATCGCCGCCGGCTCGCATACCGGCGCATTCACCGTGGCCGCCAACGCGTTCCTCACCTTCACCACCGGCAACACGTTCAGCGGTACGTCCTCGCTCAGCGGCGCGGGAGAACTCGAGTTCACCGGCGGCACGTCGACGATCGGCAGCACCACGGTCACGCCGGGCACGCTCACGATCACCAGCGCGAACGTGACGCTCAACTCCCCCGCGACCATCGGCACGCTCAACGTCCATAACACCGCGACCCTCGGCGGCACTGGCACGATCCACCTCACCGCGGCCAGCCCCGTCTCCGAATGGACCGGCGGCACGATCAACGGCAGCGGCACGATCACCGTCAACGCCGGCGCGAACTTCCAGCTCGACGGCCTCACCGCCGCGATGACTCTCGACACTCGGCCGATCGTCAACAACGGAACGCTCAGCTACGTCTCCGCGACGAATGGACTGATCCTCGCCAACGGCGCCGTCATCACCAACGCCGGCGGCGCAACGCTGACTCTCGATGCCGGACCGGGCATCGGCGTCAGTGGCATCAACAACGTCATCGCCAACAACGGCCTCCTGCAGCGGAACGTGAACGGCACGATCGGCATCAGCCCCGCCGTCACGAACACCAGCACCATCAACGCGAACCTCGGTACGCTCGCCTTCAACGGCGGCCTGACGCAGACGGCTGGCACGACTAACCTTCTCGGCGGCTCCATCTCCTCGCCGTCGGCAATTTCCCTCGCGGGCGGATCGCTCACCGGCAACGGCACCGTCGCCGCGGCGCTCAACAACACCAACGGCATCGTCGCTCCGGGCAGCGCGGTCGCGACGGGAACGATCATCTTCACCGGCCCGTACGCGCAAGGCGCCAGCGGCGCGATGAACCTCAAGATCGGCGGCACGACGAACTTCGACGTCGTCGAGGGCACCACCTCCGGAGTGACGCTGGCCGGCGCGCTCAACGTCTCCCTCTTCAACGCCTTCGTCCCGTCCAGCGGCAACACGTTCGACGTCCTCCGCTTCAACACCCGCAGCGGCGACTTCACCCATCCCTACAACACGCCCACCTTCGCCGGCGGAGGAAGCTTCCAGGACGCCTTCGTCTCCGGCACGCCGAGCGTCCTGCGCCTCACCGCCGTCGTCACCGCATCCGATCTCCAGATCACGCAGTCGGCGCCCGCCTCGCTGCTGCACAACCAGACCGGCACGTGGACGCTGGCCATCACCAACGGCCCGACGCCGGTCACCAACGTCGTCGTCACCGACACCTTCGCCAACGCAAACTTCATCAGCGCGACGTCGGTCGGCCCGTGCACGCCGTCCGGCTCGACGGTCACCTGCAATCTCGGATCGCTGGCGGCGAATCAGTCGGTCAACGTCTCGCTGCAACTGAGCGCGCCAAATCTCGTCACCATCTCCAACAGCGCCTCAGTCACGGCCACCGAGTTCGATCCGAACACCGCCAACAACAACACCGGCAACGCCTTCACCACCGTTCTGCCATCCGCCGATCTGTCGATCACCAACACCGCCTCGGGCAATCCCGTCAACGCGGGCAGCCCGCTGTCGTTCGCGATCAACGTCACCAACGGCGGTCCAGACGGCAGCGGTGCGCTCACGGTCACGAACACATTCCCCGCGGGTGTGACGTCGTTCACCTTCTCCGGCGCCGGCTGGAGTTGCGGAGCGCTTTCCGGAAGCACTGCCACCTGCACGAATGCGACTTCGATCGCGAACGCCAGCTCCGCGCCGACGCTCACCCTGAACATGAACGCTCCGGCCAGCGGTCCCGCGGTCGACAGCGCAACAGTCTCCGCCGCCACTTCCGATCCGAACAACGGCAACAACAGCGCCTCGCAATCGGTGGCTGTGACCGCGCAGTCGGACGTGAGCATCACCAAAACCGGCCCGGCCTCGGTCATCGCCGGCCAGAACATCGTCTACACCGTCACCGTCACGAACAACGGTCCGTCGTCCGCCTCCGCGGTCAACGTCGCCGATCCAACGCCGGGCGGCCTGACCTTCGTCTCCAACAGCGGCGGCTGCACCACTGCGTATCCCTGCGCGCTCGGCACGATGACGAACGGGCAGACCGTGACCATCACCTCGACCTATTCGACCTCTCCGAGCTCCACCGGCAGCGTCACGAATACGGCCACCGTTTCGTCGACCACCGCCGATCCGGCGGCCGGAAACAACAGCGCCACGAAGACCACCACCGTCACCGCCAGCGCCGACCTGTCGATCACCAAGAGCGGTCCGGCGTCGTCCTCTGCCGGTTCGCCGCTCGTCTACACCATCACCGTCACCAACAACGGTCCGTCCGACGCCGCCGCCGTCTCCGTCGCCGATCCGACGCCGGCCGGAACCAGCTTCGTCTCCAACAACGGCGCCTGCCTCACGCCCTTCCCCTGCTCGCTCGGAACGATGACGCCCGGCCAGACCAAGACCATCACCAGCACCTTCACCACTCCGGCGAACTTCACCGGCACGAGCGTCGCCAACACCGCCACCGTCTCGAGCGCGACGACACCCGATCCGAGCGCCGCAAACAACAGCGCCACCGCCACCACCGCCTTCGGCGCCGCGAGCGCGGATCTCGCGGTGAGCAAGAGCGGCCCGTCGACAGCCGCGAACGGCTCGACCGCCGCCTACGCGATCACCGTCGTCAACAACGGTCCTGGCTCGGCCACGAACGTCGTCCTCAACGATCCCGCGCCTGCCGGCCTCTCCTTCACGTCCGGCACCTCGCCCTGCATCACCGGCTTCCCCTGCGCGCTCGGCACCCTCACCGCCGGACAGAGCGTCACCATCACCGCCTCGTATACCGTCACCGCCACCTCCGGTTCTGTCACCAACACCGCGCTCGTTTCGGGATCGACCTTCGATCCGATCTCCACCAACGACAGCGCCAGCGCCACCACCACCATCGGCGCGAGCACCTGCGGCGCGCAGCCGCCGGCGCTCATCGCGCCGGCCAGCGGCGCCACCGTCTCCTCGCCGGTCACCTTCTCCTGGTCCGCCGTCGCCGGCGCGACGGGATACAAAGTCTTCGCCTCCGTCGGCGGCGCCTCGACGCAGGAGATCGGCTCGACCAGCAGCACCTCCATCACCCTTCCCATCGCCGGCGGCAATGTGACGTGGTTCGTCCAGGCGCTCGGCATCCAGAACTGCAGCAACCTCGTCTCCGCCACGCGCACCTTCACCGCCTGCGGCGACGGCAGCGCGCCGCTGCTGTCCGTTGTCGGCACCTCCAGCTCCGGCCAGAGCTACACCGTGCAATGGAGCGACGCCGGCACGTCCAGCTACGAGCTGCAGGAATCGGCCACCGAAGCCTTCGACAATCCGACGACGTTCCAAGTCAATGGCACTTCGCGCGCCTTCACCAAATCGGCGACGACGGCCAGCGCGTTCTTCTACCGCGTTCGCGCCCTCTCCGCCTGCGGCCAGGGACCCGGTCCGTACTCGACGCCGCAGCGCGTGGTGGTCGTGCCGGTCACGCCGATCAACGCCCAGAGCCCCAGCGCCACGGTCGACATCAACAACAAGCACGTGGTCATTCAGAGCGTCTTCATCCCCGGCCAGGGCGCGGTCATTCCGTTCACTGCGACGGCCGACGAACCGTGGCTGACGGTCACTCCATCCAGCGGCTTCCTCCCCGCGGCCGGACTCACGCTCAGCGTCTCCGCCGATCCGGCCGATCTCCCCAACGGCACCTTCACCGCCACGATCATCGTCACCTTCCCCGACGCCATCGGCGGCAAGATCGGCACGCTCGATACCAAGCCGCCGGTCACCGTTCCTGTCTCCGTCAGCGTCGTCACGCCGGTTTCGCCGACGACGATTTCCACCCCTTCCGCGAACTCGCTGATCATCCCCTCGGTCGGCCACCTCGACGGCATCAACTCGCAGTGGCGCTCCGACGTCCGCATCACCAACACCGCCGCGCAGAAACTCAACTACCTGCTGCGCTTCACGCCGGCCGGCGGCGATCCCTCCTCGGTCAAGCAGACGCAGGTCTCGATCGCCGCGAACGACACCATGGCCCTCGATGACATCGTCAAGAACTGGTACGGCGTCGGCGCGCTCGGCGACGCCGCCAACGGCGTCCTCGAAGTCCGTCCGCTCAACACCAGCGGCAAGGGAACGCCGGTGTCCGAGGATGTGAGTGTATCGTTTGTGACCGTGGCGTCGAGCCGGACGTTCAACCAGTCCGCGGGCGGCACCCTCGGCCAGTACATTCCGGCCATCCCCTTCGCCAACTTCGTCGGCAAGACGACCGGAGATGCCCGCGCCGGAATCCTCAGCCTTCAGCAGATCGCACAATCGCCCACCTATCGCACCAACCTCGGCATCGTCGAGGCGGCCGGCAAACCGGTCTCCGTCCTGGTCAGCGTCTTCGACACCTCGGGCAAAAACCTGCTCAACCTCCCTCTCGATTTAAAAGCGGGCGAGCAGCAGCAGCTCAACTCCTTCCTCGCGGCGAAGAACATCACGCTCACCGACGGCCGCGTGGAAGTGAAAGTCACCGGCGGCGACGGTAAGATCACCGCCTACGCTTCCGTCGTCGACAACAAGACCACCGATCCGCTTCTCGTCAGCGGCGTCCCGCTTCTGCAGACGCCGGCGCGCACGTTCGTCATGCCCGGCGTGGCCGACATCAGCAACGGCCTGGCGAACTGGCGCACCGACCTGCGCATCTTCAACGCCGGCGCCGATCCGCAATACATCACCATGACCCTCTACCCGCTCAACGACGCCACGGGCGCCACGATCGCGCGCTCGCTCACCGTCAATCCGGGCGAAGTCACGGTGCTCGACAACGTTCTGGCCTCGCGCTTCGGCGCCACGAACGTCGGCGGCGCCATGCACGTCGACACGCTCACCGATGCGAACCTCGTCGTCACCGGACGCACCTACAACCAGGTCGACGGCGGCGGCACCTACGGCCAGTTCATCGCCGCGGTAACGCCCGCTGACGCCGTCGGCAAAGGCACCCGCACGCTGAACGTCCTGCAGGTCGAAGACTCCACCCGCTACCGCACCAACCTCGGCATCGCCGAAGTGAGCGGCAAGCCAGCCACCGTCGAAGTCTCCGTCTTCCTCCCCGACTCCAAAGTCGCGCCGAAGGTCACCATCCCCCTCGCCGCGAACGAATACCGCCAGTTCCGCGTCCTCCAGCAACTCGGCGTCGGCACGGCCTACAACGCAAGAATCTCGATCAAAGTCATCGACGGCGACGGCCGCATCACAGCGTACGGTTCCGTCATCGACATGCAGACGCAGGACCCGACCTACGTACCCGCGCAGTAACCCGCATCCGTGGGGCACAGACGTTCTGTGCCCCACAACGTAGCTCGGGTCACTCTGCGCACAGCCTGATCCGCACCGCGCACTTGCAGATCCACACTGCACACGGCCGAATCCGCGCTGCGCGCAGCCGAATCCGCGCTGTACACAGGCGAATCTGCGGTGCACACAGGCGAATCCGCCCCGTACACAGCCGAATCCACGCCGTACACAGCCGAATCCGCGCTGCACACAGCCGAATCCGCGCTGCACACAGCCGAATCCGCGCTGCACACAGCCGAATCCGCACTGCACACAACCGAATCCGCGCTGCACACAGGCGAATCCGCACTGCACACAGCCGAATCCGCGCCGCACACAGCCGAATCCGCGCTGCACACAGCGAAATCCGCGCTGCACGCGGTCTGATCCACTGATCTACTAATCCACTGAAACTGCTGAGTTTACCGGCACCGATCTCGCAATATCGGATGTCGGAGGTAAACCCATGGCAAGCAAGAAACTCCAGGCGGCACTGTTGAGCGTTTCGCTCCTTCTGCCTGCCGGAAGCACCTTCGCGGCGACGCATCATCATCACTACCGCCACCACCATCGCCACCACTACAGCCAGGCGCGCGGAGCCGTCATCGGCGCCGTGGCAGGCGCGGCCATCGATCACCATCAGCCGCTCAAAGGCGCGCTCGTCGGTGCCGCGGTCGGCGAAGGCGTGCAGATCTTCCGCAACCACAAAGCGCACTGAGTCTGAGTAGCGTAGTGCCGGCGTCTCGGCTGCATCCGGCGTGGCGTCTCGCCCGGCGGGGGTTTCCGGGATTCAATCGCCGATCGGAATTTGATCACGGACACCACCGTCGGGCGAGGACGCCTGGCACTACGCCCAGTGCCTCCGTGGTTAAAAGCCTTTATCGTAGCCACGTGCTGAGACTTCTACTGCTCCTCATCTCGCTCGCCGATCAACGCGTCATCCTCACCGAGTTCAACGACTTCCTGGCCATCCCCAACCTCGCCTCGGATGCGCCGAACATCGCCCGCAACGCCGCCGCGATCCAGGCCATGTTCGAGAAGCGCGGCGTGAAAACGAAGCTCCTCACCCTCGACAACGCGCCGCCCATCGTCGTCGTCGACGTTCCCGCTCCCGGCGCGAAGAAGACCATCGCCTTCTACGCCCACTACGACGGTCAGCCGGTCGATCCGAAACAATGGCAAACGCCGCCGTGGACGCCGGTTATGCGCGACGCCGCCGGCCACGAAGTCGACTGGCCCAACGCCTCGGCGATCGATCCCGAATGGCGTCTCTACGCCCGCTCCTCCGGCGACGACAAGGCTCCCATCATCGCCATGGCCGCCGCGCTCGACGCGCTCCGCAAGTCCGGCCGCACGCCGAACGTCAACCTCCGCTTCGTTTTTGAAGGCGAAGAAGAAGCCGGCTCCCCTCACCTCGGCGACTACCTCGCCAAGTATCCCGACGTCCTCCGCCCCGACGCCTGGATCCTTTGCGATGGACCCGTCCACCAAAGCCGCCGCATGCAACTCGTCTTCGGCGCGCGCGGCGTCGTCGACGCGGAGCTGACGGTCTACGGTCCGGTCAAAGGGCTGCACGACGGCCACTACGGCAACTGGGTCCCCAACCCGATCATCCGCCTCACGCACCTCATCGACTCGATGCGCGACGAGACCGGCCACATTCTCATCAACCATTTCTACGACGACGTAAAACCCTCCTCGGCCGCCGAACAGGAGGCGATCGCCAAAATGCCGCCGGTCGAAACCGACCTCAAACGCGAATTCGGCATCGCATCAACGGAAAGCGACAATCTCAATCAGTCGCTCATGCTCCCCGCGCTGAACGTCCGCGGAATCCAGTCCGGCCACATCGGCGCGCAGGCCTCGAACACGATCCAGACCGAGGCGACGGCATCGCTCGACTTCCGCCTCGTGCCGGCGGAGACGCCGGAGTCGATCAGGAAACTCGTCGAGCAGCACATCGAGTCGCAGGGATATGTGATTCTTAGAGACACTTCCGATGCCGCTACCCGCCTGGCGCATCCGAAAATCGCCAAACTCACCTGGGGCGCCGGCTACCCACCCGCCCGCACTCCGCTCGACCTCCCGCTCTCCCAACAGATCGCCGCACTGATGACAACCACCGGACACCCACCCGTCCGCGTCCCCACCCTCGGCGGCAGCATCCCCATGTACCTCTTCCAACAGCCCAACGACACCCCCGTCCTCATCCTCCCCATCGCCAACCACGACGACAACCAGCACGCGGCAAACGAGAACATCCGGCTACAGAATTTGTGGGATGGGATTGAGGTGTATGGGGGGTTGTTTGAGGGGTTAAAATAAGAACGTCGGTGAATATCATCGATATTAAGCGCTCACTCGCCTGACCGCCGCTGATAGGCCCGTTTTAAACTCACAAGCTAGCGACGCATCATAGAGGACACCTTTCGACTACTGGTCTAGTCCACTCCGTCAAATAAGCTCTTAAACGTTTACTCCCGCCTGCCTGCCCTCCAGAAAAGGTACGGTGGAATTCTTGGAGATTGTTATGGCCTCACAATTCACGAGCAGGATCTGGTCATGGTCTAGCATCGGTTCATTGCTCACCGGGGTCGCCGGATTGGTCGTCACATTCATGATCCTATTGACATCCGCGCGCGAGCAACACGACAAAGTACTCGAGGCGAGGCGTTCGATGGGGCTGATACAGTTTCTCCGTAACGATCTACAGCAGACTGAGGCATCGATAAAAAAAGCGGACGCCGAGCTCCAAGAATCACGTCGTAGGATCGCCGCCCTCGAAGGGCAGCTAGCTGTTTCTCACCCCGGTCAAGTGCTGGCTCCGAGTCGTGCAGTCCTACAAGAGATTGGAGCAATGAAGGCCGCACAGGAAGACCTCAAAACTCGTCTATCACAGGTCGCCGAAGTCTCCCACGGCACGAGTGTTCGGATCGCCAGCTTGGAGTCCGTCATCATCTCGGATCCCCAAAAAGCTGTGGCCATTCCACTGATACAGCGCGATGTCGCAGTGCTCGACGCCCGTCTGACGCGTGAGATTCAAGCAGCCCAATCAGACAACGCCCGCGTCTACGACCTCATGAAGTGGCTGGTTGGACTAATGGCTTTGGTATCGTTGAGTTTGATCGGCACGGCCGCTGGTAGCGTATTTAAGCGTGAACCGAAAGATGCTTCCACAGGATTAGAGTCGACCAGTTCCGTGACCAAGTCTTAACTAGCCCGGCACCGGGAGAAACGCCAAAGGAAGCCTCATCAAATTACCGGTCATCGCACTAATAGTTCTTCTCGCCTTGCACGCGCTCGTTTCAGTCGGGTAAATGAGAGATGAGATATTCTGCGCCTGCTAACACCGTTTCAGATAATGACGGCGGCATCAAGGGCCGCACCGGTCACTTCCTCCTCGAATCCGGCTATCACGCGGATACCTGGTTTGACCTCGACGCGCTGTTCATCGATCCGGCGGCGATCGCTCCACAGGTCGACGCACTGGCTGCTCTGATTCGTCCGCATGACGTATCGGCGATCTGCGGACCACTCCTCGGCGGCGCGTTTCTGGCGCAGGCGGTGGCGTCGGCGATGGGCGTTCGGTTCTATTACTGTGAGAAGGGCGCGAGTGATTCGTCGTCCGCCCTCTTCGGCGCGAGGTATCGGTTGCCGGACGGCCTGCGGGAGCATGCGTCGAAGGAACGGTTTGCGATCGTCGATGACGTCATCAGCGCCGGGTCGTCCGTTCGCGCGGTCGTATCGGAACTGCAGGACGCCGGCGCGAAGACGGTCGTCGTCGGATCGCTGCTCATCCTCGGCACGAAGGCGACGGAGTACTTTGCGTCGATGAACGTACCGGTCGTCGCGCTGGAGAGACGCGATTTCCAGACGTGGCTGCCCGACGACTGCCCGCTGTGCTGGAGCGGCGTGCCTCTGGAGAATCGCGCGTAGCGACCGAGGCTACAATCGCGCGAGAGTCCAGTGTCGACGATTGCGGAACAGCCGCTCCAATCCGGCGTGGTCACCTCGCCTGCCGACGGCATGCTGAGCCGCGCGATCGCACAAACGCTCGACGCTGCTCCCGCCGATCGGGCCGAGCTCTTCGGCCGGCTCGTTCGCGACATCGAAGAGTTCATGGCGCAACATCCCGCCGAACGGCCGTGGACGTGCCGTCTTTACATCGGCACCGACGGCTCGTCGATCTTCCGAGGAGGGGTGGGGCATTCGCTGGTGGTCGATACGGCCGGCCGCCTTTGGCGTGCACGCAGCTACGAAGACTTTGAAACGACGTACGCGTTCGTCGGTACGTCGTGCGAGATCGACACGCTCACTCCTCTTTACGCGCAGATGGTTGAATACCGTCCCCGTGAGACAGCGCAGCGATCGTAGCGCGGGCATTGGAGCGCTGGCGTCCTCGCCGGCTGGCTCGGCTGCGTCCTCGCTGCCGAACCGCCAAACCCTCGAATTTCGCTGAGAACCGTGAGCTGCGCGAGCCTCCCATTCGGCGGCGAGGACGCCGCCGAGCCAGCCGGCGAGACGCCAGCGCTCCGATCGCAAACGCCGGCTCGGCGCAAGTGACACGCGCGGTAACGCGTGAACCCAACGCTTCGATTCGCACCACCGTAAAATCCGATCGTGCTTACAGAAATCGGACAGATCGAGGCGCTCTTCCGCTATCCCGTAAAGTCGATGGCCGGCGAACGGCTGGACGCGGCCGAATTGGGGTGGCACGGCCTCGAAGGCGATCGGCGTCTGGCGCTCCGGAAGCTCAACGATCCGACCGGGTTCCCGTTTCTGACCGCGGGCAAGCTTCCCGACCTGCTGCGGTTTGCTCCGCATCGCGAAAACGGCGCTGATCTTCCGACGCACATCCGTACGCCCGAGGGCGAGCTGCTGCCGGTGTTCGGGGAAGAGCTGGCCGCGGAGATCGGACGCCGTCACGGAGCGCCCGTGCAGATGATGCATTTGAAGCACGGCATCTTCGACGACGGGGCCGTCTCCGTGATCGCGCTCGATACGATCGACGAGATTATGCAGCTCGCCAGTCAGACGCCGGACGTGCGGCGCTTTCGTCCGAACGTTCTCGTCCGCCTGCTGCGTCCCGCCCCGTTTCAGGAGGATGAGTGGGTGGGTTGTGCACTCTCGTTCGGCGGTGGGGACGACGCGCCGGCCATCAGCGTCACCATGCGCGACATTCGCTGCGCGATGTTGAACTACGATCCCGACACCGCCACCTCCGCGCCAGAAATGATGAAGACGGTCGTGCGCATCCACCAGAACACTGCCGGCGTCTACGGCACGGTCACGCGCATCGGACGGCTGGCGGTCGGACAGCCCATCTTCCTGCGGACGTAGCGCTCAGAACATCGTGTTCGGATTCGCCGAGTCCGGCGGAACGCGCTGCAGCACGTCCCAGTGCTCGACGACTTTTCCGTTGTCATCGAGACGAAAGATGTCGATGCCGGCCCAATCCGCATCTCCGGGCCAGGTCTGGTGGCAATGCAGCACGACGTAGTTGCCCTCGGCGATGACGCGCTTGAACTCGACGTGCTTGCCCGGAAACTCGGCGGCCATGCGCACGAAATAGTCGATGAAGGCCTGCTTCCCGTCGCCGACGTCCGGATTGTGCTGGATGTACGTGTCGCCGGCGTACATCGCGATGGCCTCGGCCGGACGGCATTGGTTGAACATCAGATCGTAGAAAGCGGTGACGGTTTCCTTGTTGCGCGCGAGGTCGGTGCTCATCGCGTCACGATACCCGATCCGCAGATGCCGCAGATGGAACGCAGATAAAGCCATCTGACACATCTGCGTCATCTGCGGATACTCTTTCTCGAACAGCATGTCCAAAGCGCGGCTCGAAACCTTCAGCGACGGCGTGATCGCCATTCTGATCACGATCATGGTGCTCGAGTTGCGCGTGCCGCATGGGGCGGACTGGAGCTCGTTGCGGCCGCTCGTTCCGCTGCTGCTCAGCTACGCCATGAGCTTCGTCTTTCTGGCGATCTACTGGAACAACCATCACCACATGTTCCACACCGTCGACCGCGTCAACGGGCGGATTCTGTGGGCGAACATGCACCTCTTGTTCTGGTTGTCGCTCGTTCCGTTCGCGACCGGATGGATGGGCGAAAACGATTTCGCATCGCTGCCGACCGCGTTGTACGGAGCCGTCCTGCTGCTGGCGGCGATCTCGTACACGATCCTGGTACAGGTCATCATCGCCCATCAGGGAGCGCACTCGAAGCTGCGCGCGGCGATCGGCGACGACAAAAAAGGAATGATCTCGATGGCGCTGTACGTCGCCGCCGTGCCGCTGGCATTCGTACACCGCTCGATCTCCTGGGCCATCTTCGTCACCGTCGCGCTGATCTGGCTCGCGCCCGATCGGCGCATCGAGGACAAGATCGAATCAGGGGCGCTGAGAGGTTAGGCGTTGCCATCGTCGCGAGCATCGTTTCGATACTCGTGACTATCTTTTGGACGCTCGCGAGTATCTTTTAGATACGCGCGTGTATCTTTTTGAGACACGTGTATCTTTTTGATACACGAGTGTATCTTTTTGATACACGCGCGCATCTTTTTGATGCACGAGTGTATCTTTTTGATACACACGCGCATCTTTTTGATGCACGAGTGTATCTTTTTGATACACGCGCGCATCTTTTTGATGCACGCGCGTATCTTTTTGATGCACGCGCGTATCTTTTTGATACACGCGCGCATCTTTTGGATGCACGCGCGTATCTTTTGGATGCACGCGCGTATCTTTTGGATGCACGCGCGCATCGTTTTGATGCACGCCCGTATCTTTTGGATACTCGCGCGCATCGTTCGAAGCCCTCGATGCTTCGTTTCTGAAGAACGTCCTTCTGACCGTCCTGCCGCGACTTACTGCTTGCGAACCACGAGCGTGGCCGGGCGGAGCGATCCGAACGTCACGAACGCCAGGAAGATCGACGCGATCGCTGAACCGACCGGCTTCGACGTGCAGCCGTGCGCGGCGAAACTCTCCGCGTATTCGCGGCCGTGCCGGATGTCGTCGATGATCGCCTCGCCGCCCGGCTTGAGGACGCGCGCGATCTCGCCGATGGCCTGCCGCCGTCCGGCCGCGTCGTAGACGTTGTGGATAGCCGAGCAGGAAACGATCACGTCGAAGGTCGCGTCGGGAAACGGAATCTTGCGCATGTCCGCGGTCTGCACGTCGACGCGATCGGCCACTCCCTCCGCCTCCGCATTCTGCATCGTCGCCTCGGGGCGATTGCCCGACAGATCCTCCGCCTGCCAGAGATCGATCCCCGAGGCCTTGCCGGTGGTCAGGCGTTTGGCGGCGCCGACGAGCATCAGGCCGCGGCCGCAGCCGACGTCGAGCACGCGTTCGCTGCCCGTCCAGCGGTGGTTGTCGAGCAACTGCTCGCGCGTGCGCATCTTGCCGATCTTGCTGTCGTACAGCATCCACATCGCCATCACGAAGCAACTGGCCGCGGGCCACGGCGCGATGTGCGAGAGCGGAAGGATCACGCCGCCACCACCGAGGTTGCCGGACCACCAGCCGAGCCGCGCCGTGATCCAGATCAGAAATCCGGCCGCGGTGACGAGCAGCAGATTGCGGATCACGCCGGGCGCATCGACGCCGTAGTCGGGACGCTTCATGACATTACTGTAGCGGTTTCGGCGGACGCGCGACTGATGTGCTAAAACGCTCGAAGGAGCTACTTACGCATGAAAACGATTGCCAATCTCGCCGCTGCATTGCTGCTCGCCGCATCCGCTTTTGCCGCCGACGTCCCCGCGCCTGCTCCGCCGGCCGAGGGAACCGCGGCGCCGAAATTCAAACTGCCCAGTCAGGATTCGCCGTCCGTCTCGCTCGATCAGTTCAAGGGCAAGTGGGTCGTCCTCTACTTTTACCCGAAGGACTTCACCTCGGGTTGCACGCTCGAAGCGCACAACTTCCAGCGCGATCTGGCCAAGTACGAAGCGAAGAACGCGGTCATCGTCGGCGTCAGCGAAGACGACGTCGAATCGCACAAAGGCTTCTGCACGAAAGAGGGACTGAGCTTCAAGGTGCTCGCCGACACTGCCGATCACAACGTCGCTACGACCTACGGTTCGGTGATGCAGTACAACGGAAACACCTTGGCGGCGCGCAATACGTTCCTCATCGATCCGAACGGCGTGATCCGCAAGGTCTACCTGAAAGTGAAGCCGGCCGCGCACAGCGACGAGGTGCTGGCCGATCTCGACGCTCTGCAAGCGAAGAAATAACTGGTAAGGTGCGCGCGGAGGATTTCATGTCAAAGATCAATGGAGAAAAAGCGCGCGCCTCGATCGAGTCGCGCCGCCGCGCCGCGCAGCGGGAGAAGGACCGCGCCAAGCGCGCCGCGCTGAAGAATCCGACGGTGCATCCGGAACCGAAGGTTCACCCGGAGCCGAAGGTTCATGCCGAGGTTCATCCCGAGCCGAAGGTCCATCCGGAGCCGAAGAAAAAGGCCGCAGCGAAGTAATCGACAGTGCTTCTGTCATCCTGAGCAGCGCGAAACGCAACGTTTTAATCACCACAGAGACACAGAGAGCACTGAATTCTCTGCGTCTCTGTGGTGAAGCCTTTCGGGATGAATGTGCAGACACTCCTCATCGTCGATGACGATCCAACTATCGGACTCGGGCTCGCGATCGCGCTCGAGCGCAATGGACGGCGCATCATCGTCTGCCGCGATCTCGAATCGGCGCAGATCATCCTTGCGGCCGAGGCGGTCACGGACATCGTCACCGACGTCAAGCTCTCCGGCCCGTTCCGATTCGAAGGGCTGGATTTCATCACGGAGATCATGCACGTCGCTCCGTCGGCGCGCGTGATCCTGATGACGGGGCATAGCTCCGACGAGTTGGTCGCCGAGGCGGAGCGGCGTGGCGCCGATGCCGTGTTGTCGAAACCGTTCGGCACCGACATGCTGGAGCCGCTGCTGAACGAACCGTCCGGTGACGAAGCGCCGTCGCTGGTCATCGTGCCGACGCTCGATGAAGTCATCGGCGGTGATTTCCGTCCACGCTTTCAGCCGATCGTGATGCTGGCCGATCGATCGATTCATGGCGTCGAGTCGCTGGCGCGATTCCGCGGCGGCGAGCCGTTCAATCGTCCCGACCTGCTTTTCGAATACGCGACGCGGCGGCACGATGTAGCTAAGCTCGAAACGGCGTGCATCGAAACGACGATGCGCGAGGCGGCGACGTTTCCAGAATCGATTCGCCTGTTTCTCAACATCCATCCCGCCGCGCTCGACGACATCGGCATCGCCGCGACGCTGGCGGCTTCGGCGCGCCAACGCGGCATCGACCTCGCGCGTGTCGTGCTGGAGATCACCGAACAGCAGGAGCTTCGCCACACGCCTTCCCTCTTCACGGCCATCGACCAGCTTCGCGCGCTCGGCGTCCGCTTCGCGTTCGACGACGTCGGCGTGGCCTACTCGCACCTGCCGCTGATCGAGAAGATCCGTCCGTCGTATTTGAAAATCAGCCAGCTTTTCGGAACGCAATTCGAATCCGATCCGACCAAGCTGAAGATCATCCGCAACATCGTCGCCCTCGGCCACGAGTTCGACTGCGACGTCATCATCGAAGGGATCGAGGATGCGTCGTCCGAGTCCGCCGCGCGCGACCTCGGCATCAAGTTCGGACAGGGATATCTATTCGGCAAACCCGCGGATGCGCCTTGAGGGTTTCAGGTTCAGACTTCTCACCTTGAAAGAGCACAGACAGGAGTGTCTGTGCCACACTGGATCTCGCCAGTAGAGAGAGCATTCCTTTCCAGGAACCTTTGCGCAATCCGCCAACACCCACGAACACCGACCACGGCAGGATGGTGTGGCACAGACACTCCTGTCTGTGCTTGTGAGGCTTGGCAGGACTGAGGAATCACTGCATGTCTGCTCCGGCTCGGCCTTCGACCCATATTCTCCAAAGCCAGGGATATTCATCAGCAGATTTCACGAGCCCTGCACGAACGGGGTTATTGCAGGTGTACTCCAATTTCGCCTGTGTGCACTCAGCATTTCGCACGACATGATCGAAGCCTTCGTCGAGCCATAGCGTTCCGCGCCGGCCAACAAGCTGATTGATTCTTCTCGCAGACACACCTTTGATGCCTTTCATGACTTCGGCGAGCGAGTATGGGACGTCGTTGCGGTCGTGGAGCAGCGTGAAGATGAGATGGACGTGGTCGGGCATCACCATTGCCACTCGCATGTAGATCTTCGTCAGATGTTCGTGCAGCGCGTGGCGAAGAGCGATCGTTCGTGCTCCGGGCGGGAGAACCCAGCGATCCTTTGTTGTGAAGGTGATGAAGAGCGGGCGGTCGGCTCTCACTATGTGCGGAAGGTTGCGTCTGTAGAAGCCTCTGAGAGCGAGCGGACTTTGCATTCCGAAAGTCTCCCTCGGAGTTTCTTCAGCATGTCAATCCGCTACTGGTGGTAGAGGGTTTCAGGTTCAGACATTTCACCTTGCACAAGCACAGACAAGAGTGTCTGTGCCACACTGGCCTGCGCCAGTAGCACCCCCGCTGGTAACTCTCTTCCTCGTAGAGCTCGCAATCAAACCCGTCGAATCATCGCGTAGATCGTTGGCGTCACGACCAGCGACAGCATCAGCGCGAAGAGCAAGCCGCCGATGACGCAGATGGCTAGAGGCTGCAGCAATTCGGAGCCCGAGCCGAGTGCGAGCGCGAGCGGCAGCATGCCGAGCATCGCGGCGAGGGACGTCATCAGGACCGGGCGGAAGCGGCGGCGGCCGGAGCGGCGGAGCGCGGTGGTCAGGTCTTCGCCGGCGCGCAGGTGGTCTTCGACGGTGTCGAGCATCAGGATGCCGTTTTTCGAGACGATGCCGACGATCATGATCAGGCCCATCATCGAAACGACGTTGAGCGTGGTGCGCGTGATGAGCAGCGCCGCGAGGCTGCCGGAGAGCGCGAGCACGGCGCCGGCCACGATGGCGGCGGGATGCGCGAACGAGCGGAACTCGACGACGAGCACGAGGAACACGAGCGCGATGGCGAGGCCGAGGGCGACGAGGAGCTCGCGGAACGACGCCTGCTGCTCCTGATAGAGGCCGCCGAATTCGATGGTCGTGCCGGCGGGGAGATGGACCTTGCTCGCCAGTTGCGACTTGATGTCGGCGATCGCGGAGCCGAGGTCGCGGCCTTCGAGACGCGCGGTGACGGAGACGGCCTGGCGCAGACCTTCGCGATTGATCTCGGTCTGGCCGGGATCGTAGTTGACCGCCGCGATCTGATCGATGCGCACGTAACTGTTCGACGACGGCGCCTTGATCGGCAGCGCGCGCAGATCGTCGAGCTGTGGACGCGGACCGCCGAGGAGGACGCGCACGCCCGTGGCGCGGCCGTGCTCGATCACGTTCGAGACCACCTCGCCGCCGAGTGCCGTCGTCATCGCTTCGTTCACCTCCGCGGCGGTAACGCCGTAAAGCGCCGCGCGCTGCGGATCGATCTGGAAGGTGACGGCGGGACCGCTGACGACGATGCCGGGGGAGACGTCGACGACGCCGTCGATTTTCCGGATCGCCGCGGCGATCTCCGCGGCCGCGCGATGCAGCGCCGCGGCGTCCTCGCTGAAGACGCGGACCTCGATCGGCTCGGGCGAGCTGATCAAATCGCCGATGAGATCGGAAAGGATGCCGAGGAACTCGACGCGCAACGCGGGCTCGCTCGATTCGATCTTGTGCCGCAGCGCGCTGGTAACCTCTTCGGTCGACGCGGAGTCTTTCAACTTCACGGCGAAGTCGCCGGTGTTCGGCTCGGTGACGCCGGCCAGCCCGAGCTGCAATCCGGTCCTTCGCGAATAACCGTCGACTTCCGGCGTCTCCTTCAACATCGTCTCGACGTGGCGCAGCATGCGATCGGTCTCGTCGAGCGACGCGCCCGGCGGCGCGACGTAATCGAGGATGAAGCCGTGCTCTTCGAACTCCGGGAGAAACTCCGAGCCGAGGCCTTTGTAGATGAAGAAGGTGAGCACGGCGAGCGCGCCGATGACGATGAGCACCAGGCGGCGCCGCGCCAGCGCGTGCGCGAGCAGCCATTCGTACGCGTCGATGAGGCGGGTGAGCAGTGGACCTTCTTCGGCTTCGTGGGCGGCCGGTTTGATGCGGATGAAACGCTCGGCAAGGACCGGAGTGAACGTCAGCGCGAGAAAGAGCGACGTGAGCAGCGCCACGCTCATCGTCAGCGCCAGCGATCGAAAGAAGACGCCGGTGATGCCGGTGAGCAGCGCCAGCGGCAGGAAGACAACCACCGGCGTGATCGTGGAACCGATGATCGGTCCAGCGATCTCGCCGATGGCGTTGTGCACGGCGTGCGCGCGCGACTCGCCGCGGGCCATGTGGGTGTAGATGTTCTCGACGACCACGATGGCGTCATCGATCACGAGGCCGATCGCCGCGGCAACACCGCCGAGGGTCATGAGGTCAAAGCTGAGACCGACGATCCACATCGCGACGAACGTGACCAGCACGGTGATCGGGATGACCAGCGTGGCCACGAGCGTCGTTCCCCAGTTGCGAAGAAAGCCGTAGAGGATAGCCACGGAGAGAATGAGGCCGATGAGGATGGCGTCGCGGACGGAGCTGACGGAACTGCTGACCAGCAGCGACTGGTCGTAGTACGGACGGACTTCGACGTCGCGCGGAAGCTGTTTTTTCAATCGCTCCACTTCCGCTTTCACGCCATCCGCGACGGAGAGAATGTTCGCCGTCGGCTGCCGCAGGACGTTGAGCAGGACGGCGGGACGGCCATCCGCAGTGACGATCGTGAAGCGCGGCTCGAGGCCGGGCGTGACGCTCGCGACGTCGCCGATGCGCACCGGAACATTGTTGACGGTCGTCACGACGATCGCGGCGAGATCGTCGATCGACGTCGCCTGTCCGCTGACGAGCGCGAGCTCGAGCTGGTGATTTTCGTTGATCAGCCCCGGCGAAGTGATCACGTTCGCGTTCTTTACAGCGTCCGAAACCTGCTGCAGCGAAACGCCGCGCGCTTCGAGCCGCGCACGATCGACAAGCACGTGATACTCGCGCAGTTGTCCGCCCGCGACCTGCACCGTGGCCACGCCGTCGATCCGCGCCAGCGGCGGCCGAAGCGTGACCTCGGCGAGATTGCGCAGCGTGCCGGGATCGCGTTTCGGCGAGGTGATGCTGTAGCCGATGATCGGGAAGACGGCGAAGGTGAGCCGATCCGTGCGCTCGAACGACGCGCCCGGCGGCAGCGATGCGGCGAGCTGCGACACGCGCGCCTGCACGACCTGCAGCGTCTGCACGACGTCAGTGCGCCAGTCGAAAAAGAGATCGATCTCGGCCGAGCCGCGCGCGGTGGTCGACTTGATGCGCGCGATTCCGGGGATGCCGCTCATCGCCTCCTCGATCGGCCTGGTGACGGAGACGAGGGTCTGCTGCGCGGGCGCGACGCCGTTTTCGGCGACGATGATGATGCGCGGGAAATCGGTCTGTGGAAAGAGCGCGCGCGGAATGCGCGCCAGCGCGATGAGGCCGCCGATCGAGAGCAGCGCAATGACAAGCAGCACCGCGCGCTTCTGGTTCGAAACGATCGCGCCGAGGTTCATCAGTCCTTTTCCGCTGGTGCCGACTTGGGTACGGCGTCCACGTTCTGAACCTTCGTGCCGTCCGCCAGGCCGTAGTTGCCTTCGATGACGACGGTCTCGCCGCCACGCAGCCCCGAGGTGATCTGCGTCCGCTCGCGGCTGTGCGCGCCGGTAGTGACTTTCACTTCGTGCGCGATCGATTGCGCGTCGACGACCATCACCGTGCCGGCATTCGCATTCGTGGCATCGAGCGTGACCGCAGCCGTCGGAACGACGACCGCGTTCGCAACGCCGCCGCTGTTGACGGTCACGCGCGCGGTGCTGTTCGGACGCAGGCGGCCGTCGGCATTCGGCAGCGTGATCCACAGCTCGACGGCGCGGCTCTGCGGATCGGCGGCGCTGCCGACGAGGCTCACCGTCCCTTGCAGCGTGACGCCCGGCAACGAATCGGGCTGGATCGTGGCGGCGTCGCCGGGGTGAACACGCATCGAGGCATCGACCGACAGCGGCGCTTTGACGATGACCGTGGAGGTGTCGGCGATGGTGAGCATCTTCGCGCCGGCGTTGGCGAAGTCGCCCTGGAAAAGGAATTGGTCGCCGATAACGCCGTCGAACGGCGCGCGGATCGTGGCGTAGCCGGCCTGCGCCTGAAGCGACGCGAGATGTGCCGCCGCCTGCTGCGCCTTGCTGCGCGCGGCGGCGAGATCGGAGGGATTGGTCGTGCCCTGATGCAGCGACGCCGATTTCTCCGCAAGCCGCAAATCATCCTCGGCCTTTGCAACGTCGAGCTCCGACGCTTCGAGATCCTTCTTCGAAATGCCGCCCTGCTCGAACAGCGTCTTGCGCCGCTCGTACGTTTTGCGCGCGTTGTCGAGCGTTCCCTGCGCGTCGCGGACGGCTTTGACGTCCTGCGCGTTGGTCAGCGGAATCGCGCCGCTGCTGGTGTTCGCAACGCCTATCTCCGCCTCGCGCAATGCCGCGGCGGCCTCGGCCTGCTGCGCGGTGAGGTCGCGCGATTCGAGAACCGCGAGGACATCACCACGATGGACGACGCGATTCTTGAGCAATCCCAGCTTCGCGATCTGGGCGCTGACTTTCGCGCTGAGCGTCGCCTCCTGCCGCGCGCTGATCGTGCCGGCCAGTTCGAGCGGCTGCGCGATCGGCCCGATCTCCGCCTTCGCAAGACGAACGCTGACGATCGGTTGTGCGGTTTCTTCGTCCGTGTTGCGGCGATGCCAAAACCAGCCGGCGATGAATAGAATGAGCAATACGACGGCGGCGCCGATCTGCACGCCGCGTCGTCTCCAGACTGGTTGCTCTTCGACCACTTCCACTTCGCTCATTCTCCGGCGGCCTCCTGCAGATGGGCGCGGGCGATCTCGAAGTCGAACGATGCCTGCTGGTAATTCGCTCGCTGCTGCGCAAGCGTGGTGAGCGCGTCGGTAACCTCGAGGATCGGCGCTTCGCCGGCACGATAGCGGGCGATGGAGATGTCGACGTTGCGCTTGGCGTCGGCGACGGCGGCGCGGGCGTTGTCGACGCGTCGAATCGCGGTCAGCGCCTCTTCGCGCGCGGCGGCGAAGCGCTGCTCGACCTCGCGGCGCGTGATGTTGAGCTGATTCTCCGCCGCCTGCGCTTTCAACTCCGCCTGGCGCTGTTTCGCGCGTCCGACGCCCCAATCGAAGATGGGGATGTCGAGCGTGGCGGTGGCGAGGTAGCCGCGATGCTCGCGAATGTCCGAGGAACGCAGCGACGGCGAATCGAAACCCTGGTCGATCGCATACAACAGCGACGGCAATCTGCCCGCGCGTGCGACGCCAATGTCCGATCGCGCGGCGCGCAACTGCTGCTCCGCCTGCGTCAATTCGGGACGCGTTGGGGAGTTCGTAAAGCGCTCGATATCCATCACCGTCGGCTGCGGGTTCAAGTCAGAAACCGTCAGCGGCTCCGGCGCACGGATGCCGGTGAGCACGCGCATCGCGGCCAGCGCCTCGGCTTCCTGAAGGCGCGCCTGTTCGACGTCGTCGCGCCGCTGCGCCGTCTGCAACCGCGCGCGAATCACATCGACCTCGGCCAGCTCACCGCCGGTCTGCTGCAACGCCGTCACGCGCTCGAACTCCTCTGCTGCCGACAAAGTCTCCTCCGCACTGCGGCGTTTCGCGGTGGCCAGTCCGAGGCCGAAGTAAGCCTCGCGCACGCCGCGCACGAGCGCGCGCCGCGCGATCTCCGTCCCCGCGTGCGCCGCGGCGAGCAACGCGCGGCTGCGCGCGACCGCCGCGCGCATGCCGAAGTCGAGGGAACCTTCGACGCCGAGGAGCTCCTGGTATTCGCGCGTAGCGTTCGCGGCGATGAAGGACGGATCGGTCGAGCCGGGATGGAGCGGCTTGTTGAACGTCCCCGTCGACGAGCTGCGCAGCCGCGGCAGCAGCGCCGCGCGCGATTGCGTGAGGTCGAGCGCCGCAGTCTGCTCGTCGATGAGCGCCTGCTGATACGCGGTGGCCTGCCGCAGTGCGGCCTGGGTGGCGTTTTCGACGGTCAGCGGCGCGGGCTGCGCCCAAACGCGCGGCGCCAGGAAAAGGAAAACCACAGCGAAACGGCGGCTGCACATTCGGGCCGCCGGAGTGTAATCGAAGGAGGTAAATCGCAGATGAATGTGGCACAGACACTCTTGTCTGTGCTGGAGAGGCTCGGGAGACTGGGCAGACAAAGCCGTTTTTCAATAACCCCCAGCCCTGAAGCTTGGGTAACAATATACTTGACGCACCTGTCGAGAGGGTCTACCCTCTCCGGGCATGAGTCGGTTCTATCGAGGATTTCGTGCCGGACGGGCGGCGGGAGTAGGGTAGCGGTATGCCTATTCGTAAAAGGGTCGCCGAAGTCGGCGACGACGTTGGAGAGTACCTCCTCGCGCTTCGTCGCCACTGGGGGCCAATCGTGAGCGGAGCGGTTCTTGGTATCGCTTCGTATGTTTATGGCGTCGAAAAGAACCGAGCCATCCCGCCGAATGTGTACCTGTTGATACTTGTCGGCGCGGCCATTATCGCCGGATTTCTAGCGTGGCGAGACGAATACAAAGGGCGAAACGACGCTGAACAGTTGTGCGACAACCTAATGCGGGCCGCCCGGGACGACCCACGCGCGAACCTTGACGCTCTCCGCAGGAGCGTCCTGTTTCTCTCAAATGAAATGAATCAGTTTGCGCAGGAGCGTAATGACACGCGCCCTACGATTTCCCTACTACACCTCAATACTCAAACTCTACACCAGCGAGCGGAGGTGGAGAAAGGTGTTGCCGCGCATCGTCATGAAACACTGCGGCTATATTACGAGCGTTTCGGTGCGCGTGTGTCTATCGCTCGCGATGATCTGGCCGCTCTAACGCTAACGGACGCACGGCTGGATGAGTTGTATACAGCACCGGCATTCAATGAAGAAATATCGGAAATCGCTGAATGCCTGCGCCTGCTCGCTGAACAGATTCCGACACACGGCGCGGACACGCCCGATGTGACCCTGACTGGAACGTTTCCCGGCATTCTTTTCTTGTGTGCGAGAGGGCACGTCTGCGAAATCAGAACGGGACCGATCATCCTTGAGTCGGCCGTTATCGGCACGCTCACCGATAACGGGCGAACGATGCGTGAAGTGTCGCAGCACTACGCAATCGAGTTTCCGGTCGTGGGAGACCTCGGCGACGGCGAAAAGGCACTCGCAATCCCGACGCTATTTTGCGGCGAAGGCTACAGCCGGAGCAATTGGCCGGAGAAAGAGTCGGGAAGCACCGGAATGGCGGAGTTCTTTCGGATGGCGGCGTACATACGTCGTGTCAAGATTGGCGAGCCGGATACCAACACGTGCACCGATGCTGAGATCAACGACTTCGCCGAGCGTATACGGCAGGAGTTGACCTTTAAGTTTGATATTACGTTTTGGAACAGCGATCACACGCAGCAATGGAAACGAAGCGAGTTACTCGTGCACGAACCCACGACCGGCACAGCGTTCGTGCGCCACGCTGGAACGCCTGAGCGTTTAGTCGGGAGTGTCGGAGCGAGGTCGTGATGCGGGCGCCCGCTTCTTCGGCTCATGCTTCGGCACGTCCCGCTTATCGACGCGGAACAGCGCCCGCGTCAGCTTCTGGAACCGTTCGAACTGTGACCCGTCCGTACGCTCTTCCGGCAGCTGCGGTTCGTCGCTCATACGCGGCGATGATACGCCTACAGCGGGCCGGGGAACAGGTACGCCTGCCGGTAGCCGGGAATCGCCATCTGCATATCTGTCAGGTGCGCCCCGGCGAACTCGATCAACTCGGAGCCGAGTATGGCGTCAACCGTCGTCCCGCCATTGGCGGCG
>Ga0207650_10000570_pt1 | contig 29776 bp, 15 predicted proteins | sample KBSS63metaG_FD_184325 | JGI IMG/M metagenome (GOLD analysis project Ga0207650, IMG submission 184325) | Switchgrass rhizosphere microbial communities from Kellogg Biological Station, Michigan, USA - KBS S6-3 metaG (SPAdes) (version 2) | ecosystem: Host-associated > Plants > Roots > Rhizosphere...
TGAACCAATTGTTCGCGCGGCGGACGGGTTCATCTTTGACCTCCCACCGGCTTAGCGTCCTGTGTGAATCTTGATGCCCGCAGCGCGGCTCCGGCGGATTTTCTGACGCGGCTCGCGGGCGTCGACGTATCGGACGGACGGCCACTGATCGAACGCGACGCCTCTCCGGCCGCGGGCGATATCGAGATGGTTGGTTTCGTCTCTTGCACGCCCAGGCGATTTCTCGTCTGCCGTTCCGCCACGGTGAACTCGATGCTGAAGTTTCTTCCCTGAGCGTCGGTGAAAGTGAGCAGCGCCGGGCCGGCGGGAATAGAATCCGCCACCGTGACCGAACACTTGATGCTCGTCGCGCTGGTTGAAGCCACGTTCACGGTTATGCCTTGCTGATTCGCCGTGGCTGTGGCGCCCGCCAGACCATACCCACTGAGCGTTACTTCAACCGGAGCGCCCTTGGCCACAACCACTGGGCGGATCAAAGTAAGCTGCGGTTCATCGTGGCCAAAGAAATCCAGGGCTATCTTCTCCGCCTTGTGAGCGGTCGAGGAGATGCGCAATTCATCGAGCACGCCCGGGAATTCCTCCGGGCCGCCGGCTGCTGGGCCATCGGCGTCGAAGCAACCCAATTCCAGCGGCTGGCCCAGGTTGCGCATGCCTGCGAAGCCGGTTGGAGCGGGCGCCGCCATATGTAACTCGCCATCGACGTAGAGCAGGAGCACCCCGGATTCACGGTCTACAACTAAAGCCACTGCATGCCATTGGCCGTCAGTCAGGCTGCCGGTGCCGGGCAAGGTCTCGGCCTGCCAAACCAGACCACTCGCATCGTAAATTTCCGCGCGCAGAGCTCCGGACGCGAGCGCCTTGAGAGTGAAGTCGGTGTTCTGGCCGGTGTTGGTTTCCTTGCCTATCAACACGTAATCGCGTTGCAGCGCTTCGCTCTTTACCCAACCTTCAACGGTGAAACTGGACATGCCCAACGACAGCGCATTGCTATTCGCGTCGGCGGTGGCGCGCGCCAAAGTTCGACCGCTGCCGAACCGGCCTGCAGCAGCGCGCGACGCCTGAGCGCTGGTCAAGTTGATCGCCGACGGGCCGGCATCGAACAGATGGGCCATGCCTTCGTCGCGTTCGTCAAGGTGCCACAAACCAACCGTGTCTGGTTCAGCGGCAAACTCGCTCTGCTCAACTACTCGAATCTCAACGATTGCATCCGCGTAGCCGGTCTTCGACAACACGAGCTGCGCCAAACCTAGCGGGGTGTTCGGAGCGACTGCCAAGGCGACGTGCGCCTCGGCATCAGCGCTATCACGCACGGTCGCGGCGACGGAAGTGAGCGGTTGCCCGTCGCGCATCACTCGGGCGGCGATGCCGGAGAGCTCTGCGCCGGCCACAGTCAAGTTGGTAGTAACTGCTGACTCAGCGTTGTGATCGCGAGCCACAAGCGTGGGCGCTACTGAAGTCACTCGAAGCTGAGGTGGCGCCGGCGGTGGAACCTCATCGCGAGTTGGCGCGTTGAGCTGCGTGACTGGGCCCGCGGTGCTGGTGCCGTAGAACACGTCATACACTTGCGCCGCTGTGCGCGCGTAGTTGAGAACGCGAACCTCATCGAGCGTGCCCGGGAATTCGTAGGGCAGACCACCCCAACCGTCGTAGTAAGCGTAATGACCGGCTCTGAAGGGTTCCCCCATGTTCTGCATCGCGCCGAAGTTAGCCGGAGCGGGTGTATTGGCGCGTTCGATTCCATCAACGTAGAGGATGAGGCGATTCGTGGTGCGATTAACCACCATCGCCAGGTGATGCCACTGATTATCTTCGAGCGTGGTTTTCCAGCCTCCTGTCGTCGGGTCGTAGACTTTGCCCACCATTTCGGCCTTCCACTGAGTCTTGCTCGTGTCGATCACATAGGCACGGACTCCGCCGCCCGGGAGGATGCGCAACGCAAAGTCTGAGTAGTAGTAGTAGCCGTCCGCATTGTCTTTGCCGGCGAGCGTGTAAGCGGAAATCAGCGCGCCGGTCTTCATCCAGCACTCCACCGAGAAGCTGTTGCTGCCGAGGTTCAGCGCGGTGCTCGCCTGGGCGACAATACCTGCCTGGACGCGACCGTTGCCGAAGTGGCCCGGCTGCATGGTAGAACTGGCGCTCGCCGTGCCGCCGATAACGCTCGGAACCGCATCGCCTGAACCGTTGATGGTCACCGCTCCGTTGCCTGTCTCATCCAGATGCCACAGCACCAGGCTTTCCGTTCCACTCGGATTGGTAAACGCCGCGTGGCTAACGATGGTCAGCTCGGCTGGGAAACTCTGTCCGCTCGTATTAGTCACAGTGAAGTGCAGTTGCCCAATCGGAACCGTAGCCGGAACATTGACTGAGCAAACGAGACGCGTTGGTGAGGAGGAAGTAACGCTCACAGTCACGTCGGGTTGGTCGGTCGTCACCGTTGCTCCGGTCAAACCGTAGCCCTGGAATGTGACGTTCACAGGACCGTTGGCCCTCTGGATGTAGGTTGGTTGGATTGAGTTGAGACGATTGACGTCCGTGCCCTGCATGGAAGCGACGATCTTTTCCTGCGTGTGCGCAGTCGTCGAAAGACGAACCTCATCGATCGTCCCCGGGAATTCATAAGGCAGACCACCCCAACCGTCGTAGTAAGCGTAATGACCGACTCTGAAGGGTTCTCCCATGTTCTGCATTGCGCCGAAGTTGGCTGGAGCGGGTGTATTGGCCCGTTCGATTCCATCAACGTAGAGGATGAGGCGATTCGTGGTGCGATCGACCGCCATCGCCAGGTGATGCCACTGGTTATCTTCGAGCACGGTCTTCCAACGCCCAGTAGTCGGGTCGTAGACGCGGCCCAGCATTTCGGCTTTCCATTGAGTCTTGTTCGTGTCGATCACATAGGCACGAACTCCGCCGCCCGGGAGGATCCGCAAGGCAAAGTCTGAGTAATAGTAGTAGCCGTCCGCATTGTCCTTGCCAACGAGCGTGTAAGCGGAAATGAGCGGACCGGTCTTCATCCAGCACTCCGCCGTGAAGCTACTGGAGCCAAGGGACAAGGCGCCGTAATCCGCACCCGAGAAAATACTGGCCCTGGCGCGACCGTTCCCGAAGTGGCCCGGCTGCATGGTTGAACTGGGGCTCGCCGTGCCGTTGATGTTCAACGGGGTGTCGTCAACTATCGTTACGGCACCGTTGCCTGTCTCATTCAAGTGCCAGAGCACTCTGGTGTCTGAATCGTAGGCATACTCGGTCTGCTGGTTGATCTGTAAATCAAGGGACACATCAGGCAAGCCGGGCTTGGAGAGCACCAGAGTCGCCGGCCCGAGCGCAGCAGTCGATTGCACAGAAACATTGACCTGCGCCTGACGGAACGAGCTTGAGACTACGGTCGCGGTAGCATCGAAGGGTTGACCGTTCTGCAGGACTTGCGCGGTCACACCATCGAGGCCCCAGCCAGTTAAATTGATGGCAGTGTTGTAGGGCGCACCGACCGGGTTGCGCAAGACTTCTTTTGGAGCATAGGTGGCTACGCGCAATCCCGGAACCGCGTCCATGTCGCGTGAGATCCGTTCAGCCGAGTGGGCACTGAGTGAAAGGCGTATGTCATCGAGCGTGCCCGGAAATTCATAAGGCAGACCGCCCCAGCCGTCATAGTATGCATAATGACCTGCGGTGAAGGGGGACCCCGCGTTCTGCATCGCACCGAAATTGGCCGGAGCGGCTGCATTAGCGCGCTCCACCCCGTCAACGTAGATGATGAGGCGATTCGCGGTGCGATCGACCACCATCGCGACGTGATGCCACTGGTTGTCGTCGACCCTGAGAGTGAGCGGCGAAAACTCGGCCTTCCACTGAGTCTTGTTTGTATCAATCACATAAGCACGCATTCCGCCGCTGGGTAGGACGCGCAACGCAAAGTCTGAGTAGTAGTAGTAACCGTCGCCGTTGTCCTTGCCGATTAGCGTGTACGCGGAAATCAACTCACCTGTCTTCATCCAACACTCAGCCGTGAAGCTGTTGCCGCCTATGCTTAACACGCCGTAATCCGCGCCCGAGGTAATACTGGCCCTGGCGCGACCGTTGCCGAAGTGGCCCGGCTGCACCGTTGAACTGCTGCTCGCCGTGCCGTTGATGGTTAACGGTCCATCGTCAAGAATCGCCACCGCACCGTTGCCCGTCTCGTTCAAGTGCCACAACAAGAGCGTGTCAACATCGCCGACGTGCTCAGCGAGTGCGAGTATGCGAACGTCGAGCGCGACGTCCGAATATCCCGGCTTGGAAATCACCAGCTGTGTCGGGCCGAGCGGCGTTGTGGGAGCCACGGCAACATCGATCTGCGCCTGACGGAAGGAGTTGGAGACAATGGTGGCCGTCGCGTTAATCGGCTGACCGTTTTGTACGACCTGCGCGGTTATGCCGTCGAGGTTATAACCGGTGAGGGTCATTGAGCTGACCAGCGTCTGGCCGTTGGCCTGATCGCGCATCCATTGCTTCGGATTGTAGGAGTTGACGGACAGCGGGGTGGCGCCGGTCGCATCATTGAGAATGTGTTGAGCAGTGTGTGCGGTAGACGAGACGCGAATCTCATCGAGGATACCGGTGAACTCCTGTGGCGCGGCACTGGTGTAGTAGTCGTAATAACTGAAGTGGCCTGCCCTGAACGCCTCTCCGGAATTCAGCTGCGCCCCAAACCCGCTCGGCGCCGACGAGAATGCCCGTTCATTACCGTCAACATACAACGACATTCGATTAGCCGTGCGGTCAACCACCATCGCCACGTAGTGCCACTGATTGTCGTCGACCCTATAAACCGTCGGTTTTAGTTCGGCCTTCCAAACGGTGCGATTGTTGTCCTCCAGGAGAACTCTCAGGAGGCCTGAAGGCATCAGCCGGATGGCATAGTCGGTGTAGTAGAAGTAGCCGTCAGCGTTGTTTTTGCCAACGAGGGTGTAAGCGTTTGTAACCGGGTCGGTCTTCATCCAGCATTCGACCGTGAAGCTGGAAGAGCCGAAGTAGAGCATGCCGCCATCAGCGTCCGCGGTGATGCTGGCTCTCTGACGACCGCCGTTGAAACGCCCCGGCTGCGCCTTCGAGACGCTGGCGGCAGTTGCGTCGATCGAGAGACTGCCGTAGTCGGCAATGCGCACGGCGCCATCAGCCGTTTCATCCAAATGCCAGAGCAACCTGGTGTCAGCCTCCGGCGAAAGAACGACGTTACTCAAGTCCACGACTCTCAAGGCGATCGTCGCTGTGCCTGCGCTTGAAGAGAGGACGAGTGACGCGTCGCCGAGCGCGGCGGTCGAGCCAACCGTCACTTGCACCATCGCCGTCGTGGGCGCGCTGGCCGTGACCTGCGCCGTTATCTGATCCGGCGTCGGACTATTGATGGTCGCGTTAATGCTCGCAAGGTTGTAGCCCGTCACCTGAACGTCCGTCGTCTGGCCTCGCGCTAAGGTCACAAGTGGATTGCTGGTGAGAACTATGCCGAGCGCGCCTTCGGTGCCGAGATAGGTCTTCTGAATTGTCGCCGCCGAGTGCGCGGTAGAAGAGACGCGGATCTCATCGAGGATACCGGTGAACTCCTGTGGCGCGGCACTGGTGTAGTAGTCGTAATAACTGAAGTGGCCTGCCCTGAACCGCTCTCCGGAATTGAGCTGCGCCCCGAACCCGCTCGGCGCCGACGAGAACGCTCGTTCGCTGCCGTCAACATACAACGACATTCGGTTAGCCGGGCGGTCAACCACCATCGCCACGTAATGCCACTGATTGTCGTCCACCTTGTAAACACTCGCTGGCAGTTCAGCTTTCCAAACGGTGCGATTGTTGTCCTCCATGAGGACTCGCAGTAGACCGGAAGGCATCAGCCGGATGGCATATTCGGTGTAGTAGTAGTAGCCGTCTTCATTGTTTTTGCCGACCAGGGTGTAAGCGTTTGTAACCGGGTCAGTCTTCATCCAGCATTCGACCGTGTAGCTGGACGAGCCGAAGTAGAGCGCTCCATTGTCCGCGTCTGCAGTAACCCTCGCCCTCGATCTGCCACGCATGAAGCGTCCTGGTTGCTCTGTCGAAGCGGTAACGGCCGTGCCATTGATCAGTCTCGCAGCGTCGAGCACGCGAACGGCTCCGTTGCCTATCTCGTCCATGTGCCACAGCAGCGCTGTGTCAGGCTCAACAACGAACGGCGTGCGCGCGTCAGCCTGATAAGTGAAACCGCCAATCACGACGCCGGTGCCGCGATTGGTGCTTATGCGGATCGTGGCGGGTCCCGCCGGACCAGCCGGGGTCAAGAGGGTCACCACGTCTGGCGAACCAGCAACGGCAGTCTTCACAAAGGCAGGGTTGCCGGCAACCGTGACGGTCGGGGCCGTGCCGGTTGTGTTCAGGAGGCGCGCGCCTGTCAGCGTTACGGTGGTACCGCCGTGCTGGTTGCCGGTTGACGGCGAGACGCTGGTTACTTCAGGAGCGTCGACGTCAAGCGTGAAATTGATGACGCCTGTAGTGGAACTGGTGCCGAGGTTATTAGTGATGATGGCCTTGACTGAATATTGTCCTTCAGCGAGAAGGCCTGGCGGTTGGTAAGTGAGTCCGGTTTGTGTCACGGTCGCCGGGACTGGGACGAGTGCCGATCCTTGCGCCGCGAACAACAGTTGCGTAGCAGAGACGTTGACGCCCGTGTCATCCGTGTAGGAGATCGCGAACACGGGCTGCAGCGACGAAGCGACAATCATGCCGTCAATAGCCGGCGTACCGCCGATGGTGAAACTCGAAATGATCGGACCGGAATCGTCGAGATCGAAACTGGCCGTGCGCAGTGCGCTCACGTTGCCGGCATTGTCAGCCACCTGCACCGTGACAGTGTGATGACCGGCGGTAAGCGGCGCGCCTGGCGTGTAACTAACCTGACTGCCGGTCACAGTCGCATTTTGTGTGACATTGACGCTGTCCACCGTGAGTACGAGCGTACTCGTCTTAATCCCCGAAGGACTGTCGTGATAGGTAGCGGTGATTGTCGGCCGGTAAACCCGCACGGTAGTGCCATCGATTGGCAATGGATCAATGATCGGGGCTGAAAGATCCGGCGTGCTAAAGGTGGTGACGACGGCTTGCGTCTGAATATTACCGCTGGGATCGCGCGCGCCGTTAACGGTGATGGTGAACTGCTTACTATCGCTGAAACCACCAGTCGGTAAGAACGTGGCGATGCTGCTGCCGGCATCGAGTTGGTAACTGCCGGGAAGCTGTGTCGCGGGCGCCTGGTTATCAACCACCTTGATGACATCTGCCAGATTCACCGCGGGGTCAAGCGGCTCGTTGAAGCTAACCACGACGGCGGTACCAGACGGAATATTTGTCGCGTTGTTTGCCGGCGTAATCGTCGTTACCGCTGGCGGAGTGTTATCGATAACAGAGAAGGATGCGGTGCGCACCGCGCTCGCGTTGCCGCCATTGTCGGAGACTTGTACGGTTACGGTGTGCGAGCCCAACGCCAGCGGCGCGGCTTGCGCCGGCGTGTAGCTAACCTGGGTGGCTGAGACAATCGCAGCCGGCGTCACATTCACCCCGTCCACGGTCAGCACGACGGAACTCGTCTTAATCCCCGCCAGGTTGTCGTGATACCCGGCGACGATCGTGAGATGGGGATTGTTCGTGGTGGTGCCGTCAATCGCGAGCGGATCGACAACCGGGGCCGTCTGATCGTCGGAGGCGAAGTTGCTAACAACTGCCTGCGTCTGAGTATTGCCGGTGGCATCGCGTTGTCCGTTGACAGTAATTGTGTAGCGCGTGCTTTCGGCTAAAGCAGTTGCGGGTGTGAACGTGGCGATACGGCCCGTCGCATCCAGTTGGTAATTGCCGGTAAGCGGTGATTGCGGTGAGCCGAGCGGCGCAACCGTGATGATGCTCGAGAGGGCGAGATTGCCATCAATTGGCTCGTTGAAGGTAACAACGATGCTGCCGTCGAGCGGGAATTCCCCAGCGTTGTTTGCCGGACTAAACGACGCAACGACCGGAGCGGTTTCATCGGCAGTCGTGAAAGTTGAGTTGAAAGTGGTAGCGAGGCGCAGGCCGGCGCGATCTTCAAGCTGCGTATTGACGACAACCTTGTAAGTTGAGTTTTCAAGCAGGCGATTCGTTGGCGTCAGTGTTGCCGTGCGGCCATCGGGTGAAAGCGACAGGCTGGCGCTGATGCTGCCGTTGTTGAGCTGCAGTTGCACGGTGCTCGAGTTAACTGTGCTGGCCTCAGCCGGCTCGGAGAAAGTCATGGTGACTGTCGTGCCATTTGTCGGTAGCGCGGTGGCGCCGTTAGGGGGCACGACGGAAGAGATCGTAATCGGCGTGCTGTCCAGCAACATGCTGCCGACATCGACAGTCTCTCCATTGGTTGAGAGCGCGACATTCTTCGCGCGCGCAATGCCGCCTGACACTTCATCCCGGACGAAAATATTCAACGTGCCCAGCGGGATATTGGTTAAGGTCCAGATGCCGTCAGCGTTGCTGTGAGTGTAGAACGTAACTGAACCGCTCGGGCGAGAGAGCGTGACTGAAACGGTCGCGCCCTGTACCGGCGTCGTGCCGTCAGCGGCCTGGACCTGGCCCCGGACTGTTCCCGCGTCTTCAAGTTGCAGAGACAGGTTTGTAGTCTGGCCCGCTGCTACGTCGCCTGACGCCGAGCCGACACCGACGCGTCCGGGTACCGTCAAACGCAATGAGAAATGACCGACCGGAGCTCCGGATATTTCAAAGTGGCCGTTGGACTGCACCGAAGCATAGAGAACGATGGCTGGACTCCAGGCGTCGTTGGTGAAAGCGACTGTGCCCGCGGACAGCGGTGCGCCGTTATTGTCGAGAGCTTCACCGGCGACCGTCCCAACACCCGAGAGGATGACGTTCGCGGTCACTGTGCCACCTGCTTGCGAACCGGTTACCGGGACGGCCTCGCCGCGGTCGTAACCCACCGGTGCTTCGGCGCGCACATTTACTAATCCGAGTGGAATAAACCCGAGCAAGTAAATTCCCTGATCGTTGGTCGAAGCATGGAAGACTCGACCCGCAACCGTGATGGTGACCTGCGCACCCGGCACTGGCTGAGTGCCACCAACGAGGAACACGGTGCCGTTAACCGTCTGGCTTGGCTCGAGGGAAATATTGACGATCGTATCGGGCAGCGGCTCGACGGTTCCGGAGATCACGCCCGTAGCTGATCCAGTTTGCCCGCCCGGCGCATCAGCCACGCTAATTACAAAGCGACCCGCCGGAATCCCGGTGAAGCGGTAATGCCCGGTTGGATCGGTGGTAGCAAAGAGGTTTGCGCCACGCACTCCGGAACCGTCCGCGCTAATGCGAACCGACGCATGGTCCACCCCGACGCCGTTTGCCGTAACCTGACCGCTGACAGCTCCTACCGGCAACAGCAGCACGTTGACGACCGCGGTTTGACCCTGCGTGGTGATGCTGCCTGCGGCTCGGCCTACGCGTCCGGTGTGGTTGTCGAAAGCATCAAGCGTGAAGTCGCCGGTCGGCACGTTGATGAAGGTGAACTTGCCGACGTCCGGTTCTTCCGAAGTAACGGTGAAACCAACCGAACGTCCGCCGACACTTAGTTGCACATCCGCCAGGCTGATCGCCGTAGTTCCATCGGGAAGATAAACATGGCCCTCGACGTTTCCGGTCGCCTGCAATTGAACCGACACGTCAACGGTTGTATCGAGCGTGACGCGCGCGGAGACGCGGCCGCCGAGGCCAAACCTGGTGGCTGAGACGGCGTACGAACCTTCCGGCAAGTTGTTGAAAGTTACCTGGCCGTTGCTGCCCAGCGGCACTTCGGCAAAGCGATGCGCGTTCGGATAATCGGTGCCGTCAATGGTGACGCTACCCCCGGTCGCCGGTTGGCCCGCGCCGTCCAAAACCTGAACGCGCAGGTTTCCGGTCCCGAGTAGTCGCAGATCGAAGACCGCATCCTTGTTGCGCTCAACCGCGACATTGATCCGGTTCATGTTCCCGGTGACCGGATCGTTCGCCGTCAGGAGATAACTGCCGGCTGAGAACACTTCGCCGAATTCGTAATGACCGCTGTCGTCGGTGCGCACCGTGGCATCGGCCAGCGAGCCGCCGCTCAAGGTTACGCGGATGCCTGGTCCAACCGACGTGGTGCCGTCGGGCTGGAACACGCGGCCCTGGATTTTTCCAGCCAGCGTGCTGACGAGCACGAGATTGGTTTCTTCGTTGCCGCCGGGCGGAAGCGTGCCGCCGGCGCTGACCCGGGTGGGGAAGAAAACGTTGGAAGTGGTGATGCGATACGTTCCCGGGTTTACGCCGCTGACCGAGTAGGAGCCATCTGCCGCGGACTGCGTGGCCATCGGCGGATCAGTTGCGAGCAATCCCCAACCAAATCCCGGCGTGAGATCGGGACGAGGAACATAAACGGATAGCTGCGCAATCGTCGGCGTTACGCCGTCTGGCTGATAAACCTTGCCGTGAATTGTGCCGGGACGGAAAGTCGCGTCGCGCGTGAGCGTTTCTCCAGGCGCGAGCTTCACCGGGGAGTTAACGGCGTAACCTTTGGCCGCGTCGACGAAGCGCACCAACAGTTCGCCGGGTTGAACTTTGGGAATCGAATAGTGCCCCTGCGCGTCGGTATCCACTATGACGAAGCCGTCAGCCGAAACTTTAACTCCGGCAGCGGGCACTGGGGTCGACGTGCCTTCCTTGATTACGTAGACCGTTCCCTGCAGCGCGCTCGGTCGCAGGATAACGATGTCGATGCCGTTGGTTGTTTGCCCGATTACGACCGGCGCTTGCGCCGAGCCCGAGCGCTGCGTCACCGCATCGTAGGCAGAGATGGTCCTCATTCCGGCGGGCAGGCTTTGCAGCGTGTAGTTGCCCGAGCTGTCTGTCTGCACGCCTCGTCCCGAACTGCTGACAAAAACATTCGCGAGCGGCGTGCCCACATCATCGGTGACGCGCCCACTGACCGATCCGGAACCAGGAAGGATGAGGACCAATCCGTTAACTTCAGGAATGGCATTGGTCAGTTGAACATTCTGGTTCACGATCAGTCCGGTGACGTAGTCAGTGACTTCGAGTTTGACCGCGCCAACCGGAAGATTCTCAATTCGGAAACTGCCGTCGCGATCGGCGAAGGCGTAACCAACCGCAGTGGCCCCATCGCCGCGAGTCGTATGGAAGCCGGCAATCACTTCATAGGCAACTACCAGCGCGCCCGGCGCGACAGTTTGGTCAGCGTGATAGACATGACCACTGACCGCACCGGAGATGTTTTGCAGCGAGACGTTGATGAAGGCCGTCTGACCGGGACCGTTGATGGTGCCCGCATTGAAGCCTGAAGCGTTGTGCGCAGTTCCCTCGCCTACCGCCAGCACTGACACGTTGCCAACCGGCACGTCTTTCGCGACGTAGTGTCCATTCGCGTCAGCCTGGACCACCTTCGTGCCGACGACATCCAGGTCCGGCACGACCCGCACGAAAGCCTTCGGCATCGGTTGTCCGCCACTCGTGATGTTGCCTTCCACGTTTCCACGTGCGAGGAACACCATGTCGAGCACCATGTGCTGTCCGTCGTAAGCGACGGCGGAAGTTAATCGTTTTTCCGAATGGGTGGTGGGATTGTTGACCGTGACGTTCAAAGGCGCGCAATCGCCATCGCGCACGTAGTCAACTTCATAACGGCCCTGCGCGTCGGTGTACTTCAAAACAATCGGCGTGGGCAGCGGTGGCAAAGCAACGACTGAAGGATCGGGACACTCCTGCGCCCAGGTGATCACCGGCGCATGGACCACCGGCGTGCCGTCGGCATTCACGACGCGCCCGGTCAGATAAGCACCCGGAGGTTTGCCTTCAGGTGAAACTCTCGGGTCGATGGTGGTAGTAACAGGCGCGGGCGAAAGCGGGAGACGCCGGGTGTCAGCCAAACTTGATATCGTGAGGTCACGGTTGATGTATGGACCAATCGTCGAGTCGAGGCTTAGGAACACAAAGCGGTTGCCGTAATCCATGCGCGCGCCGGTGACGTTGATCGGGTCGCCAACCTGCTGCACCGGATTGGAATTTCTCAGCGCTCCGCCGCCGATCTTGTAACGCGAAAGAGTTTCCCCCTGGTCCTCCAATATCGGCTTGGAGAACAACACGCCGATCAGACGTCCGTACTTGTCTCCACCAGCGACAACGCTCGGCGTTACCTGTATCACCCCAACCACGCGTGGGTTCGGTTGGTTCAGGGTGGTTGAATCAGTCGCGATGTTCGCCTGCTGCCAGGAACCGTCGCGATACTCTTCAAGAATCGGCAGGCTGTTTGAAGTCAGCGGCTTGAAGCGGACGCGATATTTCCCACCCTGGGTAATCTGGATCCCGCTCCACGACACCTGGGTATACGTCAGCGTGGTGACGGGAACCACGAGTGAAAGATTGGCCGTGCCGGTCTGCCAACCGTTCAATTCCAGGGTCCAGTTTTCAACTCCGGCATTGGATACCACGAGCATTTGGCCGCCATTAGTGACGGCTCCGCTGATGACGTCGGTTTGGGCCACGCGGATGGAACTGCCCTGAGCCAGATCGCCGGCGCGCTCGTCTGGCGTGGCGCCGAAGCCCACTTGCTGGCCCTGACTGTTAACAAAGCGAGCGCCCACGATCGCGGAGCCGTTTGGTTGGGTTACCAGGGCAGAGATAAAGCGCGAACGTGGCAGTTCTGTATTTGCAAACTCGCGGTGAAACTCGAGCGCGGAGATTGCCGACGGCGCGTTCAGACGTTTATAAATATCGGCGCCGATGCTGTCGAACCATTCGTAACCCGAGCGCGTGTTTCGCTGGGAATCGGAGAAGCCGGCATCGTCCTGCAGCTCGCCCAGCCAGTCACGCAAAACCGTATCGAGCGAAATACTGATCGGCTCGCCAAAGTCGACGCGCATGCCGGCGATGCCAAGTTCTACCGCGCGATTGACAACCGTTTGTTTCGTCACCTTCGTCACGCCTTGCGGCAACGATCCCGGCGGAGCATTGGCGATACTCCACGCCTGGCCCAGCAATGCGCGCGCGGCTTCGACCACGTTGGGCGGCAAATGCCTGACGGGATCGGGAAGGATTAACGAATCAGGCGAAAGCGGAATGTTGCGATCGCCAACGCCCGTAACCAGCGCAAGACCTGCGCTAATGCCCTCGCCGACCTTGACGTACGACGCGGTTACTTCACCGGTAGCGTTGGCCCGCAGTCGCCATTTAACTGTTGCCGATTCGCCGCGCGCGATCGTCGTCGCAAAGTTGCGCCGGCCGGTCTCCTGATCGACAAACTCCGCTCCGCTAATGCTGTTTGGCGGAAGCTGAGCAAACGCGCCGTTGATGTCGGTTTGGCCGGAGTTGTAAATCGTCATGCCCAGGTCATATTCATTGCCGGCACGTACAATTCCCGGATGCGTGAACGTCACCGCGAAGCTGGCGTCACGAACCAAAACCGCGCCAGACACCACACCGCTTACCTTCATCGGCCCACTCGGCAACCCTTCGAGCATCGCCTCGAGATCAAAATTGATCGGATGCAACCCCTCTTTCAGTCCTTCAAGCAGGAAAGAGGCCTGGCCTGATTGCCCGGCGGAAAAACTCACCGTGTCGTCGCCGGTGCCATACTTGTTGTCGGGGCCAAGCCCGTGCAGCTCGAGTTCTGAAACTCGGCCGCCCGTCTGTGTTTCGGCTATGCGCAACGGGTCATCGGACGCATCAGCAGGCGTGCCGGCGTCCGGCAGATGGGCCTTCGCTCGCAAACTATGAATGACCAAAGGCGTGCCGTTCGGCGCGCCGTTGCCGACGATGACGATCGCTTCAAAGAACTGATGCAGAAAACCTATTCTTCCCGGAAAAACTATGACGCCGGGAATCTTGGGCAGGCCTTCGCCTCCGGCCGGCGGCGTCCCCGAGGGTTCTCCGTCAGCACCTTCCGGTGAAAGCAATACGGGATAGACGGTCGGCAACTCGACGCCTGGCCCACTAACGCTGGGGATGCCAATTACAGGTCGCGGATCGGTGATGCCGACGGTGGGAAATGCGACTGGAATGTTAATGGTTTGCGCTGTCGAGGTCGTCGCGATGCCGAGCGTGAAGTTGAAGGCGCGGTAAGAGTCGTCGGTGATGTTGATGCCCGCCTGGATGATTTGGTCGTAGTTCAACTCGTGAACTTCCACCTGTGAAACCAGCAGGCGTTCGATAACCACGATGCCGCACGAATCAGGTGTAACTGAGGCGACCACACCCTGATCGGGTGTGCTCACATCAACCACCCGTAAATTGCGGACCAGGTGATCGCCCGCATTGCTCAGCGGCGGAATATTCAGCGGTTGTCCAATCAAAGCTTCCAGCGTCAACGGCGCGGTCAAAGATGGTCCGGTCAATTCGCCGCGCACGCGGTAGTTCGGATTCAGGGCCGCAATTATGTTTGAAGGATCAGTTCCCTCAGGCACGCGCACGCTCGTGCGGATGAAGGTTGGAGAATTCTTGGGAACTGTCAACGAGGTCGGATCAACTGTCACCGCCAACCCGAGCAGATCGAAATCAGCCGATGCCAGTACTGGTGATTGAACGTTCAAGAGTTCTGTCGTGCTGGTGAGACTGGCGCCGGATTTAGTCTCCTGACGGGTAGCACTGCTCCGTCGCGGCGCGGTGCGTTTGGGAGTGACCCCGGAGGTTCGTGTGCCGGTTTGCTGAGCCTTGGATGGAGTCTGATTTTGTAATGAAGCAGTGACTGAGAAAGCGAGCGTCGCCAGCAAAACGATCGCGATACTCGTCCAATTTTTTAGTGCGCGCTTAATGCCTGACTGTTTGCCGCTCCGCTTTTTTGAGCGGAAGGAGTTGCCAACAGTTGGGTTCCTTCGAGGCATTGAGCTTAGAAATTCTCGCCGTTAATGTGCGGTTATAGACTTAGCGGCGGCGTTGTCATCGGTTGAACTTTGCGCGCCGAAGCCGAATCAAGATGGACTGAATCTACACTTCTTTCCGAAGTACAAAAGGCAACTGCTTAGGGTCGTCTCTCCGGAGTGCTTTAAGGATTGGTACCTGGTCGTAGTCGGAACTAAGGACTGGATACTATCGAGCGGGAAAACTCCCCGTGAAATTGTTCAGGACTTTTTTCTAAGAATTATTGGGACAGCAAACGCCGCCTAAGGACTGGGTACTGCGAAAGATTCGCACGTGGCAGGCGGGGGATGCGGTCAGAAAACTCGGCAGACGAGAGCAGGGTTTTAGTGTGAGATCGTTGATCGTCGTCACAATCGATTCGCGCTCGAACCTGTGAAAAGCGAATCGTAAACCTTGAACCAGGAAGAAGTCTGCCAACTGCTTCGTGAAAACGCGTGGCAGACTACATGAGGGTTTCGCGCAAGTCAATAACTTCGTACGAAAACTTGGAAATTTTTATTTGTGTAATTGTTAGCCACGTAATTACCTTGATCAACAAGCAAAATGCATTGGTACTGGAGTCGCTCAATATCAGAACCGAGAGCGGTAGCGACCGGCCAAACACTCTCATGCCTTCGCATGCTCTTCGTTTCTCAAGTTGATTCTTTGGCCGGTCGCTACCACTCTCGGTTCTGATTCGTGACGGAGCTCTAGATAACCGTTCGCCAGAGTTGCGCGGCGACGCCGGTCTCATACGCGTACCACAATCCGAAAGCGATGCTTAACGCGCCCGCTATTGTTTGCAATCCAAAGTTGAGACGCGATATTCGTCGCGCGCTAAGCGCGAAAGGAAGCCCGACCAGGCCTGACATCAAAAACATGCCCGCCATCGAGCCGATGCCGAACACCGCCAGATAGAGCAAGCCCAGCGACACCGATCGAATCTGCGTCAGCACCAGCAACGTCAGTGCGGCGGAGCCGGCGAGGCCGTGCATGGCGCCGACAAACAACGGCTTGAAACCAATCTTCGAAATCGCATGCGAATGTGACGGAGCGGCGCCCACGTGTTTTGTTTCCTCTTCATGGAAATGAATGTGAACATGCGACTGTCCGTCATGGCTGTGCCGGTGCAGGTGCACACGGGCGCGCTTGCGCATAACGCGCCACATCGCACTGGCGCCGAGCGAAATGATCATCAACGCCACCGCGAACTCCAACCAGCGGGCCACGGGCAACGGAATTGTTACCCGAAAGACCAGTACGACAAGACCAACCATCACGAGAGAGACGGTGTGTCCAGCACCCCACAGCGCGCCGACGAGCGCCGAGCGAAACACGCTGCGATCTTCACTGACAATCGTCGAGACGGCCACCACGTGGTCCACCTCGGTGGCGTGCTTGAGGCCGAATACCAGGCCCAGTCCGAGCAACGCGAGGAAACTTACCGATGTGATCGATGATTCCATGATTTGTAACGCAAACTGACAGTTTGCTACTTCTTAGGTCCGAAGGACCGCCAGCCAATAGCCACGCCCGTGAGGGCGTGGATCAATGCAGCAATAATCTGTGAGCGCCGAAGGTGCGACACGCTAGATGCCGGCCCTTCGGGCCTCATCGCAGTTAATAAAAGTAACCCGCCCTGACGGGCGGGGCTATTGACTGCCGGTCCTTCGGACACGATGCAGGCGCTGGCGCAACAAAACGAAACCTTCAATTGGCACGGCTAAAAGAGCTCTAAATATACCTCTTCCTCAACCCAATTAACTTCCGGAGCGCAACTCAACGCGATGGCGGCAGCTTCATTCGGCAGTTCAAGTGAATACCCAATCAACGCGGTCTCGTAAATGTAACCGATTTTGCCGAGATAAGTTTTTGCGTGAGCATTCGCAATCGCTGTCACCGCCGCCCTCCGTTCTGGCAACGGGGCCGCTCGATCGATCGCGTCGTCCTTGAGCACGACGATGTAGTGAAGCGGAATACGTTTACTCGGATCACCAGCTCTGACGAACTTTGTAGCTGGAGTCAGCGATATTTGTGGCTTTGCCGGCCGTGAGGTTTTCAATGGCGAAAACTCCGGCGGATAACCCGGAAACGGGTAATCGGGAACGGGATGTTCCTGTTTTTGCGCGAGCACCGGCATGGTGAGAATCGCGAGCCCTAACGCGCTCAAAACGGCAAGAGTAACTCTTCGCATGGCAGCAGCTCCTTTGAATACTTTCTCACAGCCCGGTGCGTCGCTCCAGCTCTTCCGGGTATCGCGCGCCCTGCACTTCGATCGTAGCAGCGGCGTCATCGATCTCACGCAGGTCGTCGGCGGTCAGTTCAAGTGAAACTGCTCCGATGTTCTCTTCCAGACGACTGAGTTTCGTCGTGCCGGGGATGGGAACAATCCATGGTTTCTGGGCCAGCAGCCAGGCGAGCGCCAGCTGGGCCGGGGTAGCATGCTTGCGCTCTCCGATCGAACGCAGGAGATCAACGAGCGCCTGATTCGCGCCCCGAGCTTCGGCAGTAAAGCGAGGAACAATGTTACGGAAGTCGGACTTGTCGAACGTCGTGTTCTCGTCGATTTTTCCCGTAAGAAAACCTCTGCCAAGCGGACTGAAAGGAACAAAACCGATGCCGAGCTCCTCGAGCGCCGGCAACACTTCCTCTTCAGGCTTTCTCCACCACAGCGAGTATTCGCTCTGCAGCGCCGTGACCAGTTGGACGGCGTGTGCGCGGCGGATCGTTTTCACTCCCGCTTCCGAGAGTCCGAAGTGTTTCACCTTCCCTTCCTCGATCAAGTCCTTCACCGCTCCGGCCACGTCTTCGATGGGCACGTCCGGATCGACGCGATGTTGATAGAAGAGATCGATGCGATCGGTGTTGAGTCGCTTGAGCGACGCTTCGGCTACGTCTTTGATGTGCGCCGGCCTGCTATCCGTGCCACTCTGTTTGTCACCGTCGAACTTGAACCCGAACTTCGTCGCAATCACGACCTGATCACGCACGGGTGCGAGTGCCTCGCCGAGCAGCTCTTCGTTTTTGTACGGACCATAAGCCTCGGCGGAATCGAAGAAGGTGATACCGCGTTCGACGCCGGCGCGAATCAGCGAGATCGCCTGTTGCTTATCTGTGGCTGGACCATAACCATAGCTCAGGCCCATGCAGCCGAGCCCGAGTGCGGAGACTTCCAGGTTGCTGTTTCCTAATTTGCGCTTCTGCATTGTTGCTCCTGTGATTCAAAGGGCGTCTTGTTCTTGTAGAAATGATCTTTCTCACGGGCTTCTCGTCCCGTAGGGAGGTAATGTTTATAGAACAGGTGGACCCCGCCAAAGCGCGCGTTGATTAGTCAGATTTTAGAGAAGCCATGTCGATGGAGAAGCGGTATTTCACGTCGGACTTCAGCATCCGCTCATACGCCTCGTTGATCTTCTGCATCGGAATCACTTCAACGTCGGCGGTGATATTGTGTTCGCCGCAGAAGTCGAGCATCTCCTGCGTCTCGGCGATGCCGCCGATGAGCGAGCCGGAGAAGCTGCGGCGCTGGAAGATGAGTCCGAAGACCGCGACGGACAGCGGCTTCTCAGGCGCTCCTACCATCGTCAGGTTGCCGTCGCGCGCGAGCAGGTTGATGTAGGCGTTGATATCGTGTTGCGCGGCCACGGCATCGAGAATGAAGTCGAAACTGCCGGCGTGCTTCTCCATCTCGTCTGCGTTGCGTGAAAGCACGACCTCATGAGCTCCAAGCCGGAGGGCGTCCTCCTTTTTGCTTTCCGAAGTCGTGAACACGACGACGTGCGCTCCAAACGCGCGAGCGAATTTCACTGCCATGTGGCCGAGTCCGCCGAGACCAACGACGCCGACCTTCTTGGCCTCGCCAACGCCCCAGTGCCTCATCGGCGAATAAGTAGTGATGCCGGCGCAGAGCAACGGCGCGGCGCCCGCGAGATCGAGATTGTCGGGAATGCGCAAGACAAAGCGTTCGTCAACGACGATGCTTTCGGAGTAGCCGCCGTACGTAACCGGAGCGGTTCCGTGTTTGTCCGGCGAGCCGTAAGTAAGAACCCCGTTTGGACAAAACTGTTCGAGATCTTCTTTGCAGTTGGCGCAGGTGCGATCCGAATCGACCATACAACCAACGCCTACTTGATCGCCGGGCTTGAACCTGGTTACCGCGGAGCCGACCTCGGCAACCCGGCCGCCTATTTCATGTCCAGGCACGCATGGATATATCGCCGCCAGTGACCCATGCCACTCGTTGCGAACGTAATGAAGATCGGAGTGGCAGACGCCGCAGAAGAGTATCTCGATCCGCACGTCGCTTTCGGTTGGTTCTCGTCTTGGGATTGTGGTCTGGGCCAACGGCGATGTCGCACTGCTGGCAGCGTAAGCTTTAGCTTTGTACATTTTCTGCCTCTCTCTTATACGAACCACTAGCCGCGGATTTTCGCGGATGAACGCGGATCAGAGTATAGGAAGTTAGAGTAATCATTCCTTTTTTCAGATTCGTGTCATCCGCGTTCATCCGTGGCTGCTGGAATTTAGGTGTTCCGCTTTGCCTCGCTGAGGAATTTGACCATCGCAGGATCACGGTGATCGAAAAACAGGCTCGTAGCGGTATCGAGGCTCCGAATCGCTTTCATCTCATCCTCCTCGAGTTGGAAACTAAAAACGTCGAAGTTCTCAGCCATCCTCTCCCGCCGCACCGATTTAGGGATAACGACGACCCCTCTTTGTATCAACCAACGCAGTATCACTTGCGCGACCGATTTACCATGCTTCTCGGCAATCGATAGCAGCAGTTCGTTGTGAAAGATATTGTTCTTTCCCTCGGCGAACGGACCCCAGGATTCGATCTGGATGCGGTTCTCCTCCAGAAACCTTTGCGTTTCCACCTGTTGGTGGAATGGGTGAGTTTCGATCTGGTTTACTGCCGGGACGATCTCGTTGTGAACGATGAAGTCCATGACGCGGTCTGGATGAAAGTTGCTCACTCCGATTGCTTTGATAAGCCCTTCGCGATACAGCTCCTCCATGGCACGCCAGGAACCAAACACATCTCCGTACGGCTGATGGATTAAATAGAGGTCGAGATAGTCGAGCTGCAATCGTTTCATCGAGCGCTCGAAGGCTACTTTGGTTCGTTCGTAGCCCGTGTCGGCGATCCACAGCTTAGTCGTGATGAAAAGCTCTTCCCGCGGGACACCGCTGCTTTTGATCGCGTTTCCAACCGCCTCCTCATTTCCATAGGAAGCCGCAGTATCGATCAGTCGATAGCCGGTCTCAATTGCGTCAACAACGCTGCGTTCGCACTCTGCCAGGTCGTCTATTTGAAAAACGCCAAACCCCAGCATCGGCATGTCAACGCCATTATTCAATTTAACGGTCTGCATCTTTACGAGTCTCCTAATCCGCTCATTGTGGAGCGAGTTCGCCGTACCAGTAGGCGGCGGTCACTCCACCATCCATAAGAAAATCGCTGCCGGTGATGAATCCACCGTCCGGGCCCATCAACAGCGCGCCGACCGTCCCCACTTCGTCGGGCGTGCCGGCTCGTCCAGCAACGGACAGCTCAATCATGCGCCGATAGCCTGATCCGCGTGGTCCAGTCAGTTCGTCCTTAGCTAGTGGAGTCATGATGATACCCGGGCTAATGGTGTTGATGCGCGCGCCACGCTTTCCCCAGCGCACCACTTCAGCCATCACGCGCAGAGAATTCCCGCGCTTCGAAAGCTGGTAAGCGTGGAGAGAGTCTGTGACCTGGTCCGGCTGAAGGAACGGAAGACTGAGCAACTCCTCCACGGGCGTTGTGGCCAGTGCTTTGTTCTGTTCGATTGAAAGCGGAGGCAGACGATGCCCGGACTGCGACGCGATCACAACTCCCGCGCCACCGCGAGCAATGACGTTGCCGAATTCTTCAAGCACGAGCGCTGTGCCATAGAGATCAACCTTGAGTATCGTCGTCGGTGATGCCTGCGACGGAGAAACACCGGCTGCATGAATAAGCCCGGAGACGTCGCCCAAGCCGGTGGCTGTCTCGACCAGCGTGTGTACCGCCTCGCGTGACGACGCGTCGACTGTTGCGACGCTCACTTCATATCCAGCGTTCTCCAAAACTTCCGCAGCCGCATTGGCGTTCTCCAGACGCATGTCAGCCAGCAGGATATGCTTGCCGATACCGACCCGACGCGCAATTGCCTGACCTATCTGGCCGGCGCCAATGAGGACAATTACGTTTTTCATGGTTACTCCTGTCACGCGTGCTGTTACGAACGTGACCTGTTCGTAAACTGGACCATTTAAGTTGGGCAAAATTCCCAGTTGGGAAGGGTGGTCTACCCCCGCCTCAAGACTCAGAGTTATTCAAGCGTCGGCGAAGTCTACCCACCTGCAATCCCTCTCCCTCCCGGGGGAGGGTCGGAGAGGTTGCGAAGCATAGCGGGCGGATCAGAATTGGCGATTGTAGATTTCCGATTACCGGGTAGTTTTGGGGAAACCCAACAAGTGGCAAATGCCATCGGCAAATGGTACTAAAACCACTTCTTCACTTTCACATTCGCGTATTGCTCGTACCCGTTCATCTTGGCAATCACTTTTATTACGTGATCCTTGGCGACTTGATCCGTAGCCAAAAAATAACTTACGGTCTCGGATTTTTGTCCCTCAGCTACGTAAAATGTCCCACCGCCATGAATCGAGGCTTTCTTACTGTCTGTGGAAAGGTGAAACACTTGTCCGCCGGGAGGCGCTGGCGCAGTTAGGTTGATGGTAAAGGTTACCCAATCGTTCTTCTCCCCACCCGTGCAGTCTTCGGTGTTCATCGACACGCTGTCTATCTCGATGCAGGGTTGATTTACGAATTGCAGTATGACTCCTTCAGACTCTTCCGATCCCTTTTTTGAATTGTCGTAATTATCAAAGGCATTACAGACAACCAGGAATTTGGCAACGCCATTGCCGCCATAACTGGAAAGACCGTAAGTATCGCCGTCGAGCACAAAATCAATATCGCGCGTTGTTGTGTAATGCCCGTTATTCAGGTCGTGCTTGGTTCCATCACTCATTAAAAGCGACCACTTGTAATATCCATTCAAACCAGTACGCGCTCTAAAAGTTGCTTTGCACCAAAACCCTAGCGCGACGGTTCCGACAGGGTTCAAGGTCAGCGTTTGAGCGACTTTGGCAGTTGGTCTTGGCTTGTTGAGCGTGGCTAGTATTACGCTGATGATAACTTCCGAAGCGGGCAGCAACTCAATATCTATCGGCTGGGGGCTTTCCTCCATTCCGCCGCCACTCGAAACTGGAGTAACCAATTCATTGGAATTTATTGAATCCCGCGAACGGCCCGTCACCCGCGGAGTGGCCTCACTGATTGGCGTGCCGGCATTCAGGTTTATTGACTCGGCCTTGATAACGAGTCCAGGCGACTCAGCTTTCACACCGGTGTTTCCCGACCCGACATTGATCGGCAATGTGTGAGCGGTGATGGTTCCCGCTTGAGCTTGTGCCGCCATTTCCACCAGATTTTCCATGCGCAAAGTGTCCAGCGATTTTTGTAGATTGGCTTTGATCTGCGCCAGTTCTGCGGGGACGTCATAGCGCAAATAAGGTGGAAAAACCTTAGTGACACTTTCAGGTGTTGAGGCTGCATTTAGAACTGTCGCGGAGTTTAAACTGCCGGCTTTAACATCGGAAGCGGTCTTGGTTGTGCGCATAGTTTGTTCCTTCCCTTGGGATTAGTCGGAGTTGTGTTGGATTTACCTTGCTCATTCGAACGGAAGCTAGAGCTAGAGGTGAGCAGGCGCGAGTTGAACATTGTTCGTCCTGAGGTCAGCGACGCGCGTTGGGTGAAGAAGCCAGAAACTGTGTTATATACCTGGCCGCTAAACAATACAAGAATTCTGGTAACAAACTGATTGACGTACACTCGGTTGCAATCTGTGGTTCAAAAGCTCCTTCGCTATCTTCAATCTCCGCGTCCTGCAGAATCGCGACGGTCAGGGAGTGGATGCTAATCGCAACTCGCGCAAACCAGATTTCCTGAGAATAAACTCAGCTCTTGCATCCGTTCGCGCTTTACCATTCAGATTTACTGTGGCGGCGTGAATCCCGTCAACGGGTTGCCGTAGAACGCCTCGGTCTTCCAGGCCGTCTTGTCCCACAGCCCATCCTGATCGCCTATGATCTGAACCGGCACGATGACGCGCTCGGTGCCGACTTTATTGGCCGAGGCAACGCCGTTATCGAGTTTCCCATCGGGCCCGACCGTGAACTTGATCGAGCGTGCCAGCTTGTTGTTCCACAAAACCTTGAATTCATAATCGCCGGGGTTCGACGCCAGCTTGAACATGTCGTTGGTGTTGGGTTGCCCCTGCCCATCGTTGGTCTTGTCCCAACGTTTCACGACTGGGAAGTCGCACTCGACGCGTGCCCATTTCGCCTTCTGCGGAAAGCCATCGTTCACGTAGTGCGTCGTGTTGTTTTCCACCCGCGCCTCACAACTGGCCGCGCCCACCTGCGTGCCGTCCATAAATAGCCGGCCCACTTCCTGTCCTTTATAGAAGAGGTGCGGGTCGAACTTGTACGCGTCGCCGCGCACCCAGAAGCCGATGTGGAAATCCGGATAGTCCCAGCCATACACGCTGTCCCGCGAGTACCACACATAACCAATCGGCAGGTTCCAGTCATGATCGACGTAGTAGACGAACTTGTTGACTGCCTTTGGTCCATACTCATTCGAAAGCGTCTTCCCGACCTTCATCCTGCCGCTGAAGAGCGTGGTGTTGCTTCCCGCCAGCTCGTTGCGCAACTTGATGGAGAAGTTGACCGAGCCGACGTTGGTGATGCTCTTGTCCTCGACCTGAGGGCCGCCGCACTCCGTCTTCCACCAGTAGCCCTTCTGCGTCTCTTCCGTGGGACAGTCAAACGAAAGCCACGGCGCGCTGCCGCCGGGTTGTTGAAACTCGACGAAGAGCTGGCTGCCGCTGGGAATGGGCCCGTTCACACGGAACTGGAGCTGCGGCACCCAACTCCACACGTCGAAGTTTCCCTTGTAGGAGTTATTCGTCCAGGCAGTGATTTGAAGCGTGTCTTTCTGAAGCGTGGGTTGATCCGCTTGAGCGGAAGCTGTTTGAACTGAAGCACCGGCGAGAACAAAACATGCAAGAGCGACGACTAGACAGTTTCTCATGAAGTTTTCCTTTCCCTGATCGAATCCGAATGAACTTTGCTGGGCTTTGCACAAAAGTCTCGGGTTTTGACTCCCCAAGGCCCGGAGGGCCGACAATTAATAGCCATGCCCGTGAGGGCATGGGAAGCGAACCCTTAACGAGATAGAGCGCCGAAGGTGCGACAGTTCCAAACAGTCATGGCTAGAAGGTTTTGTGACTCGACCGCTGGCGCACCTTCGGCGCTCCCTCTTTATTATGGTTGCGCCCACGCCCTCACGGACGTGGCTATTGACTAACGGCCCTTCGGGCCTAATCCGTTGCTGCTTCACAGTTGATTGTGCAGGGCCAGCTTGCTGCTGGCAGATGTTTAGCAGAACCGTGAACGCATGACAATCGGCGCAGCTACGCTTGGAGAAGTGCCGAATCCTGAAAGTCCCCAACCGATCGTTCTGTCAACTCCAGAACCGTAAAAAATCTGGACCAGTTCTTCCGAATGTACTCATGCGTGTGGTAGGCCCGATCCGGCTCTGTCCATAGATAACCGTGGGCGCTGAGCGTTTCCAATTGGCCGGGGAAAAGCGGCCAGTGATCACGGCAGTGTTCGCCGTGAAAAGACAGGATGAGAAGTCCGCCGGGTTTAACAATCCGCTTCAGTTCCGCAAGCCATCGAAACTGCGACTCTTCAGTTATGTGGGTGAAGACGGACACCGCATAAATAAAATCAAAGAATGCGTCGGGATATTTTGTAGGCGGCTCCAAATCGTTCACTACAAACTCCCCGACATCCTGATAGTTCGCTGCACACCATTCAATCGGCCCTCGCTCAATGTCGGTCCCGTAGAACTTCTGGCCTGCAACCCGGCGGTAATGATAAGCGCGCAGCATACGTCCCACACTGCACCCAAAGTCGAGGACGTTCTTAAACGATGAAAGCGTGCGTCCCGCCGGTTTCAGTATTTCCTCGAAGTTGTCGAGCACGTCATCCCCGTGGCGAATAAAGTCTGCGTAATAGGCACCGGCAACTCTGGCCTGAAGGTGAGGTGGGGGAATGGGTAGCCCGCCAGCCTGCACAAAGGCCTGGTGAAGTTGGGTGGTCGCGATTCGCAGCTCTGTTAATTCGGGGTCCGCACCAATCAGGGAACGGAGGTTTGTACGTGTCAGCCTGAGGCGGCGAGCGAGGCGTTTTGCTGATTCCAATTACGTAATTCCTTTTGTGAGTGACCGAAATCTAACATACGAGCGTGGCGAGATTCAATCTTTGCTGCAACTACAGTGGGTTGGTAAGTGGCAATAGCAAATTCGGAGATGTGAGATCGTAAAGATGTCAACTGACGCTTCGAAAGCAGTCTCGAAATTGGCTATGATCGACTGCTCATACGACTCGGCGGCTTAAAACGTGGGTCGACTAATTCAGAACGGGGAGCGGTAGCGACCTGGCGCCACTTCAATAAGAATCTTTCTGCGACACCAAAGAACAACGGACCACTATTTTGTTCCTCGTCACACCAGGTCGCTACCGCTCCCTGTTCTGAATTTGTTGACCACACAGAGAGTTCAAATTAGGTTACTCCCATACGACTCGGCGGCTTGATACGTGGGTCGACTAATTCAGAACAGGGAGCGGTAGCGACCTGGCGCCACTTCGATAAGAATCTTTCTGCGACCGCAAAGAACAACCGACCACTATCTTGTTCCTCGTCACACCAGGTCGCTACCGCTCCCTGTTCTGAATTTGTTGACCACACAGAGCGTTCAAATTAGGTTACTCCATACGACTCGGCGGCTTAATACGTGGGTCGACTAATTCAGAACGGGGAGCGGTAGCGACCTGGCGCCACTTCGATAAGAATCTTTCTGCGACCCCGAAGAACAACGGACCACTATTTTGTTCCTCGTCACACCAGGTCGCTACCGCTCCCTGTTCTGAATTTGTTGACCACACAGAGAGTTCAAATTAGGTCACTGCCTGGAATTGAGAAGGAGAATCTTATGCTGCTGCCCGAACCAACCAAGGAAGAAATTGATCACCGGACGATGAAGCTATTGGTTGGCTTAATCGCCTTGAGTCTGGGAAATCTCACCAGCTTCTTCGCAAGTTCAAAGATAACTTCCATTAGCGCTTCGTACTGCGAGGGTGGCTGGTCGCAGAGCATCTTCGTCGGATTCTTGTTTGCAATCGCAGCTTTCCTTCTGGCCTACAACGGTGAGTCAAAAGCTGAAATGCTGATGAGCAAGTTTGCGGCGGTGGCGGCGCTTGGCGTCGCACTCTTCCCCACAAGTTGCAAGGGCCAACCAGAAATAATTCCATACGTTCATTTTGGATCGGCGGCAGTCATGTTCCTGATCCTTGTCTACTTTTGCTATGTGTTCTACAAGCGTGCTCGCGCAAAGGGCTACACCGAGGCGAATCGGCGTGCGGTCATCTATCTCCTCTGCGGAATTGTAATCATTGCTTCGATTCTGATAATCGTGATCGACAAGGCTACTGGTGGAGTCTTAAGTTCCAGGATTGAGCGCTTAGTCTTCTATTGTGAGAGAGCAGGATTGGTGGCCTTCGGAATATCATGGCTCACGGCGAGCCGGGTGCTTCCCGTCCTCACGAGACGCGATGAGCGGTTCTCACCCTTAGGGACAGGCGCTACTCAATAGAAGCGTTGCAGTTCGGTGAGTTTGAGATCGCCGCTCCGGTGACGGAGTTTCGTTTGGCGGACCCCAATACTGACGCTGATGGATTCATCGGCGGCGCAGTGTTCCGCCGCTTCAAAGTGATCTTCGACTACGCGCGGCGGCGGGATGATTCTAGAGCCGCGGACTGAATGAGCTGCTGTGGAGAGTTTCCCAACTGTAAAGGTTGTCAAACCTGACTGAAAGATGACAGCCTGCCTTCGGAGGTTTGATACGCATGAGAGGCTTCGATAGTTAGATTTTGAGTTTGAAAGAAACTCCATGACTGCCGTTAAGACAGCTATGTTCACTCAGCGAAGCAAGTACATATCGGTTATTCTTTTTGCTCTCGCTTTGCTTGGACTTTTTTGGTTGTCGACTTTGGTTCGCCCATCGCAGATCGAATCGATAACAAGTACCGCAGGTAAAGCTGGCCCGTTTTTGATCGGCTTGTTGCTGCTGTTGACACAAGTGTTGGCGCCCCTATCGGGTACTCCTGTAATGATTGTAGGAATCAAACTCTACGGTTATGCAACGGCTATGGCGTTGCTTTACGCAAGTTGCTTAGTGAGTAGCGCGGTGAATTTTTGGATCGCGCGACTATATGGACGAAATTTTTTAGTAAAGGTGGTTGGCCGTAGAACTCTTAAAACGATTGATGAGTTGTCCATGCTAAATGAACGTACTCTATTAATTTCATTCCGGATTTTTGGCTATTCATTCTTCGATGTCGTCAGCTACGCAATTGGACTCACGTCCATTCGCTTTAAGAAGTATTTTGTCTATACCGCACTCCTCACGTTTATACCGTTCACGGCGCAGTATTTTCTTTTTGCGCAACTGAACTTTAACAGTTTTTGGGGAATGCTAATCTACATCGTCTCTATCGCGGCGGCCGGTTCGCTGTTTGCTGGAGTGCTTTATAGGCTCTACGTTCGCGGCGGCAACGGTAATACGCCCGAGTCAGATTAGAAAGCCGCAAGGATTATCGCTGAAGACTATTGCTAACAAAGCTTGACTTCATCACAACCGATCGACTATTAAGCAATATCCAATTAACCAATGCTCCTGTAACCCGCATTGTCCCAGTTGACGAGCCGACGCGCACTCTCTTAAAGCAGTCCCAAGTACGACCTTATTTCTTTGTCATGATTTTTGTCCAGGGCAAAACCCAGAAGCAAAAACTGAAGGAGACCTCATGCGATGATCTTTTCAGACAGTTCAATCGGCTTTGTTATAGGAGTTTTCCTCATAGCGATTGTATGTTGGTGGTTACGAAGCCGTATTGAGTCTAATCCTGATCCATTCTGGCTAAGTCTCACATTCTTCGCTTTCGCCGGACAGTTCATCAGGTTTGCTGAAGCAACGGTCCGGGTAATTTCTACGCAAAAAACCTTTCATGGCTATGGCAAAATGTTCCTTTTGGTGGCTAGCGGAGGCATCCTGGCAGTTGTCCAAACTTTCGTTATGAACGGACACGTGCAGATGACCAAGCGTCATTACACAAAGCTATTGGCTCCTCACTTGAAATCCGAATCACTAAGGCTTCTGTGGACCGATGTCTTGCTCCGTGTCACAAATGTCGATTTACATCCAGGTGGCTATAAGTGGCTTAGAAAAATGTTTCCTTACAACGAGGAACCAAAGAAACGCAGTCGACAATTGGCTTTCTCGGCTCTATCTCGGGAAGGCACTATTTCTGACGGAGCCGCGACGAAATCGTTGGAAGACTCTGAGGCCACCCTTCTGGAAAGCACGAAAACTTCAACCCAACCCATTACAGAAGACCTACTAATTGTCACTGACACATGGGGACGCGCCGCCTATTGGTGGTCATACGTGGTTCTATGCATACTTTCGTGGGCCTTGTTCTTGGTATCAATGACAATCTCTCAATAGTGCTTAGAAGTAACAAAAGGTGCGATCATGAACTCATTGGCCAAAAAGTTAGAAATATTTTCTGCATCTGCTTCATTGCCCAGTTCACCTGCGGCACCTCTAGACATCGCGCGGAGCGGAGCCAAACTTCGCGAGCCCGGATTGTTTCAGGCTTGGTCCGCGTGGCAAGCAAAACGTGAAAACACGCAATCACTCAAAGTCTGCCTTGTGCAATCGATCAGCATCTTCAGAATCGTGGCAGTCTTCGTGTTTGTGGGACTCGCCACTAATTCTACTTCACAAACACTGCTAACGATCCTTTATGCATTTGCGCTGATTAGTGATGTGATTGATGGGTACTTGGCTCGCTTGTTTCATGTCACTAGTCACTTTGGAAGAGTAATGGATCTGGTAGCTGACAAGTCGCTCGCCGCCGTTTCATTACTTTATGCGGCGGAACGTGGGATGCCTCTACTACCTCTGGCTTTGATTGTAGCCCGAGATATCATCATGATTGGCATGCGACTTGTGATCGTGGACGGCAAACAGCTTCTGCCCACGAACAGAGTTTTTGGGGGCCTAATGGCTTGTCTGCTCGGAGTCAATACGTTAATTCTGCTCCATACTGAAACTCAGGGATCATTGAGAATTGCCAGCGTTGGTTATTGGTGCTTGGCGGTTCTTTTCACAGCAAACTTAGTGAGTAGATTTTATGTGAGCAAAGAACGCATAAAGTTAGCATCGACAGATAACATGGTTTCACAAAAAACAACTCCTACAGGCTCAGGCTGCCGTTGTACCTGCCAAAGTCACAGTCATTCTGGCAGCCCCCTTAAGACTTTCAATGAGACCCGGCCGCGCCAAATTGGCTCTCTATGAGACGTCCTTGTTGAGAGCCGCCCGATGTGCGGAAAGGCTGGGCCATCCGATGTACGGAAAGTACGTTGTTCATTTTTTGGGGCTACGCCCCAGGGCATAGGGCGCAGCCCAATTGTTTGATTCGGCGGACGGGAGGCCGTAGGCCTTCCACACCTCGGGAGGCGGAGCTGGTGGGCGCAAGGGGTATGCGTCGATGTACATACGGGGGCGGACACGCGGGTCCGCCCCTTCAGTTTCTTAGGTCCGAAGGACCGGCAGTAAGTAGCCGCGCCCGTAAGGGCGTGGATCACCTGCAGGAATATTTTGTGAGCGCCGAA
>Ga0207650_10000571_pt1 | contig 29738 bp, 28 predicted proteins | sample KBSS63metaG_FD_184325 | JGI IMG/M metagenome (GOLD analysis project Ga0207650, IMG submission 184325) | Switchgrass rhizosphere microbial communities from Kellogg Biological Station, Michigan, USA - KBS S6-3 metaG (SPAdes) (version 2) | ecosystem: Host-associated > Plants > Roots > Rhizosphere...
AGGTCTTTTCCTGAGCTAATAGGAGTCCGTTTTGACTCTTAAGTTGCTCGACCCGAGTAATTAGCAATTCGAGTCTGGCCATCAGCGCTTGCAGGTCGGTGTCTTCCATTGGGTTCCACTGGATTTTGTCTGATGAATGGCAACTGCAGGATAAACGATCTGACGCCCTCGATAGTCTTGGTACGTCTGCCGGTGCTAGGATACAGCGCTCCATTCTAGACATTGCGCCGTCTGGCGCCTAGCTCACCATGCCCATTCAGAACTCCCCGTACGATGCTTTTTCCAAACTGCTGAGCACCAGCGGCCATCCATGCTCGCCTGCCGAACTGCACGGCGTGTTGTTGGGCCGCAGTTGCACCGGTGTCGGCTTCGATGCCGACAACTGGCTGGCCGATGTGGCCGAGCTGCTGGAAACCGAACCGACCGACAACGTGCGTAACGCGCTGATCGGCCTGCAAGAGATGGTCAAGGGCGAGCTGACCGGTGATGACGTCACCGTGGTCTTGCTGCTGCCGACCGACGACGCGCCGCTCACCGAACGCGCCGCCGCACTGGGCCAATGGTGCCAGGGCTTCCTCCATGGTTTCGGCGTGAACGCCGGCGGCCTGGAGCTGAGCACCGACGCCAAGGAAGTGCTGCAGGACCTGGCCGCTATCTCCCAAGTGCAAGATGCCCTGGAAGAGTCCGAAGACGGTGAAGGCGACTACATGGAAGTCATGGAATACCTGCGCGTCGCACCCTTGCTGCTGTTCACCGAGACCAAGAAGTCCGCTGAGCCTGCCGCACCCAAGCCTTCGCTGCACTGAGAAAGGAAGCCCATCTGCCCATGATCCATATCCCCAAAGCGGAATACACCCGGCGCCGCAAGGCGCTCATGGCGCAGATGGAACCCAACAGCATCGCGATCCTGCCGGCCGCCGCCGTGGCGATCCGCAACCGCGATGTCGAGCATGTGTACCGCCAGGACAGCGACTTCCAGTACCTGAGCGGCTTCCCCGAACCGGAAGCGGTGATCGTGCTGATGCCCGGGCGCCAGCATGGCGAGTACGTGCTTTTCTGCCGTGAACGCAACGCCGAACGCGAACTGTGGGATGGCCTGCGCGCCGGTACCGAAGGCGCTATCCGCGATTTTGGCGCTGACGATGCCTTCCCCATCACCGATATCGACGACATCCTGCCCGGCCTGATCGAAGGCCGCGACCGGGTGTACTCGGCCATGGGCAGCAACGCCGAATTCGATCGCCACCTCATGGAGTGGATCAACGTGATCCGCTCCAAGGCCCACCTGGGGGCGCAACCGCCGAACGAATTCGTTGCCCTGGATCATCTGCTGCACGACATGCGCCTGTATAAATCGGCGGCGGAAGTGAAAGTGATGCGCGAGGCCGCGCGGATTTCCTGTGCGGCCCACGTCAAGGCGATGCAGGCCAGCCGCGCCGGTTTGCATGAGTTCAGCCTGGAAGCCGAGCTGGATTACGAATTCCGCAAGGGCGGCGCGAAAATGCCCGCCTATGGCTCCATCGTCGCCGCCGGGCGCAACAGCTGCATCCTGCACTACCAACAGAATGACGCACCGCTCAAGGACGGCGACCTGGTGCTGATCGACGCCGGTTGCGAGATCGACTGCTACGCCAGCGACATCACCCGCACCTGGCCGGTCAATGGCAAGTTTTCACCTGAACAGAAAGCGATCTACGAGATTGTGCTGGCCTCGCAAGAGGCCGCCTTCATGCAGATCGCACCGAACAAACACTGGAACCAGGCCCATGAGGCGACGGTGCAGGTCATCACCGCCGGGTTGGTGAAGCTGGGGTTGCTGCAGGGGGACGTCGACCAACTGATCGCCGACGAAGCCTACAAACCCTTCTACATGCACCGCGCCGGCCACTGGCTGGGCATGGATGTACACGATGTGGGCGAATACAAAGTGGGCGGCGAATGGCGCGTGTTGGAAGCCGGTATGGCACTCACCGTGGAGCCGGGCATCTATATTTCTGCGGACAACCAGAACGTGGCAAAGAAATGGCGGGGCATTGGCGTGCGCATCGAGGATGACGTGGTAGTGACCAAGCAAGGCTGTGAAATCCTGACCGGCGGCGTGCCCAAGACCGTCGCCGAGATCGAAGCCCTGATGGCGGCTGCACGATGAGCCGGGTCAACCTGGCGATCATCGGCGGCGGCCTGGTGGGCGCCAGCCTGGCGCTGGCGTTGCAGGCCGGGGCCAAGGCCCGGGGTTGGAAGATTGTGCTGATCGAACCGTTCGCACCGGGTGACAGCTACCAACCCAGCTACGACGCACGCTCGTCGGCGTTGTCGTTTGGCGCCCGCCAGATTTATCAGCGCCTGGGTGTGTGGCAGGCTATCTCCCCGCGCGCCGAGCCGATCAAGCAAATTCACGTATCGGACAAAGGCCGCTTCTCCACCGCGCGCTTGTCTGCCATGGAGGAGGGCGTGCCGGCGCTGGGCTATGTGGTAGAAAACGCCTGGCTCGGCCAGTGCCTGTGGCAAGGCCTGGACAAAGACGTGGTGAGTTGGCGCTGCCCGGCGGAAGTCGCGCGCATGGAGCCGCTGCCCGATGGCTATCGCCTGACCCTCAACGATGAAACCGTACTCGAATGCGACCTTGCGGTACTCGCCGATGGCGGCCGCTCCGGCTTGCGCGAGCAATTGGGCATCGGCGTGAAAACCCGGCCGTACAACCAAAGCGCGCTGATCGCCAACATCACCCCAAGCGAGTCCCACAACGGCGAAGCCTTCGAGCGCTTTACCGATGAAGGCCCGATGGCCTTGCTGCCGCTGCCGGACAACCGCTGCGCGCTGGTCTGGACCCGCATCGGCATGGACGCCCAGCGCCTGGCGGCCCTCGACGAGCGCAGTTTCCTGAATGAATTGCAGGGCGTGTTCGGTTACCGCCTGGGCACGTTGAAACAAGTCGGCGCGCGACATCTGTATCCGCTGACCTTGGTAGAAGCCGAAGAGCAAGTACGCTCGCACCTGGCGATCCTCGGCAATGCCGCCCACAGCCTGCACCCGATTGCCGGGCAGGGGTTCAACCTGTCCCTGCGCGATGCGAACGCTTTGGCCGAAGCCCTGCTGGCCGGGCCGGCGGTGCCGGGCGACCTGGCCACATTGCAGGCTTATCGCGAGCGCCAACGCCTGGACCAGAAGTTGACCGTGGGTTTCTCCGACCAAGTCACGCGCCTGTTCGGCAGCGCGCAACCGTTGGTGGCATTGGGTCGCAATATGGGCCTGCTGGGCCTGGACCTGTTGCCGCCGGCCAAGCGCTGGTTCGCCCGTCAGGCCATGGGCCTGGGTACGCGTCCCGATGCTTAAGTGGCTGATCGAACGGCTGGGCAAGGCGCGGCTGTTGCGCTGGGTCATGACCCTGTACCCGCCGTACCTGGGGGCCGGGGTCAGCGTGCAGCACATGAGCGCTGATTTTCGTCACGTCAAAGTGCGCATGGGCCTGGGCTGGTACAACCGTAATTACGTCGGCACGCAGTTCGGCGGCAGCCTGTACTCGATGGTCGACCCGTTCTACATGCTGATGCTGATGGAGAACCTGGGCCGCGACTACATCGTGTGGGACAAGGCCGCGAGCATCGACTTTATTTCGCCGGGCAAAGGCCCGGTGTACGCCGAATTTTTTATCGACGATGCGTTGTTGGATGAAGTGCGTCGGCAGACCGAAGGCGGCGAGAGGTATTTGCCGCACCTCAAGGTCCAGATTCATGACGGCGCCGGCACGCTGGTGGCGCGTGTCGACAAAACCCTTTACGTGCGGCGCAAGCCGCCAGCGAGACAGGCTTAAAGCATGGACATGCGCGCAGATGTGCTGATTGTCGGGGCCGGAATGGTCGGAAGCGCCCTGGCGCTGGCGTTGCAGGGCAGCGGCCTGCAGGTGCTGCTGCTCGACGGCAGCCCGCTGAGTGTCAAACCGTTCGACCGGGATGCGGCCTTCGAACCCCGTGTGAGCGCCTTGTCGGCGGCCAGCCAGCGCATCCTCGAACGCCTTGGCGTATGGGAAGGCATCGTCTCGCGTCGCGCCAGCCCTTATGGCGAGATGCAAGTGTGGGACGGCAGCGGCACCGGGCAGATCCACTTCTCGGCGGCCAGCGTACACGCCGAAGTACTCGGGCATATCGTCGAAAACCGCGTGGTACAGGACGCCTTGCTTGACCGCCTGCACGACTGCGACCTGGGTTTGCTGGCCAATGCGCGGCTGGAGCAAATGCGTCGCTCCGGCGATGACTGGCTGCTGACCCTGGCCGATGGCCGTACCTTGCGCGCGCCGCTGGTGGTCGCCGCCGACGGCGCCAACTCCGCTGTGCGCCGCCTCACCGGTACGGCGACCCGTGAATGGGACTACCTGCATAACGCCATCGTCACCAGCGTGCGCAGCAGCCAGCCGCACCAGCGCACCGCCTGGCAACGCTTTACCGATACCGGCCCGCTGGCGTTTTTGCCGCTGGAACGGGACGGGCAAGAGGATTGGTGTTCGATCGTCTGGTCGACCACGCCGGCTGAATCCGAACGCCTGATGGCGTTGGATGACCCAAGCTTCTGTCGTGAACTGGAGCGCGCATTTGAAGGGCGCCTGGGTACGGTCGTCAATGCCGACCCACGGGTTTGCGTGCCGTTGCGTCAACGTCACGCCAAACGCTACGTGGCCGAGGGGCTGGCATTGATCGGCGATGCGGCTCATGTGATCCACCCGTTGGCTGGGCAGGGCGTGAACCTGGGTTTCCTTGATGCGGCGGTGCTGGCCGAAGTGTTGTTGTCGGCGACCGAACGCGCTGAGCGTCTGGCGGATGTGAAAGTGCTGAGCCGTTACGAACGCAGGCGTATGCCCCACAACCTGGCGCTGATGGCGGCGATGGAAGGTTTCGAGCGGTTGTTCCAGGCCGATCAGCTGCCGTTGCGCTGGCTGCGCAATGCCGGCTTGAAGATGGTCGACCAGATGCCCGAAGCCAAGGCGGTGTTTGTGCGCCAAGCCTTGGGCTTGACCGGCGATCTGCCGGAACTCGCCAAGCCCTGAGGGGTTTGTGCAACATCTGGTAACGCCTCCGTTGAGCGTTACCAAATGTGAGTCCTTATCATTTGCTCTCTTTTTGCAAATGAGAGACCGCACCCATGTTGGCACCCAAGCGCCTCCTGACTGTCCTGGCACTCACCCTCATCGGCAGCACCAGCGCCGTGCAGGCAGCCGACGAGGTGGTGGTCTACTCCTCGCGCATCGACGAGTTGATCAAGCCGGTGTTCGACGCCTACACCCGGAAGACCGGTGTGCAGGTGAAGTTCATCACCGACAAGGAAGCCCCGTTGATGCAACGCATCAAGGCCGAGGGCGAAAACGCTACCGCCGACCTGCTGCTGACCGTGGATGCCGGCAACCTCTGGCAAGCCGAGCAGATGGGCATCCTGCAACCGTTCACCTCCCCGGTGATCGACAAAAACATCCCCCTGCAATACCGCTCATCCGCTCACGCCTGGACGGGTTTGAGCCTGCGCGCGCGGACCATCGCCTATTCCACCGCCCGGGTAAAGCCGGAAGACCTGACGACCTACGAAGCCCTGGCCGACAAGCAATGGGAAGGTCGCCTGTGCCTGCGCACTGCCAAGAAGGTCTACAACCAATCGCTGACCGCCACCCTGATCGAAACCCACGGCGCGGCCAAGACCGAAGCAATCGTCAAGGGTTGGGTGAATAACCTGTCCACTGACGTGTTCTCCGATGACATCGCCGTGCTGGAAGCCATCAACGCCGGGCAATGCGACGTGGGCATCGTCAATACCTACTACTACGGTCGTTTGCACAAGCAGAAGCCGGACCTGGCGGTGAAGCTGTTCTGGCCGAACCAGGGCGACCGTGGCGTGCATGTGAACCTGTCGGGCATCGGCCTGACCAAGCACGCGCCACACCCGCAAGCGGCCAAGGCGCTGGTGGAATGGATGACCACGCCTGAAGCACAACAGATTTTTGCCGACGTGAACCAGGAGTTCCCGGCCAACCCGGCAGTGCCGCCTTCGGCCGAAGTGGCCACGTGGGGCAAGTTCGTCGCGGACACCTTGCCGGTGGAAGTGGCAGGTAAGCGCCAGGCCGAGGCGATTCGGTTGATGGATCGGGCGGGCTGGAACTGAATACAATCTGCAGGACGCCGCAGTTCTGAATGTGGGAGGGGGCTTGCTCCCGATGGTGGTGGATCAGTCACTGATGAGTAGACTGACACTCCGCCATCGGGAGCAAGCCCCCTCCCACATTGGAGTGTGGTGTTTTTCGAGTTTATTTACTGAGAGCTGACCCTTGGCCCACCCCGCCCAACGCCGCTGGTACCTGCCGGTGTTCACCGTCGCCGCCCTGGTGCTGCTGCCGCTGAGCGTGCTGTTGCTGTCCTGGCAAAGCATCGACCTACAGATCTGGTCCCACCTCTGGGAAACCCAGATGCCACGCCTGTTGGGCAATACCCTGACGTTGGTGGTGGGCGTCGGCATAGGGGTAACGCTGCTGGGTGTCAGCCTGGCCTGGCTGACCAGCCTTTGCGAATTCCCCGGGCGGCGGTGGCTTGACTGGGCGTTGATGCTGCCGTTCGCCATCCCGGCGTATGTGCTGGCCTTCGTATTCGTAGGCCTGCTGGACTTTTCCGGCCCGGTGCAAACCCTGCTACGCGAGTGGTTCGGCACGGGCTTGCGCCTGCCACGCGTGCGGTCCACCAGTGGCGTGATCATTGTGCTGGTGTTGGTTTTTTACCCTTACGTTTACCTGCTGGCGCGTAGTGCATTCCTGGCCCAGGGCAAAGGCTTGATGGAAGCCGCGCGCGTGCTGGGGCAATCGCCGTGGCAAGCGTTCTGGCGTGTGGCCCTGCCCATCGCGCGGCCGGCGATTGGCGCCGGGGTCGCCCTGGCGTTGATGGAAACCCTGGCAGATTTCGGCGCAGTCTCGGTGTTCAACTTCGACACCTTCACCACCGCCATCTACAAGACCTGGTACGGCTTTTTCAGCCTGTCCAGCGCGGCGCAACTGGCTAGCCTGTTGCTACTGGTGGTGATGCTGGTGCTGTACGGCGAACGCCGTGCCCGTGGGGCCAGTCGGCCCGGCAATGAGCGGCCACGGGGCAAGGCGTTGTACCACCTGACGGGGTTCAAGGCGGCAGCGGCCAGCATGTGGTGTGGCCTGGTGTTCGCGTGTGCCTTTGTGATTCCCGTGCTGCAACTGATCGCCTGGTTCTGGCAGCGCGGCCGCTTCGATCTGGATGAGCGTTATTCGGGCCTGATCATCCATACCCTTTACCTGGGCGGCATCGCGGCGCTGATCACGGTGAGCGTGGCGCTGATGCTGGCGTTTGCCAATCGACTGGCGCCGACCCGGGCGATCCGTTCCGGTACCGGCCTGGCCAACGTCGGCTACGCCTTGCCAGGCTCGGTGCTGGCGGTGTCGATCATGCTGGCGTTCAGCTATTTGGACCGCGAAGTGGTGGTGCCGCTGTCGGGTTGGCTGGGCGGCGCGGGCAAGCCGTTGCTGCTGGGCAGCCTGTCGGCGCTGGTGCTGGCGTATCTGGTGCGTTTCCTGGCGGTGGCCTACGGGCCGCTGGAAAACAGCCTGGCACGTATCCGTCCATCGTTGCCCGAGGCGGCACGCAGTCTGGGCGTGAGTGGCCCGCGACTGTTTTGCAAAGTGTATCTGCCGCTCTTGCTCCCCGGCACCTTGAGCGCCGCGCTGCTGGTGTTTGTCGATGTGCTCAAGGAAATGCCCGCCACCCTGCTGATGCGCCCGTTTGGCTGGGACACCCTGGCGGTGCGCATCTTTGAAATGACCAGCGAAGGCGAGTGGGCGCGGGCTTCTTTGCCGGCGCTGACATTGGTGTTGGTCGGCCTGTTACCGGTCATCGGGCTCATTCGACGCTCCGCCCGCTCCATCAGTTAGGTGTCAGTCCTACGGCTTGCGGCTACAATGCGCGGCATTCGGTGCGCTCCGTCTTTCGGATCGCGTTGTTGTTTGTGGCTGCAGCCCCTGTAATTCAAGGGGTTCAGCCGGTACAGCGACGCTGCGCACCCTCGCCACGCCCGGAAGGAGAAACCCATGGGACAGCGTACGCCTCTGTATGACCTGCATCTCGCCCTTGGCGCGAAAATGGTCGATTTTGGCGGTTGGGATATGCCTCTGCACTACGGCTCGCAAGTTGAAGAACACCACCAGGTTCGACGCGACTGCGGGGTGTTCGACGTATCTCATATGACCGTGATCGATGTCACAGGCTCCCAGGCCAAGGAATGGCTCCAGCACCTGCTGGCCAATGACGTTGACCGTTTGCATGGCTGCGGCCGTGCGTTATACAGCGCCATGCTCAACGAGAGGGGCGGCGTGGTGGACGACATGATCGTGTATCGCACCGAGGCCGCTTACCGACTGGTGGTCAACGCCGCCACCCGCGACCAGGACATGGCCTGGATGCAGGCCCGACTGGGTAGCTACAACGTGCAGATGCATGAGCGGCCCGAGCTGGCCATGCTGGCCATTCAAGGCCCCCATGCCCGGCAGAAGATTGCCGAGCTGGTCACCCAGTCACGCAGCAGCCTGATTCACCAGCTCAAGCCCTTTGAAGGCCAGGCCGATGGCGATTGGTTTATCGCTCGCACGGGGTATACCGGCGAAGACGGCTTGGAGATTGTCCTGCCTGCCGATCAGGCCCCCGGTTTTTTCAACGATCTGGTGGGCGCCGGTATTTCACCTATCGGCCTGGGCGCACGGGACACGCTGCGCCTGGAGGCTGGCATGAACCTGTACGGCCAGGACATCCACCAGGATGTTTCGCCCCTGGCGGCCAACATGGCCTGGAGCATCGCCTGGGAACCTGCTGGGCGTAATTTCATCGGCCGCGCTGCGTTGGAAGCAGAGCTGGCGGTGGGTGTGCAGTTCAAATTGGTCGGGCTGGTGCTGGAAGAACGCGGGGTTTTACGCGCTCATCAGGTGGTTCGTATCGCCAATGTTGGCGAAGGGGAGATCACCAGTGGTAGTTTCTCTCCTACGCTGAGCAAATCCATTGCCCTGGCGCGTGTACCGACGGCGACTGCCGATCGGGCCGAAGTGGAAATCCGCGGCAAGTGGTACCCGGTTCGGGTAGTCAAACCGACCTTTGTGCGCCATGGCAAAACCTTGATCTAACTATTTCCGGCAGGCCGAAGGCCGCTGACATTTTTCTTGAGGACACAGACTATGAGCAATATCCCGGCCGACCTGCGTTTCGCCGAGAGTCATGAATGGGCCCGTCTGGAAGCTGACGGCACCGTGACCGTCGGGATCTCCGACCATGCCCAGGAAGCGTTGGGGGATGTGGTGTTTGTTGAGTTGGCCGAAGTCGGCAACGTGTTTGCCGCTGAAGATCAAGCGGGTGTGGTTGAGTCGGTGAAGGCCGCTTCGGATATCTACTCGCCAATTGCTGGCGAAGTGATTGCGGTTAACGACGCGTTGAGTGGTGAGCCTGAACTGTTGAACACCGACCCTTACGGCACGTGGATCTTCAAACTCAAGCCAAGCAACCCGGCTGACCTGGAAAAACTGCTGGATGCTGCCGGCTACAAAGCGGCCATCGGCGAATAAACGCAAGACCCGTGTGGAAGGGGGCTTGCTCCTGATGACGGAGTGTCAGTTCACTGATCAGTAACTGACCACCGCCCATCGGGAGCAAGCCCCCTTCTACATTCAACCGAGGTCAGCCGTGATTGTTCAGTTTGCGCTCAGGACTGCTTTTACCGCCGCCACCGACCGTTCCACATCTGCCTCCGCCATTGCGGTAAACATCGGCAACGACACAATCAAACGCCCCACTTTCTCCGCCACCGGGAACATCCCTTCCTTGAACCCCTGTGCCCGATACAGGCTCAGCAGGTGGATCGGCGGGTAGTGATAGCCAATGCCGACACCGTGGGCCTGCATCTGCTCCATAAACGTAGCGCGAGCGGGCAGGCCATCCTGACGCTCCGGCAGCACCAGCTGGAACAGATGCCAGTTGCTGTTTTCGAAATCCGCCGGCGGCAGTTGCGCGCCGTATTTCTCTTCAAAGTCGCTGCCGAAACACTTGAAGTAATGCCGCGCCAGGTTCTGTCGGTGCGCGGTGATCTTCTCGATATGCGCGAATTGCCCCAACCCAATGGCGGCGGCGATATCGGTCATATTGAACTTGCCACCCAGTACATCCACATCCAGGCCATCGAAGCCGCTGCGGGTCACGCCTTGCAGACGGTACTTTTCTGCCAGGCGCGCCTCCTCGGCGTTATTCAATACCAGGCACCCGCCCTCGGAGGAGGTGATGTTCTTGTTGGCCTGGAAGCTGAATGACACGAAATCCCCGGTGGCGCCGATGCGCTCGCCATCCCAGCTGGAGCCCAGGGCTTGGGCTGCGTCTTCGACGATACGCAGGTTGTACTTGTTGGCCAGTGCGTAAAGCATCGGCATATCCAGGGGCAGGCCGGCCAGGTACACCGGGATAATCGCCTTGGTGCGCGGGGTGATCGCGGCTTCCACCTGGGCCAGGTCAATATTGCGGGTCACCGGGTCGATATCGGCAAACACCGGTGTGGCGCCCACCTCCAGAATCACATTGGCCGTGGCCACCCAAGAGATCGGCGTGGTAATGACTTCATCCCCAGGCCCGATACCGGCGATACGCAGGGCAATCTCCATGGTGCAGGTGCCCGAGTTGAACGTACGCACCGGTCGACCGCCAAAATACTCCGACAACTGCGCCTCGAACGCCTGCACTTTTGGCCCGCTGGTAATCCAGCCGGAGCGCAATACATCGCCAACCGCCGAGATGGTGGCTTCATCGATGGTAGGTTTGGAGAATGGCAGAAAGGGCTGTTGGCTCATAACGACGAAGGCGTCCGTTCAGATTGGCGATGAGTGAGGGGCTTATCAGTGCAGGCATGGTTGCACGGCATGACTGAATATAGCCTGTCGCCTGTGAATGAATCGTCACTTCGCGGGCAAAAAAATGCCGCTTCACAGCGGCATTTTTCAGCGTATGGCTATCACTCGGTGACAGCGTTCTTCGCGAGGATGGCGTTGGCCAACTCCATATCCGTGGCTTGCAGGCCAGGGTTGTCGGCGCGCACTTTTTGCATGGCGGCTTCCAGGTACGGGCCGCGGATGCCGCCGTCGCTGGCAACAAAGCTGCCTGCGTCGTCTTGTGCGGCAACCACCAGCTTGTGGTCCTTGAAGGTCAAGTACGTCGAGCCAGTGGTGGCGCCCGACGAGATGACATTCCGCCAGAAACTGTCGGCCATGGCTGAACCGACAGGAAGGGAAAGCACAGCGAGGGTTGCGACAGCATATTTGAGACGCATGATGGGTGACTCCGGTGGGGTTATCTGTGGGTTTTGATTGTAGATAGCCCGGTCGAGTTCCATCACTGACTAAACAGTTTCAACCTTTAAGATCACTCCGTCCTGGCCAACTACGCGCACTTGAGTACCTACCGGGGTGTCGGGGCCGGTCACCATCCACACGCCATCACCGACTTTCACCTTGCCGCGCCCGTCCACAATTGCCTGGTGCACCATGAAGGTGCGACCCACCAGTTCCGAGCCGCGTTCATTCAGCCCAGGCTGGTCACTGGCCTTGGCGCTGCTGCGTTGGCGTTTCCACCAATACACGGCCGTCAATATCGACAACACGGCGAACAACAGCAGTTGCCATTCCAGGCCGAGGGGCGGCACCAGGAACTTGATCACCCCCACGGCCGCCGCCGCGATACCCATCCACAACAGGTAACCACCGGCGCCGAATACCTCAAGAATCAACAGCGCCGTGCCCAGTGCCAACCAATCCCAAAATGACAGGTGCTGCAGGAAATCCCACATGGTGCTGGCCTCAGCCTTTCTTGTTATCGAACGTTGCCTTGACGATCTCGCCGATACCGCCGACCGCACCGATCACTTGGCTGGCTTCCAGCGGCATCAGGATGACCTTGCTGTTATTGGCCGAAGCCAGCTTGCCCAGGGCGTCGATGTATTTTTGCGCAACGAAGTAGTTGACCGCCTGCACGTTGCCCGATGCGATGGCTTCAGATACCACCTGGGTTGCGCGTGCTTCCGCCTCGGCCTGACGCTCGCGGGCTTCGGATTCAAGAAACGCCGCCTGGCGGCTACCCTCAGCCTCAAGGATCTGCGCCTGTTTCTTGCCTTCGGCGGTAAGGATCGCAGATGCTCGCAGGCCCTCGGCCTCGAGGATTTGCGCCCGCTTGATGCGCTCCGCTTTCATCTGGCCGGACATGGCAGCCATCAGGTCGGCAGGCGGGCTGATGTCCTTGATCTCGATACGGGTGATCTTGATACCCCACGGCGCGGTGGCTTCATCCACGGTTCTCAGCAGTTTTTCGTTGATACCGTCACGCTGGCTGAGCATGGCATCCAGCTCCATGGAGCCGAGTACCGTGCGGATATTGGTCTGCAACAGGTTGCGGATGGCGTGTTCGAGGTTGTTGACCTCGTAGGCGGCCTGGGCCGTATTGACCACCTGAAAGAAGCACACGGCGTCGATCTGCACGGTAGCGTTGTCGGCGGTGATCACTTCCTGGGGCGGGATGTCCAGCACGCTTTCCATCACGTTGATCTTGCGACCGATACGGTCCATGACCGGGATGATGATGTTCAGGCCAGGTTTCAGCGTGTTGGTATAGCGGCCAAAACGCTCGACCGTCCATTGATAGCCCTGGGGCACTACCTTGAAGCCCATGAACAGGATGGCGATGGCCAAGCCCACGAAAAGAAGCAGTACGGTTCCGATCTGCATAGCGATTCCCTATCTGATGGTGTCAGTGAAACGACGTTCGGCCGATTGTAACGGTGTTGTCACTGAGAAGAACGGTTTCAAAGCGCTGCAATCAAAGGATTTGTTACCGACCCCCCCGGCGTCACCCGCAAGACCTCCGCCAGGGTGGTCAGCCCCGCGTTTACTTTGCCCATGCCGGCCATGCGCAGGTCACACATGCCGTGGGCGATGGCAGCCTGACGCAAGGCCTGCACGTCGGTACCCGCTGTGATCAGCGGCTTGAGTGTGTCGTCCAGCACCATGATTTCGTAGACCCCGGCTCGGCCCCGATACCCGCTGTTTCGGCACTCGGTGCACCCCCCGGCCTCGTACACCTCGCCCGCCGCCTGTTTACAGTGAGGGCACAACACACGCACCAGTCGCTGCGCCATGACCCCCAGCAAGGTGGCCTTGATCAAATAATGAGCAATGCCCAGTTCCTGCAAGCGGCTGATGGCGCTGGGTGCATCATTGGTGTGCAGCGTCGACAGCACCAGATGCCCGGTCAGGGCGGCCTGGATCGCCATTTCCGCGGTTTCCTGGTCGCGTATCTCGCCGATCATGATGATGTCCGGATCCTGGCGCAGCAGGGCGCGGATGCCACTGGCAAAGGTCAGGTCTATGTTGTGCTGCACCTGCATTTGGTTGAACGCCGGTTCGACCATTTCGATGGGGTCTTCCACCGTGCACAGGTTGATCTCGCGGGTCGCCAGTTGCTTGAGCGTGGTGTAGAGGGTGCTGGTCTTGCCCGAGCCGGTAGGGCCGGTGACCAGGATGATGCCGTTGGCCTGGCGGGTCATGGCGTGCCAGCGCTGCTGGTCTTCACTGGACAGGCCCAACTGGTCGAAGTCTTTGAGCAGTACCTGCGGGTCGAAGATCCGCATTACCAGTTTTTCGCCAAAGGCGGTGGGCAGGGTCGACAGGCGCAACTCCACTTCCGCTCCCGCCGGGCTTTTGGTCTTGACCCGGCCATCCTGGGGTTTGCGTTTTTCCGCCACGTTCATGCGGCCCAGGCTTTTCAGGCGGCTGACTACCGCCATCGTCACCTGCGGCGGGAATTGATAGACGTCGTGCAGCAACCCGTCAATGCGAAAGCGCACCCGGCCCTGCTCGCGGCACGGTTCGATATGGATATCGCTGGCGCGCTGGGCGAAGGCGTACTGCAACAGCCAGTCGACGATGTTGACGATATGCGCGTCGTTGGCGTCCGGCTCCTGGTCGCTGGCGCCGAGGTTGAGCAGGTCGAAGTTGCCGGGCACCGGCACTTTTTGATCCGCGCCGCTGACGGACTTCGCCAAGCGATAAAACTCGCCGATACAGCGCTGGATCGCCTGGGGGTTGGCCACTACGCGTTTGATCGAGCGCTTGAGCACCTGCGCCAGCCCGGCTTCCCAGCCGGTCACGTGGGGCTGGGCGCTGGCCACGGTGAGGGTGTGTGTGTCCACCGCTATGGCAAGGATCCCGTGACGCTGGGCAAACCCGTGGGACATCAGCGGGACTACCGCGGCCACGTCGATGTTCAGCGGGTCAATGCGCAGATAAGGTTGCCCTGCATGCCGGGCCAGCCACTGCGTGAGGGTTTCCAGGCACGGGCCATGGGCGGCGATGCACTCCAGCGGATGCAGGGTGCTGTCGGCCGGCAGCGCCGATACGCGCCTAGCGATGTCGGGTGTAATCAGCCCTGCCTCGACCAGGGCCGGCAGTAACGTATGCAGTTCCAATCGCTGATCAACAGCCATGAAGGTCTTCCTGGGTAGCCTCGGATGTAAACCCAGGCTAGCCAGCCCCCGACAATCCTCCTCCGGCCATGTATTACAGACTTTTACTGCGCGGCCGCCAACAGCGCTTGAGCCCCCACGGCATCAGCCGGCCACAGGTGTAGCGTGCACACGCTGATCAGGTTTCGAATCTTTTCACCGATCACCTGAGCCCTATGCCAGCTCAGGCCGTCCATCACGATATCGACATTCAGCAGGCCGTCTGCACGGGTCACGGTGACCTGGCTGGGCGTCAAAAACTGCAAGGCAAAAAAGTTGAGTATCCGACACAGCACGTCAGGCTCGGCCTCGGCGACGATCTGGTAGTGCGCCTGGCAGTGGGCGGTGTGGGTGGCCCACGCATCAACGCGGGTGACAGGCTGGGTGGTTTCGACGGCGTGCATGCGGGCTCTCCAGATTCGACTGGAGAAATTTTTACATTCGCTGCGGGAGATTTCTTATCTAAAGTGAGCCTTAATTGGGTTTAATTGAGTTAATCAATTCAAGATAGTCACCATCAAAGGTATTTTTATGCACAGCGAGTTGGACGCCTACGACCGTCGCATCCTGGCCTTGCTGCAAGAGGACGCTTCGCTCTCCAGTGCGCAGATCGCCGAACAGGTCGGCCTGTCCCAGTCACCGTGCTGGCGACGTATCCAGCGGCTCAAGGAGGAGGGCGTGATTCGCGGCCAGGTCACCTTGCTGGACCGCAAGAAAATTGGCCTCAACACGCAGATTTTCGCCGAGGTCAAACTCAACGCCCACGGTCGATCCAACTTCACCGAGTTCACCGAGGCAATTCGCGGCTTTCCGGAAGTGTTGGAGTGCTATGTGCTGATGGGGGCGGTGGATTTTCTGCTGCGCATCGTGGCGTCGGACATCGAGGCGTACGAGCGGTTTTTCTTCGATAAGTTATCGATGGTGCCGGGGATCCAAGAGGTCAACTCGATTGTGGCGTTGTCCGAGATCAAATCCACCACCAGCCTGCCAATATTGCGCTGACAGGCAGGGCCTCATCGGGGCAAGCCCCCACATTTATGTAGGAGGGGCTTGCCCCGATGGGATATCACAGGCGCAGAAGGGTCTTCCAGGCACGGTTCTGATACACCGCAATCGCCTGATGCATGCGCGCATCCAGCGACTCATCGGTGATCGGCTGGTTGGCCAGTTGCACCAACTTGTTCAGCTCGCCATACAAACGGTCCAGTTCCGGGATGTCTACCACCTGACGCGCATGATGCAGCCAGGCCTGGATGCGCTCGATACGCGGCAGTTGTTCAGCCAGGTCTTCCGGTTGTTGCTGGTAGCGCGGCAGTTGCAGGGCGACGGCGTCGTCGGCCAGCAGGCGCGGCAGCCAATTGGTGATTTGCGCGGCGCCCTGGCGGTTGCCGCGCACGTTGCGCTCGGCAGTCCAACTGCGGGCGAGCAGCCAGCGCGAGGTGTTCAGTGAGAACAGGCCCCAGCGCACGTCCTGCAGCTCTTCGGCGAACTGCTCAGGCGCGGCTTTGCGGATGTCTTCGTCGTCATCACCGGCCTGTACCAGCGGGCGCCAGTCTTCCAGCAAGGCATCCAGTGCGCTGCGCAGTTCGCTGGTGGATTGGCGCGGGGCGGCCTGGCCGAGGCTGCCGATCAGGGCGCGTAATTCACCGAGGTTGTCGACCCAGTCTTGCAGCAGGCGCCAGTGGCCATTGAAACGGTATTGCTCGGCCAGGCGCTGACTGCTGCCCAACAGGTGCCACATGATCGCGGCGAAGGCGTCGTCCAATGGCATTTCGGCCTGGATCTGCGGCGCCGGCAGGCTCAGGGAGTAGCTGCCTGCGTCGTACAGGCGGTAGCCGCGCTCGGCCTTGCTGATATCGCACGGCATCAGCGCCAGGGTCGCGGCCAATTCGGCGGCCAGTTCCAGCAGGGCGGCGGGTTCGCCTTCACGCAGTTCCAGCTCCAACTCGCAGATCTCTTCCTTCTGCTTGCCGACCACCACGTGGCCCAGGTCCAGGGCGGCTTCGATGACCACTTTGGTCTTGCCACGGCCCCAGGCGATTTCGGCGCGTTCGCGCACGAAGTCGGTGGTGAAGATCGGCTTGAGGGACTTTTTATCCAGCTCGGCCAGTTGCTCGGGCCAGCATTCGCCGTCGAGTTTCTTCACGTCGAGCTTGGCTTTGGGCAGGTCCCAGTTGTACTCGTTGCGTTCCGACAAACCGGCAACACTTTGGCCGCGGGTCTTGAGGGTCTGGATGATCTCGTCACCGTCCTTGCGCAAACGCAGGGCGACTTTGGCCTGGGCCAGGTCGCGCTCGGGGGTGTCGAAATACTGGTTCATCAACTCACGGCGTTCCCAGCCACTTTTGTTGCGTTTTTTCAGTAACGGGTGCTCACGCAGCGCGGCGAGTGTTTCGCGGCTGACGCGGAGTTTGATTTCGGTTTCTTTCTGCATGGCCGGAAAATCCAGGATCGGGAGCGCAGCCGGGGAAAAAGGTGGCTGCCAAGGTCGTGCAGTGTACAGGACTGAGCCCGGCAACGTGCCGCAACGGTTTATTGTGCCCAGCGGATGGTTCTATAGTGGGGCTCATCCGGGAAGTTGGGAGACCGCGCATGTCATTACCCTCCATGAAAGAGCAATTCGCCGCGCTGATTGCCGCGCCTTCGGTCAGTTGTACCCAAGCGTCTCTCGACCAGACCAACCGCCCGGTGATCGATTTGCTCGCCGGTTGGCTGGGCGATCTGGGGTTTGCCATCGACATCCAGCAGGTCAGTCCCGGCAAATTCAACCTACTGGCAAGTTTCGGCAGTGGGCCTGGCGGCCTGGTGCTGGCGGGCCACAGCGATACGGTGCCCTATGACGCAGCCCTGTGGAAAACCGACCCGCTCAAGCTGACGGAAGTCGATGGTCGCTGGGTAGGATTGGGCAGTTGTGACATGAAGGGCTTTTTCGCCCTGGCGATTGAAGCGGTGTTGCCGTTGCTGGACCAGCCGTTCAAGCAGCCGTTGCTGATTCTCGCCACCTGCGATGAAGAAAGCTCCATGTCCGGTGCTCGGGCCTTGGCCGACGCTGGACGCCCGCTGGGCCGCGCGGCGGTGATCGGCGAACCGACCGGGCTCAAGCCGATCCGCCTGCACAAAGGTGTGATGATGGAGCGCATCGACATCCTTGGCCAAAGCGGCCATTCCTCTGACCCGAGCCTGGGCCATAGCGCCCTTGAGGCGATGCATGATGCCATCGGCGAACTGCGCGGCCTGCGCCTGGCCTGGCAACGTGAATATCGCAACCCGCAATTCAGCGTGCCGCAGCCGACCCTGAACTTCGGCTGTATCCATGGTGGCGATAACCCCAATCGCATCTGCGGCCAGTGTTCCCTGGAATTCGACCTGCGGCCCTTGCCGGGCATGGACCCGCGGATGCTGCGCGCCGCCATCCGGCAGAAGCTCGAACCCCTGGCCGAGCGCCATAAGGTCAAGATCGACTATGCGCCGCTGTTCCCCGAAGTGCCGCCGTTCGAACAACCTGAAGACGCCGAACTGGTACGGGTGGCGGAACGTTTGACCGGTCATCGTGCCGAAGCAGTAGCGTTCGGGACCGAAGCGCCTTATCTTCAGCGCCTTGGTTGTGAAACCCTGGTATTGGGCCCTGGCGATATCGCTTGTGCTCACCAGCCGGGCGAGTACCTCGAAATGTCACGCTTGACGCCTACAGTGCGTCTATTGCGGGAGCTGATCGAGCATTACTGCTTGAAACCCGCATAAATTAACCCCGGTCTGTTCGTACATAAAAGGAGAGTGAGCGTGTCGCCAAGCCTGTTCCGACGATAACCATCAGCCCGCTGTGCGCTTTCACGGTTCATCCTTTTTTGGCTGCTTTTTATTACAGGCCCAGGTGTTATGCCCGAATACGTTAATTGGCTTCGTCACGCGTCCCCCTATATCAATGCCCACCGCGACTGCACCTTTGTCGTCATGTTGCCCGGCGATGGTGTGGACCATCCGAACTTCGGCAATATCGTCCACGACCTGGTGCTGCTGCACAGCCTGGGCGTGCGCCTGGTACTAGTCCATGGTTCGCGCCCACAGATCGAAGCGCGTCTTGAAGCACGCGGCCTGATCCCGACCTACCACGAAGGCATGCGCATCACCGATGCGGCGACGCTGGAGTGTGTGATCGACGCGGTCGGCCATCTGCGGATCGCTATCGAAGCGCGCTTGTCGATGGACATGGCCTCGTCGCCGATGCAAGGCTCGCGCCTGCGGGTGGCCAGCGGCAACCTGGTGACCGCGCGCCCGATCGGCGTACTCGAAGGCGTGGACTACCACCACACCGGCGAAGTACGCCGCGTCGACCGCAAGGGCATCAACCGCCTGCTGGACGAGCGCTCCATCGTGTTGTTGTCGCCCCTGGGCTATTCGCCCACCGGTGAGATTTTCAACCTGGCCTGCGAAGACGTCGCCACCCGCGCGGCCATCGACTTGGGGGCCGACAAGCTGTTGCTGTTCGGCGCCGACCTCGGCCTGATCGATGAAAACGGCCGCCTGGTGCGCGAACTGCGCCCGCAACAAGTGCCGGCCCACTTGCAACGCCTGGGCAGCAGCAACTACCAGGCCGAACTGCTCGACGCGGCGGCCGAGGCTTGCCGGGGTGGAGTAGGGCGCAGCCATATCGTCAGCTACGCCGAGGACGGCGCCCTGCTCACCGAACTGTTCACCCGTGATGGTGGCGGTACGCTGGTCGCCCAGGAGCAATTCGAACAGGTGCGCGAGGCGGCGATTGAAGATGTCGGCGGCCTGCTCGACCTGATCAGCCCGCTGGAAGAGCAGGGCATCCTGGTGCGGCGTTCACGGGAAGTGCTGGAGCGCGAGATCGAACAGTTCAGCGTGGTCGAGCGCGAAGGCATGATCATCGCCTGTGCGGCGCTGTACCAGATCGCCGATTCGGACGCGGGTGAGCTGGCATGCCTGGCGGTGAACCCGGAATACCGTCATGGCGCGCGGGGGGATGTGTTGCTGGAGCGCATCCAGGCCCGTGCGCGGGCGCAGGGGTTGAAAACTTTGTTCGTACTCACCACGCGCACCGCCCACTGGTTTCGTGAGCGGGGGTTTGTGCCGAGCAGCGTGGATCGCCTCCCATCGGCGCGGGCGTCGCTCTACAACTACCAGCGTAATTCGAAGATTTTCGAAAAAGCCTTGTAAACCCTTCCTCCCTTCGACCACCGAGCAGGCTTGCGTAAGCACCGGCCTGCGCGGTGGCTCGGTCTTTTCAAGTCACGACTGAAATTTAAGCATTCTTGATCTCACGCCGATAACACAACGGCGACTGTGAGTAGATTGCGGTCGGCAAAGAAATTATTAGTGACACAAAAACTGTAACAAATTGACTGGATGATGTGCGTTTCGCCATGATGGCGTCGCCTTTTTGATCATGGGTGACGTATGTAATGGAGCGTCCACACTAATCGATCTAAAAAAGTGCTGACAAATACCCTTTAGGAATGAGCTTATGGAACGGTTGGTCTACCCTGACTGCTCCATGTCACGCAAAGGCTTATTCCCGAATCGTATGAAAAAAAATGAAATAATTCTTTTTGGGTGTATGAAAAACTCATTACCCTGCAAGGACCAAATCAACTGTGATTAGACGAAGGTAGTACACACACAAGGTTACGATTGACTTGCCAGTCACTATCCGGCGCTAATCGCGCATCTGTGGATCGAGGGCGTCAGACCCGAGACCGAAGAAATACAAAAATTAGAAATGAGAGGAGCGGTACATGAAGAAGTCCACCTTGGCTTTGGCTGTAGCTTTGGGCGCAATCGCCCAGCAAGCAGGCGCTGCCGGTTTCATCGAAGACAGCAAGGCCAGCGTCAGCTCTCGCACCTTGTATTTCGACAATGATCAGCGTGATGGCGGTGCTGACCAGCGCGAGACGGCGACAGGCCTGAAATTCAACTACCTGTCCGGCTTCACTCAGGGCGTGGTTGGTTTTGGTATCGATGCCCAGGCATTGGTGGGTTTGCACCTGGACGGTGGCCGTGGTCATCACCCAAACAGCAACTCCTTCGTTCCAAGTGATACCGATGGCTCTGCCGTCAGCAGCTGGAGCAGCGCCAGTGCCAACGTCAAGGCCCGCTTCTCCAAGACTGAAGCCCACCTGGGTGGCGCGCTTGCACCGAACCTGCCGATTCTGATCGCCAGCGACGGTCGTCTGTTGCCGCAAACCTTTGAAGGCGGCACCGTCACTTCCAAAGAAATCGACAATGTGACCTTCAATGCCGGTCAGCTCGAACACGCCACTGGTCGTGCTTCCAGCAACAGCACAGGTCTGGCCGTTAACGGCGGTACTCAGGAAAGCAACAAGTTCCGTTTTGGCGGCGCTGACTGGAAGGTCACCAAAGACCTGACCCTGCAGTACTACTACGCGAACCTGGAAGATTACTACAAGCAGCACTTCCTGGGCGCCGTGCATGTGTACCCGATCAGCGAAGGCCAGTCGTTCAAGACCGACCTGCGCTATTTCGACAGCAGCTCCGATGGCAAGAACGGTGATGCAGGCTACCGCTTCAACAACAACGGCGGCTATGCGAAGAACACCGGCGAGGTTGATAACAAAACCTGGAGCGCCATGTTCACCTACTCGTTGGGTGGCAGCGCATTCATGGTTGGTCACCAGCGCGTCAGCGACGATGGTGGTTTTGTCTGGGTAAACCAAGGCAGCGTGGTAGACGGCCGAGGTCGTAACGAAGGTGCTGGTGGCTCCAGCTTCTATCTGTTCACCGACAGCATGATCAACTCGTTCGTTCGCGCGGGTGAAAATACCACCTTCGGTCAGTACTCTTATGACTTTGCCGCACTGGGTGTTCCAGGCCTGAAAACCTCGATCGCTTACCTGCATGGCGATAACATCAAAGCTGCCAACGGTGGCAGTGATCAGTCCGAGTGGGAACGCGATATGCGTATCGACTACACCATTCAGCAAGGTGCGCTGAAAGGTTTCGGTACCACCCTGCGTCATGGTGCTTACCGCGGCAGCGGTACCGGTATCCAGGACCAGGATCAGACGCGTCTGATCTTCAACTACACCTACAGCTTCCTGTAAGTCTGGTTAAGGAAAACCTCGCGTTATCGCGAGGTTTTTCTTAATGTTGCATCAAGTCGAGCCAACCCCCGCAAGCCCTTCCTGAAACCCCTCTTTGTACAGCGTCTCAAGGCCTTCTCGAACCTTGGAGGCGATATTGCACCCCGCCCTTTCTCGCGTCCAATGAACACATTTTTAATATTCTTTTATCGTCTAGATAAATCGATATTTATTCTTTTTAAATCAGCGTCAATCCATGCACAGTGGGCTCCATAAGCACTCATCAGGAGCCACACCATGAGCCTAAGACTGGGCGATATCGCCCCCGACTTCGAACAGGACTCCAGCGCCGGCAAGATTCGTTTTCACGAATGGCTTGGTGACAGCTGGGGTGTGTTGTTTTCCCATCCGGCGGACTTCACACCGGTATGCACCACCGAGCTGGGCTTTACCGCCAAGCTCAAGGATGAATTCGCCAGGCGTGGCGTCAAGGCCATCGCCCTGTCGGTCGACCCGGTGGACTCGCATCACAAGTGGATCGAAGACATCAACGAAACCCAGAACACGGTGGTCAACTTCCCGATCCTGGCCGACGCCGACCGCAAGGTCTCGGACCTTTACGACCTGATCCATCCCAACGCCAGTGACACCCTCACCGTGCGTTCCCTGTTCGTGATCGACCCGAACAAAAAGATTCGCCTGACCATCACCTACCCGGCGAGTACCGGCCGTAACTTCCACGAAATCCTGCGAGTCATCGACTCGCTGCAACTGACCGACAACCACAAGGTCGCCACCCCGGCCAACTGGCAGGACGGCGATGAAGTGGTGATCGTGCCGTCGCTCAAGGACGAGGAAGAGATCAAGAAGCGCTTTCCAAAGGGTTACAGGGCAGTGAAGCCGTATCTGCGGCTTACCCCACAACCTAACCGCTGACGCGGGACCTCTGTGGGAGGGAGCAAGACCCCTCCCACAGGTTGACCGCATTTCAACGCTCACATTGCAGGGGTTTTCAGGCCGTTTTTACGGCCTTTTTTTTCGCCTGGCGGTTTATGAACCGTATATGCACTTAAGGAATAAACAAATGAAAAAATAAGATTTATAGATATATAAATCTGCTGATAAGGTCTGTCACATATTGGCGCCATCGCCCACCCAGCGAACCGCCGGCACTTGCTCAAGGAATTCCCGCATGTTGGTCGTCACACTCGGAGGCAGCCCCAGCCAGCGTTCCCGCTCCGGGGTCTTGCTGGAAAAAACCCGTCAATGGTTGCAAGGCAAAGGCGTTGAGGTGGTGAGTTACCAGGTACGGGACTTCCCGGCCGAAGACTTGCTGCATGCGCGCTTCGACAGCCCCAGGGTTATCGATCTGTTGCAGCAGGTGGCTAACGCCGATGGCCTGGTAATCGCCACGCCGGTGTACAAGGCCTCGTTCTCCGGCGCGCTGAAAACCCTGCTCGACCTGCTGCCCGAACGCGCCCTGGCCCACAAGGTCGTGTTGCCGATGGCTACAGGCGGCAGCATCGCCCACATGCTGGCGGTGGACTACGCCTTGAAGCCGGTGTTGTCGGCCCTCAAAGCCCAGGAGTTGCTCCACGGTATTTTTGCCGAGGACAGCCAGATCGCCTATGGCGAAGGCAGCGTGCAGGCGCAATTGGTGCCGGTGCTGGAGCAGCGTTTGCACGAAGCGCTGGAAACCCTCTACAGCGCCATGGCCCGCCGCCCGAAACCGCTGGACCCACATGTGCTCAATGAGCGTTTGTTGACTGCTCGCTGGAGCATCTGAGCCTTACCCATTTAAGAAACACTCACCTTACTCAGCCGCCAACGGCCAAGCAGGTGCAGCCAAAACCCTCATCGCATAATTGGAGAGAGCGCCATGCGCACTGTCATCTTGCGTCGTGGTCTGGTCGCACTGTTTGCTGCGGCTGTGTCCTTCGGCGCCATTGTTCAAGCCCAAGCTGCCGAGACCTTGCGGATCGGTTATCAGAAATACGGCACGTTGGTGCTGCTCAAAGCCAAGGGCACCCTGGAAAAACGCCTGGCTGCCCAAGGCGTACAGGTGCAATGGACGGAGTTTCCCGGCGGCCCGCAGTTGCTCGAGGGCTTGAACGTCGGCTCCATCGACTTTGGTGTTACCGGCGAAACCCCGCCGGTGTTCGCCCAGGCCGCCGGCGCCGACCTGCTTTACGTGGCCTACGAGCCACCGGCACCGACCAGCGAAGCGATCCTGGTGCCCAAAGACTCGACGATCAAATCTGTGGCCGAGCTCAAGGGCAAGAAAATCGTGCTCAATAAGGGCTCCAACGTGCACTACCTGCTGGTGCGTGCCCTGGAAGACGCCGGCCTGAAATACACCGACGTACACACCGTATTCCTGCCGCCCGCCGATGCCCGCGCCGCGTTCGAGCGTGGCAGCGTGGACGCCTGGGTGATCTGGGACCCGTACCAGGCCGCCGCCGAGAAACAACTGCAAGCGCGCACGCTGCGCGACGGCACCGGTATCGCCGATAACCACCAGTTTTACCTGGCGACCAAGCCGTATGCCGAGCAACACCCGCAGGTGATCAAGGCGCTGATCGAGGAAGTGCGCGCGGTGGGCGAATGGTCCAAGGCCAACCCACAGGAAGTCACCGAACAAGTCGCGCCGCTGCTTGGCCTGCCGGCTGACATCACCCTGACCTCGGTGAAGCGCCAGGGCTATGGCGCGCTGTTCCTGACCCCGGAAGTGGTTGCCGCCCAGCAGAAAATCGCCGACAGCTTTTACCAACTCAAATTGATCCCCAAGCCCTTGAGCATCAAGGACGTGATCTGGACGCCATCCGCTGCCGTGGCCAAAGCGCCGTAATCCGACTTCTTCAGGAGACAACTCCATGAGCCTCACTATTTTCTGGTTCCTGCCTACCCACGGCGACGGCCATTACCTTGGCACCGCCGAAGGCGCTCGCGCCGTCGACCACGGTTATTTGCAGCAAGTGGCCCAGGCCGCTGACCGCCTGGGTTTCGGTGGAGTGCTGATCCCCACCGGGCGTTCCTGCGAAGACTCGTGGCTGGTGGCCGCGTCGCTGATCCCGGTGACCCAGCGTTTGAAATTTCTGGTCGCCCTGCGCCCCGGGATCATTTCCCCAACGGTGGCCGCGCGTCAGGCCGCGACCCTGGATCGTTTGTCCGGTGGCCGCGCGTTGTTCAACCTGGTCACCGGTGGTGATCCGGACGAGTTGGCCGGCGATGGCTTGTTCCTCAGCCACGAAGAGCGCTACCAGGCTTCGGTCGAGTTCACGCGCATCTGGCGTCGTGTGCTGGAGGGCGAAACCGTGGATTACGATGGCGAACACATCAGCGTCAAAGGCGCCAAATTGCTTTACCCACCGATCCAGCAACCGCGCCCGCCGTTGTACTTTGGCGGTTCTTCCGAAGCCGCCCAGGACCTGGCCGCCGAGCAAGTGGAAATGGTGCTGACCTGGGGCGAGCCACCGGCCGCGGTTGCCGAGAAGATCGAACAAGTGCGGGCCAAGGCGGCCAAGCTCGGGCGTACCGTGCGCTTTGGCATTCGCCTGCATGTGATCGTGCGCGAGACCACCGACGAAGCCTGGAAAGCCGCCGACAAACTGATCTCCCATCTGGACGACGACACCATCGCCCGCGCCCAGGCCTCCCTGGCGCGCTTCGATTCGGTTGGCCAGCAACGCATGGCCGCGTTGCACGGCGGCAACCGCGACAATCTGGAAGTGAGCCCCAACCTGTGGGCCGGCGTCGGCCTGGTGCGTGGCGGTGCGGGTACGGCGCTGGTGGGTGATGGCCCGACCGTTGCGGCGCGGGTCAAGGAATACGCCGCGCTGGGCATCGACACCTTTATCTTCTCCGGTTACCCGCACCTGGAAGAGTCGTATCGGGTCGCTGAGCTGCTGTTCCCGCACCTGGACATCGAGCGTCCGGAACTGCCGAAAAGCGCCGGCTATGTGAGCCCGTTCGGCGAGATGGTCGCCAACGATATCCTTCCCAAAGCGGCGTCACAGAGCTGAGGTGGCGTTATGAATTATGAAAAATTGAGCCATCGCGTGGCGCCTTGGGCGCTGCCGGTTTTATTGCTGGCGGTGTGGCAGTTGTCCGTGTCGGCGGGCTGGTTGTCGACGCGCATTCTGCCGGCCCCGAGTGCCGTGATTGAAGCCGGGGTGCATCTTGTGGCCAGCGGCGAAATCTGGACCCACCTGGCCATCAGCGGCTGGCGCGCGGGCCTGGGCTTTGTGATCGGTGGCGGCATCGGCCTGGCGCTGGGGTTTATCACTGGCTTGTCGACGTGGGGCGAGCGCCTGCTGGACAGCTCGGTGCAGATGATCCGCAACGTGCCGCACCTGGCGCTGATCCCGCTGGTGATCCTGTGGTTCGGGATCGACGAGACCGCAAAGATTTTCCTGGTGGCCCTCGGTACGTTGTTCCCGATTTACCTCAACACCTACCACGGCATCCGCAACGTCGACCCGGCGTTGGTGGAAATGTCGCGCAGCTATGGCTTGTCCGGGTTCAGCCTGTTCTGGCAAGTCATCCTGCCGGGCGCCCTGCCGTCGATCCTGGTGGGCGTGCGGTTTGCCCTGGGCTTTATGTGGTTGACGCTGATTGTGGCGGAAACCATCTCCGCCAGCTCCGGCATCGGCTACCTGGCGATGAACGCACGTGAGTTCCTGCAAACCGACGTGGTGGTGCTGGCCATCGTGATGTACGCCATTCTCGGCAAGCTGGCCGACCTGGCGGCACGTGGCCTGGAACGTGTGTGGCTGCGCTGGCACCCGGCGTATCAAGTGAATAAAGGCGGTGCGGCATGACAGCTCAACAACCTCCGCGCCTGCTTAAAGGGATCCCCCTGGCAGTGCGCAAATTGCGCAAATCATTTGGCGCACGGCACGTGCTCAAAGAGATTGACCTGCACATTCCGGCAGGCCAGTTCGTGGCCGTGGTCGGCCGCAGTGGTTGCGGCAAAAGTACCTTGCTGCGCCTGCTGGCCGGCTTGGACAAAGCCAGTGGCGGCGAGCTGCTGGCCGGTTCCGCAGCGCTCGGCGAAGCAATTGAAGACACGCGGTTGATGTTCCAGGAAGCGCGCTTGTTGCCGTGGAAAAAAATCATCGACAACGTGGGCCTGGGCCTCAAGGGCGACTGGCGCCCCAAAGCGCTGCAAGCCTTGGACGCGGTCGGCCTGGCGGAGCGCGCCAATGAATGGCCGGCGGCATTGTCCGGTGGCCAGAAGCAACGCGTGGCCCTCGCGCGCGCCCTGATCCACCAACCGCGCTTGCTGTTGCTCGATGAGCCGCTGGGCGCGCTGGATGCCCTGACCCGCATCGAGATGCAGCAACTGATCGAAAACCTGTGGCGCCAGCACGGCTTCACCGTGTTGCTGGTAACCCATGACGTCAGCGAAGCCGTGGCGATTGCCGACCGGGTGATCCTGATCGAAGACGGCGAAATCGGCCTCGACCTGATCGTCGACCTGCCACGCCCACGGGCCCGTGGCTCTCATCGCCTGGCGGCGCTGGAGGCCGAAGTGCTCAACCGTGTGCTGTCGTTGCCCGGCGCTCCGCCGGAACCCGAACCTGTTTCACCGCTGCCTACGCAATTGCGTTGGGCTCAATAACTCACTTGTCCCACGAAGGAAGAACACCATGACCATTAAAGCCATCAACGTGCGTAACCAGTTCAAAGGCACCATCAAGGACATCGTAGTCGGCGACGTGCTGTCGGAAATCGATGTGCAGACCGCCTCCGGTATCGTCACTTCGGTGATCACCACCCGCTCGGTCAAAGAGCTGGAACTGGTGATCGGCAGTGAGGTGATTGCCTTTGTGAAGTCCACTGAGGTGTCGATCGCCAAGTTGTGAGGGGTGTCGGTCTTGAGGCCGTCATCGGGAGCAAGCCCCCTCCCACATTTGAGTGCATTCCAGAGTTGAAACGCGGTCAATGTGGGAGGGGGCTTGCTCCCGATGAGGCCTACCGGTCACCGCAAGGCTCAGCGCTTGGGCAAATAGGCTGGCAGGTAGAGCCCCACATACGCATCAAACACCCGCATCCCTTCCTCCGCCATACGCGGCGTAATCTGCCCATGCTGATGCACCGAGCGCGCATACACGCGGTCGCTCAGCTCCAGCGCCAGGGCGAACACATCCACGTCGGCTGGCAACCTCGGCACTTCAAAGTGGCGGTTGAACACGGTCAGCATCAGATTTCCCAATTCCAGATCGTGCTGGCGGTCGGCCTGGGTGACTTCGGTGAGGCCATGCTGGGCCAGGATCAGCTGGCGGGCGGCGGCGTCATGTTCATAGATAGTCAGCATGCGCTGTTCGACGATACTGGACAGGTCTCGCCAAGTGTTGAGCGCGTCATGTTCGATGGGCGCCTCAATGGCCGCGCGGAAGGCCGCATGCACATCGGCCGTCAACGCCTCCAGTAACGCCGGCACGTTGGCGAAAAAGTGGTACACCGACGACGGCGGAATCTGCGCCCGTTCGGCCACGCTGTAGATCGACAAACTGTCCACGCCTTCGGCGGCCAGCAAGGTGCGGGCGGCATCGAGGATTGCGTCGATACGTGCCTGGCTGCGGGCGCGGGGTTTGCGAGTGGCGGCGGGGCGGGTGGTCATGGAAGTCTCCTACAAGGCAGCGGGCATTGTATGAGCAGGGAGATTTAACTGCATTCACAAATCAAAGTGTGGGAGGGGCGGTGCGACGATTCGACTTGCTCCCGATGAGGCCACCTCGGTATCCCAAAAGAAACCCATAAAAAAACGCCACTGACCAAAGTCAGCGGCGTTCCCTTTTACTGCTTCAACCGCTTACACGGTATGCAGGTACCAGTTGTACTCAAGGTCGGAGATGGAGTGTTCGAACTCTTCCAGCTCACTTTCCTTACAGGCGACGAAGATATCGATGTATTTAGGATCGATGTACTTGGCCATCACCTCGCTGTCGTCCAACTCACGCAGGGCATCGCGCAGGTTGTTCGGCAGGCTTTGCTCGTTCTGCTCGTAGCTGTTGCCTTCCACTGGAGCGCCCGGTTCGATCTTGTTGGTCAGACCATGGTGCACGCCTGCCAGGACCGAAGCCATCAGCAGGTAAGGGTTGGCGTCGGCGCCGGCCACGCGGTGTTCGATACGTACCGCGTCGGACGAGCCGGTCGGTACGCGAATCGCTACGGTGCGGTTGTCCAGGCCCCAGCACGGCGAGTTCGGCACGTAGAACTGTGCGCCGAAACGACGGTAGGAGTTGACGTTGGGGCACAGGAACGCCATCTGGGCGGGTAGGGTCTCCAGCACACCGCCGATCGCGTGACGCAATGCGGCGTTCTGCTCGGGATCCTCGCTGGCGAAGATGTTCTTGCCGTCCTTGTCCAGGATCGAAATATGCACGTGCAGCCCGTTGCCTGCCTGGCCTGGGTAAGGCTTGGCCATGAAGGTGGTGTCCATCTCATGGTCGTAGGCGATGTTCTTGATCAGGCGCTTGAGCAGTACCGCGTAGTCGCAGGCCTTGATCGGGTCGGCCACGTGGTGCAGGTTCACTTCGAACTGCGCCGGGGCACTTTCCTTGACGATGGCGTCGGCCGGGATGCCTTGCTCCTTGGCACCTTCGAGGATGTCCTGGAGGCAGTCGACGTATTCGTCGAGGTCGTCGATCAGGTAAACCTGTGTCGAATGCGGGCGTTTGCCGGAGATCGGCGAGCGGGGCGGTTGTGGGCGGCCGTTCACGTTCTCCTGGTCGATCAGGTAGAACTCAAGCTCGAAGGCAGCGCAGATGGTCAGGCCCATGTCATCGAACTTGCTGACGACTTGGCGGAGCACTTCGCGCGGATCGGCGAAGAAAGGTTCACCTTCAAGTTCGTGCATGGTCATCAGCAGTTGCGCGGTAGGGCGCTTTTGCCAGGGCTCATTGCACAGGGTGTCGGGGATTGGATAACAGATTCGGTCAGCATCACCGATGTCCAGGCCCAGGCCGGTGCTTTCCACCGTCGAGCCGTTGATATCCAGGGCAAATAAAGAGGCAGGCAGGTTAATGCCCTTCTCGTAAACCTTGTGGAGGCTGGTGCGTTCGATGCGCTTGCCGCGCACCACACCATTCATATCCGCAATTAGAAGGT
>Ga0207650_10000575_pt1 | contig 29658 bp, 20 predicted proteins | sample KBSS63metaG_FD_184325 | JGI IMG/M metagenome (GOLD analysis project Ga0207650, IMG submission 184325) | Switchgrass rhizosphere microbial communities from Kellogg Biological Station, Michigan, USA - KBS S6-3 metaG (SPAdes) (version 2) | ecosystem: Host-associated > Plants > Roots > Rhizosphere...
GTTCAACGGCAAGATTCTTCGGCAGACGGCGCATCACTTCCACTGCAGAAAGAGGTGGGCAATTATGCAGATTGCGAAAAAAAATTCAACCTGCTTTTATGATTGTTTTCCCTGAAGGAGTACCCGATGGATTATCGACAGCTGGGCCGTACGGATCTGAACGTGAGCGCGATAGCCCTGGGCACCATGACCTGGGGTGAGCAGAACAGCGAGGCAGAGGCCTTCGCGCAGATCGAGCGGGCCAAGTCCGCGGGAATCAACTTCCTCGACACGGCGGAAATGTACCCGGTGCCGCCCAAAGCAGACACCTACGCCACCACCGAACGCTACATCGGTAATTACTTCAAAAGCCGTGGCGACCGCAACGACTGGATCCTTGCCAGCAAGATCGCCGGCCCCGGCAACACCATTGACTACATCCGCGACGGCCACCTGCGCCATAACCGCAAGCACATCACCGAAGCCCTCGACGCCAGCCTCAAGCGCCTGCAAACCGACTGGATCGACCTCTACCAGTTGCACTGGCCGGAGCGCAGCACCAACTTTTTCGGCCAGTTGAGCTACAAGCACAAGGACGAAGACGACCTCACACCGCTTGAAGAAACCCTCGAAGCGCTGGATGAACAGGTAAAAGCCGGCAAGATCCGCCACATCGGCCTGTCCAACGAAACGCCGTGGGGCACCATGAAATTCCTGGCCCTGGCCGAAGCCCGTGGCTGGCCGCGCGCGGTGTCGATCCAGAACCCCTACAACCTGCTCAACCGCAGCTTTGAAGTGGGCCTGGCGGAAGTCGCCATTCGCGAGCAATGCGGCCTGCTGGCCTACTCGCCCCTGGCGTTCGGCATGCTCAGCGGCAAGTACGAAGGTGGCGCACGCCCGGCGAAGGCGCGCCTGACCGAATACAGCCGCTTCAGTCGCTACTTCAACCCGCAGTCGGAAGCGGCGTGCAGCCGTTATGTCGCCCTGGCGCGCGAGCACGGCCTGGACCCAGCGCAGATGGCGTTGGCGTTCGTGACGCAGCAGCCGTTTGTGACCAGCAATATTATTGGCGCCACATCACTGGAACAGTTGGATAGCAACATTGCCAGTGCCGAGTTGAAACTGTCCAAGGAGGTACTGGAAGGGATTGAGGCGATTCAGAAGGATCATCCAAACCCCGCGCCGTGATTGATCTTTAGGCCGCCATCGGGAGCAAGCCCCCACATTTGACTGGGTTCACACATTCAAGTGTGGAAGGGGCTTGCCCCGATGAGGCCCAAACAAACACCAGATTACTCAAAGCGCCCGCGCAATAATCTCTTTCATGATCTCGTTGGTCCCCGCATAAATTCGCTGCACCCGCGCATCCGCCCACGCCCGCGCGATCGGGTATTCCCACATGAAGCCGTAGCCACCGTGCAACTGCACGCATTCATCCAGCACCTTGCACTGCAGGTCAGTGGCCCAGTACTTGGCCATCGCCGCCGTGGGCACGTCCAGCTTGCCTTCCAGGTGCAACGCCATGCACTGGTCGACGAATACACGACCGATTTGAATCTCGGTGGCCATCTCGGCCAGCTTGAAGCGTGTGTTCTGGAAATCGGCAATCGCCTTGCCGAACGCCTTGCGTTCGCGGGTGTATTCCAAGGTCCATTGCAACGCCGCCTCGGCGGATGACAAGGCCCCGATCGCCACCGTCAAACGTTCTTGAGGCAACTCCTGCATCAAATACGCGAAGCCCATTCCGGCCTGGCCTAGCAGGTTTTCCCTGGGCACGCGCACATCCTGGAAGAACAGCTCCGAGGTGTCCTGAGCCTTCATGCCCACCTTCTCCAGCCGCTTGCCCTTGGCGAAGCCCGGCGTATCGGCCTCCACCAGAAACAGGCTGGTGCCCTTGGCGCCCGCCTTGGGATCGGTCTTGGCCACCACGATCACAAGGTCGGCAAGATAGCCGTTGGTAATGAACGTCTTGGAGCCGTTGATTACATACTCATCGCCCTCCAACACGGCGCTGGTCTTGACCCCTTGCAGGTCGGAGCCGGCCCCCGGCTCGGTCATGGCGATAGCGGTGACCATTTCGCCGGCGATCAATTTGGGTAGGTATTTGTGTTTCAGCGCCTCACTGCCGTAATGCAGGATGTACGGCGCGACGATATCCGAATGCAGGGAAAAACCGATGCCGGTCAGGCCCAGCCGGCTGATCTCCTCGATCACCACCGCACTGTAGAGAAAGTCCGCCCCCAGGCCACCGTATTCCTCCGGCAGATGGGAACACAGCATTCCGGCCTCCCCCGCCTTGCGCCACAGATCGCGGTCGATGAAACCCTGCTTTTCCCATTGCCCATGGAAAGGAGCAGCGTCTTTTTCGAGGAAAGTGCGCACGCTTTCGCGGAAGAGCTCGTGTTCCGGAGTGAACAAAGTTCTGGGAATCATGGGTCACCTGCATGGATTGTCGGACAAAGATCAGCTTACAGAGCCTATGCCGCGAAAGGCTCACGGGACACTGGACACATGCGACAAAAAATAAGACGATCCAGCCGTCTGGTGACCACTTTCCCCTATAAGAATAAATGAAATTATGTCTAACCAAATCTCCACGCCCCTGCGGCGCGTCAGCATTTTGGCCATTGATCGGGTATTCGCTTCAACCCTCATGCAAGCCAAGGATTTCTTCCACCTCGCCAGCCTGCGCTATGGCAAACAGCAAGGCCTGGGCCTGACGCCAGCATTCGCAACGCGCCTGGTCAGCCCCGACGGGCAATCGGTGTGCAGCTTCAGTGATGTGATCATGCCGGTGGATGGCGGCCTGGAAGATGCGGACATCATCGTCCTGCCAGCCTTCTGGGATGACTTCGATGCCCTCTGCACGCGCTACCCGCAAGTGCTGCCATGGTTGCGCGAACAACATGCGCGCGGCGCCGTGCTCTGCGGTGAAGCCACCGGGGTGTTCTGGCTGGCCGAAGCCGGGTTGCTCGATGGCAAGGAGGCGACCACCTATTGGCGCTTCTTCAATGCCTTCAGCGAACGCTTTCCCAAGGTCCAGCTCAACCAGGACAAGCACCTCACGGACGCCGATAACCTGTATTGCGCCGGCGGCACTACCTCAGCGTGCGACCTCTATATTTACCTGATCGAGCGCTTCTGCGGCGCCAACATTGCCCAGGCCGTGGCCCGCGACATTCTGTATGAAGTGCAACGCAGCTATGCGCCGGGGCGTATCGGTTTTGGCGGGCAGAAACTTCACCAGGACGTGATCATCCTGCAGATCCAGCACTGGCTCGAAGAGCACTTTGCCGACAAATTCCGCTTCGAGGATGTCGCCCGCGAACACGGCATGAGCATCCGCAACTTCATGCGCCGCTTCCAGACCGCCACCGGCGACAAGCCGTTGCACTACCTGCAACGCCTGCGAATCGAGACGGCCAAAGGCCTGCTCTCGGGCAGCCGTAAGAGCATCAAGACCATCAGTTATGAGGTGGGTTACGACGACGCGAGTTTCTTTGCGCGGCTGTTCAGGCAGCACACCGAATTGTCGCCGAACCAGTATCGCCAGCAATTCCAGCAGGCGGCATAACCCCAGCCAACAAACACAGTAAAAAAATGTGGGAGGGGGCTTGCTCCCGATAGCGGTGGGTCAGTCCACATCTTCAGTGACTGACATTCTGCTATCGGGAGCAAGCCCCCTCCCACATTCTGATTTGTGTTGCTTTTAAGGCTTGTGCCCGCGCGACAGGAACTCGTGGGACTGCATCTCCAGCAAGCGGCTCAGGGTGCGCTGGAACTCGAAGTTCAAACGGCCACCGGTGTACAGATCCTTAAGCTCAACTTCCGCCGAGATGATCAGCTTGACGTTGCGGTCGTAGAATTCGTCGACCATGTTGATAAAACGCCGCGCGATATCGTCAGTAGTGACACTCATCTGCTCCACGCCACTCAAGATCACCGCATGGAAGATCTTGCCCAGTTCGATGTAGTCGTTCTGGCTACGCGGGCCGTCGCACAGTTGGCGGAATTCGAACCAGGCCACGTCATCGCAGGTACGCAGGGCGATGATCTCGCGGTTCTCGATCATCAACTTGTCGTTTTCCACCGCCTGGGTGCATTCCGGTGTCAGCGCGCGGAAGCTTTTTTTCAAGCTTTCATGGGCCGCTTCGTTCAGCGGGAAGTGGAACAGCTCCGCTTGCTCCAGGTGACGCAGGCGGTAGTCGACGCCGCTGTCGACGTTGACGATCTCGGTGTGCTGCTTGATCAACGCGATGGCCGGCAGGAAGCGCGCGCGTTGCAGGCCATCCTTGTACAGGCCGTCGGGCACGATGTTCGAGGTGGCCACCAGGGTCACGCCATTTTTGAACAGCTCTTCCATCAGGGTGCCGAGGATCATGGCGTCGGTGATGTCAGAGACAAAGAACTCATCGAAGCAGATCACCCGCGCCTCGTCGGAGAAGCGCTTGGCGATGATAGTCAGCGGGTTTTTCTCGCCCGGCAGGGTCTTCATCTCTTCATGCACGCGCTTCATGAAGCGGTGGAAGTGAGTGCGGACCTTTTCCTTGAACGGCAGTGCTTCGAAGAAGGTATCGACCAGGTAGGTCTTGCCGCGTCCCACGCCGCCCCAGAAGTACAGGCCCTTGACCGGTGCGCGGTCTTTCTTGCCAAACAGCTTGCCGAGCATCCCTGGCTTGCTTTGCGAGGCCGCGAGCAGGTCGTCGTAGAGGCGCTGCAAATGACGCACCGCCGTTTCCTGGGCCGCGTCATGGAAGAACTCAGGGCGTTTCAGATCAGCTTGATATCGTTCTAGGGGCGTCATAATTTCGTTAGCAAGGCAACAAAAACGGGCCGTCACTGTAACGACGGCCCCGGATAATGGCAATCAACCCTTGGTCGGGTTAATCCTCGAGTGGCGTCAACGCAGTGCGCAAAGCCTCAATGCCGGCATCACGTGATGCACCGTCGGCGAACTCGGCGCCGTCGGCGACCACGGCGCCGTCCAGCCAGACGCTAAAACTCAGAGCTTCGGGGCGTACATCCAAAGCGTCGCCGCTTTGCAGTTGCTTGGTCACCGCGCCCGCCGCTTTGCCGTCGGCAAAATTGCGTGACAGCAGCAATTGCTCGCCATCGGCAGCCAACAGGCGGAAGCGAAAGCTGCCGTCGTCTTCGCGAAAACTCACAAAGCGCGCCGCTTTCGCAGCTTTCTTTTTGCTGGCGACCGGCGCTGCCGCCTGGTTGACGAACGAACGCAGGCCCACCGCTTCACGCAGCTCGGCCAGGAACGGCGCCGCCACGGCACGGGCTTTTTTGGCGCCTACCAGCAAGAGGTCTTCCATGTCCGATGGGCGCGACATCAACTGGTGGTAACGCTCGCGAGCTTCGCCCAGTTGGCCGTCGAGCAGTTGGAACAGACGGTTCTTCGCCTCGCCCCAGCCCAGACCTTGCAGGAGTTCGGCGCGGAACGCCTCTTCCTGGGCCTTGCTGGCAAACGCCTGGTACAGGGTGAACAGGTGTGAGTTATCCGGGTCCTTGGCTTCGCCAGGGGCGCGCGAGTCGGTGACGATCCGCGAGATGGCGTCCTTCATGTCCTTGGCGCTGGTGAACAACGGGATGGTGTTGTCGTAGCTCTTGGACATCTTGCGGCCATCCAGGCCCGGCAAAGTGGCGACGCTTTCTTCGATCAACGCCTCAGGCATGGTGAAGAATTCTTTGCCGTTGCCGAACAGGTGGTTGAAACGCTGGCCGATGTCGCGCGCCATTTCCACGTGCTGGATCTGGTCGCGGCCGACCGGCACTTTGTGCGCGTTGAACATCAGAATGTCCGCCGCCATCAGCACCGGGTAGCTGTACAGCCCCATGGTGATGCCCGCGTCCGGGTCTTCGCCGGTTTCCACGTTCTTGTCCACCGAGGCCTTGTAGGCGTGCGCGCGGTTGAGCAAGCCTTTGGCGGCCACACAGGTCAGCAACCAGGTCAGTTCGGGAATTTCCGGAATGTCGGACTGGCGATAGAACGTTACCCGGTTCACATCCAGGCCACCGGCCAGCCAGGTCGCGGCGATTTCCATACGCGAGCGCTGGATGCGCTGCGGGTCATCGCATTTGATCAGGGCGTGGTAGTCGGCCAGGAAGTAGAAGGAATCGGCATTTGCGTCCTGGCTGGCAAGAATCGCGGGGCGGATCGCGCCGGCGTAGTTGCCCAGGTGCGGCGTGCCGGTGGTGGTGATGCCGGTGAGGATACGGGTACGCGTCGTCATGGGTTTATCGCTTATCAGACTGCTATCAATTCGAGAGGCGCGGCAGCACCAGATCCTTCAGATCGGTGAGCTTGCCATGAAAAAAGTGCCCGCATTCTGCCACTTTCAGCAGCTCATGGGGGCGTTTCAAGGCGCCGGACCAGTCGTAGACGAGTTGCGGGTCGACCACTTCGTCGGTTTCGGGCTGGATCAGGGTCAATGGGCAGCCTTGAGGCAGTACATCCGTATCACGCAGGCGCATCACGGCGGCGGCGACCATGAACAGGTGCGCGAGTTTTTCGCCCTTGGCTTCCAGACGGCCACCGAGGCTGGCGGCCACGTAGCCACCAAAGGAAAACCCGAGCAAGGTGATCGGCAGGTCGGGGTGTTTTTCACGCAGCCAGGTGACGGCCGCTTCGGCATCGTCGACTTCACCGGTGCTCATGTCATGCGTACCGGCACTGGCGCCGACGCCACGGTAATTAAAACGTAACGTAATCAAACCGGCATCGCGAGCCGTGCGTTGCAGGGTCGACACAACTTTATTGAGCATGGTCCCGCCTTGCACCGGGTTAGGGTGGCAGACCAGCGCCAGGCCACGTGGTTCGGGGTGGTCGAGGTACAAGGCTTCCAGTTGGCCCACCGGGCCATCGATCAAAACGGGGGTTTCACGCATGAGCAAGGATGAACTCCGTGACCTCTCAAGGGGTCGACTCGTCTAGCTAAAAGTCTGTGCATGGCATCATTGCGAGCTTAATCGCGGTATACAGCGCAGGTTTGAGCCGTTAACGTAAAGCAAAGCCGTTTATAGAGGAAGGACTCGTGGAACACTCGCTCTTAGTTTGGTTGTTGCCGACTCTTGCCCTGGTTGCCGGTGTCGCCATTGGATTCCTGGTTGCTCGCCTGCTGCCGAATGCCGCGCCTAACCGCACGCAGCGTCAGTTGGATGACATTCAGGAACGTTTTGACAGTTATCAGAACGAGGTTGTTACCCACTTCAATAGCACCGCGACCCTGGTCAAGAAGCTCACTCAGAGCTACCAGGAAGTACAGGATCACCTCGCCGATGGCGCAAACCGCCTAGCCCTCGACGACATCACCCGTCAGCGCCTGCTGGCCGCGCTGCATTCCGATGCTCCGCAAACCCCACGGGAACGCCTGACCCCACCTCGGGAAAACCAGGAGCCACCACGGGACTACGCACCCAAAACGCCAAACGCTCCAGGCATGCTGGATGAGCATTACGGCTTGAAGAAGTAAGTTTCTTCAAGCAAAAAAAGCCCGGCTGATCGAAGATCAACCGGGCTTTTTGTTGTCGCTGACTCGCGAAAACACTGAGGTCAAATGTGGGAGGGGCGTGCCCCCTCCCACACTGACCGAGTAAGACCTTAGGCCACGGGTTGCTCCTGCAGCCAACCACCCTCGATCCGCACATGCCGCTCATGGAAACGCTTGAGGCTGCTGCGATGTCCGACACTGACGATGCTCAGCCCCGGCAATTCATCGATCAACGCTTGATACAGCGTCGCCTCGTCCTCTTCATCCATGGCAGAGGTCGCTTCATCCATGTACAACCACTGCGGCGCGAACAACAAGGCGCGGGCGAATGCCAAGCGTTGTTGCTCGCCCGGTGAGAGCATGCGTTGCCAATGATTGGCTTCGTCCAGGCGCACGACCAGGTGCGCCAAGCGGCACGTTTGCAGGACCTGTGCATAACGTTCCGGCGAGTAGACGCTGTCTTCCTGTGGGTAACTCAACACGGCCTTCAGTGTGCCGATCGGCAGGTAGGGCTTCTGCGGCAGGAACAGGTAACGCTTGGCCGGCAGGCGAATGCTGCCGTGACCCGCCGGCCACAGATGGCCCATCGCGCGCAACAAGGTACTTTTGCCGCTGCCGGAACGGCCGCTGAGCATGACGCGCTGGCCCGGCTCAACGATCATGTTGGCGTCGGTCAGCAAGTGGCGACCATCGCCCAGGTTCATGCCCAAGCCTTGCACCACCAGGCGTTCACCCTGCGTGCTCACATCGATGGCTGCCGGGCGTTGCTCGTTTTCAGTCATGGCCTGCTGAAAGCTCAATAGACGGTCGCTGGTCGCGCGCCAGCCGGCGAGGTCGGAATACGCGCTGATAAACCAGCTGAAGTTGCCCTGCACGTTGCCGAATGCGGAGTTGATTTGCATCAACTCGCCCAGCTCGATCTTGCCGGCGAAATACCGCGGCGCCGCGACGATAAACGCAAAGACGATTGCAATCTGCTCATAGCCGGCGGTGAAAAACGTCAAACGCTTGGACACTTTCATGATGTCCCAATAGTTATGCCAGACCTTGCCGAACCGCGCGCTCAGACGCTGCTTCTCGTTAGGCTCGCCGTTGTACAGGGCGATGCTTTCGGCATTCTCCCGCACCCGCACCATGGAGAAACGCAGGTCCGCTTCGAAACGTTGTTGCTGGTTACTCAAGCCGATCAAACGACGCCCGATCAGGTGCGTCAGCCAACTGCCGACAGCGGCGTAGAGCAACGCGCACCAAAACATATAGCCGGGAATGGTGATGCCGAACACATCAATGCTGCCCGACACGCCCCACAAAATCACCGAAAACGACACCAGGCTGACGACATTGCGCAACAGCCCAAGGCCCAGGCTCAGGGTGTTGGAGGTAAAGCTGTTGAGGTCTTCGGAGATCCGCTGGTCCGGGTTATCGGTGTAGCCGCCCTGCTCCAACTGGTAGTAATTTTTGTCGCCCAGCCAACGTGCAAAGTGCTTGTCGGTAAGCCACGCACGCCAGCGAATAGTCAGCATCTGGGTCAGGTAGAGGCGGTACACCGCGCCCAGAATCGCCACCGTGGCGATACCGCAGAAATAGACGATCTGCTGCCAGAACGCAGCGGTGTCCTTTTTCTCCAGGGCGTTGTAGAAGTCCTTGTACCAATGGTTGAGCCACACCGAAATGGCCACGCTGAACAGCGACAAACCAATCACCACGGCCAGCAGCAGCCAGGCCTTGCCCTTCTCTTCACTGCGCCAGTAAGGCGTGATCATCGCCCAGGTTCGGCGCAAGAATTGCCCACGCACTGCGTCATTGACCGCGGAGTACTCAGCGTTCTGATTCATCGTTCAGGCTCGGTAGGAAAGAAGTGACAGGCGTTTGAACCGATCATAATTGATCGGTTCAGGGCTCCGTGCGGCCTGAAGCGGGTCGTTCAGCCTAGGTTCAGCGTCGTACCGGACGTTTTTGCAACTTGCGTTGCAGGGTGCGGCGGTGCATGCCCAGGGCACGCGCGGTGGCGGAGATATTGCCTTCGTGTTCGGTCAGCACGCGCTGGATGTGTTCCCACTGCAAGCGGTCTACCGACATTGGGTTTTCCGGCACCAGGGTGTCGAGATCGGCGTGCTCGGAAAGCAAGGCGGCCAGTACATCATCGGCATCCGCCGGTTTGCACAGGTAGTTGCAGGCGCCGCGCTTGATAGCCTCGACAGCGGTGGCGATGCTGGAGTAACCGGTGAGGATCACCACGCGCATTTCCGGGTCCAGTTCCAACAACTTGGGCAGCAGCACCAGGCCGGAATCGCCGTCCATTTTCAGGTCGAGCGCGGCGTAGTCCGGCAGGTCGGCCTGGGCGATGGTCAGGCCTTCTTCGGCGGAACCGGCGGTGCTTACACGGAAACCGCGACGGCTCATGGCGCGCGCCATCACGCGGGTAAAAGTGGCGTCGTCATCTACCAGCAACAGGTGCGGCAGTTCTTCGCCTTCGACTTGGATCTCGTCACTCATCGATATCTCCTCGTGCGACACGGGGCAGGCGCAGCTCGGTGAGCGTGCCACCTTCCTCATGACTATAGAGCTTCACTGAGCCGCCCGCGCGGGTCACGCTGGCCTTGCTCAAAAACAGGCCGAGGCCGAAGCCTTTGCCTTTGGTGGTAAAGAACGGTTTGCCGATCTGCTCGGCAATGGCCAGCGGCACGCCGGCACCGTGGTCGCGAATGCTGATGGTCACGTTTTCCATATCCCAGTCCAACTGCACGCCCAGGCCTTCGGGGCAAGCGTCGGCGGCATTGTTGAGCAGGTTGAGCAGCGCCTGGGTCAGGTCCGGCGGCGGTGCCATGCGCGGCACGGTACCCTGCCCCAGCAGATGGAAGCGGTAGCTGGCCTCGGGACGCATCAGGTGCCAGCGGTTCAGGGCCTCATCGAGCCAGTGGGTGACGTCCTGCATCTCCACCGCCAGGCGGCGATTGGCTTCGGCGGCACGCACCAGTTGCTGCAAGGTTTGCTTGCATTGCTTGACCTGCTCGCGCAATACGCCGAGATCTTCTTGCAGGACGGGGTCGTGGTGATCCTGCGTCATTTCGTTGAGCAAAACGCTCATGGTGGCCAGCGGCGTGCCCAACTCGTGAGCGGCACCCGCGGCCTGGGTGGCGACGGCCAGCAGTTGCTGGTCACGCAGCCCCTCTTCACGGCGGATAGCGCGCAGTTCTTCCTGGCGGCGCAGCTCTTCGGCCATGCGCGCCGCAAAAAAAGTGATCACGGCGGCGGACAACGCAAAACTCAACCACATCCCATAGATCTGCAGGTTTTCTCGGGCGATGGGAAACGTCTGCAACGGATAGAACTGGGCCAACAACAAGGTATACAAGGTCAGCGCGATGCCCGACAGCACCACCGAATAGCGCCACGGCAACGTCACCGCAGCGATGGTCAGCGGCACCAGGTAATACGAAACGAACGGGTTGGTGGAACCACCGGAGAAATACAGCAACACACTGTGGATAAATAAGTCGCAAGCCAATTGCAGGGCATATTCCAACTCGGTCACCGGCCAGGTGGTGCGCAACCGGATCGCGGTAAACACGCAAAGCACGGTGGAGAACCCGAGGGTCACGCCCAGTGGCAGCCAGGGCAGCGGCAGCAGGTCGAACCAATAGGCAAGCCCCACCGAACCGGCCTGTGCGGCCAGTACCAGGGTACGAATGAACGTCAGGCGCCAGAGGTTCTGGCGGGTGGCGGAAGTCAGTTTTACGGCGGCGAGCATGAGCTCTCCCGGTGGGCGCTGCTAGCAGATCGGCAGGAGTATAAACGAAGCAGGCCTGCCGGCACGGCGTGTGTGGCTCTTTGCCGCAGGCCACCCAAATGACCGCTCGTCGCCGCCCAGACAATTTGTAGCTGATGTGTAAACCCGAAGAACCCGACGTTACCGTCTACAGTCATACCGATACGAACCGCCCAAGGAGCTTCCATGTCACGTTTCACTCGCAATGCAGCCATCATCACCCTCAGCGTCGGCACCCTGGCCAGCGTTCCGGCACAGGCTGGCGATGACCTTCATTACAACCAGATCTCCCTGCGCGCCGAAGCCAGCCAGGAAGTGGCCCGCGACAAGATGATCGTCACCCTCTACACCGAGTCCCAGAACGCCGACCCGGCCAAGCTCGCCGCCGAAATCACCACCACTCTCAACAAGGCCCTGGGCCAGGCCCGCGAAGTCAAGGCCGTGACCCTGCGCCAGGGCAGCCGTAACAGCTACCCGATCTACGACAACAAGAACCAAAAGATCACCGGCTGGCGTGAGCGCGCCGAACTGCGCCTCGAAAGCGCGGATTTCCCGGCGTTGTCCAAACTCACCGGCGAACTGCTTAACACCCTGAAAATGCAAAACATGGATTTCGCCATCGCCGACGCCACGCGCAAAGCCAGCGAAGATGCCCTGCTCAAGGACGCAGTCACTGCATTCAAAGCCCGTGCGCAACTGGCCACCGACGCGCTGGGCGGCAAGGGCTACAAGATCGTCAACTTGAACTTCAATACCAATGGCTACCCACAACCTTACGCCCGTGGGGCGATGATGATGAAAGCGGCGGCCATGGAGGACTCGGCGATCCCTGAGGTCGAGGCCGGTACCAGCCAGGTCACGATGTCTGCCGATGGTGTGATCGAAGTTATTCAGTAGTTTTTTCACGGATAAAAAACGGCGCGACCTCAGGTCTGCGCCGTTTTTTTTCGGCTGTGCAATCGCAACGTTTGGTCATTAATTGCGACGTTTATGCGGGAATCCTGGCGGCGGTTTTCAACACATACATACAGTCCCGCCTGACAAGGAGCGTGCAGCGGGGATGTATTCAGATCACCGCCGAGGAGCACCCACATGACTATCCGCCCCACACACCGCTTGCGACCCGCCGACTCAAAAAACCATCGTGTTTCAAACGCTCCGACAATAAGGAACCGAGGATGAATATAAATCCGAGTCCTTATGTGGTCGGCGCCCATTCACCCGCGCATAGCCGCCCTCCTCGATCGATTGATGAATCAGCCTCTGCCGATAACCAGCTGCCGGGCCAGGTAAATCGTGCAGAGGACAAAACGATCGGGCTTGGGCAAAAGCCGCCTCCAACGCCTCGGCACACAGCTGAATCGGCCCCCTACAACGCCACGATTTACGGTTCGAACACCGCGATGGCGCTGGATGCGAGCGTGTCCATTCATCAGCGGGAGCAGCGTATCGGTGCTTATGCCGATCGCGTAAAAACGCAGATCCGGAATATAGAAAGCGGCAGCGAAGGCGAAAGAAACGTTAAGTTCCAACGCGCACGCCAGTTCATGGAACCCGCAGGGTACTTCAGCGGGGGGTTATTGGCTGCGGGGGTCGACCCGCACGAAAAGATCACAGTGACATTTACTTCCTATACGGGCTTGGGCAAACCAGAACATCTTACCGACACCGAAAAGCGTACTTATTTTGCTTGGGAAATCGCAGCGGGTGCGTTTGCTCACGACAAAGTAGAACGCGGCGGCCCGCTCAATTTTCATTTTATGGAAATCGACGAAATAGACCGGGGCAAGGTCAACGATCTGGAAACCATCGGTAAGAAACTTCAAGATCATTGGGAAAAAGAGATAGCGACACCAATGCGGAACGCCTCGGGCGTCATTGCGCGACGCTCAGGAAAATCGGATGCCTATGTATTAAAGGGCAGTTTACAAAGCCTCGCTAACAACAAGGACAGCTTTGAAAAGCTCAGTGCGCAAGCCCAAGCGGCAGTCAAGCGAACACTGGAGCAGAACGGCCAAGTTATCATTCCCAATATTTATGGCTACCCACTGGCGGATTATGCATTTGTTCCTTATACGCCCTATGACGGCAATTACAGGAATAGGCCTAATCAAGGCCTGATGATCGACTTACGACATGGCGCCGCCTATGAAATACATGGCGATAAGGGTTTTGTCGATTGGGCTAAAAACAATCGCAACCACCTGCAACTCAGCTTCAATGCCAGTGACCGGCAAGGAGGCCATGACGCCCATTGGCCAAAGGCTGGCGAGGTTCTTGATAATTTAATCGCCGACAATCACGCCACTTATCCTGGGTATCAAAACTTCCTCAAGGACCAGGCCATACCGATCCGGGAAACCTTTAATTACACCCGCGGGCGACACGCCGACTATCGGTTGAAATACGCCAACGTGGATAAAGTTGCCTCCCAATACCAGGCTCAGAACGCCAAAAACGCGGTATGGAACGACCAGACCGAGGTCTTTGGTTCTTCACAACAAAGCTGGAAGGCCGCAAAGGAATTTTGGGGCAATACCTTCGGCTACCTGCCCGTGGTTGGCAACGCCGGCAACATCGTCTTCGGCGTGCACGATGGCATCTATGGCATGACGGCCGAGGATCGCGTTGGCGGCAATGCCGCAGCCGTCATCTGCAGCCTGCAGCTGGTGCACGAGGTCGCAACCGCAGGGGCAGAGCGTGGCCTGGGCAGTGTCCCGGTGGCCCCCGACAACAGCGACTTCAGATGGCGGCTAAATCCGCAGACGAGCGATTTTGAACTGGTGCGCGTCCCCGAAACGTTGAACAACCGCGATCTGGCCTCAACCACACCCAAGGCAGCGCCTGATGTAGAACCCACCAACGAGCCCGCGCAATCCTTCCCGGGTATGCGGGAAATCGAGTTCAAGGATAAAAAATATTTCGTCGCTGATAAGCCTGATGCCAGCGACGGCGAGCATTACTTATTGCGCGTCAGGGACCCGGCTGACCCGTCGAAACTGGCGCACAGCGCAATTGTCGCCAAGCCTGACGAAGCCGGGGTCTGGCAACGACGAGGAATAGAGGGCGGCGGCATATGGCCTTGGAGTCGCGCACCTTCGAGCCCCCCCACAGAGAACGTGAAGATTCAGCCACGGCTTTCCGACGGATTCGATGTACTGGGCGATCCCAAGACCAGCGGTGCCGATCGTTTTGACAAAGTCTTTAACTACAACAGCAATACCGCTTATGAGCAATCGATCAGCAACTTCAACGAAGGGGACGTTCTTAAACGCAAACTCAATGTTTCCTGGAGCGTTGCAGAGGACAACTTCGAGGTTTCTTCCAGCGAAAAAGCGCAGCGCAACGAGCACAGTGAAACGCCCTACTCACAGAACTTTCTCAAGGATTTGAACCGTGACCGTTATACCGTCCAAATAAAGCAACCCGACGGTTACACCACGGTAAAACTGGACGCCTCGGGAAAAGCCGATGGTGAAACACTGGCCCTGCGACTCAAGCAATTTGAAAGTGCCATTCCCGACCCCCTCTTGCGCTCGCGCATCTCCGAAGTCGCGCATCAGGGCAGTGTAGCGCCCACAGCGGTCGAGTTGAAAATCAACCAATTACAGGAACATGTGGGATTTCGGGGCAAGGACACTCACTACATCATTACTTATGACCCACAAACACCTACGGCCCAGGTCAAACTGGAGGCTGACATCAACTTACTCGACCTCGATAACGATGCGGCGCCCATACCCGATATGGAGGTCACCGCGCGTCGAACCTTCGATATCGCAGAAACCAATGAACTGAACGAAGACGCAAACCCTTACGCCATTAATAAAAAGGCACCGTTCACCCTGACGGCGTCGAGCATCGTCGATCTAAAACAGTAACCACGCCTTCCTGATACAACATAACGGCGGTAACCTCGGTGACCGCCGTTTTCGTTTGAGCAGCCTTTATATACCTGCCCTATCAGGAGTCTCCATGGACAGAATCGCGTTGAAACCGCTCCTCCTCGCCGCCGGGCTGCTGGCGTTCATGCCGATGGCCCACGCCGCCAGCACCCTGGTCTATTGCTCTGAAGCCAGCCCCGCCGGTTTCGACCCGAGCCAGTACACCAGCGGCACCGATTTTGATGCGTCGGCCGAAACCGTGTTCAACCGCCTGACCCAGTTCAAGCGCGGCGGCACCGAAGTCGAACCCGGCCTGGCGACACGCTGGGAGGTGTCCCAGGACGGCCTGGCATACACCTTCCACCTACGTGATGGCGTCAAGTTTCATACCACTGACTTCTTCACCCCTACCCGCGATTTCAATGCGGACGATGTGCTGTTCACTTTCAACCGCCTGCTGGATGCCGACAGCCCGTTCCGCAAGGCCTACCCGTCCGAATCGCCGTATTTCACCGACATGGGCTTGAACACTACGATCAAGAATGTCGAAAAACTCGACGACCACACCGTGCGTTTCAACCTGAATAACGTCGACGCCGCCTTCGTGCAAAACCTGGCCATGAGCTTCGCCTCGGTGCAATCGGCCGAATACGCCGCGCAATTACTCAAACAGGGCACGGCCTCGGACATCAATCAGAAGCCGGTGGGTACCGGGCCATTTGTGTTCAAGCGTTACCAGAAGGATTCGCAGATTCGTTACTCGGCCAATAAACAGTACTGGAAGCCCGAGGATGTGAAACTCGACAACCTGGTGTTCGCCATCACCCCGGATGCGGCGTCGCGCCTGCAGAAACTCAAGGCCGGCGAATGCCAGGTCAGCGGCTACCCACGCCCCGCCGACATCGAGGTGATGAAACAGGACCCGAACCTGCGCGTGTTGCAGCAGGCCGGGTTCAACCTGGGCTTTTTGGCCTACAACGTCAATCGCCCGCCGCTGGACCAACTCAAGGTGCGCCAGGCACTGGACATGGCCATCGACAAGCCGGCAATCATCAAGGCCGTGTACCAAAGCGCCGGACAATTGGCGCAGAACGCCCTGCCACCGGCGCAGTGGTCTTATGACCCGACCATCAAGGACGCCCCATACGATCCGGCCAAGGCCCGGGCGCTACTAAAAGAAGCAGGGGTTGCACCGGGGACCACCATCAACCTATGGGCAATGACCGTACAACGCGCGTCCAACCCGAATGCGCGCATGTCGGCCCAGATGATCCAGCAGGATTGGGAAAAGATTGGCATCAAGGCCAATATCGTCAGTTATGAGTGGGGCGAATACATCAAGCGCGCCAAAAATGGCGAGCACGACACGATGATTTACGGCTGGACCGGCGATAACGGTGACCCGGATAACTGGCTCGGCGTGCTCTACAGTTGTGCCGCGGTCAAGGGCAGCAATTACGCCAAATGGTGTAACCCGGCGTACGACAAGCTGGTTCAGCAAGCCAAGCTGAGCAGTGACCGCGAGCAACGCATAAAGTGGTATCAACAGGCGCAAAAAATCCTTAAGGAACAGGTACCTATAACGCCTATTGCGAACTCGACGGTTTTCCAGCCCCTGCGCAAAGAAGTGAAAGATTTCAAGATCAGCCCCTTTGGGCTGACGCCGTTCTATGGCGTGAGTCTAGATAAGTAACAAACACGCACCAACCGAGTGCGCCAGACGCCTCGGTTGGGCTGTTTTAGTGCGCTGTTTGCACCTAAAAAACCCTCAAAATGTACGTAATTATGTCGAAACTTTCATAATTGCGACATTCCTGTACGTTCGTCCCACTCTTTGCGCCTTGCACCGGTTCAGCATCTTGCAATGGGTATGGCGCCTGCATAAGTATCCGCAGGCCGACTCACGAGGTCGCCCTCACCACCAAAAATGACAACAAATCATGAGGCCAACATGCTTAAACACGCAGTCCTTCCGTTATTAGTGAGCGCGGGCCTTATGGCCGCAGCCCCTTTTGCCCAAGCGGCAACTAACCTGGTGTTCTGCTCCGAAGGGAGCCCGGCCGGTTTCGATCCAGGCCAGTACACCACCGGAACAGACTTCGATGCCTCGGCCGAAACCATGTTCAACCGTCTGAGCCAGTTCGAACGTGGCGGCACCGCCGTTATTCCGGGCCTGGCCACCAGCTGGGACGTGTCCCCGGATGGCCTGACGTACACCTTCCACCTGCGCGAAGGCGTCAAGTTCCATACCACCCCGTACTTCAAGCCTACTCGTGAATTCTCGGCTGACGACGTACTGTTCACCTTCAACCGGATGATCAATAAAGACGATCCGTTCCGTAAGGCCTACCCCACCGAGTTCCCGTACTTCACGGACATGGGGATGGACACCAACATCAAGAACATCGAGAAAATCGACGAGCACACCGTCAAGTTCACCCTTGGCACCGTGGACGCAGCCTTCATCCAGAACCTGGCAATGAGCTTCGCGTCGATCCAGTCGGCTGAATATGCCGCCCAACTGTTGAAGAACGGCACGCCACAGGACATCAACCAGAAGCCGATCGGCACTGGCCCGTTCGTATTCAAGAGCTACCAGAAAGACTCGAACATTCGCTACACCGGCAACAAGGACTACTGGAACCCTGCCGATGTGAAGATCGACAACCTGATCTTCGCCATCACCACCGACCCGTCGGTGCGTATCCAGAAGCTCAAGAAAAACGAATGTCAGATCACCCTGTTCCCACGCCCGGCCGACCTGAAGGCGCTGGGCGAAGACAAGGACCTGAAACTGCCGCACCAGGCCGGTTTCAACCTCGGTTATGTGGCTTACAACGTGATGGACAAGGTCAAAGGCGACGACAAGCCCAACCCACTGGCTGACCTGCGCGTTCGCCAAGCGTTGGACATGGCGGTGAACAAGCAACAGATCATCGACTCCGTTTACCAAGGTGCGGGCCAGCTGGCGGTCAACGCCATGCCACCGACCCAGTGGTCCTACGACACCACCATCAAGGATGCCAAGTACGACCCGGAGAAAGCCAAGGCGCTGCTCAAGGAAGCCGGCATCAAGGAGGGCACCGAGATCGTGCTCTGGGCCATGCCGGTTCAGCGTCCGTACAACCCGAACGCCAAGCTGATGGCTGAGATGCTGCAGAACGACTGGTCCAAGATCGGCCTGAAGGTCAAGATCACCAGCTATGAGTGGGGCGAGTACATCAAGCGTTCCAAAGGCGGCGAGAACCAGGCCATGATCATTGGCTGGAGCGGCGACAATGGTGACCCGGACAACTGGCTGAACGTGCTGTTCGGCTGCGATTCGCTGAACGGCAACAACTTCTCCAAATGGTGCGACAAAAAATTCGATGGCATCGTGAAAGAAGCCAAGGCTACCTCGGATGTCGCCAAACGCACCGAGCTGTACAAGCAGGCGCAACATATCCTCAAAGATGCAGTCCCGATGACACCTATCGCGCACTCGACGGTGTATCAACCCATGCGCACGACCGTGCAGGACTTCAAGATCAGCCCGTTTGGCTTGAATTCCTTCTACGGCGTGAGCGTAAGCGGCAAGTAAGGACCACTGGCGGCGACGTTTCCTAACGTCGCCGTTATTGCATCCGCCAGGCCCGTATGAAACAGACCACGTTCGCAGTCGCTGCTTCCTACAGAAATGAACTGCGGTACGCGACTCCGTTGCCTACAGGGTCAATCCTATTTGGCGCATTTACTGCGAAGTCCTCGGCCCATAACGTCGTAGGACAGCAGAGGCTTCAATTTGGGAAAGGCACTTGCTGTGCGTGGGATCAGTGATGTCCTCCTGGCCGAAAGCCAGGCTGATTGCTCGCTGATGACAATTACAAACAAGGATCGGGATCGTCATGCGCCATACCACCGCTCTCTCCGCAATCTTTGCCACCAGCCTGCTGGCGGTGACCACCATGGGCCAAGCCGCCGACAAGAAGAGCCTGGTGTTCTGCTCCGAAGGCAGCCCGGCAGGCTTTGATACCGCGCAGTACACCACCGCCACCGACAACGATGCGGCCGAGCCGCTGTATAACCGCCTGGTCGAGTTTGAAAAAGGCGCGACCAACGTGATACCTGGCCTGGCGACCAAGTGGGATATTTCCGAAGACGGCCTGACCTACACCTTCCACCTGCGTGAAGGGGTGAAATTCCACAGCAACAAGGAGTTCAAGCCGACCCGGGACTTCAATGCCGACGACGTGCTGTTCACCTTCAACCGCATGCTGGACCCCGACCACCCGTTTCGTAAGGCCTACCCCACCGAGTTTCCGTACTTCAACGGGATGAGCCTGAACAAGAACATCGCCAAGGTCGAGAAGACCGACGCGCATACCGTGGTGATGACGCTGAACACGGTGGACGCCGCGTTCGTGCAGAACATCGCCATGAGCTTTGCGGCGATTCTTTCCGCCGAGTACGCCGAGCAGTTACTCAAGAGCGGCAAGCCCAGCGACATCAACCAGAAGCCGATCGGCACCGGCCCGTTCGTGTTCCAGCGCTACCAGAAAGACTCGCAGATCCGCTATGCGGGCAACAAACAGTACTGGGACCCGAGCCGGGTCCAACTCGATCAACTGATCTTCGCCATCAACACCGACGCCTCGGTGCGCGTGCAGAAACTCAAGGCCGGCGAATGCCAGGTGACCCTGCATCCGCGCCCGGCTGACGTCGATGCGCTCAAGGCCGACCCCAACCTGCAATTGCTGACCAAGCCGGGCTTTAACCTCGGTTACATCGCCTACAACGTGCGCCACAAGCCGTTCGATCAGCTCGAAGTGCGCCAGGCGCTGGACATGGCGGTGAACAAGCAGAGCATCCTGAACGCCGTGTACCAGGGCGCGGGGCAGTTGGCGGTCAACGCCATGCCGCCGACCCAGTGGTCCTACGACGACACCATCAAGGACGCCGCCTACAACCCGGAAAAAGCCAAGGAACTGCTCAAGGCCGCCGGCGTGAAGGAAGGCACCGAGATCACCCTGTGGGCGATGCCGGTACAACGTCCGTATAACCCCAACGCCAAGCTGATGGCCGAAATGCTACAGAACGATTGGGCCAAGATCGGCCTGAAAGTGAAGATCGTCAGCTACGAGTGGGGCGAATACATCAAGCGCACCAAAAATGGTGAGCACGATGTCAGCCTGATCGGCTGGACCGGCGACAACGGTGACCCGGACAACTGGCTGGGCACCCTCTACAGCTGCGACGCCATCGGCGGGAACAACTACTCCATGTGGTGTGACCCGGCGTACGACAAGCTGATCAAGCAAGCCAAGGTCGTCACCGACCGTGAACAACGGACTGCTCTGTACAAACAGGCGCAGCAATTGCTCAAGCAGCAAGTGCCGATCACGCCTGTCGCCCACTCGACGGTCAACCAGCCGTTAAGCGCCAAAGTCGAAGGCTTCAAGGTAAGCCCCTTCGGCCGCAACGTGTTCTCGGGCGTCAGTATCACCCCATAAGAAAATAACCGGATGACAGCAGAGCCAAACGGCTCTGCGGCAAACGTGCAGCCTTTTATTGGGATTTTTCCTACAGCAAACGTTTGCAATAGCTTGAACGAGTTACACACCCAATAGCCGGTCCACCTAAAAAGACCGGCATAAAAAAGAGAACCAAAGGAGCTTCAACCCATGAAACTGAGCAGCAAAGCGCTTCTGGCCCTGGCCATCAGCAGCATCACGGCCACCGCCTATGCCGAACCCGCCAGCCAGGACTTCGTGCCTACCACGCTGGCCGGCACCAGCGCGCAAAGCGAGGCCAAGGGCTTTATCGAAGACTTCACCCTGGGCGGCACCACACGTAACTGGTACTCCCACGAAAGCAAATACCGTGGCGGCACCTTCTCGTACACAAAACACGGCAAGACTGAAACCGACCGCAACCGTACCAACTGGGTACAAGGCACGATCCTCAACGCCAGCTCGGGTTTCACCCAAGGCACCGTGGGCGTGAAGACCGAAGTGGCGCTGTACAACGCGCTGGTTCTGGATCGCAGCAAGCGTGATATCAAGGGCGGTTCCAACCGCACCCTGGCCGGCTCGGACGGCGATGCAGTCGATCAGTGGAGCAAACTGGGCCTGGCCAACATGCAGTTCCGCGTGTCCAACACCACCCTGACCGCCGGTCGCCAGAACTTCAGCAGCGGCATCGTCGACACCATCGGCAACCGTGCGCTGCCTTCCAGCTTCCAGGGTGTGAGCTTCAACAGCGAAGAGTTCAGCAACCTGTCGTTCCAGGGCGGCATTTTCGATCGCGTTTCGCCGCGTACCGAACAGAGCCTGTCGAAATTCAGCTCCGAATACGGCAATGGCCAGACAACCGACAAGGTCAAGACCCTGGGCTTCAACTACCAGCCGTTCAAGAGCCTGAAAACCAGCGTGTTCGCGGCCAACGTCGAAGACTTCTGGAACCAGTACTACTTCGGCGCCACCCACGAACTGGGTGATGCACAGACCCTGGCACTGACCACCGGCCTGAACTACTACAAGACCACCGACACCGGCAGCAAGAAGATGGGCGACATCGACAACGATACCTACTCGTTGTCCCTGGGACTGACTCACCAGGCTCACAGCCTGACCTTCGCATACCAGGAAGTGAACGGTGACGAGTACTTCGACTACCTGCACGAAACCAACGGCATCTACCTGGCCAACTCCCTGACGTCCGACTTCAACAGCCCGAACGAGAAGTCGTTCCAGGTGGCCTACGCCATCAACATGGCCGAATACGGCGTGCCTGGCCTGAAGTTCAACGTCTACTCGGCACGCGGCTGGGGCATCGACGGTACTCACTACACCGGCACCGCCTACGGCGAAGCTGGCAAGTCGCGCAGCGACTTGCGTTTGATGGATGGCGAGAAACACCAGGAATACGGTGTAGGCGCGGCGTACGCCGTGCAGAGCGGGCCACTCAAGGCCACCGCGATTCGTGCCACCTACGTCGAACACCGTGGCAGCGCTCAACAGGCTGACGGCAACATCAAAGAGTTCCGTCTGGTCACCACCATCCCATTTAAAATTCTTTAATTAGCGCCAGGTAAACGGCGGGCTCAGGACGAGCCCGCCGTCTACGTTTTACTGGTCCCATCGATTGCAGAGGGTTCCGAATGAAAATGCTCCCGCTACAAGCCGCCATGGCTGCCGCGCTGTTGAGCGTGGCGATTGGCGTTTCGGCCAAACCACTGGTGGTCTGCACCGAAGCCAGCCCGGAAGGTTTTGACCCGGTTCTTTACACCACGGCCGTGACCGCTGACGCCGCCGCCGAAACCATGTTCAACCGCCTGGTGGACTTCAAGCCCGGCACCACCGAAGTGGTCCCCGCGCTGGCCAAAGACCTGCCAGAGATCAGCGCCGATGGGCTGACCTACACCTTCCACCTGCGTGACGACATCAAGTTCCACACCACCGACTACTTCAAACCCACGCGCAACCTGAATGCCGACGACGTGCTTTGGAGCTTCCAGCGCCAGCTGGACCCGAAACATCCGTGGCACAACAAGTCCAACGTGGGCTACCCGTACTTTGAAAGCATGGGCTTCAAGGAACTGCTCAAAAGCGTGGAGAAGACCGACGATCACACCGTCGTCTTTACCCTGACCCGTCCTGAAGCACCGTTTTTGGCCGACTTGGCCATGGCGTTCTCCTCGATCCACTCCGCCGAATACGCCGACCAATTGCTCAAGTCCGGCAAGACCGATGACCTGAACGCCAAGCCGGTCGGCACCGGGCCGTTTATCTTCATCCGCTACGCCAAGGACGCCCAGGTGCGCTTCAAGGCCAACCCGGAGTACTTCCGTGGCAAGCCGCCGGCCGATCCGCTGATCCTGGCGATCACCACCGACAACAACGTGCGCCTGCAGAAGCTCAAGGCCAACGAGTGCCAGGTCGCGCTGTATCCCAAGCCGGATGACATTCCGAGCATCAAGAAAGACCCGAACCTGAAAGTCGATGAACTGGCCGCAATGACCACCGCGTACACCGCGTTGAACACCACCCACAAGTACATGAGCGACGCGCGGGTGCGCCACGCGATCAACATCGCGTTCGATAAAAAGGGCTACAACGAATCGCTGTATGGCAAAGGCAACGCCGTCGACGCCACCGGCCCGTACCCACCGACCCTGCTGGGCTTCAGCGACAAACTGAAAAACCCGCCCCGCGACCTGGACAAGGCCCGCGCCCTGCTCAAGGAAGCCGGCGTACCGGAAGGCACCGAGTTCACCCTGTTCACCCGTAACGGCGGTGGGCCGACCAACCCCAACCCGCTGCTCGGCGCCCAGCGCATGCAGGCGGACCTGGCGCAGATCGGCCTGAAAGTGAATATCAAGGTCATGGAATGGGGCGAAATGCTCAAGCGTGCCAAAGCCGGCGAGCACGACATGGTCTCGGCCGGTTGGGCCGGTGACAACGGCGACCCGGACAACTTCCTCACGCCGAACCTGAGTTGCGACGCCGCCAAAAACGGCGAAAACTACGCCCGTTGGTGTAACAAAGAGTTTCAGGCCTTGATCGACAAGGCCCGCGCCGACGCTGAACCCCAGGAACGCGCCGCACTCTATCAACAAGCACTGGACGTTTTCGCCAAGGACCAACCCTGGATCCCCATGGCCTACCCGAAAATGTTTACCGCCATGCGTAAAAACGTCGAGGGGTATACCCAAAGCCCTCTGACCACCAATAACTTCGCCACTACCCAGGTGAAGTAAATAAGAAAAACGCTCGGCACCGCCCACAGGGACGGTGCCGGACCTGCCTAACCGGCTGATTGAGGTACACACCAAGATGTTTAGTTTTATTGCGCGCCGATTGGGGTTATTGATCCCCACGTTTTTCGGCATCACGTTGCTCACGTTTGCGTTGATACGCATGATCCCTGGCGACCCCGTCGAAGTCATGATGGGCGAGCGGCGCGTCGACCCCGAGATGCACGCACAGGCAATGGAACGCCTTGGCCTTAACAAGCCGTTGTATGCGCAGTACCTGGACTATGTCGGCAAGCTCGCCCAGGGCGACCTTGGCGAATCGCTGCGTACCCGCACCAGCGTGTGGACCGAGTTCACCGCCCTCTTCCCCGCGACCCTGGAACTGTCCATGGCCGCCCTGTTGTTCGCCGGCATCCTGGGCCTGTTGGCCGGGGTGATCGCGGCATTGAAACGAGGATCGCTGTTCGACCATGGGGTGATGGGCATCTCCCTGGCGGGCTATTCGATGCCGATCTTCTGGTGGGGCCTGATCCTGATCATGTTCTTCTCGGTGAGCCTGGGCTGGACCCCGGTTTCCGGGCGGATCGACCTGCTCTACGACATCGAGCCGCGCACCGGCTTCATGCTCATCGACACGCTGCTGGCTGACGAGCCGGACGCGTTCTTCGACGCCCTGCATCACTTGATCCTGCCGGCCATCGTGCTCGGCACCATCCCGTTGGCGGTGATCGCGCGGATGACCCGTTCGTCGATGCTCGAAGTGCTGCGCGAAGACTACATCCGCACCGCCAAGGCCAAGGGCCTTTCGCCGGCACGCGTGGTGTTCGTACACGGCCTGCGCAACGCGCTGATCCCGGTGCTCACCGTGGTCGGCCTGCAAGTCGGCACCCTGCTGGCCGGTGCGGTACTGACCGAAACGATCTTCTCGTGGCCCGGCATCGGCAAATGGCTGATCGAAGCCATTGGCGCGCGGGACTACCCGGTGGTGCAAAACGGCATTCTGCTGATCGCCTGCCTGGTGATCCTGGTGAACTTCGTGGTGGATATCCTCTACGGCTTCGCCAACCCACGCATCCGTCATCAGCGCTGAGATCATGACCATGACCACACCTACACAAGCGTCGGCAGTCGATCAAAGCCTGCTGTACCCGTCCCCGTACAAAGAATTCTGGCAAGCCTTCTCCAAGAACAAAGGCGCGGTTGCCGGCCTGCTGTTCATGTTGCTAATCGTGTTCTGCGCGATCTTCGCGCCATGGGTGGCACCGCATAACCCGAGCGAGCAGTACCGCGACTTCCTGCTCACCCCGCCGTCGTGGCTCGAAGGCGGGCAGATCCAGTTCCTGCTCGGCACCGACGAACTGGGCCGCGACCTGCTCTCGCGCCTGATCCAGGGCTCGCGCCTGTCGCTGCTGATCGGTTTGTCATCGGTAGTGATGTCGTTGATCCCGGGCATTCTGTTAGGCCTGTTCGCCGGGTTCTTCCCGCGTCTGCTCGGCCCGACCATCATGCGTCTGATGGACATCATGCTGGCCCTGCCGTCGCTGCTGCTGGCCGTGGCCATCGTCGCGATCCTCGGCCCTGGCCTGATCAACACCGTGATCGCTATCGCGATCGTGTCGTTGCCGTCCTATGTGCGCCTGACCCGCGCGGCCGTGATGGGCGAACTGAACCGCGACTACGTGACCGCCGCGCGCCTCGCCGGTGCCGGCCTGCCGCGCCTGATGTTCATCACCGTGCTGCCCAACTGCATGGCGCCGCTGATCGTACAGGCCACCTTGAGCTTCTCCTCGGCGATCCTCGACGCCGCGGCGCTGGGCTTCCTTGGCCTGGGCGTACAACCGCCAACGCCTGAGTGGGGCACCATGCTGGCCTCGGCCCGTGACTACATCGAACGCGCCTGGTGGGTGGTGAGCCTGCCTGGTTTGACTATTTTGCTCAGCGTGCTGGCAATCAACTTGATGGGTGACGGCCTGCGCGATGCGCTGGACCCGAAACTCAAGAACGCCGCCTGAGGAGATTCCCATGTCACTGTTAGAAATCAAGAATCTCAATGTGCGCTTCGGCGACAAGACCGCCGTGCCGGTGGTCGATGGCCTCGACCTGTCGGTCGACAAAGGCGAAGTCCTGGCCATCGTTGGCGAGTCGGGTTCGGGTAAGTCCGTGACCATGATGGCGCTGATGGGCCTGATCGAGCACCCCGGCATCGTCACCGCCGATGCGCTGACCTTCGACGGCAAGGACATGCTCAAGCTGAGCAACCGCCAGCGCCGCCAGATCGTCGGCAAAGACCTGGCGATGGTGTTCCAGGACCCGATGACCGCGCTGAACCCCAGCTACACCGTGGGTTTCCAGATTGAAGAAGTGTTGCGCCTGCACCTGAAGATGTCCGGCAAGCAAGCCCGCAAGCGCGCCATCGAACTGCTGGAAAAAGTCGAAATACCGGGCGCCGCCAGCCGCATGGACGCCTACCCGCACCAACTGTCCGGTGGTATGAGCCAACGCGTGGCCATTGCCATGGCGATTGCCGGCGAGCCGAAGCTATTGATCGCCGACGAACCGACCACAGCGTTGGACGTGACGATTCAAGCGCAGATCATGGACCTGCTGCTGGCCCTGCAAAAAGAGCAGAACATGGGCCTGGTGCTGATCACCCACGACCTTGCGGTCGTCGCGGAAACCGCCCAGCGCGTGTGCGTGATGTACGCCGGCCAAGCGGTGGAAGTCGGCCAGGTACCGCAACTGTTCGACATTCCGGCGCACCCGTACAGCGAAGCGTTGCTCAAGGCGATCCCCGAGCACAGCCTCGGCGCGACACGCCTGGCCACGTTGCCCGGCATCGTGCCCGGCCGTTACGACCGCCCGCAGGGCTGCCTGTTGTCGCCGCGTTGCCCGTATGTGCAGGAAAACTGCCGCACCCAGCGCCCCGGCCTTGATCCGAAAAGCAACAGCCTTGCGCGCTGCTTCTACCCCTTGAACCAGGAGGTGGCGTAATGGCCGTCGTTCTTACCGCCCGCGACCTTACCCGTCACTACGAAGTGTCCCGTGGCCTGTTCAAGGGCCATGCGTTGGTACGCGCGCTTAATGGTGTGTCATTTGAACTCGAAGCCGGCAAGACCCTTGCCGTGGTCGGCGAGTCGGGCTGCGGCAAATCCACCCTGGCCCGTGCGCTGACGCTGATCGAAGAGCCGTCTTCAGGCTCGCTGAAAATCGCCGGCCAGGAAGTCGCCGGCGCCGACAAGGCCCAGCGCAAGCAATTGCGCAAAGACGTGCAGATGGTGTTCCAGAGCCCCTACGCGTCGTTGAACCCGCGCCAGAAGGTCGGCGATCAACTCGGCGAGCCGCTGTTGATCAACACCAACCTGTCCGCCGCCGAACGCCGCGAGAAAGTGCAGGCGATGATGAAGCAGGTGGGCCTGCGCCCCGAGCATTATCAGCGCTACCCGCACATGTTCTCGGGTGGCCAGCGCCAACGCATCGCCCTCGCCCGCGCAATGATGCTGCAACCGAAAGTGCTGGTGGCGGATGAACCGACCTCGGCGCTGGACGTGTCGATCCAGGCCCAGGTGCTCAACCTGTTCATGGACCTGCAACAGGAGTTCAACACCGCCTACGTGTTCATCTCGCACAACCTGGCGGTGGTGCAACACGTGGCCGATGACGTGATGGTGATGTACCTCGGTCGCCCGGTTGAGGTGGGCCCCAAGCAAGATATCTACGCCCGCCCGCTGCACCCCTACACCCAGGCGCTGCTGTCGGCCACACCGACCATCCACCCGGACCCGAACAAGCCGAAGATCAAAATCGTCGGCGAGTTGCCCAACCCACTGAACCCGCCGTCCGGCTGTGCTTTCCACAAGCGCTGCCCGTATGCGACGGCACGCTGCAGCACCGAGGAGCCGCAACTGCGCGCCTTGGACAACCGCCAGGTGGCTTGCCACTACGCGGAGCAGTTTGTGGCCTGACCGCCACAAAAAAGGCTCTGGGTTTTCAATCCAGAGCCTCTCTTGAGTTTTACAGCCCTTCCCATCAGGTTGCGCATCAGCCTGGCGGGAGGGGCTTTCTTTTTGGCGACTTAGCTACCGGATTCCCATGGCTGCTGGAGATCAAAAAAGTGGGAGAGGATCACCCCTCCCACTTTTTTGTTCAGCCGCGCTCAGGAATCAGTGGTGCTCGCGGGTCGCGCGGAATTTCACGTCCGGCCAACGCTCTTCCATCAATGCCAGGTTGACCCGTGTCGGGGCCAGGTAGGTCAGGTGGCCGCCGCCGTCCACCGCGAGGTTTTCCACGGCCTTGTTGGAGAACTCTTCCAGCTTCTTCTTATCGCCGCACTCGATCCAGCGCGCGGAGTACACGGTGATCGGCTCGTAGGAGCACTCGACCTTGTATTCCTCTTTCAGGCGGCTGGCCACCACATCGAACTGCAGCACACCGACGGCGCCGAGGATGATGTCGTTGCTGCGCTCGGGGAAGAACACCTGGGTGGCGCCCTCTTCCGCCAATTGCTGCAGGCCCTGGCGCAGTTGCTTGGATTTGAGCGGATCACGCAGGCGTACGCGGCGGAACAGTTCCGGGGCGAAGTGCGGGATACCGGTGAAGCCCAGCGCTTCGCCTTCGGTGAAGGTGTCGCCGATCTGGATGGTGCCGTGGTTGTGCAGGCCGATGATGTCGCCGGCAAACGCCTCTTCCAGTTGCTCACGCTCGGAGGAGAAAAACGTCAGGGCATCGCCGATGCGCACGTCCTTGCCGGTGCGCACGTGGCGCATCTTCATGCCTTTTTCGTATTTGCCGGAGCAGATGCGCATGAAGGCAATGCGGTCGCGGTGCTTGGGGTCCATGTTCGCCTGGATCTTGAACACGAAGCCGGTGAATTTTTCTTCGACCGGTTCCACCGTGCGCTCATTGGCGACACGGGCCAGGGGTTTCGGCGCCCAGTCCACGACGGCGTCGAGCACATGGTCGACACCGAAGTTGCCCAGGGCCGTCCCGAAGAACACCGGGGTCAACTGGCCGTCGAGGAATTCCTGCTGGTTGAACTCATGGCAGGCGCCCTGCACCAGTTCCAGTTGGTCGACAAAGCGGTCGTACTCGTCACCCAGGTGGGCGCGGGCTTCGTCCGAGTCGAGCTTCTCGATGATCTTGGTTTCGGTGCGTTCGTGACCGTGGCCGGCGGTGTAGACAATGATGTAGTCGTCGGCCAGGTGGTACACACCCTTGAAGTCGCGGTAGCAACCGATCGGCCAGGTGATCGGCGCGGCCTTGATTTTCAGGACCGCTTCGATTTCATCCAACAGCTCGATGGGGTCGCGGATGTCGCGGTCGAGTTTGTTGATGAAGCTGACGATCGGCGTGTCACGCAGACGGCACACGTCCATCAGCGCGATGGTGCGTGGCTCGACGCCCTTACCGCCGTCGAGGACCATCAAGGCCGAGTCCACCGCCGTGAGGGTACGGTAGGTGTCTTCGGAGAAGTCTTCGTGGCCCGGGGTGTCGAGCAGGTTGACCATGTGGTCGCGATACGGGAACTGCATGACCGACGTGGTAATGGAAATACCCCGCTGCTTCTCCATCTCCATCCAGTCGGATGTTGCATGGCGGTCGGATTTGCGCGACTTCACCGTGCCGGCCACAGCGATTGCCTTGCCCATCAGCAACAGCTTCTCGGTGATGGTGGTTTTACCGGCATCGGGGTGGGAAATAATGGCGAAAGTGCGGCGTTTCGCGACTTCGGCGGCCTGGTGGGTCATGGGAAATCGCCTGGCAGGTGAGTCAAAAAAGGGCGGCGAGTATAGCGCAAAC
>Ga0207650_10000577_pt1 | contig 29514 bp, 28 predicted proteins | sample KBSS63metaG_FD_184325 | JGI IMG/M metagenome (GOLD analysis project Ga0207650, IMG submission 184325) | Switchgrass rhizosphere microbial communities from Kellogg Biological Station, Michigan, USA - KBS S6-3 metaG (SPAdes) (version 2) | ecosystem: Host-associated > Plants > Roots > Rhizosphere...
ATTCTTGTGTCTGCTCCAAAATACCGGCCAGAGCAAAAACACCGCCGCCACGCCCAACAATGTGGCGCAGATCGGCCGCGTGTAAAAAATGGCAAAGCTACCGCGCGAGATCAGCAGCGACTGACGCAGCGACGTTTCCATCATCGGACCCAAAACCATGGCAAGGATAAAAGGCGCGCCTTCGAAGCCGAGCCGGCGGAAAAGAAATCCGCCAATCCCGAAAATGAGCATGATAATGATTTCCGTCGTATTGGAATTCAGTGTATAGACGCCGATCAGGCAAAATAACAAAATCATCGGAAATAAAATAGCATAGGGTGTCTTGAGAACTCGCACCCAAATCCCGATCAGCGGCAGATTCAGTATCAGCAGCATCGCATTGCCAATGTACATGCTCGCGATAAAACCCCAGAAAAGCTCTGGATACTTATTGATGAACAGCGGACCCGGTTGAATACCGTGAATCATCAAGGCGCCCATAAAAAGCGCCATGATGGCGCTCGTCGGTATGCCGAGCGAAAGCAAAGGGATAAAGGAGCCCGCCGTCGCGGAATTGTTTGCCGCCTCCGGCCCGGCAACGCCTTCGATCGCGCCTGTGCCAAATTTTTCCGGATGGCGTGAGAGCCGCTTCTCCATCGCATAAGAAACGAACGATGCAATCACTGGCCCCGGCCCGGGCAAAATTCCCAGCAGAAAGCCAATGACCGAACCGCGCGCGATCGGCCAGCCGCTCGCTTGCCAATCTTTTCTGTTCGGCAGCAGACCCTTGATGCTGGTTTCATAAATCGATTGAGTCCCGATTGCGGCCAGATTCTCCAAAACTTCAGCGACCCCGAAAAGTCCCATCGCTACCGGCACTAGACCTAGCCCGTCGCGTAAAGTGAGGCTCCCGTACGTGAATCGTTCTTCACCTGAAATCGGATCCATACCGACACTTCCGGCAAGGAGTCCAAGGACTGTCATGATGAGCGCCTTGATCATCGACCCCTGTGTCAAATAGGCGACCAACGTGAGTCCCGTCAGTGTAAGCGCGAAGTATTCCGCCGGGCCGAATCGGAGCGCGGCTCTGCCGAGCATGGGTGCGAGAAACATCAGGCCGATCACGCCGAATGTTCCCGCAATGAACGAACCGAATGCGGCAATTCCCAATGCAGCGCCCGCCCGGCCTTGACGCGCCATGCGATAACCGTCGAGACACGTCACCACTGAGGCGGTTTCACCTGGAATATTGACAAGGATTGACGTGGTGGAACCGCCGTACATGGCTCCGTAGTAGATCCCGGCAAGCATAATGACAGCGGTTGCCGGCGCCATCTTGAACGTGAGCGAAAGCAAAAATGCGACAGCGCCGACAGGACCCAATCCCGGCAACACGCCCACCAGAGTCCCGACCACGGAGCCAAGAAAGCAAAAGAGCAAATTTGTCGGTGTCAGCGCGACTGAGAAGCCCAGCACCACATTGGCGAAGATATCCACACTAAATACCCAGGATTCCGCCGGGGAGAGGAATGCCGAGAGCCCAACCGAAGATTGCGTAAGAAGCGATGGCGGTCAAAATCGCAACGAAAAAAACTTTGGACCAGCGCTGCGATTCGATCGCTCGAAGCAAAAGAATCATCAAAAACAAAGTGCTGAGCAAAAACCCCAACCGCTCGAGCACCAGGGCAAAGCCGATCATCGCTATCAAGGTGAACGCGATCCTAAACCAACCTTCCGGCAGGATATTGTCCGGTGATCGGCCCGATTGCGCGCCGAAGAGTCCCTGACCGCACAAAATTATGGAGAGAATCAAGAGCAGAGTTGCAAGTACCAAGGGAAAAAATCCCGTCTGCGGTACTCGCATACTGCCAAACGAAAGATGCCGGCTTTCTAATAGTACAAACCCCGCCAATCCGGCGAGAACAATCGAGACAGCGAGCTGGGAGCGCTTCATCGCATCAGAGCGGATTCGCGAATCCCTCAACTGCCGATTTTTGCAACCCTCACGACCTCCGACCACTTCTGTTCTTCTTCGAGGTAAAACTTCGCTGCTTCCTGCGGGCCGAGATTTTCAACAAGCGCTTGTGCTTTTTCGACTTGCCCGATGACCTCGTGATCCCGTAGCGTGTCGCTGAGCGCGACGGCGAGTCGCTTGACGATCGCGCCGGAGGTCTTCGCTGGCGCAAACAAGCCAACCCAGATTTTCAAGTTCAACTCGGGAAATCCTTTCTCGACCGTGGTCGGCACATTGGGAAAATCTTTGAGCCGGCGATTCGAAGCGACGGCAAGAGCGCGCATCGTCCCCGCTTCAATGTGACTGCGCGTTGTCCCGAGCGTCAGAAAAGCGATGTTCACGTGGCCGCCAAGCACAGCCGTTGCGGCAGCCGATTCCGAACCGAGCGGCACATGCGTCAAATCGATCTTGGTTTTTAGCTTGACCAACTCGCCGATAAAGTGCGGCGTCGTGCCCGGACCGGCGGAGCCATACGTCAGCGCGCCCGGATTTTTTTTCGCCTCGGCGATGAAGTCTTCCAGGGTTTTCCACGGCGCATCGGCTTTGACCACCGTGGTGTTAGGGCTGCTGGTCGCCAAAACCAGCGGCGTGAAATCCTTCATGGTGAAACCTGAATTCTTGTTCACCAGCGGAATCAGTAGGATTGGCGGTGGCGTGATCAGAATCGTGTAACCATCGGGTGCGGCGTCTCTCGCCGCTTGAATTCCCACTGCGCCACCGCCTCCGGATTTATTGACAATGATCACCTGCTGACCGAGGAGCGTAGACAGCTTGGGTGCGGCGATCCGCGCGACAATATCGGTGACCGCGCCGGGTGGAAACGGATTGATAATCTGAATGGTTTTCGTGGGGTACTCGGCAGCCGAGGCGATGGCTGCGCTGATGGAACATAAAATCATCGCTGACGCGAGGTGAATCCCGCTCTGCTTTATCAGGCACCGCCCCATGAACAGGAAAAAAATCACAGCTGCACCTCCGGTGTTTTGAATCGTTTCTCTGCTAACAGAATCGCCCATTGAGTGTCAAATAAGGATCTTTGCTTGACAGCAGTAGCGGTTATTTCTTAGAAGAGAAAAGCCGCGAGGGAGGGTGAGGCGATAACCGTCTCACCCGAAGTGGGAGAATTTTTATGGGAACGGTTGCAGGCGCGCAGCAGATTGTAGTGGGCTTGAAACAGGCGGGCATCGATCTCGTTGCCAGCGTGCCAGATATCAATATGTTACAACTGATCAACCTGCTCTACGAAGACAAGGAGATCACCCACGTCCCGGTTGGCCGCGAGGAGGAAGGCATCGGTGTGTGCTCCGGCGCGCACCTTGGCGGAAAAAAAACCGCCATGTTGATGCAGAACGGCGGATTGCTGAACAGTTGCAACGCGCTCACCACGACGGCACTGCAATTCGGCATGCCGATTTTGCTGCTCATCTACTATGCGGGCGACATCGGCGACAATGCTTTCCATATGGTGGGGCTCGTCACCGAGCCCGTGCTCCAGGGTTTGGGAATTAAATACGTCGTCATGCGCGAGCCTATGAAGGTGAAACAAGACATCGCGGGTGCCGTTACGCTCGCGAACAGCTCGAAACGGCCGGTTGCTTTGCTGCTCACGCGCGCGGTGCTGTAGGTCGCAACATGAAACGATTTGAATGTCTTCAGGCGATCGCGCCGTTAGTCAAGGACGCATTGTTCATCACAACGGCGGGCGGCGCCACCGCTGAGTGGAATGCGGTTCGGCCAAGCGACGGCAATATTCAAGTAAAAACTCTCGGCCTCTGCTCGTCCATCGGCCTCGGTGTCGCGCTCGCACTCCCGAAGCGCAAAGTCTTCGTATTCGATGGCGACGGTGCTCTATGGATGAATCTCGGATCGCTCGCCACGATCGGATTACACCAGCCAAAAAATCTCATCCATATTTGCTGGGACAACCAGCAATACGAATCGTCCGGCGGCGAACCCACCGTGGCGACCGCAGGCAGAATCGACTTTGCTGCCATTGCCCGCGACGCCGGCATCAAAAGCTCAGTCAGCACTGAGACTGTCGACGCACTAAAAGCAGCGGTCAGCCATGCCTTGCATCAGGATGGACCGCATTTCATCTGGGCCCGCATTGAAGCGGGTCGGGCTGAAGCGCCACCGCTCAAATATGATGAGCTGGAAAATAAATACCGGTTTGTTCGCTATATCGAAGACACGGAAGGCATTAACATTCTGCGCGTTCCCATGCCCGCGAGTTATGTGCAGAAATAACTAGGGCCGCTTCCGGATAATTCCCAAGCGTCACAGAAGAGGCAGGTCCGAGGCCATGTTAGTGCGGGGCGTTAATCGATCAGTAAGGTTGAGGTAGCGAGAGTTCGTTTGATTCAGTCCTTGAGGCGAATGCCAAACTTCGAGAGCCGATGTTTCCAAGCTTCGCGCCGCTCGATTTTCTGCCAAACTTCGATTTCCTGTCTAGCGAGCTGAGTTTTCTTGTCTTTGAGCTCGGTCATTAGATTTTGGATCAATTTGTCCCGTGCTTGCAGCAACTGTTCGCGCTCATTCAACAGGTTCTCGAGACCCTCGCCATCTCCATTGCGTCCGTCCTCGGTTTGGGATTCTTCGCGTTCCGTGACCGTAAGCGCTCGGTCAGATTTGCGGCGTTCTTCGTCTAAGAGATTTTCCAGCGACACTTTTGCCGCTTCTGTTTCATACAACCGTTCGTTGAGGGCGTTTAGCTGGGCCTGCAATTCATCCAATTCGGTGCCGCTCGCCTCCAAAAGCCTGTGTTTTTCGGACAGTTGATGTTCCAACGACTCAACTCTGCTGCGCAACTGCCCTTCAAGCTCTCCGATGGAGCTAGCTCGAGACTCCAACAAAGTCGTTTGCTCGCGAAGCTGTTCCTGAAGCAAGCGATCCGATCTTTCCCGTTCGGTCTCGATCTCTGCGAGCCTTTGCGTAAGCTCGGTGACCTTGACCATGAGCGCGTCGAGCTCCGAGTCACGAGCGCTTAGCAGTTCCTGTTTTTGCGTCAACTGACTCTCGAGCGAGCCCGCCCTGGCATTTAACCGCTCTTCCAAATCACTCATCGCCGATTGCGCCGCGGCTACTGCGTCCGTCTTTTGTTTTATTTCTTCCTGCAGAAAGCGGAGAGCCTGGTCTTTGGTCTCGCCGAGCTCGGTCAGGTCGCCGGAAATCGCATTGAGCTTCGTTAATGCCGCCTTGAGCTCGGCATCACGCGACTCCAGCAGTTCTTGTTTTTCGCCGATTTCAAGTTCGAGGGTATGAATTCTTGCGCTGAACCGTTCCTCCAAAGCACGAATGGTGGCAGCTCTCTCATCGAGCAATTCGGTTTTGACTTGGAGCTCATCACGATATGCACGGGTTGCCTGCTCCCGGGCAGAAGCCACCTGCGCGAGCTGAGTTTTGAGCTCGGCCAATTCGACCTCGCGTTGACTCAGCGCCTGCTCCTTCTCGCGCAATCCAACCCGCATGTCCCCGATCTGGCGATTGATCTCCTGCTCGAGTCGCTTGATTGCAGATTCCCTAGACTGGATCACTTGATCGCGCTCTTTGAGCGTTTGGTCGAATAAACTTTCGGCGTGTTGGCGCGCACTGGCAATATCTGCAACCTTGCGATTGAGTTCGGCCAACTCCGATTTGAGTGCGCTGACGGCTGCGTCACGCTCACCCACAATCGCTTGCTTGTTCGCTAACTCGAGTTCGAACGTCTCGATCTTTGCTCTAAAGGTTTCTTCGAGCTCCCGGACAGCGGAATCGTTGGCTTGCAAGCCCGCTTTTTCTGCCTTGAGCTTTTCTTGCAGGAGGATCGCCGCCCTCTCCTTAGCTGAGCCGACTTTGGCGAGCTGCTCCGTCAATGAGGCAAGCTGGGATTTGAGCGTTTTAACTTCTTGTTCGCGCTCACTCAAAAGATCAGTTTTTTCGCCCAGCCGAGTTTCGAGGGCCTGGAGCTCACTGGCACGGCGCTGCTCTAATTCGTGCTGAACACTATTTCTCAATTGCCATTCGGCTTCTTGTTTTTCCAATCGTTGTCGCAGTGACTCTTCGCTTTGCTCTTTAGCTGCGCTCAGCTCTTTTAGACTCGCTGAAAAGTTCTCTGTGTCGCGCGTGAGCGCCTCCATTTGCGTGCCAGTCTGCTTTAACAGCGCTTCTCGCTCCGCCAATTCGGCGGCGAGGCTCTGCACTTGGCCTTCATGCTGTTCGACGATTTTTCGGTAACCGTCTTTCTCCGCCTCGAATTGTTGCTTCGTTCGGTTGAGCTCTTTGTGCAGCGTTTCTTCTAAGCGCACTTTCGCCGCTGCCATTTCGCTCAGTCTCAGAGAAATCGCCTTGACTTCCGATTTGAGTGAGGCCAGTTCATTATCGCGAACTTGGAGCAGGACTTCCTTCTCGCCGAGGGAATTCCGCAATCCGTGCAGGCTGCCATTGAGCCTTTGCTCCGTTTCGACCAGGAGCCGCTCTTTAGCACGGCGCTCATCGTCGGATTTTCGCAGCTCTTCCTGAAGTCGGGCTTCAGTCTGCTGACGCGCTGACTCGAACTCAGTCAGTTGTTGTCGAAAACCGCTGAGCTCCGCTTCGCGGCTTCTGAGGAGCTTGTCTCTTTCGCTGACCTGGCTTTCCAGAGCTTTAAATTTTTCAGCAAAGCGCTTCTCTTCGGCACGAATCGCCTGGTCGTTGGCTTCGAGAACCTCCTTGGTTTTTTTCAACTCTGCTTCTAACAGAGTCTCCGCTCGTCGTTTGGCATTTTCTGAGTCTTCGAGTCGCCGGGAAAGACCGCTGATCTCGTTCCGGAAGACTCCGAGTTCACTTTCACGGCCTTTTAAAAGGCTATCCTTTTCGCGTAATTGAGTCTCCCATAGCCGTGCTTTCGTGCTCAGCCGCTGCTCGAGGTCCTTGACGGCCGCATCCTTGGCTTGAAGCAGCTCGTCTTTATTTTTGAGTTCTTCCCGAAGCAGACGCTCTGCTCCCGCACCATCGACACGCCCGGCAAATTCGCCCGCCGCGCTGCTTCCCTTCAAGCTTATCAGTTCGACGTCGCGTGATTTGAGCTCTTCTTCTTTGGCGTTGAGCTGAAGGATGAGGGTCTCGATTTTTTCGACGCTGCTCTCGAGGTCGCGGTTCAAAAGATCTTTCGATTGGCGCTCGTGCTTGCCTTTCCAGACTACCTCCTGCAGCAGGCTATCCGTTTCGTTCTTTTCCGCTCTGATTTCTGCCAATCGTTTGCGCAGAGCTTGAACTTCCGTATCGCGAGTCATCTTCAAAAAGACCAGCGTCATGACCACTGCGAACACGGTCAAGCCACCGTACAACAAGGTTCCGGAGGGCAATTCATCCATTAATGTGGCCGGTGACGAGAGAGCCTGCTTCACATTGGCAGAAAGAAGCCAGCGAAAATAATTGGCTTCGAGCTCGTTGTCTCGAAGTGCAAAAAAGATCAGGCCGCCGAGAATTAGAGTGGCGAAAACCAGCAGAACGATGAGTTTTTCTCGTGTTCGCATATAGGACAAGTGGCGCCTAGGTACCGAAATGGACGGCGCGAGGCTTTAGAACCGCAAATATCCCGCTATTTTACGCTTCATGACGGAATTTGCCAGCGAAATTCGCTATCGGCTAAGAACGCCTTACTGGCCTCATTTTTCAAATTATTCCCAAAAATAGCCGCTGGCACACGCAATTCCGCCCGACAAACCCATCCCACTGTCGTGAATTGCGCAAGGCGTAGCTTGGAACGGGTCGTTAACTGGGTGCAAATTTTAAACTTGCCAATCTGAATACAGTTGAGTAGGAACAGTAGGGAAAGATCGAGGGGTCGCTAAAGAAGCATGAAACAGCATCGATCATTTCCTTGGGCAATCCTGTCGCTGGTGATTTTTGTTAAAGTTTCCTTTGGCTCGCAGGCTCTGGTCCTGTCGCAAGAGAGCTTTGCGCCAAACCGGATCACCTTGGGCCTTGTGTCCGCGAGCCAGCAGCAAGAGATCACGGACTACTTTGAGCCCTTTGCTACCTACATCGCGCGCAAGATTTTTGCCGCGCCGGGAGCGCAAGGCAAAGTTTTGGTCGTCTCCTCGTTGCCTGAGTTGGCCAAACTTCTTGATCAAAAAAGCGTTGATTTTTACATGGAAAGCGCCTACCCGACATATATTGTCAATCAAGTTCACGGCGCCGGCCGCGTGCTGTTGCGCCGTTGGAAGGGTGGCGTGGCAGAATATCGAAGTTTGATCGTGACCGCCAAAGATAGCGGTATCGACCGCCTCGAGAGCCTGCGCGGAAAGCAAGTGGCCTTCGAGGATCCTGAGTCGACTTCGGGGTACTTTTTGCCGAAGTTTTTCCTGCAGCGAAATGGCTTCAAGCTTTCGCCTGTAACCGACACCGTCTCACAAGTGTCGCCTGCCGCGATCACGTATATGTTCGCGGGAACGACCGACAAGGTGTTGGACTTTGTTCTCGCCAGGCAAGTTTCGGCAGGCGCGATGAGCGATGATGATTTTAGCTTGTTGGAGCCGCAGAAGAAGGACAAATTGAATGTTTTAGCACAAACCGACTTGTTACCCCGTCATCTCGTGTCGGTTCGGAAGGATTTGTCGCAAGAAGCATCGGAACGACTCGCAGCGATCTTGCAAGGCATGCATAACGACGCCGGCGGTCGACAAATTCTGTCGAAGATGGATAACACCATGAAGTTCGACAATTTGCCGGGTGGTGAGGAAGCGATGCGGCGCAGACTCTTGGAGACTTTTTTTGACCCGCAGCGGAGATAGCGCTATCACGCCATCACCCGCGATTTGCTGGCCGGCTATTGTTTGGTTTTGAGCTGTTGCTCGTTCTGCTCGAGAAACGTCTTGATTTGCTCCGCATGCTCGAGCAGGCGCTTCCACTGCTCTCTGTAAAGCGTTACGGGAAATCTTCCCAAGCCGTAAACCGAAAGCCCGCCCTTTTCGCTAATTTTTAAGCGCAGCTGCCCTGGCTTGCGCTGTTCGATCTGATCCTTCAAAGCTTTATTCTCGGCCTCGAGGCGCGCTAACTTCTCTTCGGAACTCTCTTCAGCCATTACCCCTCCAGATATGCCCGCTCATTTTTTTCAGCTCCAAGATATACAAGCGGATTTCCGCACGTCAATACGGCAACAGAATCGGACTGCATCCGGCTTGAATAAATCCTTCAATACACGAGACCGCACGAGCGCGCTCGCTTCGGCGCTTGATCCAGCCGCGAAACTGAGCTTATAAGAAGACAACAAACTTGCACCTTCCGGACGGCTCAATTTTTCAGGAGGTAACAATGTCAGCTAAGCTCAGCACGCGAATCATCGATGGCGACGGTCATATCTTCGAAGACAACTCAGCCATCATCGCCCACATGGAAGCTCCCTATCGAGATATTGCCGCGCGTAAAGGCATTATTTTTCCACCTCTGGATCACCTGCATAGCGGCCGCGCCGTCGAAACCCCGCCACAGCGAGATCAGCGCGCCCCGGTGGGGCCGCAGGGCTGGCTGGATTTCCTCGACGACGTCGGCATCGAGTGGACGGTGCTTTATCCTACGATAGCGCTTTCGTACGGAAAAATTGTCAGCCTCGACTATGCCGTAGCTGTCTCTCGGGCGTATAACGACTGGCTCTACGACGCCTACGTGAAGTTTAACCCACGTTTCAAAGGAATGGCAATTCTGCCCATGCAGGATCCCGAGGAAGCGGCCAAGGAGCTGCGTCGGGCCGTAACCGAGCTGAACATGCTCGGCGCCATGATGCCGTCGAACGGACTCGCTCACCCGCTCGGCTCAAAATTTTATTGGCCGGTTTACGAAGAAGCCAACCGGCTCGGCTGCTGTCTAGCCGTTCACGGCGGCGCGCATGATCGTTTCGGCATGGATCACCTGAATATGTACGTGCCCGTGCACGCTCTGGGACATCCGTGGGGGCTGACGATTAATTGCGCCGACATATTGTACAACGGCATATTTGATCGTTTCCCGCGCGTGCGCATTGCCTTCCTCGAAGGCGGCATCGCATGGCTGCTGTTATTGCTCGAGCGTTTGCACGCGTCGCACGAAACCCATTTTCAGCACATTCCGAACGGCGAGTATGGCATCCGCGAAGGCGAGGATCCGAGTCGATACGTCAAAAAACTAATCGATGACAGCCGATTTTATCTCGGCATCGAGACTGAAGAGTTAACGATGCCGTTTGCCATCAAGACCGTTGGCAACAAACCGTTTCTCTATTCATCCGACTTTCCGCACGAGGTCACTCACGAAAGCTGTAAGCACGATATCGGAGAGCTTTTGGAAAGCGACGAAATCACCGAAGACGACAAGGCAGCGATGCTGTGGCGCAATGCTGAGACGTTTTACAAACTGCCGCTCTAGGAGAAATTGCAAACCATTTTAACTATTCAATAGAGGAAACCCGTGATGGAAACGTGTCGCGCCGCAGTGATCAGCGAACATAACAAACCTTTAACCATCGAGCGCGTGCCCATTCCCGATCTCGATCCGGGCTCGTTGTTGATCAAGATCACCGCATCTACGCTTTGCGGCACCGACGTGCACCGTTGGCATGGTCCCCTTTCACAGGGCGATTCGCTCCCGATCATCACCGGTCATGAGCCCTGCGGCTACGTCGAGGAGATCGCCGGCGAACGCACCGATATCTTGGGCAATCCCGTGAAGCGCGGCGACCGGGTGGTGTGGAGCTATGTCGCTTGCGGCTCTTGCTATTACTGCGCGGTCGCGCTCCAGCCCTGCATCTGCCCAGGGCGCGCCTCATGGGGGCACAATCGCAGCGATCGGCATCCCTATCTGCTCGGCAGCTGTGCCGAGTACATGTACGTTCCCAAAGAGTGCTTGATCGTGAACGTTCCCGATGAAGTTTCTTCCGCTTCGGCGGCCGCGTCCGCATGCGCCTATCGCACCGTCATGCATGGGTTCGATCGCCTAGGCGCGATTAACAGCCACGAAACCGTGGTGATTCAGGGCAGCGGTCCGCTCGGCAACTTCGCCACGGCGGTTGCACGCGATCATGGCGCCAAAAAGGTTTTGGTGATCGGCGCGCCGGCCAATCGCCTCGAAGTCACGAAACGTATGGGCGCCGACGCCGTCCTTAATCTAGAAGAAGTCACTGATGAAAAGCAGCGCCGGCAGTGGGTCCGCGACCAGACCGACGGGCGCGGCGCCGACGTCGTGATCCAGGTCGCGAACAATATGGCGGTGCCTGAAGGATTGACTTTGCTGCGCGGCGGCGGCCGCTACTTGAACATCGGCGCCGGCGGTAAGGCAAATATCGCGGTAGAACGGCTGCCGCAGGAAATGCTGTTTATCACGATCCGCTCCGCCGAACCGCGCCACTGGTTGCAGGCGATCGATTTTCTCGCTTCGAGGAAAAAAACTTTTCCATTCGAAGAGATGATCAGCAAGAGCTACAAGCTGGAAGAGATCAATACGGCCATGGAAGCGATGGCAAACTATTCGGTAGTCAAAGCTGCCATCAACATAAACTGAAACGAGCTCATATTTAGGCAGGAGTGTTATGAATTATCAACTTGAGCATGTCGCAATCTATACCAAGGACATTACCGCTTCGATCCAGTTCTATGAAAAATTTTTCGGCGGGCATCCCACACCGATCAGAAAGGGCGCAGCCGGCTATGGTTTTTGCTTTGTCAGGATCGCCGGTGCGCCATCGATTCAGCTGATGGAATCAGCCACCGAGTCCGGCGTTCATCACTACGGTTACGTCACCGATGCCATCGACCAGGTTGCGGCGGATTTCAAGCAAAAAGGCGCGACGATCTTGCGTGAAAATCGCGACGACTCGGGAAGGCTGACGACGATTTTCGTAAAAGACCCAAACGGCTTGGAACTGGAAATCAGGTCGCCGCGCTAGCACGCACTTCGCTCTTCTTCAGGTCAATCGTTTTAGATTCACAGCTCGGCTATCACATCGTGAAGGCTTCTCTTACGAAAAGACTTTCGAGGGGAAGCTCCTTTTTAACCAGCCCCTGTTCGATCTGATAGCGATTTAGCGCCTGGAGCGATTTTTTGTCCGCAGCGGTGAGAACGCCTGAGTATGGGTCGTATCCCAGGACGTCACGTTCCTTCGCGTAGCCTTCGGCCTGCGCAGGCGTAAAAAATTTCGCCGCGAGTCTGTTCGCTTCGCGAAACGCCTCGATCAGTTTCGCCGCAAGGTCAGGATATTTTTCCACGGTTTCTTCTTTGATCGTCATGATGTGAATAATGGGATAGATCTGGGTCCGCTTGAAATAACGAATAATTTCATCGGTGTCTTCGAAGAGCGGCCTCACGCCCGGCACCGTCCCCATGATTCCCGGCAGGACCCCTCCGCCGAACAGGCCAGGATAACCCGAATCCCCGGCCACGAGAGCGGCTGCCAGCTTTCCTGCGCCCAGCAGCTTGGCGAGATGTTCCTTCTCCTGGCCGAAGGGCGGCGGCGGATCCAAGCGCTCGACTCTTACCGGCAATTCATTGGCGATGTAAACCTCTTGGCCCGACACGAACCAGCCCACATCGGTGGTTTTGATATTATGCTCGTCGAGCAAATAACCGCGCGCCCATGAAACCGCCGTGGCGCCATAGCGGAAGGCGCCGATCTTCTTGCCCTTGAGCTCGCTCGGATGATTGAGTTTACCGGCGCAGTAAAAGATATTTCTCTGGCGCGGGCCGCGTTGGAAGAAAACCGGCAATGCCAAAAACCGTTTGCCCTTTTCCTTCGCGCGCATCAACGTTGCCGTCGACATTTCGGCGACGTCGAATTCTCCCTGTACAAAGCGATAGTGAATCTCCCCCGCGGAATACTTATCGCCGACATATTCGAGATCGTAGCCGTCGATCGGAATCATGCCTTCGATCAGCGCTCGATTACGCGGATTGGGATTGGTGCTGAAAGTAATGCGTGGCTTAGTCGCCATTATTGCAACCTCCGTGTTCTGTCAGCAAAGATCGATCCACCTGGCCAAAATCAGATGGCGACATAGGGCTGCTCTAGGACTGCACAATATACTTTTCCGGGCTTAATCCCCCTCCTCTTTCCTCCCCCGCGATGCGGGGGAGGACGAAGGTGGGGGTCAGCTTAGCGGGTTCTTGCAAATCACGTTCAGCAGCGCTTGCCGTCCGTCTTCGCGCACCACCTTCAGAGCCTTGGCGAGCGCATCCGGAATTTCAGTCGGCTCTTCCACACGGGCGGCGTAAGCCCCGCAAGCTTGCGCGGTGAGCTCGAAATTAGGCGATGGACTCAGGTCCGTGCCGGGAAAATTGCGCGTCCGCACTGCCACGCCATCTGGATACAAGCCGCGCGCCGCATTCAAGCTCGCGTTCCAAACCTGGTTGTTATAGATCACGGTCAAGAACGGAATTCGATATTTTTGCGCCGTGAAATGACAGGCAGTGGGCGCGCAAAACATGTACGAGCCGTCGCCTTCCGCGGCGATCACCGTCGCATCCGGCCTGCCGAGCTTCATGCCGATGGCGGCGCCCAATCCCCAACCCAGATGGCCCGCGAGCGGCGTGTTGTACATCGAGCCGGGGCGATTCAAGTGAATGACTTCGGCCAGTTTCGAAGTAATCGTTTCGTTTGCGATGATCGTCTTTTCATCCATCGCATCGCCGATGCATTTCGACAGCCAGGCTGGATGAATCGGCTTCTGGTCTTTCACGGCTTCGACGCTCTCGTCCATTTCGTGAATCACCTGGTTGTGCTCGTCCTGAATCTTTTTGCGGCGCTCCTCGATTTTGTCCTTCATTGCCGGGTTTCCCACCAGCTTCGCTCTGATGATCGCTGTTAAAACCGGCAAGGAAATTTCCGAGCATCCTGTCACCGGCAGATCGGCGGGAAAACCCCAGCCGGGTATCGCCGTAAACATCGGGTCGCGCTCCAGGTGAATGATCTTGACACCGTCGCGCAGAACCTCCCGACTGGGCGGTTCCCACGGCACGTCGGTGTCGATGAAGAACAGCAGATCCGAACGCCGCACATACTTGATCGGTTGCACGCCGAGATTGAGCGGATGGTCGGTGGGAAAGTTGACGTAGCTCAATTGCTGCACCACGGGAATCGCCAGTAGCTCGGCGAGCTCCACCAGCAACGGCACGGCTTGCGGATTTCGCCCGAGATATTTGGTGACGATCAATGGACTGTCGGAGGCGATCAGCCAGTCGGCGGCTTTCTCCAGCACCGTCTGATCCGCCTGCATCTTGCTCGCCGGCAGGAGCGCTTCCGACGATAATAATTTCGTGTACTCCATCGGCTCGAACAACCATTCCCTGGGGAGACTCATATACACGGGACCGCGCGGCTCGCTCATGGCAATTTTGTAAGCGCGCGCCACGACCGCGGCGAGATTCTGATTGGTGCGCACCTCATAGTCCCACTTGACGAACTCACGCACGATATTTCCCTGATCACGCGATTCCTGCCGCCAGTGAATATTCTGGCTTTTGCCGGCGTGCAATTCCCCTTCCGTGATCGGTGTCCGGCCAGCAACGAGAAAGAGCGGCACATTGCATGACGCTGCGTTGATAACGCCACCGAGCGCATTCGCCGTTCCCGGTAACGTGTGAACGAGAACCATTTGTGGTTGTTGCGTGACGTTATAATAACCGTGGGCCATCGACACTGCGGCCTGCTCGTGCGGTACGACAATGGGTTGGATGTCGCGCGGATCTTCCCTGGCGGTCTTCGCCATCGCTTCGATCAGCGGCCCATGATCGGTTCCGGTATTCGCGAACATATAGCGCACACTGCCGAGCGCCTTGATCTGCGCCAGAAAAGCTTCCGCGCCATTGGAAACAGCAATCGTCGTTGTCTTTTCAGCCATAGAAGCTCCCTTCAGCCGCTAGAGATATCCGTGTTCCCGATAATACTTCTCCGCTCCCGGGTGCAGAGGAAAATCCAACGGCCCGGCTTCCGTGTTCGAGCAAAGCTGCTTCATCGATGGGACCTCCGTGGCGTCATAGGGAATTTCGTCGCGGATTTTCTCGAGCACAGCCGCGATATGGTAGGCGAGCTCATGGGGAAACTTTTCGTGCACGACAATCGGCCAGCCGCTAAAATCCACTACGGTGGTCGGATCATTGATCCCGGCGATTCGACCGTGGTCCAGCCGAGCGCGCTGAAAACCGTATTCTTCCATCTTCTTGAGCACTGGCTCCGAATAGGAGAGAAATATCATCCCATGCTCAACGGCCACGTCGCCCCAGGAGTCCATGCCTTCGTCGATTACCATGTCGAGGGTGCCTGAAACGATGCCCTCGCGCCGGTGAGGATTGCTCGGCCGCACGACTTCGTCCACCGTGCCGCCCCATTTAGTGAAATCCCGCTGCGAAATCCCGTGCGCCTTGAGTAAGAATTTGATGGCAAAATCGACGCAATCGTTGACCGCGATCGAGACGTTCATCTTGGGCTTTTTGGCAATCAATTCTTCCATCGAATGCACACCCAGCCGCGGCGACACCGCAATCACCAATCGATCCCATGACGGGAACACCGCGAGTGCCCGCAACGGTGCCGGTTTGCGAAACGGTCCGACGCCGCGCACCGCCATCGATGGAATAATCGAAGGATTGAGCCAGACGAGATCCAGTTTTCCGCTCGCAATTAGTTTGGCGCCGTTCAAACCGCTGCACCACGCGGGACTGACGCCGATGGTAAAGGGATAGGGCGGTCCGGAATGGCCTTTTCCCCCGGGCAATTCGACCATCAGTCGAATTGCGCTCGTCAACAATGTTGGCACATCTTCGTAAAGACCGGATAAAATTTTCGTTGCGATACGGGCGCGCATCAAGCTCGCGCTCATCGGTTTCACGCTGCGATCGTCGTAGCTCACTGAAATGATTTGCTCCTTTACGCGTTCCGCGATAACGCTTAGCGCTAATCTGAAACCGCACGCCTGTCAACCACCCGATGCGAAGCATGCGATAGACCAGCGCGGTTTTTTACGCAATCGACTGGTAAGCTTGTTTTTCCGCGTCCCGGTGGGTATAGCCTGAACAAAACGCTTGAGGTTTAATCATGGAACTTCCTCCTATCGCGGCAACCACGATCGGCAGCTTTCCACGACCGGGCTGGCTGGCGCAGACTGATCGAAGTCGTGCGCTTTTTCGCCTCGAGGGTGCGGTGCTCAAAGAAGCCCAAGACGACGCCACGGCGCTGAGCATCCACACTCAGGAACGGATCGGGCTCGATCTTCTCTCCGACGGTGAGCAGAGGCGTACCGGGTTCATCAACCATATTCTTGCGGCATTTAATGGCGTTGATTTGGAACATGAAGCCGTCAAGCAAATTTACCGCCGCCGCGAACAGCCGCGTCCGGTTCCCCGCATCGTCGCGAAGATCAGCCGACGCGCCCCCGCGATCGTCGAAGATCTCCGGTTCGCCAAAGCCCAAACAGCCCAACCGATAAAAATGGACGTGCCCGGACCAATGACGGTGATCGACAGCACACTGGACGAATACTACAAAGACGAAGCTGCGATGGCCATGGATGTCGCCGCGGCACTGAACCAAGAGCTCCGCGACTTGCAGGCAGCGGGCTGTGATGTTCTGGAAATCGACGAACCCGCAATGACGCGTTATCACGAAAAAGTTTTTGCCTACGGCGCCAAAGCCCTCGACCGTTGTCTCGAGGGGATCAATATCCCCACTGTGGTTCATCTCTGCTACGGTTATCCAGGCGGCGCCGGACAACAACACGAATACGAATATCCAGAATTGCTAACTGAGTTGATGAAAACGCGGATCGGCGGTTTTGGCGTCGAATTCGCTCGCAGCGGTTATGACCCCGCAGTTTTAGCCATCGCCAAAGGACGGATCGTGATGTTTGGCTGCGTTGATCCCAGCGATACGCCGGTGCCACCGCTAACTGCCGTCGTCGAGCGAGTGCGTACCGCTCTGAAATATATCGAGCCGAATCATCTCTGGCTCGCACCCGACTGCGGTCTGATGACGATCAGCCGAGAGTTGGCGAATGCCAAGGCAAAAGTAGTTGTGGATGCGGCAGCAGAAGTGCGAAAGAGCCTATGAAAATTTTCTCCAGCGTCAGCGGTTTTATGCCACCACGAACCCTGTCATCCTGAGCCTAAGGCGAAGGATCTGCTTTTGATTTTTGCGCCGCGAACAACATAGAGTCTTCGTCGCATAGCTCTTCAGAATGCCACTGCCAAGTCTTGAACTCGCCATTCACACGCCGAGGAATGACTGATGCCCAAGCAACGTTATAACGCCAAAATCCAACGCGCCAAAGGCTTGCTGGAAATCGCTGCGGCGATGTACGAGACTTCGCTATCGTTTCAAACCACCCGTGCCGCCGAGAAGGTGCTGCAAACCGAATCGCGGCTCGGCCATGAACTCGAGCTTAAGATCGTTTCGGCGAACCCGGAGGGTTCGAATAGCGTGCCGCTTGCTTTTGCCGCCGATAGCTTCGCGGAATTGAAGGGCGTTTCCGAAGGCAGGTACACGCTCGCCTGGGTCAATCCTTCCGCCGCGGCGACTCTCGCCTATCGAGGCACCGGTCCGTTTAAAACAAAATTACCCCTCCGAGTGATTGCGACGTTTCCGTCCTACGACGTGATGGGATTCGCGGTGCACAAGTCCACCGGCATCACATCCCTCGCGCAAATCAGAAAAATGCGTTTTCCGCTGCGTCTGTCGACGAATGTGACGTCCGAAAGCGCGATTGCCACCAGCCCGACGATGTTCACCGTACAAGCGGTGATGAATGCCGCGGGTTTCACATTAAGCGATTTGGAAAACTGGGGCGGCAAAGTTGTCTCCGTTCCGCGACCCAGTCATCCCGATCGGCGCGATGCGATTCAAAACAGTACGGTTGACGCGGTTTTCGATGAAGGCATCAAAAGCTGGGGCCAGACTGCCATCGATAACGGATTTTTATATCTGCCGATCGAAGGAGAGATCCTGCGCCGGCTCGGAAAAATGGGTTACCGAACCTCGGTGGTCCCCCGGTCGCGCTTCAAAGGCATGACCAGCGACGTTCCTACGGTCGATTTCAGCGGCTGGCCGATGGTGGTACACGCCGATTTGCCCAATCATGTTGCGTACGCGCTCTGCGAGGCGATCGAAAAGCGACGCAAGGCGCTGCCGAGCGACAATTTCAAACCGATCAGCATGCGCCAGCTCTGCGCGAACGATGAAGAAGCCCCCTTTAATGTGCCGCTCCATCCCGGGGCACGGCGCTTTTATCGCGAACGGGGCTATCTCAGATAATGCGTCCGAAGCGCGCTGGGCGGTTGCAGCGCCCGGGGAAGTCCGGCGGCAAAACCTTCGAGCAAAAATCTCCGCCGTGTCCCGAATGCGGTTCCCGCGAAACGATTCCGGTCTTTCATACGCCTCTCCGTCCGGCTCAGAAAGAATTGATTGACACCGGCCGTGCTATTCTCGCCGACCGCGAGGAGTGGGAAGGCATGACGGAGTGGTATTGCAAATCCTGCGGTTGCGATTGGGGCCGCCACTCCCGCCGATTCAAAAAACCCGGCGGCGTGAACGCCACACGTTCGAATCATTAGCCGAAACGCCGCTTTTTTCCCGGGGGATGGATGAATCGAATCTGGTCCTACGTTCTAAGAATCGTGACTCTGGCATTCATCGCAACTGCGGTTCTATTGCCGATTGGCACAGCGGCGCGCGCCGAAGAAATCCTAGCGTCCGCGGCCGCTAGCTTAACCGATGCGTTAAATGACATCGGCCGATCATATCGCCAGAAAAGCAAAAATACCGTCCGCTTCAACTTCGGCCCCTCCAGCGGTTTGGCGCGGCAGATCGAAGAAGGCGCCCCCGCGGATTTGTTTTTTTCCGCCGATCTCGCTCAAATGGACGCGCTTGAGAAGAAAAGCTTTGTCGAGCCCGGCACGCGCAGGAATCTTTTGTCCAATCAATTGGTAATCATCGTGCCGGCGGATTCGAAGCTCTCGATCTCGTCACCGAAAGACTTGCTGAAGCCCGATGTCAAAAAAATCGCCCTTGCCGAGCCATCCTCCGTACCCGTCGGCGTTTATACCAGTAAATACATGGCCGACGAAGGTCTTTGGGAGCAGCTGAAAACCAAGGTCGTACCGGTGCAAGATGTTCGCGCAACGTTGGCGGCCGTGGAATCGGCGGACGTCGAAGCCGGATTCGTTTACAAAACCGACGCCGCCGTTTCAAAGAAAGTCAAAATCGTCTATGCAGTGCCGATCGACAAAGGCCCTAAGATTATTTACCCGGTCGCGGTTGTCAAAGAATCGAAACATAAAGCGGCGGCGCGTGACTTCATGAGCTATCTTCAGAGCGCCGCTGCAAAAAATGCTTTCAAGAAATACGGCTTTGTCGTATTAGAGTGAGGGCGAGGACCTTGTCCATCTGTGATCCTGTCATTCGACACCTGGCAAATCACTCTCTTTTCCCTCGCCGTCGGGCTCGCCAGTACGGTGCTGATTTTACCGTTTGGCATTACGCTCGCCTGGCTGTTCGCGCGCAAAGAATGGCCGCTCAAAAGCGTCGTCGAAACCATCGTCTTGTTGCCGCTGGTCATGCCGCCGGTTTCCACCGGTTTGATCCTGCTAAAAATCTTCGGCCGCCGAAGCCCGCTCGGGCAATGGCTATACAATAGAGGTTTCGAAATCGTCTTCAACTGGAAAGGAGTGCTCATCGCGATGGCGGTGATGTCCTTTCCCCTGCTCGTCCGTTCGGTGCGCACGTCCTTCGGCGAAGTCAACCCGCGGCTTGAGCAGATCGCGGCCACCCTCGGCGCCTCGCCGTTAAAAATTTTCTTCGTCGTCACGGTTCCCCTCGCCTATAAAGGTATCGTCGCCGGCGCACTGCTGGCGTTTTCTCGAGCACTCGGCGAATTCGGCGCAACGATTCTGCTTGCAGGAAACATTCCCGGGCGGACACAGACATTGTCTCTCGCGATCTACAATTTCGTCCAGGTAGGAAAAGATCCTGAAGCTTACGTTTTGCTGGGCATCACCGTGGTGTTGGCCTTCGTATTCGTTTGGACTTCGGAATGGCTGCTACGAACAGAAAAAAAAGTGTGACATGCTGCTTCGCTGCCGTATATCTTTGGCAACTTTCGAGCTCGATATGGATGTCAGATTCGATGCCCGCGTCACGGCAATTTTCGGACCTTCGGGCTCCGGAAAAACCACTTTGCTTGACGCCATCGCCGGCTTGCGCGAAATCGCCTCAGGCGAGATCGAGATCGGCGGCAAGACGCTTTTTTCCTCGGTGCGGAAGATCAATCTAGCACCGCAACGCAGAAATCTTGGATATGTGCCCCAGGAAGGCGCCTTGTTTCCGCATCTTTCGGTGCGGCGAAATATTCTCTTTGGCTCCAGACGCGTCAGTCGTGGCGCTGCTGCGCAGTCGATGAGTATGGAGCACGTGCTCGAGATTCTCGAGATCGGCCACTTGCTTGATCGCTCCGTGACCGAGCTTTCGGGCGGCGAATCGCAGCGGGTTGCGCTGGCTCGCGCAATTTTGTCTCGTCCCCAGTTGTTGCTGTTCGACGAGCCCTTGGCGGCTCTCGACATCGGACTCAAAGAAAAGATCTTGCCGTATCTCGCGCGCGTGCGCGATGAGTTCGCGATCCCGATGATCTATGTGACGCACAATGTCACCGAGGTCCTCACGCTAGCGGATTGGGTGCTGGTGATTCGGAGCGGTCGTTTGATGGCTCAAGGGCTGCCGAGCGAGACGCTCACGTCCAGCCGCGCGATCAGAGCGATGCCCGAAGAGGAACTGGAAAACGTCTTTACCGTAGAATTTATCGAAGCCGACAAAGCATCCGGGCGATCGCGTGCGCGGCTCTCGTCCGGGGACGAAATTTTTGTGCCCTATGTACCCACGCCGGCTCAGCGAAATATTCAGGTTCGCGTGCGCGCCGACGACATTCTCATTGCCACGCAGCGGCCCGAAGGAATCTCGGCGGCAAACATTCTGCCGGGCACGGTTCGCAATGTCGAAATGATCGAGGACCAGTCACTGGTGCGCGTCCATGCAGGCGAAATTTTCTGCGTGCGAGTCACGGCTGGCGCCATCACCCGGCTCGCTCTTCACGAAGGATCCGCAGTTTTTCTGATCATCAAAACACGGTCCTTTCAGCTGCTGTAATGACTGGATGCTTGCTTGACACCCGAATTCGTCCGAGCCAGATTGGGCGCACACGATTTTTGGGCGTTTCTGGCTAAGACCGACCAAGATCGCGAATTGCCGAGATGAAAAAGCACTATCTAGCTGTGCTGGCGCTTTTCCTGTCGCTGCCCACGGCGTTCGTCCGTGCTCAGACCGACAAAAAGATCTCCGTCAGCTTGATCTATGAAGCGATCGCCGCGACCAATGCCACGCTCTGGCTCGCCGAAGATGCGAAGCTCTTCGAGAAATACGGTCTCGACACCAAAGTCGTCGCTGCGCGTGGCGCCGTGCCCGTCCAGGCTCTCGTCAGCGGCTCGGTTCAATTCGGCGCCTTCAGCGGCTCTTCGGCGATTGCCGCCGTGCTCGCCGGAAGCGATCTCATTTTTGTCGCGGCCAAAGGCAATTTCGCGGTGATGTCGTTTTGGGTTCGACGCGATTCACCGATAAAAACGCTGGCCAACCTTAAGGGTAAGACCATTGGCGTCACGCGTGCGGGCTCTGCGACCCATACCATCGCGCGCATCGCCTTGAAGTCGGCAGGCCTGACCGAACGGGACGTCAAATTTCTTCACCACGGCGGATTGCCGGAGTCCTTCGCTTCGTTGGATCAGGGAATCGTAGATGCAAGTCTTGGATCGCCGCCACGTCCGGGTTTTAGAGAGCTGGTCGATTTATCCTCCGTCAAAATTCCATTTCTGCAGGGTGCTATCGAGCTGCAGCGCAGTTTCCTCCAGAGCCGGCGCGAAACGGTCGTCAATCTGCTCAAAGCCTATCTCGAGACCATCAAGCTCGCCAAAGAAAAACCCGAGCTCGCGTTGGCATCGATCGCAAAGCGAATGAGGGTGCCGCTCGAAGTGGTTCGGCCCGCCTACCAGCCGCATGAAAACGTCTTGGAAGAAATTCCCTACGTGCGCCGCGATTCGGTGCAGGTCATTCTCGATCAGTACCCGAAGGAACAGGTAAAAAACCTGACCTACGAGAAATTGGTCGACAATAGCCTACTTCAACAGCTCGAAGAATCCGGATTTATTCGGAGTTTGTATCGAAAATAGCCCCGGCTGGCAGATATTGAGCCGTCCAAGAATTAGGGATGGGAGCTCTGGCAGAGTTCTTTGCGGACGAGTGGCATCGGTGGTTGGTCGCTAGTAACTCGCGGCGCCCGATGGAATTACACGCCCTTTTACTTAATCAGCTCGCACTTCATCCCCGCGCCCTGTTCGGGGATGCTATAAAGCGAGCAATGATAGATTTGGCCGTCCAGCGTGCGGACAGTCGAAAACGAGCCGAGATCTGTCACCAAATTTTGATCCACCCAGGTCGATGGGGGATCGATCCCGCGCCCGCCGCTCGATGAAAATTTGTCGACAGCCAATTTCAACATCCCATAGGTTGCAACAGTTTCCACCTGTTGGCGCGATTCGCCAGCCGCAGGCATCGTTGCTACCTGCTCTCGAACAATTGGTTTCAGAGCAAGGATTTCTTCGTCCATCGCGACTAACTCGTCCTTCATTTCCTGGGTTCGATCTGTGCGCAAACTCAAATCGCGCATCGTTATGACGAATTCTCTCTTTCTAATATCGAGGTCGACCAGGCGATAAAATTCTCTCGAGCCACCGACAGTGGCGGTAATAATACCTTTCAACTCACCGCCGGCCCGCTGCCGGTCCGGCCAGCGCTCGGGCGAGTTCCCCGCATGCTGCATCTCTCCTTGATAGTCATTCAAGCCCGATAAGAGCGTTGCGCCATTACTGACCGGGCCACTAGTCGTCGAACAGCCGGACAGCATGAGCAATGAAATGATCGCTAATCTCTTCCACATCATGCTGCAGAGAATAGCATATCGCCAAAATTGCTTGAAGAATTTTTTGCCGACAATACTTGACGCCGAATCGATTTCCGAACTATTCTTCGACCACTTTGTGGCCGCAGCATAAGCCGGGACCGTAGTGCGATCGCACTCCAGTGTTACCATCGAACATTGCTCCAGTTGAAGGAGATATTCCATGCTGAGAAAGCTTGTTTTGCTAGTGGCATTCTCTCTTGTGCCTTTCTTTTCATCGCCCGCACACGGCCTGGAGACGGTCACTGCCGCGCTCACCTCGAAGGCCTTCCAGTACGTTCCTCTGGTGATCGCGCAGGAGCGCGGCTACATGAAAGAAGAAGGACTCGATCTCAAGCTCGTGTTCATGCAGAATGCCGCCGGTCTTCAAGCTTTGATTGCCAACCAGGTTCAGTTCTCCGGCTCCGGGAGCAGCGCCTTGGTGGCGATTTCCAAGGGCAATGCGCCGCTCAAAACCGTTCTCGCTTTCAACGATCAGGTGCTCCAATGGCTGGTTGCGCGGCCTAACATCAAGAGCTTGCGCGATCTGAACGGCAAAAAAGTCGCTACCACCGGCGTCGCTTCGATCGCCGCCTATATGCTAAGAAACATATTGACGCAAAAAAATGTTCCCAAAGACATCGTGCTGATCGATCCCGGACCGGTGAATCGGCTGCCCTCGCTGTTATCGGGTGCCGTCGATGCGGCCATTGTCAGTCCGGAAGAACGCTATGCCGCCCTGGACCAAGGCATGAAGGACATCATGTTTTTCGGCAAAGAGGTGAAAAACTCCTGGGGCACCTTCGCGACCTCTGACCGGTTTCTCAAGGAACAGCCGAAACAGCTCGCCGGATTCGTACGCGCCGTCATCAAGGGCCTGAAAATCGCTCGTCAGGATCGCGCAGGCACCATTGCCGCTGTCGCCAAGTTCAGCGAATTGGACAAAGCTCTTTCGACGCGCATGTACGATGACCTGGTCGGAACTTTCACAAAAGCCGGTTATGTCGATGAGCAAAGCCAAAAGAACGACCTCGCGATTGTTGCCCAGGTTGCTGATGTCGCCGAGGTCGTACCGCCCCGACGCGCATACGATTTCAGTTTCGCCCGCACGGCCGAGCAACAACTCAGCAAACAAGGTTGGAAGCCTTAGGAAGAAATGATCGAGTAATGTAAATCTTCGCGTTCGTCTTTTGCTGATCTTATATATCTCAATTTTTTATTGACAGTTCGAATTGCCAGCCTTTACACTCGCCTCAACTTCTAGTCAGAGGAGGCTTTCATGGCGCAAGGCGTTTCCATTCATATCGGTTTGAATCATGTCGATCCAAAACATTACCAGGGCTGGGACGGAGCGCTGAATGCTTGTGTCGCCGATGCCAAAGACATGTGCGCGCTCGCCAAAAAAAAAGGATTCACAGGCAACAGTTTGCTCTTGAACGAGCAGGCGACCGTCGCCGCGGTGACGGCGGCGCTTCAGGACGCGTCCAAAAAGTTAAATAAAGGCGATATTCTTTTTCTCACCTATTCGGGACACGGCGGTCAGGTTCGTGATACCAACGCGGATGAGAAAGACAACGACCGCATGGATGAAACCTGGGTGCTCTTCGATCGCGAGTTCGTCGATGACGAGCTCTACAATCTATGGAGCAAGTTCAAAACTGGCGTACGCATTCTGGTGCTCTCGGACAGCTGCCATAGCGGTACTGTCACGCGCGACATTCCGATGTTCGTTGGCGGCGGGCCCAAGCCGCGCGCCATGCCTCGAGAAATCGCCGTGAAAACAGAGAATGCCAATCGCGCGCTGTACCGCGCAATCCAGGAAGAAAATCGCGGAGCGGAAAAAACCAAGGTGGCGGCCAGCGTCTTGCTGCTGTCCGGTTGCATGGACAACCAAACCTCGATGGACGGCGATCACAACGGCGCCTTCACCGGCACCTTGAAGAAGGTCTGGAACAATGGCGGGTTTGTCGGGGGCTATCGCAAGTTCCGCGACAAGATCGTCTCGCTGATGCCGTCCACTCAGACGCCGAACTATTATTTTATCGGCGCGGCAAATTCGCTCTACGAAGCGCAGACACCGTTCAGCATTTAACGCCCAGCAACTCGAGCAACGAACCGGCCGGACTCGCGCTCATTGCGCCGGCATCGCGGCCGTCGCCATCGCTCTTGCTCAGAATCCCGATACTAGCCGAATTGTTCTATCTGGGGCATGATTGTGCCGTGATTTGGCACGGCCTCAAGTCTCTGGCGCATGCCGAGATCCTTCCGGATGACATAGAGCCTGAGCCCCGCTGGCTGGCTTTCGTCGCGGTGCTTGCGGTGGGCGGACTTTACACGGGCTTGCCCGATGCACTCACTATGGGACCCCGCTGGTTATTTCCGTCGGCTGTTTTGGCCTTGCTGATTCCGACTGTTGTTTCCCACCGCACAGGTAGACATCGTCTTAATAACCTTTTTGGATTTGCCGTCGACGCGGTGCTCACCCTGGAATTGATGGTCTCAATTGCCCTTTTGATCGCTGCGCTGCCCACACATAAGGAGTCTCCACAGGAGCTTTTACTGTCCGCATCATCGTTGTGGATCACGAATATTCTGGTTTTTGCTTTGTGGTATTGGCGCCTGGATGCAGGCGGGCCACACCAGCGCGACAAGCGCCCAGGGCATACCGAAGGCGACTTTTTGTTTCCGCAGATGACCATGAGCGAGCAAGCCCTGCGGGATGCCGGAATGGAAAACTGGTCTCCCGAGTTCATCGATTATTTGTTTCTCGCCTTCAATACGAGCACCGCGTTTTCGCCCACTGACGTTCCCGTCCTCGCCCGCTGGGCGAAAGTTTTGATGATGCTGCAATCATTGTTGTCGCTTTTGATCCTCGCGCTTTTGGCCGCCCGGGCCGTCAATATTCTGTAATCGTTTTGAGCTTCCCTCGGCGATGTGCTTGACTGCCCCGGCAGGGTCTCTGGTAAAGTGGCGAAACGGACTTTTAACTGTATTAACCTGTAATCGGGAGGATCCTAGGCAGCATGGCCATCCCAGGAGAAAAGGCGATTCAAATGGTGCGCAGCGCACACAGCCAGGCAGCACAGCTCGACATAGCCGTAACTGCCGTCGTCGTCGACCAAAGCGGCCGCATGATCGCGCTTGGACGCATGGACAAGGCCCGTCCGATCACCGTGGAAATCGCTCTCAATAAGGCGTATACCGCGGCGAGTTTTCAGCAGCCGACGAAAGATCTGGCTAGCGTCGCCGGACAGAGCTGGTTTCAAAGCCTGGTGGTGTCGAGCAACGGCCGGATCATGCCGGGTGGCGGCGCCGTACCGATCATCGAAGGTGGCAGTGTCGTCGGCGCCATTGCCGTGTCTGGCGGAACCGATGAACAAGATCAGAAATGTGCCGAAGTGGCCATGTCAGGATACACTAACGGTTGATCAACGGAGGACTGGAGATGTCTAAGGCAGAAAAATGGGAGCAACCGTCGAGCAGCCCCGCCGCCGAATTTCCCACGCCTAACCTGGGACGATCGGTGCGATTCGTTGGACCGCACGTGAACGTCGATATGAACCAGTCGCCCCACCCAAAAAATCAGCGCGGCGAACTGGGAAAACCGCTGTTCAACTGGTATCGAAACACGGTCTCGAAAGATCCCCTGACCCGCGTCTCGGCGCCGAATCATTTTGCCGACCGCAGGCATTTTCTGGTCAATGTCATCAATCGCTCCACGAGCGGCAAAGTCAATCTTCGCCGGATCGCCGTCGACGATCCGGCGGCGATGGCGCGACATATCAAAGCCGTGGCGCTCTATATGGGCGCCAACGTGGTGGGCATTGCCAAGGCGCATCCGTCGTTTCTCTATGCCGCGGGCGGAGGGCGTTATGTTCAGGACGGCACCGCCAAAGATGATTATCAGAGCCATTCACCGCAAGATCTGGTGCGGCGTTTTCCTTTTATCATCCAGGCGACCACCGCTTGGGATTACAACAAACTGCAGGCGCATCGGCACCAGATCGGTGATGCCGCATATCATGTTTCACAGATGAAGGGCGTTATGGTGCTCAAGGCTCTCGAAGGCTACATCAAAGAGCTGGGCTATACCGCGCTGCGCGGTGTCGTGACGCCGCAAGCGGCGGGAGTTGCCGGCGGCATCGGCGAGTTGGGCAGAAACGGCCTGGTGATCAATAAAAATTTCGGCGCGCGCATTCACATGCCCGATCCGATCCTCACCGATCTACCGCTCGTGGCGGACGAGCCGGCGGACATCGGCGTTGAGGATTTCTGTAAGATTTGCCGCAAATGCGCTAACACCTGCCCGACCAACAGTATTCCGTTTGGCGACAAGGTCGTTTTCAACGGCATTGAAAAATACAAAATCAACTGGCTCACCTGTTACAAGCTACGTCCCTATGTCCATGACCATTGGGGTAGTTGCCTCACTTGCGCGGCGGTCTGCCCGTTCACCAAACCGAATGTTTGGTGGCACAATCTGGCGACCTGGGCGCTACACACCTGCCCCTATTCCGCGCGGCCTGCTTTGGTCAGCGCGCTGAAATGGATCGACGATAAGTTCTGGGGCGTGACGCGGACCACTCGCGTGCGCTGGCTCGGATACGATTCCGGGATCAAACCCGGTGAGCAAGCGTGTACGGTTGCGGGATGCACGGCATCCCACGAAGGCAAAGCCGGCTCGGTGAGCGGCGACATCGGCTACTATGCGCCGCTAAAAGAAAACACCAATCGCTTTGTCAAACGGGACGGCTAGTGGCGTTGCAACTCGGTCCTCTTAAATTTCCCTGGTTCGGCAAAGACTCTCATAAAAACGATCCCTACTGGGATTTTTTTATCAACACAGCGCCCGCCGATCTCGCCAACACGGTCATCGAAATGATCCGCAAGGCGCCCGACGGCAGCGTGTTTCCGACCAAAGCGGAACTGCATACCCCCGAGATCACATCGAGTCACGTCAAAGGCATGGCGGAATATTTCGGAGCCGAGCTCGTTGGTATCGCAAAACTCGATTTATTCCGTCTGCCGCCGGGAGAGGGAAAGAGTGAGGGGGATGGCGAGACTTATCCCTTTGCGATCATCTGCGCCGTCCATGCCGATTACGATCCACGCACTTCCCCCGGCATCGGCGGTCAAGTACCGGTGCAGAACGGATTGTTTATCACCTTTGTTTTGAGCGCCTGGATCAGGGAATTGGGTTTTCGCGCCAGCGCCGCTCCGGATCCCGATGCGGACAAGCTAGCAGCCGCGGCGGGGTTAGGAACGCTCAATTCAGACGGAAGATTGGTCACGCCGAAATTCGGCACCCATGTTCACATCGCCAATGTGATACGCACCGACTTGCCATTGGCAGCGAACGGATGACTGAAGAGCGTTCAATTGATCTTCCCCGCGGGAGACTGTGTCACAATGTCATCCTAAGGTGGAGCCGAAGGATCTGATCTTTGTGAGTGGCAGAAAATGCGAGATTCTTCGCCTTCGGCTGAGAATGACATTTATTTGCGTCTCTTCAGATATAGTCTCCAAGTAGTGGAGGAAAGAGGTGGGGGCTCGATTGATTTGAACTGCTTGAACGACTTGAACGCACAGTTGCGATAGCCCTCGCCACAGGACTCTTAGAGATGCCTTACATCATCACCAGCTTGTGTACCAATGACGGCGCTTGTGTGGAGGTCTGTCCGGTCGCCTGCATTCATACGAGACCAGGCGCGCCGCAGTTCTACATCGACCCTGAAGTATGCATCGACTGCGAACAGTGCGAGATCGTTTGCCCGGTCGATGCGATCTTCAAAGATATTGACATTCCTCCCGAGCATACAGCATCGATCGAGGTCAACGCCGCTTTCTTTCGCCAGAACAAAGCGGCGATCGGTCCGGTTCCATTCGACACAGCATGGGAAATGATTCGCTCGGCGCATGAGTACGCGCAGATGGTGGGCTTGGCGGTGAGCGCTGTAGTCGTGGATGAAGCGGGCGCGCCGATTGCGGTTGGGCGTATGGACAAAGCGGAGCCCAATTCAGTAGAGCTCGCCTTCAACAAGGCTTACACTGCGGCGGCTTTTCACATGGCGACAACCGAGCTCGCGCCGCAGGCACGCGAACCCTGGATGCGCAGCCTCATGATCTCACATCGCGGCCGAATGATGGCCGTGGGCGGCGCGGTGCCGATCCTGAATGGCGTCACGATTGTCGGTGCCATCGGCGTCGCCGGAGCCAGCCGGCCGGAACAGGACGTGCTCTGCTGCCGTGCGGCCATGGCGGTCTGGGAAACTCCCGGCCACCACTAGCGATGGCGCTTACCTTGCCTTAGAACTGCTGTGATTACCCGGGACGGTCGCTCGCTCGTCCGATTTCCCGAGTAGCGCGAAGCGCATATTGAGGGATATCTCTCTGTTTACGCCCTCGCTATGTGACCGCTGGCGGTCGCTACTCGAGGCACCGGTTAGACCCGGCCATTATGGCTAGCCAGCAAGCAGAGTCTTAGGATCAGGACTTCCGACCCCCTTTTTTACGGCGCGACCACTTCATCCTAAATAGGCAGCGCGCAGCGCTGCCCTATCGAAAAACATCCCT
>Ga0207650_10000578_pt1 | contig 29512 bp, 22 predicted proteins | sample KBSS63metaG_FD_184325 | JGI IMG/M metagenome (GOLD analysis project Ga0207650, IMG submission 184325) | Switchgrass rhizosphere microbial communities from Kellogg Biological Station, Michigan, USA - KBS S6-3 metaG (SPAdes) (version 2) | ecosystem: Host-associated > Plants > Roots > Rhizosphere...
GCCGCACGTGTCGAAGCTTGGCGCGAGGTCGAGGACGCCCTCGAGGGAAATGCGCGCATGCGTCGGCCGGAGGCCGACCAGAGCGCAATGGTTGGCCGGCGCGCGCACCGAGCCGCCGGTGTCGCTGCCGAGGGCGAAGTCGCACAGCTGGTTCGACACGGCCGATGCCGATCCCGAGGACGAGCCGCCGCTGATGCGCTCCGGCGCGGCGCCGTTGACGGGCGAGCCGAAGTGGGCGTTCTGGCCGTTCATCGAAAACGCCAGCTCGTCGGTGATCGTCTTGCCGACGAAGCGCGCGCCGGCGTCGAGCAGGCGCTGCACGGTCGGCGCGGTCGTCGTCTTGATGCCCGACATCGCCAGAACGAACGGCTGGCCGCCGCTGGTCGGGTAGCCGGCGACGTCGTACAGGTCCTTGACGGCGAAGGTCAGTCCGACGAGCGGGCCCGAGCCCGCGTGGGCGACCGGCGCATCGGGGTACGGCATGAAGGCACGGGCCGCATCGCGAAGAATCGACATGGCGAGAAGGTAGCACCTATCCTTGGCGAACTCATGATGCAACGACGAAGCGTTCTCCTTCTTCCGGCGCTGGCGATCGCGTCGACATCGCCGCGCGCGGCGCCCGCGCAGGCCGTGCGGACCCGCGTCGAGACCGAGGCCGGCAGCTTCGTCGTCGAGGTCGACCCCGAGGTTGCGCCGGTCACGGTCGCCAACTACCTGGCCCACGTCGACCGCAAGCTGCTCGACGGCGGCGCGGTCTACCGGATCGTCACGCTCGCCAACCAGGGGCCGGAGACGCGCCACAAGATCGAAGTCGTCCAGTGGGGGAGGAACCGGCCCGACAAGGAGAAGCCGCCGCTGGCGCCGATCGTTCACGAGACGACGCAGCAAACCGGGCTGCGCCATCTCGACGGCACCGTCTCGATGGCACGCGCGCAGCCCGGCACCGCCACCGCCGAGTATTTCGTCTGCGTCGGCAACCAGCCCGAGCTCGACTTCGGCGGCGGCCGCAACCCCGACGGCCTCGGCTTCGCCGCGTTCGGACGCGTCGTCGAAGGGATGGCGGTGATCCGCGCTTTGCACGCCCGCGGCGAGGCCGACCAGTACCTGGCGCAGCCGATTGGCGTCAAGTCGGTGCGCCGGATCGGGCGCGACGGGAAGCCCGGCGGCTGAGGATTCCGTCGCACTGACGCCGGAGCGGCGGCGCGGCATTCGTCGGCGTGATGCCGGCATTCGGAATCGCAACTTCCGGACACTGCGGGTTTACCCCTAATCTCGCCCCGGCATGAGGTCCACCGACCTCTCTGGGAGCTCAGATGAACACATCCACTTTCGCGCCGTCGGCCCACGAGGTCGACGCCGGCCGCGCGCCGCATCCCGCCGCCGCCCTGTTCGATCTGGCACGACGTGGCGGCCTGGCCGTCTGGCGTGGCCTCGAGGCCTATGGCCGCGCCAAGGCGCAGCGCGAGCTGCGCGACCTGCACGATCGTTGGGAGACCAGCGATCCGCTGCTGGCGCAGCGGCTGCGCACGGCCAGAGCGTTCCTCGACGCCGAAGGCAGGCGCCACGACGCCTGACCGTCGAGCGGTGCGGGCGGCGAGAGGTGGCCGTCCGGAGGGCGTAACGCGTTCCTAACGCGCTCCGCCCTACAACGTCGCCGACGCGGGCGCTTAGCATGCTCGCGACCGGTCGCCCGCCATGCAGCTACGCCTCGCCACCTCCCCTCGATTCGTGCATGCGGATGCGAGGGAGACCGACCTGGCGCTGCGCGACGCGGCCCTGCTGGCTTGGCTCGCGCTCGAAGGGCCGACGCCGCGCACCCGTCTCGCCGTCCTGCTCTGGCCGCGCAGCGCGCCCGACGTCGCCGGCAACGCGCTGCGCCAGCGCCTGTTCCAGCTCAGGCGCCAGCTCGGCGTCGAGCTCGTCAGCGGCCACACGACGCTGGCGCTCGCCGACGGCCTGGCGCACGACCTCGGCGACTCGCAGCAGGTGCTCGGCGACGCCGGCGACGAGCTCGGCCCGGAGCTGGTCGCCTGGCTGGCGCTGCAGCGCGAGCGCCGCAGCCTGCGCGCGCAAGCCGCGCTCGAAGCCCGCGCCGACGTGGCCGAGCGCGCCGGCGACCACGCGGCCGCGCTGGCGCACGCGGGCGAGCTTCTGGAGCGCGAGCGACTGTCCGAGGCCGCGCACCGGCGCGTCATCCGGCTGCTCTACCTTCATGGCGACCGCGCGGCGGCGCTGCTCGCCTTCGACCGCTGCGAGCAGCTGCTGAAGGACGAGGTCGGCGCCAAGCCGTCGGCCGAGACGCTGGCGCTGCTGGCGACGATCAACGCCGCCGCCACCCCCGACGCGCTTCCCCCGGGCCGCCGCCTGCCCGCGAGCGTGCTGCTGCCGCCGCGCCTGGTCGGCCGCGACGCCGCCTGGCGCGCCCTGCACGACACCTGGGACGCGGGCCACAGCGCCGTTGTCACCGGCGAAGGCGGCATGGGCAAGAGCCGGCTGATCGGCGACTTCGCGCGGGCCCGCGGCCGAACCCTCGTCGTCGGCGCGCGTCCCGGCGACGAGCGCGTCGTCTACGCCTCGCTGTCGCGCCTGCTGCGCGCGCTGCCCGCCGACGCCCTGCGCTCACTCGCCGCGCCGGTGCGAGCAACGCTCGCGTGGCTGCTGCCCGAGCTCGGCGAGCCGGCGTCGTCGCCGGACACGAGCGAAGGACGGGCGCGCTTCTTCAATGCGGTGAGCGCGGCGCTCGATGCCGAGTCGCTGGCGATCGAGGGCATCGCCTTCGACGATCTGCACTTCGCGGACGCCGGCAGCATCGAGCTGCTGCAGTACGCGATGGGGGCATCAACGCGGCGCTGGATCCTCACCGCGCGCGACGCCGAGGTATCGGCGCCAGGGCGCCTGCTCCTCGACGAGACGCTCGCGCACCGCGAAGCGGTCGCGGTGCCGCTCGAGCCGCTCACCCTCGCCAACGTCTCGGAGATCGTCGACTCGCTCGGCATCGCCTCGTTGCGCGGCGGCACGACCGCGGCGACCCTGCTGCGCCACTGCGGCGGCAACCCGCTGTACCTGCTCGAGACGCTGAAGGCGTGGCTCGTTCGCGGCGATGCCGGCGCGGGCGATGGTGGCGTGAGCGCTGCCGGCGATCGTTCGCTGCCGGTGCGGCTGCCGATCGCGGGCAGCCTGCACTCGGTCATCGAGCGCCGCATCGGGCGCTTGTCGACCGACGCCGTCCGGCTGGCGCGCTGCGCGGCGGTCGCGGCGCCCGACTTCTCGATCGAGCTCGCTTCTCACGTGCTCGGCGTGCGAACGCTCGACCTCGCCGACCCGTGCGCCGAGCTCGAGGCGGCGCAGGTGCTGCGCGACGGTGCCTTCGCGCACGACCTGATTTACGAGGCGGCGCTCGCTTCGGTGCCAGCGACGGTCGCGCGCCAGCTCCATGCCGAGGTCGCCGCCTTCCTGCAGCAGCGCGACGGCGAGCCGGCCAGGCTGGCGCACCACTGGCTGCAGGCCGGCGACCCGGCGCAGGCCGGCACTGCCTTCAACGCGGCGGCGGAACGGTCGCGCAAGGCGTCGTCGCTCGCCGCCCAGTGCGAGATGCTGGCCGAGGCGGCGCGCTGCTTCGAGCTGGCCGGCCGGCCGACCGAGCGCTTCGATACCCTGCTCCGGCGCGCGCGAACGCTGGCGTCGAATGACCTCGGTCCCGACGCGCGCGCTGCGGTCGAGGCAGTCGAGGCGCTGGCGACGAGCGACGAACAGCGCCTGCTCGCCCTCGACGCCCGCCTCGAGCTGACGGTGACACGCGGCGAGGTGAACGAGTCGCTGCGCCTCGGCGACCAGGCGATCGCCGCCGCGCGTGCGCTCGGCCGGCCCGACCTCGAGCTGCGCTTCGCGATCACCGTGTCAGGCACGCTGCTCGACGCGCGTCGCGCCGACGAGGCGGTGCTGCTGCTCGAGCCGCTCGAGCCCTTTGTTCGCGCCAACGCCGACTTCGAGCCGCAATGGGAGTACTGGGCGGCGCACGCGCTGGCGCTCGACTACGCGAACCGCCTCGGCGACGCGATGGCGGCCTGGGAGTCGGCGCGCGCCGTGGCGCAGCGCGCGAATCGGCGCGACATGCTGTGGAAGACCATGGCCAACAGCGCGTCGACGCAAGCCAAGATGGGCCTGGTCGAGCAGGCGGCGCAGCTCGCCGAGCAAGCGCATCAGATCGCCTGCGCGTCGAACGAAACCGTCAGCATGCGCGTGCTGCAGATGCAGGTCACGCTCGCCCACCGTCTGCGCGACGTCGGCCGCTACGGGCGCGCTCTCGAGTTGCTCGACGAGGCGCTCGCCGGCTATGCCGCCAGCGACGCCTCGCACTCCGACTTCGCCCTCGCCGAGCAGCGCCTGGTCGTCCTGTACCAGCACCTCGGCCAGCCAGCACGGGCGCTGCCCCTGCTCGCGCCCGATCGCCCCGGCGTACCGCGCGGCGTGGCCATGATCCGGCTCGCGCACCGTGCCGAGCTCGAGGCGCAGATGGGGCGCGACGGCCTGGCGCTGATGCGCGAGGCGCTGCAGATCATCCCGAACGCCGACGACATCTTCCACCGCATCGTCACCCTGTTCGCGACCCGGCTGGTTCCCGCCGACGAAGGCGAGGCCCTCGCAGCCAACCTGGCGCTCTGGGCGACGACGCGCGAGCGCCACGGCGTCGCGCTCTCGGGCCACGTGCGCGCAGCCGCGTGCGCGCTCGCGCTCGGCGCGCCGGCGCGGGCGCTGCCGCACGTTGAAGCAGCGCGCCGCCTGGCGACGCGCTACCTGCCCGACAGCTTCTACCTGCCCGAGCTGTGGCTGGTGTCGGCGCAGGCGTTCGCGACCGTCGGTCGCGAGCCGGCCGCGCGCCGCGCCGCGGCCGACGGCCAGGCCTGGGTGCGCGAGGTCCACGACAAGCACGTGCCGGCCGAGTTCCGCGACAGCTTCCTGCATCGCAACGCGATCAACCGCGAGCTGATCGCCTTGCCGCGCGCGTGACGCGCTTGTGGAGCGCTCGGTTGCGCGCTTTCAGCCGCCCGCCGCCAGCTCGCGCTCCAGCACCTTCGGGTTCTCGCGCCAGCGCTCGACCCACTCCTGCGCGACATCGCCGGGATAGACGTCCTCGATCCCTTCCTTCAGCGCCCTGACGATCGCGCTGGCGAGCGCGCCGGGCGCGACCTTCGGCGGCGGCAGGTTCTGGTTCCACTCGTCGTCGATCGGTCCCGGGAAGATGTTGACGACGCGGATGCCCGACGGCCGCATCTCGGCGCGCAGGCACTGCGCGAGCGAGTAGGCCGCCGCCTTCGACGCCGAGAACGTGCCGTGCGGCGGATAGTTCGAGAGCGCGTAGACCGAAAGCAGGTTGACCCACGCGGCGGCATGCGTCGCGCCGTCGGCCGAGCGCGCCTTCAGCGCCGGGCCGAACTCCTGCGCCAGGCGCAGCAGGCCGAAGTAGTTGATGTCCATCTCCGCCTTGGCCGCGTCGGTGCCGCGCCGCGAAGCGATGCCGAAGGCGCGGTGCACCTCGGCGTTGTTGACGACGATGTCGACCTTGCCGCCGATCTCGCCGGCGAGCTCGCTCACCGAGCGGCCGTTGGTGAGGTCGAGTGGCACCAGCGTCACCGGCTTCAGCGCGGTGATGTCGTCGAGGCCAGGCAGCTTCTTCCACGGCTCGGCATGGCCGACCCAGACGATCTCGGCGCCCGCCTTGACGAGCGCCTTGACGAGCGCCTGGCCGACCTCGGTCTTGCCGTCGGTGACGAGGATCTTTCGGAACTTCGGGTCGCTGGTCATCTCGCGCAGCATCTTGTCGTCGGCCATATGTTCGTTCTCCTCGGGCGGGAATCCGATCAGCACCGCCGCGCCGGCGCGGTCGAGGCGCGCGCCGACACGGACGCGCACGGAGGGTGAAGGCGCCGGCGCGGCGCCGGCGATGAAAGGCGCGGGCGAAGCGACGTCGCCGTGCAGGTGCACGATCACCGTCGGCCCGGCATCGAGACGGACGAGGCCGAGCCGCCACGGCAGCCTTTCCCGATAGAACGGGTCGTTGCTGTGATGGATCACGGTCTCGCTGATCAGCTCGCCGGAGCCGCCGTGCGGCGTCCACTTCAGCTGCGGCGAGAGGCAGCGGTGGCAGGCGTCGCGCGGCGGGTACTGGACGGCGCTGCAGCGCTGGCAGACCTGCAGCTCGAAGCGGCCTTCGGCGGCGGCTGCCGTCATGCCCAACGCGGTGCGCCCGCGCGCGAACGGCGGCAGGTTCATCTGCCGGGTGCGCAGCACCGGGTTCTTCTTGCGCGGCTTCATCAGCGGCATCGTCACGACGGCACTCCGCGAAGTCTCATGATGATCGCGCGAGGATGACCGCGCCCGTGCACAGGCAGCGGTCGTAGGTGACCATGCCGAAGCCTGAGACGAGGCCCAGCTGCGCGTCGTTCACTACGCGCGCGCCGGCGTCGTCGGTGAGCTGGCGGATCGCCTCGGTCATGCCCAGGAAGCCGCCGGCGCATCCGGCCTGGCCGGCCGAGAGCTGGCCGCCGCTGGTGTTGTTGGGGAAGTCGCCGTCGTGGGTCAGCGTGCGCGCGCGAACGAACGCGGGGCCTTCTCCCTTGGCGCAGAAGCCGAGGTCCTCGAACTGCAGCATGACGACGACCGGATAGTCGTCGTAGGTCTGGACGAAGTCGATCGCCTCGGGCGTCGCGTCGGCTTGCGCGTAGAGATCGTCGCGATCGACGAGCCAGCCGCCACGCAGCAGGACCGGATCGTCGGCGAAGGCGTTGTGGCGCTCGATCGCGCCGCGCACGAGCACGTGGGCGAGGCCAAGGTCGCGCGCGCGCTCCTCGCTCATCACCAGGAACGCCTCGGCGCCGGCGCACGGCATGACGCAGTCGAACAGGTGGATCGGCTCGGCGATCGGCCGCGCGTCGAGGTACTGCTCCATCGTCAGCGGCGTCTTGAAGAGCCCGCCCGGATGGGCGAGCGCGTTGGCGCGCTGGGCGACGGCGATGCGGCCGAAGTCCTCGCGCGTCGCGCCGTGCGCCTGCATGTAGGCGGCGGTGATGAACGCGAAGATCGAGTTCGGGCCGCCCGATCCGTACGGATAGCTGGCGTCGCGCGCGAAGTGCGAGAAGCCGCCGAGCATCTGCCGGAACGACTCGACGTGGTTGGCATCGGCAGCGACGCAGGCGACGACGTCGGCGTCTCCCGCCTGCACCGCGCGCGCGGCCCGGCGCAGTGCCATCACGCCCGAGGCGCCGCCGGTCGGAATGTGGTCGAGCCAGCGCGGCGACAGCCCCAGGTGCTGGGTGACGCCGACGGCGGTGTCGGGCGCGAGCGAGAAGCTGCTGACGGTGAGCCCGTCTATCGCTTCCTTGGCGATTCCGGAGCCCTCGACCAGGGCCTCGAGCGCCCGGCCGATGAACCAGTGCGCGCCGTGCGTCGAGTAGCGCACATACGGCACGGTCACCGGCACCGCGACCGCGACGCCTTCATACGACCGGCGCGAGGAGCGCGGCGTCACGTCACGGCTTTGCGGCGCCGCTTCATCGCGCGCGTGTCGATGCAGTTGCGCGTGCCGGGAAGCGTTCGCGCCAGCTCGCGCAGCTCGCTGCGCTGGATCTTCTGCGAGGACGTGAGCGGCAGGGCGTCGACGAAGGCGACATACCCCGGGGCCTTGAAATAGGCGAGGCGCTCGAGCGCGTGGCGGACGATGCTGGTCGCCAGCCGCTCGGGCGGCGGCGCGTTCTCCGACTTGTGCAGGACGATGCAGGCAAGCACCTCGTCGCCGCGCGCCGGGTCGGGTGTCGCCGCCACGCCGCTCGCGGCGACCGCCGGATGCTGGTTGAGGACGCTCTCGACCTCGAGCGCCGAGATGTTCTCGCCGCTGCGCCTGATCACGCTCTTGCGCCGGTCGACGAAGTGGAAGTCGCCTTCGGCGCTGCGCCGGACGACGTCGCCGGTGTGGAACCAGCCGTCGGCCCACGCCGCCTCGGTCGCCGGCGCGTCCTTGAGGTAGCCGATGAAGAAATCGCGGCGCGCGTCGGCGCCGGTGGCGCGAACGAGCAGCTCGCCGGGAAAGTCGATGCCGCAGTCGGCGCCCTTCTCGTTGACGATGCGCGCCTCGACATTGGGCGGGATGCGCCCGAAGCAGTTCGTGCCGACATGGCGCGGCTCGCGGTGCGCCATGATGCAGGCGCCCGCACCGGTCTCGGTCATCGCCCACGCCTCGAGCAGCGGAAAGCCGAAGCGCTCCTCGAACGTCGCGTGATGGCGCGCGTCGACGCCGGCGCCGAAGCCGAAGCGCACCTTGTGCTGGCGATCGAGCTCGCTCGCCGGCGCCGCCAGCAGCATCGCCGGCATCACGCCGAGGTAGTGGACGACCGTCGCGCGGCTGTCGCGCACGCTCTGCCACCACGTGCTCGGATGGAAGCGATCGAGCTGGACGATGCAGCCACCGGAAAGGATGGCCGCCATCGACGAGAAGGCGAGCGCGTTCATGTGGCTCAGCGGCAGCGGCGTGATGAAGCGGTCGATGTCGGGAACGACCTCGGCCAGCTCGTGCAGCCCGAGGTACCACTCGCCCGCGCGCAGGAAGTAGCCGTTGGCGAGGCGGCAACCCTTCGGCCGCCCGGTCGTCCCCGAGGTGTAGAGCAAGGCGCACTCGCTGTTGCGGCCGATCGGCTCGCGACCCAGGCGCGCCGGCGAGCGCGCCGCCGGGATGCGGCCCGCGACATCGGGGCGGATCGTGTCGAGCGTCGTTCCCGCCTCGGCCGCGGCGGCGCGCAGCGCGCCTTCCTTCGATGGCAGCGTCACCGCCAGGCACATCTCGCTGTGGCCGATCAGGTAGGTCCACTCGGTGGGGCGCAGGTCGGCATGGATCGGAACGATGCTGATGCCGAGCGAGTTGAGCGCGAGCCAGTGGGTGAAGAACGCCGGCCGGTTCTCGAGCAGCAGGCCGACGCGGTGGCCGTGGCCGTAGCCCGCCTGCGCGTAGGCGCCGCGCAGGCGCTCGACTTCGCCGGCGACCTCGCGCCAGCTGCGCGGGCCGGCGTCGATGCCGTAGGCGGCGGCGGTGACGGCCTCGACGCAAAGAAACTCGGCATCGCCGCGACGCTCGGCGATGCGGCGAAAAATCTCGTAGACGGTGGCGTTGGGTGCGTTCATATGAAGAGCTGGACGGCGGGCAGCGCGGCCTCGCCGTTGAGAAGGTCGACTCGCTTCAGGCGCAGGCGCAGCGCGCTGCCGTCGCGGACGAGATGGTGGAACGCGGTGCCGACGAACGACTGGATCTCGTCGCCTTGCGCCTCGCTGTAGTGGAACGGCGTGCGCATCACGAAGCGCTGCGTGCCCGCGTCGCTCGACTCGAGCGTCGGCGTCTGCAGCACGTGAAGGGCGCGGCTGGGCGGCTGCTGCGAGTAGGCGCGCGGGCTCTTCAGGCGCTCGACCCGCAGCGTGCGCAGCAGCTTGTCTTCGTAGAGGTGCGAGTTGTGGTGGATGCCCTCGCTCTGCTCGGGCGTCAGCGGCACCCAGTAGATGCCGTCGTCGGTCCAGAGGTCGAGCCACTCGTCGTAGCGCTTGTCGTCGAGCAGGCGCGCTTCGCGGACGACGAAGTCGATGAACTCACGCTCGCTGGGTTCGACGGCGTTCATGTCGCTCGCATCGTCGCCGTCATGTACTGCACCCAGGCGCGGTACTGGTTGCGCATCGAGACTTCGCTCGTGCCCGTCGCGGTGACCTCGGCCTGGCCGATCTCGGCCGGGTCGAAGTCGCGCAGCAGGCTGACCCACGGGTTGCCGCTCGCGTGCAGGCCCTTCTGGATCGCGCGGTAGGCGTGCAGGTCGTCATGGCCGACGACCGAGAACGGCGAGTTGATGAGGCGGTTGTAGGTAACCGTGCGCGCGAGCAGCGCCACGGGCGCGCCCTTCAGGCGAAACGTCCAGCTCTCGATCACGGTCTTGTCGACGGCGATCGGCCGGACGACGCGGATCGACTGGATCGCGCCCTTGATCGTCAGGCTCGGGTAGTAGACGGTGTTGTGACGCGCGACCTTCATGATCGCGGCGCTGCGCTCGGGCCCGTAGGCGGCGTGCATCGCCTCCTCATAGCCCGCGACGCCCGAGTAGCCGCTGTGGATCGAGAAGTGCACGCCCGAATAGCTGTGCCCGTTGGCGAAGACACGAACGCCCATGTCCTCGTAGAACTTGTAGTCGGAGACGAAGGGGACGAACTGCTCGATCGCCATCGGCTTGGGCCTGTCGGCAGGCTCGTTCTTCCACATCGTCTTCGCGGTTCCCGCCGACGACTCGTGCACGACCATCGGGTGCATGGTGTCGTTCAGGTTCTCGACGAACATCTTCCAGTTGCACGCATGGAGGAAGCGCAGGCAGCCGCCGGTGATCTCGAGCTCGCCCTCGGGCGAGCGGTCGGCGAGGTTGTCGATCGATGTCAGCGAGGCGCCGAAGTAGCTCGCGAAGTCGGGCCCGGCGTCGCTCAGCTTGCAGAAGACGAAGCCGCGGTAGCGCTCGACGTGCGGGACCCGCACCAGTCCCCGCGACGCTTCGCACTCGGCCAGACGCGTGCCCTCGTAGCCGCTCTTGAGCGGGATCGCGCGCAGGCTGCCGTCGGTGTTGTAGGCCCAGGCGTGGTACGGGCAGCGGAAGAACTTGCCCGTGTTGCCGGCCGGTGCGCTGACGACGCGCGCGCCCTTGTGCGCGCACCGATTCATCAGGACGCGGACGCTGCCGTCGTCGTGGCGGACCGCAATCAGCGGTCGCCCCGCGATCTCGACCGTGACGTAGTCGCCCGCGCTCGCCAGCTGACTCTCGTGGCAGACGTAGCTCCAGGTGTTGGCGAAGAAGTGCTCCTGCTCGAGCGCGAAGATCTCCGGGTCGATGTAGAGGTCGCGGTGGACGCGGTCGGGCTCGACCAGGGCGCGGATCGCGTCGGGATCGTCGCGGTAGCGCGAACGCGGGGCGGCGTTGGCGGTGCTCATCGTGCTCGCATGCCTTGCGTCGATCAGGCCAGCGCGTGCCCCTGCAGCGCCGCGGCGAGGCCCAGGCCCTGCTCGTCGGCGAGCGCGGCGTCGCGCAGTTCGGCCAGAGTGGCGGGCGCAAGCGCGCTCCCGGCGCGGCCGACGACGCCCATCAGCACGCCGAAATTGCGCCAGCCGCGCGCGTGCGTGTCGCCGTAGCCCTTGACGAGGCGCTGGCATTGCGCGACCTCGACCGCGAGGGCGGGGTCGATCGCGGCGATGCGAGCGATCTCCGCGATCCACGCGTCGATGCGCTCGCCCTCGACGACGAAACGAACGCTCTTGCGACGAAAGCGGCGCAACCCCGCGACTGCATAGAGCAGCAGAAAGCCTGAGAGCGAGCTGGTCGTCACGACCTTGCCCTTCTCGGTCCAGCGCTCGACAACGCGGCGCGGCCAACCCGGTCGCTCGAGCCAGCGCGCGAGCCCGGCCGGCAGCGTCTCACAGATCTCCTGCAGGCGCGGATGCAGGTACTCGTCGATCGCGAGGACCTGGCCGGCAGCGACGCGCACTTCGCTGTGGACGCGCTCGAAGCGCGTCGCCCGCGTCTTCAGCGCGGCGACGCGGATCGTGTCCTCGTAGGTCATCCAGAGCGCGAGGTGGCGCGCCGTCTCGGCGATCAGGCGCGCGGGTGCGCCCGGCGCGGCGGCGCGGACGCGGTCGAGGCGATCGAGATAGAGCCGCGCGTGCGCGACGTCCTGCCAGTCGATCGTGCGCCGCACGCCTTCGACGACGATGGCCTGCGCGTCGACCGGAACGCTCGTCCGCACGCGTTCGACGAGCGCGGCAACCTCGGGATCGCGCGGCGCCGACAGAGCGGGCAGCACCGGCGCGACCGCCTGCACCGAGGCCGTCGCCGCCGACGGCGCCGCGAGCTCGGAGCCGTCGGAAACGCTCGCGGTGCGCGCGCTGGCCGGCGCCTGCTCGCGGCCGAGCGCGCTCGCAAAGCCGGCGTCGAAGGCGCGCCGGCTCGCGGTGACACCGACGCCACCGCGCGCGATGGTGTCCTCGAACGCCGCCCTTGCGAACGGCAGCGCGCCGCTGCCGGCGAGCGCGCCGAACAGCACCGCGCTGATGACGCTGCCTGACTCGTCGGCGATGGCGGCCATGTCGAACGCGACCCAGCGCGCCGCCGACGCCTGGGCGATCGCGGCGAGCGCGCCGGCGTCGACGCGGCCGTCGCCGAGCGCTGTCTTCTCGCTGATCGACCAGACCCGGTGCGTCGACGCGATCAGCGTCGTCCGGTCGGGCTTGACAAGGCCGCGCTGCACCGCGCGCGCCGCTTCCATCAGTTCGGAGGCGAGGACGATGTCGACGTCGCCCGGCATCGGCATCAGCGCCAGCACCGGCGCGAGGCCAACCGCTTCGGCGTCGGCGCGCGGGAACAGCTCGACGTAGTAGATCGTCGCGCCGGTGCGCTGCGCGACACCGGGCACCGACGTCGCTTGGGCGAGGTAGCCGTTCTGCTCGGCGAGCTCGACGATCCAGTCGGAGAGGACGCCGCCGCCCTCGCCGCCGATGGCGAGGATCGCGATCTTGATCGGTGACGCGTTCATCGTTTCGGGTCAGAACGCGTAGCGCGCGCGCCGGCGGGCGTCGCGCCGTTGCAGCGCACCGATCACTGCCGCGCGCACGCGGGCGACAAAGCGATCCCACGCCGTCGGGTTGCTGACGATCCTCGCCTTGTAGAACGAGGGGCACAAGACGGCCGCATGCGAGACCTCGCCGCAGACGCCGCAGCCGACGCAGCTGTCGAGCACGGTCGCGACCGGGTCGGTGCGCAGCGGGTCGGGGTTGGCCTTGATCGAGAGCGACGGGCAACCGGAGAGGCGGATGCACGAGTGGTCGCCGGTGCAGGTATCGCTGTCGACGCCGAAGCGCTCGCGCACGACGCGCTCGCCGCGCGCGACCGCCGCCTTGACGAGCGGCTTCTCGCGCCGCTGCCGGTTGAGCATGCACTCCGACTGCGCGACCAGCACCTTCGGGCCGGCTTCCTTCGTCGTCAATGCCTCGCGCAGAGCGTCGCGCATCGCCGATACGTCGAAGGTGTGCGTCACCGTCTTCACCCACTCGACGCCGACGCCGCGCACCGCCCGCTCGATCGCGTGGCCGGTGCTGCGCGAGGCGTGCGCGGCACGCGACGAGAGCAGCTCCTGGCCACCCGTCGCCGAGGTGTAGTTGTTGTCGACGACGATGGTCAGGTTGTCGCTGCGGTTGAAGACCGCGTTGGCGATGCCGCTGGTGAGGCCGTTGTGCCAGAAGCCGCCGTCGCCCATGACACTGATCGCACGCTTGCCGGGCAGTGCCGCACCGGCATCGCGCGCGACCGGCGCGCTGAACGCCGACGCGCCGGCGGTGCCGAGGCCGTAGCCCATGGTCGTGTTGCCGAGATGGAACGGCGGCAGGATCGAGAACAGGTGGCAGCCGATGTCGGCGCTCATGTGGTGCGCGCCGAGCTCGCGCTCCACCAGCTTGATCGCGCTGAAGATCGGCCGCTCCGGGCAGCCGGTGCAAAAGCCCGGCGGCCGAGCGTGGACGTGGGCGGCGAGTGTCGCCGGCGCAATCGTCGCCAGCGCGATCGGCCGATCCGACGGCGCGAGACGACCGTAGCGCTCGAAGAAGGCGCGCAGCCCGTCGCGGACGACACCGAGCGTGTACTCGCCGGCGCGCGGCAGCAGGTCCTTGCCGTGCAGCGCGGTCGTCGAGTCGCCGTGGCGAAGCACCGTCGCCAGGGTCTGCTCGATGAAGTTGGGCTGGCCTTCCTCGACGATCAGGACGGCGCGCTTGCCGGCGGCGAAGCCCAGCACCTCGCTCTCGATCACCGGGTAGGCGACGTTCATGACGTAGATCGGCACCTGCGAGCGGCCGTAGACGTCGGCCAGGCCGAGCCGCTCGAGCGAGCGCAGCACCGTGTTGCAGTGGCCGCCCTGGACGACGATGCCGATGTCGCTCGCGCCGCCGCCCTCCGCCTCGATAAACTCGTTGAGCTTCCTCTCCTCGATGAAGCGCACCGCCGCCGGCCAGCGCTGCTCGATCTTCTCGCGCTCCTGCGCATAGCTCATCGGCGGCAGCGTGATGCGGTCGAGGTCGCGCGCCGGCGTCGCCATCGCCTGGGCGAGCGTGAACGGCGGCCGCCGGTTCGCCGAGGCGGTGAACTCGCCGTGGACGTGGCAGGCGCGAATGCGCAGCTCGATCATCACCGGCGTCCGGCTCGCCTCGGACAGCTCGAACCCCGCCTTCACGGCGGCGACGATGGCCGGCAGGTTCGGGCGCGGGTCGAGCAGCCAGATCTGCGACTTCATCGCGAACGCGTGGCTGCGCTCCTGCATGATCGACGAGCCTTCGCCGTAGTCCTCGCCGACGATGACGAGCGCGCCGCCGGTCACTCCGCCCGAGGCGAGGTTGGCGAGCGCGTCGGAGGCGACGTTGACGCCGACCGGCCCCTTGAAGGTGACCGCGCCGCGCAGCGGGTAGTTGACAGACGCCGCCAGCGTCGCCGCCGCGGTCGCCTCGCTGGCGCTGTTCTCGAAGCGGATGCCATGCTCGACCAGGATGTCCTCGGCGTCGGCGAGGACGTCCATCAGGTGCGAGATCGGCGCGCCCTGGTAGCCGGCGACGTAGGCGACGCCGGACTCGAGCAGCGCCTTGGTGACGGCCAGGATGCCCTCGCCGCGAAAGGTCTCGCCCTCGCCCAGGCGGAGCTTGCCGACTTCCTCTGCGAACGAGCGTTCAGCCATGTCGCACGGTACGCTTCCGGCCCGTCCTAGGCGACGAACTTCCAAGGGTCGACGAGCGACAGCCCGCACCCTTCGAAGTCGCCGGTATTGCGCGTCGCCAGCGCGTTGTGGTGATGCCGGGCGATCGCCGCGATCTGCGCGTCGAATTGCGAGATCGGCCGCCCCGACGCGCGCCGGCTGGTGACCATCTCGACATAGAGCGGAACCGCGGCGCTGTCGAACGGCAGGATGCGTTCACCGAAGTCTTCCTCGAACATCGCCGCCAGAGCGCGCTCCAGCCCATCGCGTCGCTTGCCGGCGGGGAGAAGCTTGGCGCCCAGCAGCATCTCGGCCTGCGTCACCGCGCTGACGCAAAGGCTGTCCGCGGGCTGTGCGGCGACCCACGCCTGGACGGCAGGATCGGGATCGGCACGCAACAGCTCGGACAGCACGTTCGTGTCCAGCAATGTGCTCACCTGCGTCGCCGTTCCGCCGCCGCGGCGGGCGCCGGCGCTGAACGCTTGCCACCGAGCGAAGCCCGGGCTGTTGGCACCGGCTCGCGAACCGGCTCGCGCGTCGCGATCGGCAGCTGAATGTCGCCGAGCGGCGCGAAACGCTCGCGGATGCGCTCGCCGAGATCCGGCTGTCGCGGCGACGCCTTGGCGAGCGCGGCGCGCAGGATGTGACGCGCCTCGTCCTCCATCGAACGCCCGCGGGAGGCGGCCTGCACGCGGAGGCGGCTCTTTATGCCCTCTTCGAGGTTGCGAATGGTCAGGCTGGCCATGGGGTTCCTTTAAGCGACATTGTATGCAATGCTATCAATGCATGCAAATTGCGGCTCCGTGCTTGCGCTGCGCGAGAGAATGATCATTCCCTTTGGCACAGGAACCTGCAATGACCTCGCCTTTCCGCTCCACCGTCGTCGTCGGCGCCGGCGCCGTCGGCAGCTTCTTCGGCGCCATGCTCGCCCGCGCCGGCCACCCTGTGACGCTGATCGCGCGGCCGGCGCACGTCGAGGCGATCGAGCGCGCCGGGCTGCGCCTGCAGATGGCCGGCCGCGTCGATGCGATCCGCACCGCCGCGAGCGCCGACATCGCCTCGGTTCGCGGCGCCGACCTGGTCCTCTTCTGCGTCAAGTCGACCGACACCGAGACGGTTGCACGCGAGATGGCGCCGCACCTTGCCGACGGGGCGCTCGTCCTGAGCCTGCAGAACGGCGTCGAGAACGCCGCGACGATCGCGCGCCACGTGCGCCAGGCGGTCGTTCCCGCAGTCGTCTACGTCGCGACGGCGATGCCCGAGCCCGGCCTCGTCACCCACCACGGGCGCGGCGATCTCGTCATCGGGCCGATCGACGCGAAGGCGGCGCAGGACGCCGCACTGGCACCGCGCCTGCAGGCGCTGGTCGACCTGTTTGCGAGCGCGCAGGTGCCGGTCCGCATCTCGGCCGACGTCATGGCCGAGCTGTGGTCGAAGCTGATGGTGAACTGCGCCTACAACGCGATCTCCGGGATCGCCCAGGCGAGCTACGGCAAGCTGACCGCGCTCGACGCGGTGCGCGAGCTCCAGGAGGCGGTGGTGCGCGAGGTCGTCGCGCTCGCTCAGGCCGAAGGCGTGAACCTGCCGCTGGAGCCCGCGCTCGAGGCGATGCGCAAGATCGCCGGCGCGATGCCGGCGCAGCTCTCCTCGACCGCGCAGGACATGGCGCGCGGCAAGCCGAGCGAGATCGATCACCTCAACGGCTTCGTCGCGCGTCGCGGCGCCGCGCTCGGCATTGCCACGCCGGCGAACCAGGCGCTGTACGCGCTGGTCCGGCTGATCGAGAGCGAGCGGGGCCGCGCCTGATGTCGACCGCGTCGACGCCCTCGACCACCGGCGCCGTCGAGGTGCCGACCGAGTTCGCGCAGGCGCTGCGCGAGCTGGGCCTGGCCGACGCGGCCGAGCGACTTGTCGGTGCGCCGCTCGCCGGCGGCGTCTCGTCGGACATCTGGCGCATCGATACCGCGCGCGGCACGGTGTGCGCCAAGCGCGCCCTCGCCAAGCTGCGCGTCGCCGCCGACTGGCGCGCGCCGATCGATCGCAATCGCTACGAGGCACGCTGGCTCGAGGTCGCGAACGAAGCGCGGCCCGGCGCTGCGCCGCGCGTGCTCGGCCAGCACGAGCGCTTGGGCGTCCTCGTCATGACCTGGCTCGCGCCGGGCGAGCACCGCCTGTGGAAAGAGCTGCTTCGCCGCGGCGACGCCGACCTCGCGACCGCGCGCGCCGTCGGCGCGACGCTGGGCGGCATCCACTCGTATTCGGCAGCGCGGCCGGCGCTCGCCGCCCGCTTCGATACCGACGCGATCTTCTTCGACATCCGCCTCGAGCCCTACCTGCTGGCGACCGCGCGTCGCCATCCGGAGCTGGCGCCGGCGCTCGAGCAACTGGTGGCGACGACCGCGGCGACGAAACTCGCGCTGGTCCACGGCGACGTCAGCCCGAAGAACATCATGATCGGTGCCGGCGGACCGGTGTTCCTCGACGCCGAGTGCGCATGGTGGGGCGAGCCGGCGTTCGACCTCGCGTTCTGCCTCAACCACCTGCTGCTGAAGTGCCTCTGGACGCCAGCGGCGACGACGGGGTTCCTGGCCGCGTTCGAGGCGCTCGCTTCGGAGTATCTCGACGCCGTCGACTGGGAGCCGCGCACGGCGATCGAGCGCCGCGCCGCCGCACTGCTGCCCGGTCTCCTGCTCGCGCGCGTCGACGGCAAGTCGCCGGTCGAATACATCGACGACGATGCCGATCGAGAGCGCGTGAGGCGCGTCGCCGGTGCGTTGCTGCGGCGGCCCGTCGCGCGCCTCGGCGACGTCGCCGACGCCTGGCGAGAGGAACTGACGACACCATGAGCACACCCAGCAACCGAGCCGACAACATCTCCTCGAGCGGCGATGGCGGCGGCAGCGCCTCGACCCGAAGCGAGGCCGACTGCCGCATCCGCGCTGTCCGCGCGCGCCGCGTCTGGGACAGCCGCGGCCGGCCGACCGTCGAGGCGGAGGTCGCGCTCGCCGGCGGCGCGGTCGGGCGCGCCATCGTTCCGGCCGGCGCGTCGAAGGGATCGCGCGAAGCGCTGGAGCTGCGCGACGGCGGCGCGGCCTTCGGCGGCCTCGACGTGATGCGGGCCGTCGCCCACGTCGACGGCGAGATCGCGCGCGCCGTCGCCGGCCTGCGCGCCGACGACCAGACTGCGCTCGACGCGCGCCTGATCGAGCTCGACGGCACGCCGACCAAGTCGCGCCTCGGCGCCAACGCGACGCTCGCCGTCTCGATGGCGGCGGCGCATGCGGCCGCGGCCGCCCGCGGCGTGCCGCTGCACGAGTACCTCGGCGGCGCCGACGCGACCTTGATGCCGATGCCGCAGATCCAGATCTTCGGCGGCGGCGCGCACGCCGGCCGGCGCGTCGACATCCAGGACTTCATGGTCGCCTGCCCGAGCGCGCGCAGCTTCGCCCAGGCGCTCGAGTGGACGGCCGAGGTGTACCGGCATGCCGGCAAGGTGATGGCCGAGCGCGGCAACCTTCTGGGCGTCGCCGACGAAGGCGGCTGGTGGCCCGCCTTCGCGAGCAACGAGCAGGCCCTCGCGACCCTGGTCGAGGCGATCGAGCGCGCCGGCTACGTGCCGGGCGAGCAGGTCGCGATCGCGCTCGACATCGCCGCCTCCGAGCTCGGCCGCGGCGGCCGCTACACGCTGGGCCTCGACGCCAGGGAGCTCGACAGCGACGGCCTGATCGAGCTGCTGCTGCGCTGGATCGACGCCTACCCGATCGTCTCGATCGAGGATCCGCTCGGCGAGGACGACGCCGACGCGTTCGCGCGCTTCACCCGCGCCGCCGGCGATCGGCTGCAGATCGTCGGCGACGACTTTCTTGTCAGCGACGCCGCGCTGGTTCGCCAGGCCGCGGCGACGGGCGCTGCCAACACGGTGCTGCTCAAGCCCAACCAGCGCGGCACGCTGAGCGAGACGCGCGCCGCCTGGGACGCCGCCCGCGACCTCGGCTACGCTGGGATCGTCTCGGCGCGCTCGGGCGAGACCGAGGACACGACGATCGTCCACCTGGCGGTCGGCTGGGGCACCGGCCAGCTGAAGGTCGGCTCGTTCGCCCGCGGCGAGCGCATGGCGAAGTGGAACGAGGCGCTGCGCATCGAGGAGCGCCTCGGCGAGCGGGCACGCTTCGCCGGCACGACCGCGTTCGGGCGCACTCGCTGAGGGGACGAAAAGGCGAAGCCACGCTCGCGCGGCCCTGGCGCGCTAGGATGCCTCGACATACGAGGTTCGGAGAAGCACCGAAGTGAACAGCGAAGCAGCGTTGCGCGCCTACGTTCAGGGAGGGCACAGGACCGTTCAAGGATGGCTCGACCCGACGGCGGTCGCCACCATCACCCTGCTTTCCGGCCAGCAAGGGAAGCTCGGCATCAGCGGCGGCATGAGCGAGATCGGCATCCACCACGGACGCCTCTTCATCCTCCTGCACCTGCTGCGGCGAGGCAACGAGAGCAGCGCAGCCTACGATCTGTTCGAGATGCAGGACGAGAACGTCGACGCGTCGGGGAAGGGCGACAAGGAGATCTTCCTGGACAACCTGCGCAGGCATGGCGGCGGCGCGGAAGGCGTCGTCGTGAAGAGCCGCAATTCGCTCGCCATGACGCCCGCCGAAGTTCGGGCAGATGCCGGGCCGGTGCGACTGTTCTCGGTCGACGGCGGCCACACGGCCGACATCACCGCGAGCGACCTCGCGCTCGCGGAGGCATCGCTTTGTCCCGGTGGCCTCGTGATCCTCGACGACTACTTCAACGAGTCGTGGCCGGGGGTGAGCGAAGGCGCTTCGCGCTACCTGAGCTCAGGCGTGTCGAAGCTGGTGCCGGTCGCCATCGGCGGCAACAAGTTCATGCTCACGAACAGCGACGAGCTCGCCGCCAAGTATCGCGAGGCGCTGTGGACCTTGCCCGACAGCCATGTCGTGACCGACCAGACCGTGTTCGGCATGCCCGTGGTGGTCGTGCGGGCGAACGTCGTGACCGTAAAGGACCGGCTGGCCAACACGGGGTTGTGGAAGCAGATCAAGGGCACCGCCGCGGGCCAGGCGCTCAAGGCGGCGGCGCTGCGCGTTCTGTCGCCTTGAAGTTGCTCCGGTGAAGGACCTGCGCGGTCAGGGCCGGCGCGACGCGAGCCAGGCGTCGACGGCGCCCAGCCGCTCGTTGGCGATGGTCGCGGCGTAGCCGACCCGGGCCATCGCGCTCTCGGCGCCGCGCCGCGACGACGCCGGCAGATTGGCCTCGGCGAAGCGCCTGATCTTGTCGATCATCGCGGCGTCGTGTGAGCCCGCACCGAGACGCGGGTAGTAGAGGTTTCGGGTCTCCGGCGCAAGCAGCGAGTTCATGCGCTCGCGGCGCGCCAGGGCGAAGTCGAAGGCGAGGTCGGGATGCTCTTCGGCGACCTCGTTGACCATCCCCGCCGAGCTGGTCGCGCCGGGCTCGTCGCTGAGGGCGACCTCGAGCGCACGCCGCGCCAGCGCCTCGTCGCGAGCGCTCGCCAGGTAGCGATAGAACTGGTCCTTGACGAGCGGCGTCGACTCGGCGCGAGCGTCGGCACGCAGCGCGTCCCACGTCGCGACGTCGGCGTGGCGGGCGACGACGCCGAGGATCGGCTTGCGCAACGCGACCGGATACGCCGCCGGATCGCTCGCGCGCACGGCGTAGCGGCGCCGTGCCTCGGCGATCGTCGCTGCGTCGCCGAGCTTGCCCAGCGCCTCGATCAGCTCGGCACGGAGCACCGTCACGGGCGGCTCCTCGCCGTCGCGCGCCTGCCAGCCGATGCGCGCCAGCACCGGCGCGAGCCGCTCGATCGCGTAGGCGCGCCAGCGCGATTGACGCACCGGATCGCCGCGATAAAACGCATCGAGCCGGGTCAGCCGCTCGGCGATGCGGCCCCAGAGCTCGGGCGCGGCGCCGACCTGGGCGCGCTGGATCAGCTCGAGCGCGTCGACGATCGGCGCCGTCCCGGCGAGACCGAGCGCCCAGGCGTCGTCGGCCAGGCCGATCTGGTCGATCGCGGCGAGCGCCGCGAAGCCGTCGCGGAGCGCCGGCTGCTGGTCGGCCGAGTACGCGGTGCGAAAGTAGCCGCTCTGGCCGGCATTGACGATGACCAGACCGCAGCCCGGAACGACGAGATCGGCGCTGCCGCCTGCGAGGATCGTGCGCACCGGCGCCTGGCCGACGGCGCGCGCGATCACCGGCACACGCCAGCGCAGCGGTTCTTTCCCCGGCCGATCGGCGGCGAACTCGCCCTGCCTCAGGTGCAGCGTCGTCGCACCGCCAGAGCAGCCGCCGCGCTCGACGCGGACGAGCGGGATGCCGGGCTGGCGCGTGAAGTCGTGGGCGATGTCGACGATCGGCCTGGCGGCGGCGCGCTCGATCTCGCGCCAGAGGTCGTCAGTGACGGCGTTGCCGTAGGCATGCGCCTTCAGGTAGGCCCGCACGCCCGCGCGCCAGGCATCGTCGCCGACGTAGTTCTCGAGCATCGCGATGACGGCGGCGCCCTTCGAGTAGGTGATCGAGTCGAACGCCTGGCTCACCTGGTCGACGGTCTCGACGTGCTGGACGATGGCGTGCGTCGATGCGAACGCGTCCTGGGCCATCGCCTCGTCGCGCCGGCGCGCGCCGACCGCCCAGCTCCGCCACTCGGGCTGGAGCTTGGCGATCGTCCGCGACGCGATCCAAGTGGCGAAGCCCTCGTTGAGCCAGATGTCGTCCCACCAGCGCATGGTGACGAGGTTGCCGAACCACTGGTGCGCGATCTCGTGCGCCGCGATCGCGAACACGCGCTGGCGGTCGGCCTGGGTCGAGATCGTCGGATCGACGAGGAGGATGCGCTCGAAGCTGTAGATCGCGCCCCAGTTCTCCATCGCCGAGAAGAACTGGCTGCCGCCGGGCGAAGCGACGTTGTCGAGCTTGGGCAGCGGATACGGGATGGCGAAGTACTCGTTGTAGTCGCGCAGGATGCGCTGCGAGGCTTCGAGCGCGAACCGCGCCTGGTCGATGGCGCCGCGCCGCGCGACCACGCCCACCTCGGTGCGGCCTTCGCGCACGGTCGCACGCTCGAAGTCGCCGACGCCCAGGAAGAGCAGGTAGGTCGACATCCGCGGCGAGGTGGCGAAGCGGACGCGGACGAGGCTGCCCGCGGGCGTGCCGGTCGAGGCGACTGGCATGTTGCTGATCGCCATCTGCGCCGCCGGCACCGTCGCCTCGAGCGCGAAGGTGGCCTTGTACGCCGGTTCGTCCCACGACGGCACGACGCGGCGCGCGTTCGCGTTCTCGAACTGGGTAAAGAGCGCGCGCTCGCGGCCGCGCGGCGTGTCGTAGTCGATGGCGAACAGCCCGTTCGCCTGGGTGCCGATGGCGCCGGCATACATCATCGCCAGGCGATGGCGGCCGGCCGGAATCGGCCGTGCGAACGAGAACGTCGCCGTCTGCGCGGCGGCGTCGACGTCGATCGCCGTCGCCGCGACGCTGGTCGAACGGCCCGCTGCCGGCAGGAGGCGGACCAACGAGAAGGCGAGACCGACGGCGTTGAGCGTGATGCGCGAGGTCGGCGCGGCCACGTCGATCGTGACCGTCGCGCGGCCATCGAAGGTCAGCGTCGCGGCGTTCGGGACGAGGGCAACGTCGTAGTGGAGCGGGCGGATCCCGCGCGGCAGCTGCGTCGTCGCCAGCGCATCGTTGCTCGCCCGGCTTGCCCGCGCGGCAGCGGCGTCAGCCGTCGCGGTGGCGCCGGCGAGAACGACGGCGAAGGCAACCGCGACAGCGAGCGTGAACGGTCGGAGGCGCGCCATGAGCCGGCGAGCTTACCGCCGCGGGCGCGCGTCCCTGGTGCGACCTCGGCGAGAACGAGATCCGGTGCGGGCTCGACCAGGAGGACCGCGCCGGATGAGCGGCGAGCGCCGCGCACTGGAGGTTGATCGCCGTCAACCCCGACGTGCGGAAGGTCTTCTGTAATGGGCAGATGACCTCCACGACGATCGGCCCGCTCGGCCCCATCGACTTCGACCAGGTGCGCGAGCAGATGCGCAACGCCCCCGGTTTTCCGCACTTCTGCATCGACGGATTTCTCGACCCCGCCTTCGCTCAGGAGGTTCACGACGCCTTCCCGTCGTACGCCGACGCCGAGCGGATCGGCAAGAGCTTCACGGCCGTGAACGAGAAGCGGAAGACACAGATCACCGACGCCGGCCTCTTCCCGCCACCGATCCGCCGCCTCCACGAGTTGCTCGCGTCCGACGCCTTCGTCCGGCGGATGTCGCACATCTCCGGCATCCCTGATCTCGTCGCCGACCCGCAGCTTGTCGGCGGTGGCATCCACGAGACGAACCACGGTGGCCATCTCGACGTCCACGTCGACTTCAATGTCAACGAGAGCACGGGGATGTACCGGCGTCTGAACATCCTGGTCTACTTCAACCGCGACTGGAAGGAGGAGTACGGCGGCGTCCTCGACCTGTGGGACGAGGACGTCAAGCACTGCCTCGGCCGATTCACCCCGACCTTCAACCGGGCCGCCGGCTTCGCGACCAGCGCGACAAGCTGGCACGGGGTGACGCCGGTGTCGTGCCCGTCCGGCCAGGTGCGCCGCTCGTTCGCCGCCTACTACTACACGCGCGAGCCGCCGCCCGGCTGGGACGGCGTCAAGCGCTCGACGGTCTTCCGCTCGCGCCCTGACGAACGCTGGAAGGGCCACGTCGCGATGCCGGTCGAGACGATCCTCCACGCGACGCGCGACAGCCTCGGCGCAGCAAAGAAGAAGTTGCGCGACGCCTTCTCCTGACGCGCAGGCGGGCGATCAGGCCGCGACCGCCTCGAGCTTCAGCAACGCCATCGCCCGCGCCGCGATCGCCGCCGCCTGCGGCACCGCCGCCTGCTCGAGCACCCAGCTCGCGGCCGCCGGCGCATCCGGCCCGGTGACGCGCGCGACCGGCGCCTTCAGTGCATCGAACGCATGCTCGGCGAGCAACGCCGAGACCTCGGCAGCGACGCCGCAGAGCCCGCTCGCCTCGTGCACGACCATCGCCCTGCCCGTCTTCCGCACCGAGCGCAGCAGCGTCGCGGTGTCGAGCGGCTTGAGCGTGCGCAGGTCGATCACCTCGGCGTCGATGCCGTGGTGCGACAGCGTGTCGGCCGCCTGCAGGCAGTGACCGACCGTCTTCGCGTACGAGATTATCGTCAGGTCGATGCCCTCGCGGACGACGTCGGCGCGGCCGAGCGGAACGAGGTGCTCGCCGGCCGGCACGTCGCCCGGCGTGTGGGCGAGCGCCAAGTCCATGAAGAAGAGGACCGGGTTGTCGTCGCGGATCGCCGCCTTGAGCAGGCCCTTGAAGTCGGCCGCGTTCGACGGCATGACGACCTTCAGCCCCGGTGCGTGGACGAACATCGCCTCGAGGTTGTGGTTGTGCTGGCCGCCGACGCCCCAGCCGGCGCCCGTCATCGTCAGGACGACGAGCGGAAAGGTGAACTGGCCGCCGGAGAGATAGCGCAGCTTGCCGGCGCTGTTGACGAGCGCGTCCATCGAGAGGGTCAGGAACGGCGCGAACAGCAGGTCGACGATCGGGCGCATTCCCATCGCCGCGGCGCCGACCGCCGTGCCGGCGATGATCGCCTCGGCGAGCGGCGTGTTGCGGACGCGCTCGGCGCCGAACTCGGCGACGAGCTCGGGCCGCTTGGTCGCGACGCCTTCGCCGAACATCATGACGCGCGGGTCGCGGCGCATCTCTTCGGCGATCGCCTCGGCGACGGCTTGTTGAACGTTGAGCTGGTTGATGGCGGTGGAAGTCGTGGTGGTCATGGCAGGGTTCCTCGGTCGTGATCGAGCGTCGCGGTCGCGACGCGATCAGGCATACACATCGTTGGCGAGCTCGCTGGCGTCGGGCCAAGGCGAGTTCTCGGCGAACTTCAGCGCGGCGGCGACGGTCGCGCGGGCACGCTCGCGCAGGTGCGTGAGCTCGCCGCTCGCGATCACCTTCTCGTCGAGCAGGCGCTGCGCGGCACGCGCGATCGGGTCGAGCGGCTTCCAGCACGCCAGCTCGGCCGGATCGACGTAGGCCTGGTCGTCGGGCTCGAAGTGGCCGCGCTGGCGATAGGTGACGAGCTCGAGGAAGCGCGGCCCGCCGTCGGCGCGGATCGACGCTGCGGCGTCGCGCGCGGCGGCGTGAACGGCGTCGACGTCGTTGCCGTCGATCACCGCGGTCGGCAGGCCGTGGCCCGCCGCCCACGCGGCGATGCGGCCGCCGCCAAGCTCCGCGGTCGCGGGCGGGTCGGCCGGCATCGTCTCGCGCCGGGCGACGTACGCCTGCCACTGGTTGTTCTCGCACACAAAAAGAAGCGGCAGCTTCCAGGTGACGGCGAGGTTGATCGCCTCGTGGAAGATCCCTTCGCAGGCGGCGCCGTCGCCGAAGAAGACGGCGGTGATCGCGCCGGCCTCGCCCTGCCCCATCTTCTGCGCCAGGGCGACGCCGGGTGCGAGCGACAGCTCGCCGCCGACGATCGTCGAGGTCAGGACGACGCCGAGCTCGGCGACCGAGATGTGGAGCGTGCCACTCCTGCCCTTGCAATAGCCGTCGACGCGCCCCATCACCTCGGCGATCAGGCGGCCGGTGTCCGCGCCGCGCGCGATCAGGTGGCCGGCGCTGCGATGGTTGGTGAGGATGCGGTCGCGCGGCTCGAGCGCGCGGACGACGCCGACGGCAGCGGCCTCCTGGCCGACCGACGTGCAGGTGCCGGGCGAGGTGGGCGTGGCGCGGGCGGCCAAGGCCTCTTCGCAGGCGCGAATCAGCAGCATGGCTTCGAGCATCGAGACGCGCTGCGTGGCGGGGGTGTTCATCGAGCGACTTCCTTCGGGACGGCGGCGCAGCGGGCGCGCTGGGTTGCGATGGTCGTCACTCTAGGGAGCGGATCGCTCCGGCGCATGCGCCGGAAGAGCCAATCGGGGCGGGCCGACGGGCCATCGCCGCGGGGCGATCCGGCCCCGGCGAAGGAGGAGCGCTAGGAGACCGCGCGGGCGCGCAGCTGGCGCGTCTGGATCATCCGGCCGACGCACTCGCCGAGCAGCCGCGCATCGCACGGCTTGGGCAGGAAGGCGTCGTAGCCGTCGAAGCCGGTGCGGACGTCGGCCTCGGCGAGGCTGGTGTGCATCGCGATCATCGACTGGCGCGTGCGCGGGTCGCCGCGCAGCGCGCGCCCGACGGCGAGGCCGTCGATGCCCGGCATGTCGACGTCGAGGATGACGGCATCGAAGCTCTCGCGCGATGCGGCGGCGAGCGCGGCATCGCCGGTGGCGACCGCTTCGACGCTGTAGCCCGCCGCTTCCAGCGAAGCGATCAGGATCTCGCGAATGACCGACGAATCATCGACCGCGAGAACTCTTCCGCGGCGGGGCAGTGACGAGGGCATCCACGAACGTTAGCGGGAAGATCGCGTTCCGCACAGCCCCGCGCCGGCCGGATTTCGGGCCGCGCCGTCGCTGCTCAAAAAACTGGCGTCGGCGACCGGCGCGCGGGGAGCGCGCGGCGGCTCGGGCGGCGCCGAAAAGATCTCAACCGGGTTATGCACAAGGTTATCAACGGCGCCTGCCCGAAAGAATTTTTCGCGACGCCGCGGCCGACCGCACCGGATGCGGCCTCGCCGCCTCCCCCGTTGACCGAGCGTCAGTCGACGGCGTTGCCGACGGCGGCCTGGGCTGCGCGCGCCGGCGCACGCCGTGCCCCGGACGACTCGATCCACGCGTCGACGAGAGCCAACAGCGCGTCGGGGTCGGCGGGCTTGGTGAGGTGATGGTCGAAGCCGGCGACGCGCGCACGTTCGCGATCGGCGGGCTGGCCGTAGCCGGTCAGCGCGATCAGGCACGACGCGCGCGTTTGCGCGACCTCGCGCAGGCGCTGGGCGACCTGGTAGCCGTCCATCATCGGCAAACCGATGTCGAGCAGAACCACGTCAGGCGCGAACACGGGGGCCGAAGCCAGCGCCTCGCTGCCGTCGCCGACCATCTTGACCTCGTGGCCGCCGAGCTCGAGCAGCACCTTGGTTGCTTCGGCGGCGTCGCGGTTGTCGTCGACGACCAGGATGCGGCAGCCCGCGCGCGGCGTCGCCCCGGCCTTTCGTTGTGCCGACGGCGTCGGGTCGTCGCCGACTTCGCTCAGGCAGGGCAGCGCAACCCGGAACTCGGAACCGCGCCCGGAGCCTGCGCTGATCGCCGTGACCGTGCCCTGGTGCAGGCCGACCAGACGGTGCACCAGCGTCAGGCCGACGCCGAGGCCGCCCTGGCTGCGGTCGAGCGAGCGCTTGCCCTGCTCGAACAGCTCGAAGATGTTGGGCAGGAGCTCCGCCTCGATGCCGACGCCGTTGTCGCGCACGCTGATCTGGGCCTGGCCCTGACGCAGCGTCAGCGCCAGCTCGATCGAGCCGCCCTCGTCGGTGTACTTGCCGGCGTTGTTGAGGAGGTTGGCGACGACCTGGGACAGGCGCGCAAAGTCGCCGCGCAGAGCGACCGGTGCGTCGGGAACCGTGGTCCGGAGCTGGTGGCGACGGCTGTCGAGGAACGGCTTCGCAGTCTCGATCGCATGCGCGACGACGGCGCGCAGGTCGAGCGGCTCCGTCTGCAACGCGATCTTGCCCTGGTTGATGCGGGCCACGTCGAGCAGGTCCTCGACCAGGCGTGTCAGGTGCGCGACCTGGCGGCCGGTGACGTCGGTGGCCCAGGTCAGCTTCGGCTCGGCCGGCGCGAGACGGCGAATCACCTCGAGCGCGGTGCGGATCGGCGCCAGCGGATTGCGCAGCTCGTGCGAGAGCATCGCCAGGAACTCGTCCTTGCGCCGGTTCGAGGTCTGCAGCAACGCCTCGACGCCGCGCCGCTCATCGATCTCCATCTGCAGGGTTCGATAAAGCCGGGCGTTCTCGAGCGCGATCGCCGAGCGATCGAGCAGCTCGGCGATGCCGGCACGATCGGCCCCGTCGCTTGGCCGAAGGCGGATAGCACCGACGATGCGATCTGCGCTCGACAGCGGCAGGACGATGAACGGCGACGCCTCGGGAGCAGGCGAGAGAGCATTCGCAGCCACCGGATCAACGACGTTCATCAGCATCGCCATCTCGGCGGCCGGAAGCTGCGCGACCTCACGCCGCCGCACGCCGGGCTCGCCCTCTGCCGACAGCCTGCCGTCGAGGACGAGGTCGAAGCCGCCCGCCGGATCGCAGAGCGCGAGCGTCGCCTCGCTGGCAAAGCGCGGCACCAGCATCTCGAGCAGCCGCGTCCCTGTCACCTCGGAGTCGAGCGACGAGCCGAGCTCGCGGCTGGCGTGCGAGAAGAAGTGCGAGCGGCGCGTATTCTCCTCGGCGACATGGCGCGCCGCCTCGGCCGCGGCGAGCGCCACCCGCTCGTTGGCGCGCCGGCGCAGGCGCCGCTGCGTTAGATGCAGGTCGACGAAGACCTTCACCTTGGAGCGCAGCACGTCGGGATTGACCGGCGAGAGGATGTAGTCGACCGCGCCGAGCGAGTAGCCGAGGCTGGTCTGCATCTCGTCGGCGTACGAAGTGACGAAGATGATCGGCGTGCGCGCCGATCGCTTGTACTGACGGATCAGCTTGGCGGTCTCGAAGCCGTCGATGTCGGGCATGTTGACGTCGAGCAGGATCGCCGCGAACTCGGTTTTGAGGATCTCCTTCAGCGCCTGCGCGCCCGAGCGGGCGCAGACCAGGTCGTGGCCGAGGTCCTCGAGCACGGTCTCGAAGACGAGGAGCTTCTCCGGCAGGTCGTCGACGATGAGGATGCTGGCGCGCTCACCATCGTCTTCGCCGAGGTCGTCGAATTCCGAGTTCAGCGGCACAGCCAGCCCCTGAGGACTGCGAGAAGGTTCATCGGATCGACTGGCTTCGACAGATAGTCCCAGGCGCCCGCCTCGATGCACTTCTGCCGGTCGCCCTTCATCGCCTTCGCGGTGACGGCGACCATCGGCAGCTCGCGGCCGCGCGGCAGCTTCCTGATCTCCTGCATCGTCGCGATGCCGTCCATCTCCGGCATCATGATGTCCATCAGGACGATGTCGATGCTCGGGTCCGACTCGACCAGGCGGATCGCCTCGCGGCCGTTGTCGGCCGAGACGATGATCATCCCTTCGTTGTCGAGCACGGTGGCGAGCGCGAAGATGTTGCGCATGTCGTCGTCGACGAGCAGCGCCTTCTTGCCGTGCAGCGCGAGGTGCGCGCCGTGGACCGCCTCGACCGCCTCGCGCTCGTGGTTCGACATCACGGCCGGGCTGCGGTGGAGCAGGAACGCCGCTTGCGCGAGCGTCGTCTCGAGCGAGTCCGACTCGCGGATCGCGAACGCGCGGTGCGGCAGCTGCCAGCGCGCCGAGTCTTTCGCACCGCCGCTTCGGTGCAGGACGATCGGCAGCTGGCAGATGCCGGCGCGCCGCTCGATCTCCTCGATCAGGTCTTCGGCACCGAAGTCGCTCACCGACTCGTCGACGACGATGCAGTCGGCGTCGCGAAGCGCGGCGCGGATCGCGTCGCCGTCCTCGGCGAGGATGGTCCGAACGTCACCGTCCATCGATGCGAGGAGCTGGGCCCGCATCGGCGTCGCCGGCATCGCGACGACCAGGTTGCGGAACGGCCGGTCGCAGTAGCCGTAGAGCTGGGCGACGGCGACATCGACCTCGTCCTTCGACTGCAGCGGCTTGGCGACGAA
>Ga0207650_10000580_pt1 | contig 29427 bp, 26 predicted proteins | sample KBSS63metaG_FD_184325 | JGI IMG/M metagenome (GOLD analysis project Ga0207650, IMG submission 184325) | Switchgrass rhizosphere microbial communities from Kellogg Biological Station, Michigan, USA - KBS S6-3 metaG (SPAdes) (version 2) | ecosystem: Host-associated > Plants > Roots > Rhizosphere...
CACCAACCTCATCGAGGGCATCAACAACAAGATCAAGGTCATCAAGCGCATGGCCTACGGCTTCCGCGACGACGCCTACTTCTTCCTCAAGATCCGGGCCGCATTCCCCGGAGTTGGGTGAAGAACCGAAAAAAAGCGCCCTCTCGTAGGCGCTATCGCCGGTTGGTGCGCGCGCTCTGGCGGGGCGCGAAATTCAGACCGAGCGTCGCAGCGCCTCGAAGAACAGCTCCGACTGCGTCCGGTCGCCGAGCGTCTGTTCGCAGACCCGCTGCGCCATGTCGGCGGCGACCGGCAGCAGTGTGCGGCCAGTCGATGCCGCCAGAACGTGGATCTCGCAGGCGCGCTCGAGGTAGTAGAGATCGTCGTACGCGTGGTCGATGCGGGCGCCGCAGACGACGACGCCGTGGTTGCCGAGGAAGGCGACGTCGGCGCCCTGCATCGCGTGCGCGATCCGCTCGCCTTCGCTGATGTCGAGAGCGAGTCCGTTGTAGTTCTCGTCGGCGGCGACCCGGCCGTGGAAGCGCATCGCACTCTGCGACAGCGCGGTGTCGAGGCGCCGGTCGCTCGTCAGGGTCAGCGCGGTCGCATGCGGCATGTGGGTGTGCAGCACGCAGGCCTGCTTGCACAGCCGGTGGATCGCGCCGTGGATGAACATGGCGGTCGGCTCGATCGCATGCCGGCCGGCGAGCCGCTCGCCGTGCGCGTCGACCATCACGATGTCGTCGGCCTGCACTTCGCTCCAGAGGAGGCCGCGCGGGTTCAGCAGGAAGCGTCCGGAGGCATCGGGCAGCTCGACGCTGAAGTGGTTACAGACGCCTTCAGCCAGCCCGTGGTACGCGGCGGCGCGCAACGCGACCGCGAGGTCAGCGCGCAGGCGACCGACGGATTCGGACGCGAAATCGGTTTGATGCGAGACGGTCGGGCTCATGCGGACTCTCGGGCTCGGTGACAACGCTGCGATTCTGCCTGCCGGCCCGCGAGTGCCCCGCGCGCGGTTGTCAGCCCCAGTCGTCGCCGCCTCCGCCGCCGCCGACGTCGATCGAGCCCGCGTCGCCCCCCCAGTCGCCGTCGCCGCCGCTGCCGAAGTCGACCGGCCGGCTCTGCAATTCGTTCGCGGCCAGACCGCCATCGCCGCTGTCGAAGCTGCCCGGCACCAGGCCGTCGTTGCTGGCCTGCGCGCTGCTGCCGGTGCCGCCGTCATGGCGCCGGTTCAGCATCTCGTTCAGCAGCATCCCGCCGGCCACGCCGCCGGCGACCGCCATCCCGGTGCCGAGCATGCCGCTGCCGGCGCGACCCGCCGCGGCCGGACCCATCGGCTGGCCGGGACCGTAGGCATTGCCGGGACCGTACGGACTGTTCGGGTTCGGGTTCATCGGGCCATAGCCGGCAGCAGCAGGCCCGGCTGCCATGCCGGCCGCTCCGGCCGCTTTGCGGCGCGCCATCGCACGCCACGCGACCCAGGCGAGCACGACCGCACCGAGGCCCCACATCCAACCCGGGACACCGGTCGCTTCGCGGGCCGGCGCCTCGCGTGGCGGCGCCCCGCGGGGTGGCGCAGCGCGGTCGGCGTTCATGCCGGTGGGCCCGATGTCCAGCGAGGAGGTCGAGCCTTTCGATCCGCTCTGTTCACGCGCCAGCAATTGCTCGAACGCGCGGAACTTGGCCGGGTCGGTGAACGAGAGCGCCGGATCGATCTGGCGTGCCTTCTGTGCCTCGTCGGCCGCCTTGACGAAGTTGCGGTTGTGGGCCAGGATCTCGGCGTACACGTAATGGGCGCGCGCGCTGCCGGGTCGCGCCGTCACGACCTCGTTCATCATCGCTTCGGCCTGGCTGTAATTGCCTTGCCGGACTTGAGCCTCGACGTCCTGGGTGGTGGGCAGCGCGAACGCCACCGCGGCCACCAGCGCCAACGCCAGACTGACGATTGCTTTCTTCATCGCGGTTCTCCAGGCGACTTCCTCGGTCCGGCGCCACCACGGCGTCGAAGCCGATGACATGGACCCGCGTCGGGCCAGTCGGTTCATTCGGGGCAATCATCGTGCGGAGTTCGCCGCCCGGTACCCGACACCGGTCGGACGACGCGCCGATTCACTGTGCGCCGCGTCCGAAAATCGGTTGCAGGCACTGCGAATGCCCGATCACTGGATGAATCGCCGCCGGCGCAGATCGCCCCGGCGCGCACAGAGGAGATCGACGATGGCCCTGCCACATGCCCAGCCGCTCGACATCATCAGCGTCCGGCCGCTCGGCTCCGAACTCGCCGGTGCGGTGAGCACCAGCCTGTTGAAGACCGAGCGCATCCAGTTGCTTCACCTCGTGCTGCCGGCGCGCCAGGACCAGCCGCCGCATCACGTGGCCGACGAGTGCACGATCCACTGCCTCGAGGGCGATGTCGAAGTCGTGATGCCGAGCGGCAACCGGCGACTCGGCCCAGGTCAGCTGGTCGTGCTGCCGGGCGGCCAGCAGCATTCGCTCAGCGCCCGCGTCGATTCGGCGGTGCTGATGACGCTGCTGTTGCGCAACGGCGATGCCGGCGATGGCGGCGGCGCGGGCGCGCAGACGCTGCAGCCGCGCTGAGCCGATCCGCCCCCGGCTCAGGCGGCGAGTTTCTGGCCGGCGGCGCGCCAACCGGCCATCAGCGCCGCCCACTTCGGACGCGCCGCGGCGAGGTGGCGCTCCTTGACGTGGCCGTAGCCGCGGATGTCCTCGGGGATGCGGGCGATCTCGACCGCCTGCGTCAGGTTCGAGGCGCTCAACGTCTGCAGCACCTCGTCGATCGACGCGCGGTACTCGCCGATCAAGGCACGCTCGGTCCGGCGCTCCTCGGTGCGGCCGAAGATGTCGAACGCGGTGCCGCGCAGGCCCTTCAGCTTTGCCAGCACCGCGAAGCCCGACTTCATCCACGGGCCGAACTTCTGCTTGACGAGCTCGCCCTTGTCGTTGCGCTTGGCGATCAGCGGTGGCGCGAGGTGGTAGTTGACGGTGTAGTCGCCCTCGAACTGCGTCGCGATCTTCTCGAGGAAGCCCGTTTCGGTGTGCAAGCGCGCGACCTCGTACTCGTCCTTGTAGGCCATCAGCTTGAAGAGGTAGCGGGCCACTGCTTCGCTGAGCTTCTTGCTGTTCAGCGGCGCCTCGGCATCGCGCACCTTCTCGACAAACGCCTTGTACTCGGCCGCGTAAGCGGCGTTCTGGTACGCGGTCAGGAACTCGACGCGCTTGGCGACCATGTCGTCGACGTTCACGCTCTTCTTGACGAACTCGATTACCTGGCCGGCCGGCCTGACGAGGGCCTGCACCGACCCGAGGTCGTGGGCGGCCCGCCGGCCCCATTCGAATGCGGCCTTGTTGTTGTCGACCTGCACGCCGTTCAGCTCGATCGCGCGCAGCAGCGCGACGCGGCTGACCGGCACGCGGCCCTTCTGCCAGGCGTAGCCGAGCAGCAGCGGGTTGGTGTACAGCGAGTCGCCGACGAGACGGATCGCGAGCTCGTCGGCATCGACTTCGCCGAGCAGCGCCGCATCGCCGACCGCCGCGCCGATCGCTGCCTCGCAGTTGCTGGCCGGGAACTGCCAGTCGGGATTCGTCACGAACGCCGCGGTCGGCGAGCCGTGCGTGTTGAGCGCGACGTAGGTGCGGCCGGCCCGCATCGCGGCCAGGGTCGCCTTGTTCGCGGCGACGATCGGGTCGCAGCCGATCACGAGATCGGCTTCGGCGGTACCGACCTTCGTGGTGTTGATCGCGTCCATCCGGTTTGCGATCTGGATGTGGCTCCAGGTGGCGCCGCCCTTCTGCGCGAGGCCGGCCGAGTCCTGCGTGACGATGCCCTTGCCCTCGAGGTGCGCGGCCATGCCGAGCAGCTGGCCGATAGTGATGACGCCGGTGCCGCCGACGCCGGCGACGACGATGCCCCACGGCGTCTCGGCGACCGGCAGCGCCGGCTCCGGGATCGGCGGCAACGTGAAGGGGTTCGGCCGCTCCGGCGCGGCCGTCTTCTTCGCGCTCTTCATCTGGCCGCCCTCGACCGTGACGAAGCTCGGGCAGAAGCCCTTCACGCAGGAATAGTCCTTGTTGCAGGTGTTCTGGTTGATGCGGCGCTTGCGGCCGAACTCGGTCTCGACCGGCTCGACCGACAGGCAGTTGCTCTGCACCGAGCAATCGCCGCAGCCTTCGCAGACCAGCTCGTTGATGACGACGCGCTTGGCCGGCTCGACCATCGTGCCGCGCTTCCTGCGCCGGCGCTTCTCGGTCGCGCAGGTCTGGTCGTAGATGATGATCGTGCAGCCGGGAATCTCGCGCAGCTCGCGCTGGACCGCATCGAGGTCGTCGCGATGGCGCACCGTCACGCCGTCGGCGAGGCGCGCGATGATCTCGCCCTCGTCGTATTTCTCCGGCTCGTCGGTGACAACGACGATCTTCTTCGCCCCTTCGGCGTCGAGCTCGCGCGTCATCTCGGGCACCTTCAGGGTGCCGTCGATCGGCTGGCCGCCGGTCATCGCGACCGCGTCGTTGAAGAGGATCTTGTAGGTGACGTTGACGCCCGAGGCGATGCTCTGGCGCACTGCGAGCAGCCCCGAGTGGTAGTAGGTGCCGTCGCCGAGGTTCGCGAAGACGTGGTTGTCGGTCGTGAACGGCGCCTGGCCGACCCACGAGACGCCTTCGCCGCCCATCTGGCTGAAGGTCACGGTCGAGCGGTCCATCCAGACCGCCATGTAGTGGCAGCCGATGCCGGCGACCGCGCGCGAGCCTTCGGGCACGCGCGTGCTGGTGTTATGCGGGCAGCCGCTGCAGAAGTACGGGATGCGTTCGCCGGCCTGCGTGGTCGCGTTCTGGACGACGAGGCTCTTCTCCTTCGCATCGATCAGGGCGATGCGCGCGTCGATGCGCGCCGTCGTGTCGCGGTCGAGCGTCTGTCCGCCGCCGAGCTTCTTCAGACGCTTCGCGAGCGCCCGGGCGATGATCGCGGGCGTTAAGTCGGCCTGCGCGCGCAGCAGCCAGTTCTGGCTCGGGTTCGGGCGCGACCATTCGCCGCCGCTGTCGTCGCCCTCGGCTTCGTCGAACTTGCCGAGCACGTTCGGCCGCACGTCGGCACGCCAGTTGTAGAGCTCTTCCTTCAGCTGGTACTCGATGACCTGGCGCTTCTCCTCGACGACCAGGATCTCCTCGAGGCCCTGCGCGAAGTCGCGCGTGATCGTCGCTTCGAGCGGCCAGACCACGTTGACCTTGTGCAGCCGGATGCCGAGCCGGCGGCAGGCATCGTCGGCGAGGCCAAGGTCGTGCAGTGCCTGCCGCGTGTCGTTGAAGGCCTTGCCGCTGGCGATGATGCCGAAGCGGTCGTTCGGGCCGGCGATCACGTTGTGGTTCAGCTTGTTCGCGCGCACGTAGGCGAGCGCGGCGTACCACTTGTAGTCCATCAGCCGCGCTTCCTGGTCGAGCGGCGGGTCGGGCCAGCGCACGTGCAGGCCGCCCGGCGGCATCGCGAAGTCGCTCGGGATCACGATGTCGACGCGGTCGGGATCGATGAACACTGACGATGACGACTCGACCACTTCCTGGATCGTCTTCATGCTTGACCAGACGCCGGCAAAGCGGCTCATCGCGAACGCATGCAGGCCCATGTCGAGGATGTCCTGCACGCTCGACGGGAAGAACACCGGCAGCCCGCAGGCCTTGAAGATGTGGTCGCTCTGGTGCGCCGCGGTCGAGCTCTTCGCGATGTGGTCGTCGCCGGCGATCGCGATGACGCCACCGTGCTTCGAGGTGCCGGCCATGTTGGCGTGCTTGAAGACGTCGGAGCAGCGGTCGACGCCAGGCCCCTTGCCGTACCAGATGCCGAACACGCCGTCGAACTTCTTAGACTGCGGGTACAGGTCGAGCTGCTGTGAGCCCCATACCGCGGTCGCCGCGAGCTCTTCGTTGACCCCCGGCTGGAACACGATGTTCTGCGCCGCGAGATGTGCCTTGGCCTGCCACAGCGCCTGGTCGTAGCCGCCGAGCGGCGAGCCGCGATAGCCGCTGACGAAGCCGGCGGTGTTGAGGCCGTTCATCGCATCGCGCTTCTTCTGCAGCATCGGCAGGCGAACCAGCGCCTGCACCCCGCTCATGAAGGCGCGACCCGATTCGAGCGCGTACTTGTCGTCGAGCGTGACGGTCTCGAGGGCCCTGCGGATCGACTCGGGAAGCGGCGCATTCATCGGTTCGTCTCCTGCGAAATCAGTATCGTGGGCGAACGGCGCGACACGGGGTCGGCGCACGCTGCGCAGGCCACAGTGTAGAGATTCAGGGTAGGAAGATCTTTTCTTTTCATATCGCCTACAGCGCGATCAGAGCAATAATCTTGCTCAGAAACGGCGAATGCATTGCAGATGACGCTCAGAAGATCGAATGCCGCGAAAGTGAGGCCTGCGGGCCGCACCACAACCCCGACCCGAGCCGGTCTCAGTGAGACCGCGTCAAAGCCGGTGCGTTCCACTGAACCTGTCGTGAGCGGCAGCATCGCCGCCGGCGGCGAGCACAGTGGCGAGCTGGACCGCTACGACATCGCGATCCTGCGCGAGCTGCAACGCGACGCGCGCCTCAGCAACACCGAGCTCGCGAACCGCATCGGCATCTCGGCCGCGCCGACCTGGCGCCGCGTTCGCTGGCTCGAGGAGCAGGGCTACATCACCGGCTACCGCGCCGAGCTCGACCGTCGCAAGCTCGGGCTCGGCGTGCTCGCGTTCGTGCGCGTCGATGCCGACCGCAACGCAGCGGCGGCCACGCGCGAGCTCGAGGAAGCGATCCGGCGACTGCCCGAAGTCATTTCGTGCCACTACATCTCGGGCGCCGGCACGTTCGAACTGCAGGTGATGGCCACCGACCTCGATGCGTTCTCGCGCTTCTCGCTCGACGCCTTGCTGAACCTGCCGCATGTCAAGGACCTGCACACGAGCTTCTCGCTCGGCGAGGTGAAGGCAGGAGCGGCGCTGCCGCTCGCCCATCTGCGCGCTCGCACTTGAACGAGTCAGCGTCCTCGTAGGCGCTGACCGACAACACGACGCGGTGCCGGGTGGCGCGGCAGGCCGCCGAATCGCGCCGATGGGCACGCACGTTGCCGCGCCGATGGATGCTGAGACCCACGCGTGGCCATTCGCGGCGGCGTGCTGGCGGGCATCCCGACCGAACGGTCACTTCGACTTGGAGACAGGAAACATCATGAAGAGAATCTCGAAACATTCGCTCGCGGCCGTCACTGCCGCGGTGTCACTGGCGTGCGGTGCGACATGGGTCGGCGCCCAGACCGGCAGCACCGGCAGTGGCACGACCGGCACGACCGGAACAACCGGTTCGACCGGCTCGGCGATCACGCCGTCGGGCAGCAGCACGACCGGCTCGACCGGCTCGGGCATGAGCAGCTCCGGCACCGGCAGCAGCGGTTCGGCGAGCTCGACCAACAACACGACCGGCACTGGCTCCGGCTCGACGGGTTCCGGCACGACCGGCTCGGGGACGACCGGCTCCGGCACCACGGGGTCGACGACATCGGGCTCGACGGGCACCGGATCGACCGGGTCGATGAGCTCCGGCTCCACCGGCACCGGGTCGACCGGCTCGATGAGCTCGGGGACGACCGGAACCGGCTCCACCGGCGCGACGACGTCGGGCGCGCCGCCGTCGCCGCGGTCGACGACCACCACCGGCTCCGGCATGACCTCGCCGGGCACCGGCACGACGCGGCCGGGATCGACCGGCACGGACACGAGCGGATCCACCGGCACGATGGGCAGTGGCAGCACGACCGACACGTCGGGGATGTCGCGCTACGGCGGATCATCGAACGGTCGCGCAGCGCGCGCCGATCGGAACTGACGGCACGATGACCGCATCGGCCCCGGCTGATGCGCGTTGGCAAGAGCGCTCTGGCGCTCCTCGATAGTGAACAAGGGCCCTTCTCGGGCCCTTGCTATTTCTCGACGAGCTCGCGTCGCGCCGTGCGGTGAACCGGATAGGCCCCGAACAGCGCCTGCGCCGGGCGCGTTTCGGGCAGCACGTAAACGACGCCCTGCTGCGGCGCGAAGGCGGGTTTCACGTAAGCGTCGTAGAACGCGGCCGGCAGGTTGATGCAGCCGTACGAGATCCGGTTGTCCGCCGGCGTTGCCGAGGCCAGGCGCTGCAAGCGCCGTTCCTTCGGGTCGTGGGCTCGCACCCGGTGCATCGAGACCGCATTGTCGTAGTCGACCCAGAGGATGTCCTCGCCGTTCGCGTTGTGGCCGAGTTCGGCGGCGAAGCGGCCGGCCGGGGTCGTCCGTTCTTCGGGCCGGATGTCGGCGATCTTGCGATCACCGATGCCAGGGACCGAGTCGTCGCCGGTCGCGGCGCCGAGCAGCGCCGGGCTTGCGCCGCGCAGGCGGCCTTTTGCATCGAACACGAGGACCTTCGCGTGCTTCTTGTCGACGAGGATGAAGGGCAGTCCACGGTTGTCGCCCGAGTCGACGACCCAATCGGCGATCGCGCGCACGTCGTCCGAGACCCGCTCGCGGCCGAACACCGCGAAGCGCTCGCCACGGCGCGCCGCTGGCGGCGTAAGCGCCGGCTCGACGACGGCGGTCTCGGCGACGGTCGGCGGAGCCGAAGGCGCGACGACCGCCGCAGGTGGCGGCACTGTCAGCGGCGCCATCGGACTGCAAGCCGCCGCGAGAATCGCGACGACGCCGCTGGCGGGGGCGGTGAAGGTGCGCCGCCCGGAGTCGTTCGTTGCCGTCACGGTGTGGGATCGGTGCCGGGTCACGCGCGGCGCTCTTGCTCGGCTGGAGTGTCGATGCCCTGACAAGGCAATCGACATACCTGCCGCACCGAAACGCGGCACCACGCCCGTCAGCCCGCCACGATCGGTGGCGGCTCCCGGTCAGTGGACCGCCGCTTCTTTGCCCCACAGCTCCTTGAGCCGGGCATCGCGCCCGCAGCTCAGGCGGTAGTAGTTGTAGCGGACCGGATTCTTCTTGTAGTAGTCCTGGTGGTAGTCCTCGGCCGCGTAGAACGGCCCGCCCTGCAGCACTTCGGTGACGATCGGTTCCTTGAACGGCTTCGACTTGTCGAGCGCTGCCTTCGACGCCTGCGCGGCCTTCAGTTGCGCCGCATCTTGCGCGAAGATCGCGGTGCGGTACGGGCTGCCGGCATCGCAGAACTGGCGGTCCTTGGTGGTCGGGTCGATCGTGCGCCAGAAGTGCTCGACCAGCTTCTCGTAGCTGACCTTCTTCGGATCGAACACGATCTCGACCGCCTCGGCGTGGCCGGTGACCTTGTTCGAGACCTGCTCGTAAGTCGGGTTCGCGGTCTTGCCGCCGGTGTAGCCGGAGGTGGTCGAGAGCACGCCGTCGACCTTGTCGAAGTCGGACTCGACACACCAGAAGCAGCCGCCGGCGAAAACCGCCTTCTGCGTACCGGCTGTAGCGGCCGGTGCTTGCATCGGCGCCGCCGGGGTCGTGCCCTGAGCAGCAGCCCAGCTGCTGCAGGCCAGCAGCAAGGTGGCGGCGATCAGGCGCCGCCCGTTCAAGAGCGTGTTCATGCGGTCACCGGGACGAAATTGAGGGCGACACCATTGTTGCAGTAGCGCTTTCCAGTCGGCGGCGGACCGTCGTCGAAGACGTGGCCCTGGTGGCCTTCGCAGCGCGCGCAGTGATACTCGGTGCGCGGCAGGATCATCTTCAGATCGGTCTTGGTGCCGATCGCGCCCGGGATCGCGGCGTAGAAGCTCGGCCAGCCGGTGCCGCTCTCGTACTTCGTCTCCGACGTGAAGAGCGGCAGATCGCAGCCGGCGCAGTGAAAGCGGCCCTTGCGCTTTTCCTGGTTCAGCGGGCTGGTGCCCGGGTGCTCGGTGCCTTCCTTGCGCAGCACCGAATACTGTTCGGCGCTCAGCTTCTTCTTCCAGTCAGCCTCGCTGAGGCGCAGCGGCTCGACCTTTGGAACGGCCGGTGACGGACCCTGGGCATCGGCCATCCGGGGCGCTAAGCCGAGGAACGACAAGAGGGCGAGGAGGTTGCGTCGTGTCATGTTGGAGGTGAAAAGAGGGACGGTGGCATTGGTCGGCCGATGCGGCAAAACCTTTCGGGCGGCGGTCGACGTTGTGTGCTTGGAGCCGTCGGGCCGCGCCGGGTTCAATCGGCTCGCGACACATCAGCATAGCGAGCCCGGCGGCGGACAGGCGCTCGGGCGTAGAGTGGCCTTTCCGAGAGGAGGTGCCATGCCGACGCTCACCGAAGTCATGACGGACCTGAACCGCGCCTACATCGACTCGGTGCAGGGCGCCGACGTCGGCCGCTTCGAGAGGCTGCTGGCGCCCGACTTCCGCTGTTCGAACCCCGACGGGTCGCTGGTCGACCGCGCCGCGTTCCTGCGCCAGATCGCCCGCGGGCCGGGCATCGAGGGCTTGCGCGCCGAGGACGTAGAGATCCGGCTGATGGGCGACGTCGCGATCATCCATGCGGCGACCGTCTACCGCGATGGCGCGGGGATCCAGCGGCGCGGTCGCTATACCGATGTCTGGCGGCGCGACGGTGAGCGCTGGCTCGCCGTCTCGGCGCATGTCACGCGCGGCGCTTGAGACCTTAGTGCGGGTTCAGCGTCAGCTGCGGGAGACTGACCGCAGGCGGGAGAACCGAGCATTGTCGGCGGCGCCGACCGTCACGCAACGTCAGTCGCGGCCGCGCATCTCGCGTTCCCACAGCAGCTTGGCCTGCTGGAACAGCGACACCGACGGATCGAACGACGCTGGCTCCGGAGCGCGGCGGAGCCAGGCCGCGGTGTCGTGGTGCTCGCCCGGCAGCGCATCGGCGCGGAAGCGCTGGAGCCAGCTGCGCACCTCGCCGTACTGCTGCGGATGAGCGCGGCGCGTCCACGCCAGGCCGACCAGGTCGGCGTAGCCTTCCTCGTTGCGCGACTCGCCGGGCGATGGCTTCGGCTCAGCGCCTGCCGCATCGCCTGCCGGTCGTGAGAAGCCCGCCGGCAGTGCGTTCCACTCGCCTTGCACATAGCGCCAGCAGTGACCGATCTCGTGGGCGAAGACCGCGCCGACGACCGCATCGAACAGATCCGGCGGAACGCTCGCGAGGAGCGCGGTGGCGCCAGGGTTGCCGCGCATCGAGAGCACCAGCTTGCAGCGGCCGTCCTTGACGCCCATCGCGATCGGCGAGGCGTCGGGCTGGTCGCTCGGCTGGACCACGATGTCGATCGGCAACTCGGCGCCGCGCGCATAGCCGATCACCGACATGCCAGCCGCAATCCAGCGCGTCTCGGTTTCGCTCAGCCGTGCATCGGCTTGTGCGGACGGTGCGGCCAGCAGCAGCGCGGAAACGCAAAGTGACTTGAACATGGACGGCTCCCGTCGATGAACCCGTGTGTGTCGTCAGTGGACGCCGGTCGACGTCAGCCGAACCGAGGGATAGCAGGGTCTGGGCCAACCAGATAGGCGCGGACCCGTCGGATCGTACGGCGGTGTGCAGCATTTCACGCCTTCGGACTCGGCGACTGCGTCATGGCGGTGCGCAGGTGGCCCGATGCGGGCGGCGTTCGGCATCGAAGTCGAGGTCGCCATCCTGCAGCGGGTCACGGTGCCGGCAGCGATCCTTTCGGCCAGAGCGCCCAGATGCGCAGCGGCTGCTTCATGCGGCCGGCCTGCGCCTCGGCCTCGGCACCCCAGCCCCAGAAGAAGTCGGCGCGGACCGCGCCGGTGATGGCGCTGCCGGTGTCCTGCGCCATCACTGCGCGGCGAAGCGGCACGTTCGACAGCGGCTCGGTGGTGTCGAGCCAGGCGATCGTCCCGTACGGAATGCTGAGCGGGTCGACCGCGATCGAGCGGCCGGGCGTCAGCGGCACGGCCTGCGCGCCCTTCGGGCCGAGCTGCGGATCGGGCAGCGGCTCCTCGCGGAAGAAGACATAGCGCGGGTTGCTCCACAGCAGCTCGTTGACGCGCTGCGGATTCCTGGCCGCCCACTGCCGGATCGCCGGCCACGAGGCCTGCTCGAGCTTCAGCTCGCCCTGCTCGACCAGCCAGCGCCCGACCGATCGGTACGGCTGGTCGTTGTGGCCGGCGTAGGCGACCCGCACGAGCCGCCGTGTGCCGTCGGTCTCGTTGATCTGGAGCCGGCCCGAGCCCTGGATCTGCAGGATCAATGCGTCGAGCGGGTCGGCGACCCAGGCGAGCTCGCGTCCCTTCATCGACTGCTGCGCGGCCGGCAGCGAGTCGATCTGCTGGCGCGTCCAGTAGGGCCGCCGCGTCGCCAGGTCGGGTGGCGGCGCGTACAGCGGAAAGCGGAAGTTGCGGCGCGGCACCCGCGACGCCCCGACCAGCGGCTCGAAGTAGCCGGTGATCAGGCCCTCGCTGGTGCCATCCGGCGACTCGACCCGGAACGGCTGCAGCCGTTCCTGCAGCCAGGCGCGCGTCGCCGCGTCGCTGAACCCGGTTGCACCGTCGACGCGCGCGCGTTCGCAGAGCGGCGCCCAGCCCGGCGGCGGGCGGTCGCAGCCGCGCTGGAACGCCGACCAGAGCTCGGCGCTGCGGTCGCGCTCCCAGCCGGGCAGCTCGCTCCAGCTCGCCGGCGTCCAGCGCGAGCGAGCGCGCGCGATCGGCTGCGCGGAAGTCGTTGCAGTAGTGGTGCTCGCAGGCGTCGCCGTCGTCGATGGCGCCGCTGCGATCGCCGTGCTGCCGCCCGATGCGGCCGGCTCTTTCGGATTGCGGCTCTCGAGCGGTGCCGGCGCCTGCGTGGGCGTCGAGGAGCAGGCCACGATCCCTAGAATCCCCGCGGCGAGCATGCTCGCCGCGCAACGGAAGGCGATCGACATGTGGCTCATTCTGCTGGAAGCATTCGGCGCGCTCGCGGTGCTCGGGCTGATCGTCTGGTGGACGATGTTCTCGGGTCGGCGCAACGGCGAGCGCAAGTGATCGCGGCGTGTCCGCATCGAGGGCCGGACAGCATCGCGTTCGGGTGGCCAGCGATCTGAACGCGGATCGAATCACCCGTCGAGGCAGTGCCTCGCTCCAAGCCGAACGTCAGTGCAGCGACGACGCGAGCGTCAGGCCGAACTCGCCGATCGGCGCCTCGAACGGATGGGCATCCTCGGTCATGCAGAAGAAGGTGCCGCGCATCGTGCCCTGCGGGGTCGCGAGCCGGGTCCAGCTGGTGTACTCGAAGCTCTCGCCGGGTTTCAGGATCGGCTGGTGGCCGACCACTGCGAGGCCGCGCACTTCTTCGACGTGGCCGTTCGAGTCGTTGATGATCCAGTGGCGCGCGATCAGCTGGCCGGTGATGTCGCCGCTGTTGCGGATCGTCACCGTGTACGCGAACGCATACTGGCCGGCCTCGGTGTTCGATTGCTCGGGCAGGTGACGGACCGCCACGGCGCAGGTGAATTCGGGCCTCGGCATGCCGGCATTCTAGGGAAAGGGCACTCGGGTGAAGGATTTGCGAGGCGTGGCCTTGTCGAGTGCGAGCCTGAGCCGCAGGCAACCCAGACCTAAAATCCGCCGACCTCCGAGGCCTTTTCCGCATGCCGACCTACCGCATCGCTCCCAGCATCCTGTCGGCCGATTTCGCGCGGCTCGGCGACGAGGTCCGCGACGTCATCGCGGCCGGCGCCGACTGGATTCACTTCGACGTGATGGACAACCACTATGTGCCGAACCTGACCGTCGGACCCATGGTCTGCGAGGCGTTGCGGCCGCACGCGAAGCGGGCCGACGGCTCGCCGGTGCCGATCGACGTGCACCTGATGGTCGAGCCGGTCGATGCGCTTGCGCAGGCGTTCGCGAAGGCCGGCGCCGACATCATCAGCTTCCATCCGGAGGGCAGCACGCACGTCGACCGCACCTTGCAGGTGATCAAGGACGCCGGCTGCCAGGCCGGCCTCGTGTTCAACCCGGGCAGCTCGCTCGACGTGCTCGAATGGGTGATGGAGCGCCTTGATCTGGTGCTCGTGATGAGCGTGAACCCGGGCTTCGGCGGGCAGAGCTTCATTCCCGGTGCGCTGAAGAAGATCGAGCGCATCCGCAAGCTCATCGACCGCAGCGGCGGCGACATCCGGCTCGAGGTCGACGGCGGCATCAAGACCGACAACATCCGCGCGGCCGCCGATGCCGGCGCCGACACCTTCGTCGCCGGCAGCGCGATCTTCGGCCAGGCCGACTACGCGTCGGTGATCGGCGCGATGCGCATGCGGCTGGCGGCGTAGAGCTGGGGATTCGCCGACTGCTTTTCAACGCGCCGGCTTGTCGATGACTGTTCCTCGCGATCCCGCCAGCCGATCGGTTTCCGACGCTGTCTCCGGCCGGCGCGTGCCGGAAGCGCATGGTCATCCGCATGAGGTCGACGCTTCACACGCGCATGAGGACGAGCGCGCGCACAAGCACAAGAACAAGAACGATTCCGGACACGCGCATGGCCATGGACACCACGACGACCATGCACATGATCACGACGATCACCGGCACGGTCCAGGAGGTCCCACCGCCGGTCATCAAGGGCACGAAGCCCACGGCCACGCAGCGCACCACCACGGCCACGGCCATGCGCACGGCCCGGTCGATCCCGCCGACTTCAACCGCGCATTCGCGATCGGCATCGTCCTCAATCTGCTGTTCGTCGCGGTCGAGGCGTTCTACGGCTGGAAGGTCGATTCGCTCGCGCTGTTGGCGGACGCCGGCCACAACCTGAGCGACGTCGCCGGCCTCGCGGTCGCGTGGGGCGGCGCGCTCGCCGCCGGCATGCGGCCCGACGCGCGCTACACCTACGGGCGCAAGCGCGCGTCGATCCTCGCGGCGTTCGCCAACGCGGTGCTGTTGCTGGTCGCGATGGGATCGCTTGCGTGGGAGGCGCTCGGTCGTTTGCGGGTACCGCAGCCGCCGGCCGATGGCGTCACTCTGATGGTCGTCGCCGGGATCGGGATCGTCGTCAACCTCGGCACCGCGCTGCTCTTCCTGCGCGGCCGCCATGGCGACCTCAACGTGCGCGGCGCCTTCCTGCACATGGCCGGCGATGCGCTGGTGTCGGCCGGCGTCGTCGTCACCGGCGCGCTCGCGCTTCGCTTCGGCTGGCCCTGGCTCGATCCGGCCGTGAGCCTCGTGATCGCATTGGTCATCGTGCTCGGCACCTGGAGCCTGTTCCGGCAGTCGTTGCATTTGCTGTTCGACGGCGTGCCGGAAGGCATCGACCTCCATGCGGTGCGCCGCGAGCTCGAGGCGCTGCCTGGCGTCGATCGGGTTCACGACCTGCATGTCTGGGCCACCGGCACCACCGAGACGGCGCTGACCGCGCACCTCGTGATGCCGGACGTCCGCGCCGACGACCACTTCCTCGAAGACGCGACCCGGCGGTTGCAGGCGCGCTTTCGCATCGGGCACGTGACGCTGCAGGTCGTGCGCGAGCCGTTCATGGCGCTCTGCGCCGACGCCGTGCCGCCGTCGTCTTCACCTGGGTTGGCGAACGAATCGAATCGAACAGGGTCGATCCCATCATGAAGTTCAAGGACTACTACGCCACGCTCGGCGTCGAGCGCAGCGCGACGCAGGACGAGATCAAGAAGGCGTACCGCAAGCTCGCCCGCAAATACCACCCGGACGTCAGCAAGCTGCCCGACGCCGAAGCGCGCTTCAAGGACATCAACGAGGCGAACGAGGTGCTGCACGATCCGGAGAAGCGCGCCGCCTACGACCAGATGGGCAGCCAATACCGCGCCGGCCAGGACTTCCAGCCGCCGCCCGACTGGGATGCCGGCTTCGAGTTCCGCGGTCGCGGCGACGACGCGGGTGCGGCGCCCGACTTCGACGCGAGCGACTTCTTCGAGGCGCTGTTCGGGCGGCAGGCGCGTCAGGCCGGCGGACGAGCGCGCGCCGCTCGCCAGGCGAGCGGCGAGGACCATCACGCCAAAGTCCTGATCGACCTCGAAGACGCGTACCGCGCAGCGCAGCGCAGCATCGCGTTGCGGGTGCCGGTGGTCGACCCGCAGGGACACGTCGTGCTCGAGGAGCGCCATCTCGACGTCAACATCCCGAAGGGCATCCGCGCCGGCCAGCACCTGCGGCTGGCCGGGCAGGGCGGGCCCGGATTCGGGGGCGCGCCGAACGGCGATCTGTTCCTCGAGATCGAGTTCAACCCGCATCCGCGCTATCGGGTCGACGGCAAGGACGTCTACCTCGACCTGCCATTGGCGCCGTGGGAAGCGGCGCTCGGCGCGACGGTTGACGTGCCGACGCCCGAAGGCGAAGTGCAACTCACCGTGCCGCCCGGCTCGGCAGCCGGCCGCAAGCTCCGTCTGAAGGGCAAGGGCATCCCGAGCCAGCCGCCCGGCGACCTCTACGCCGTTCTCTCGATCGCGCTGCCGCCTGCCGACACGCCGCGCGCCCGGGAGGCCTACGCCGCGATGGCGAAGGCGTTCGACGGCTTTCATCCACGCCCCTGACAAAGCGAGGACCGCATGAACTCATCCATCGAATCGGTGCTCGCCGGTCCCGTGGTCGAAGAAGAGATCCACCTGACCCTGGTCGAGTTGTGCCATGTCTGCAACGTGCCGGAGGACCAGGTCCGGCACTGGGTCGGCGAGGGCGTCCTCGAGCCAATGGGCGAGACGCCTCACGAATGGCGCTTTGCCGGCGCTTCGCTGCGCCGGACTCGCGTCGCGACCCGGCTGGCGCGCGACTTCGAGCTCAACCCGCCGGGGGTCGCGCTCGCGCTCGACTTGCTCGACGAGATCGAGTCGCTGCGGGCGCATTTGCGTCGGCTGGCGGGCGGGGGTGTGCGATGACGGTGTCGGGCGGGGTGTTGTCGCGCCGTTTGGAATCGGAGGCTCTGCGAGCAACGGACCGCCTCGTCGACTCGCATCGACCTCGAACTGCGCACGCCGCCTTTGTTGCAACCGGGGTGGCTGCGTTGTTGCTGCTGGCCTGCGCCGGACCGGGCGGTCCGATGTCGGGGTCGGTGAGTCCGGCCGGTCCATCGGCACGCGCCATCGCCGCGCCGGCGCCGCTGTCGCGCGAACGGATCGCCGAGATCGTCGCCAGCCCGGATCGCAGTGCGGCCGACCGCACCAACGACCAGCGCCGCAAGCCCGCCGACATGCTCGCGTTCATCGGCGTGCGCCCGGGCAGCACCGTGCTTGATCTCAGCGCCGGCGGCGGCTACACGACCGAACTGCTCGCGCGTGCGGTCGGCCCTGCCGGCCACGTCTACGGACAGAGCGCGCCGCGTGATCCGAGCCGCGCGGGTCCGGCCGCGCCGGAGGGTGCCAATGCCCCGAGCGCGACGGGTGCAGGTGCGGGTGCGGGCCGACCTGCCTCGGCGGCCGCCGGCGCGCGTGCGAGCGGAGCCGCGGCAGCGCCCGCGCCGATCGTGGGAGAAACGGCAGCATCCTCAGGCGGCCCGGCACCTGCAGCGAGTGCGCCGCCGGCGCCGCGCACATCCGCCACGGCGCTCGCCGAACGCGCGCGCAAGCCGGCGACGCCGAACATCACCGCAGTGGTCCAGCGCTTCGAGGATCCGGTCCCCGCGGCGCTCGCCGGCGGCGCCGTCGACCTCGCCACCTTGATGTTCAACTACCACGACCTCGGCCATCTCGGCGTCGACCGCGCGGCGATGAACGCGGCGGTCTTCCGCGCGCTGAAGCCGGGCGGTGTCTACGTGATTGCCGACCATGCGGGCCGGCCCGGCACCGACATCTCCGAATCCGGCACCTTGCACCGCGTCGAGGAGGCGTTCGTGCGGCGCGAGGTCGAGGCGGCCGGCTTCAGGTGGGTCGCTTCGGGCGACTTCTTGCGGAACCCGCAGGACCCGCGCGACCGGAACGTGCCGGAGCCGCCGCAGCCGAAGGACGAGTTCGTGCTGAAGTTCGTGAAGCCCGTGCCCGGCTCCTGACCGCGGCCGGCGGCGAGAAGGCCGCGAGTGCGGCCTCGAACAGTTCGCGGCGCTCCTTCGCGCCAGCCATCGCTGGCCCGTTTATGGCGCGCGTGATGTCGTCGATGCGCTTCGCATCGGCGAGCGCGTTCAGCTTCGCGCTGTTCCAGAACCAGCCGGCGGTCAGGCAGGCATCGAGCGGTTGCAGCACGAGATCCGGGTGGCCGACGTAGTCGCGCTGCAGGTCGGTCGCCGCGCGCGTGTAGTTGGTGCGGCCGGTCAGCTGGATCAGGCCGCGGCCGCGGTAGCGCCAGCCGTCGCCGCTCGCTTCGTCCTGGTTGCCGTTGCGATTCGCGTAGACGCGGTTCGCCAGCAGCCGCGGATTGCAGGCCAGCGTCTGCGCGATCGCGAGGTTCGGCACCTTCGACTTGAAGATCGCGCAGATGCGTTCCGGCTTGCGATAGAACAGGCTCTCCTCGAGCGTCGTGAAGTGCGTCGACTCGTGCGCGCACTGCGCGACGAAGGCCGCCTGGCGAAGCGGCGTGTCGATCGCGAAACGCGCGAACGTCGCCTGCAGCGGCCCTTCGAACTGGCGCGCCTGGGTCGGGTTGATGCCGGCGGCGACGAGCGCGGCGACGTTGATCGAGCGGCCGGCGGCAGTGCTATCGCTGCCGGCCGCCGTCGCTTGCGGAGGCGCGTCGCGCAGCGCCGCACCGGCCGCGCGGGCGGCGCCGATCGCCATCGACCGCGCCGCCTTGCCGGTCGCTGCACCGCCGACCGCCGTGGCATGGATCGGCAAGCTCGCTTCGGCCTTGATCTCCTTCAGCACCACGCTCGAGCGGATGTGGGTCACGCCGGGTAGCCGAAACGCGGTGTCGTGCAGGAACGCCTCGTAGGCCTTGATGTCGGCCGCCAGCACCTTGATGCTGTAGTCGGCGCCACCGGTCGTGCTGTAGCAGCTGATGATCTGCGGGCAGGCCGCGACCGCGCCTTCGAACTCGCGCACCAGCGCCTCGGTGTGCTGGCTCAGGTTGACCTCGGCCAGCACGCAGAGTTGCAGGCCGACGCTCTCGCGATCAATCGACGCGCCATAGCCGCGGATTACGCCGGCGGCTTCCATGTCCTTGACGCGCTTCCAGCACGGCGTCGCCGACAGGCCGACCTTGCTCGCCAGCTGCTGCACCGACTGGCGCGAATCGCGTTGCAGCTCGGTCAGGATCTCGATGTCACGGCGGTCCAGAACGTACATGTCGTGGCTCCCGGAAAAGCGCCGGTTTCGTTCTACGAACAGGCCCGAAAGGCCCATCGAAAAGAATGCAAATCGCGGCGCCGACGCGTAGATTGCATCGATCGAATGCTCGCGGAGAAACTCCGATGACGCAAGCTCTCATGCGCACCGACTACCGGCTGGCCGACAGCCTCGAAGCGACCTCGGGGCAGGTTTTCCTGACCGGCACGCAAGCGCTGATTCGCCTCGCGCTGATGCAGTCGGCTCGCGATGACGAACGCGGCATCCGCAGCGCCGGCTTCATCAGCGGCTACCGCGGTTCGCCGCTCGGCATGGTCGACCAGGCGGCGTGGAAGGCGGCCGCGCTGCTCGACTCGAGCCGCGTGCGCTTCCTGCCGGCGATCAACGAAGAGCTCGGCGCGACCGCGGTGCTCGGGACCCAGCGTGTCGAGTCCGATCCCGAGCGCACCGCCGATGGCGTGTTCGCGATGTGGTACGGCAAGGGGCCGGGCGTCGATCGCGCCGGCGATGCGTTGAAGCACGGCAACGCCTACGGCTCGTCGCCGCACGGCGGCGTGCTGGTCGTCGCCGGCGACGATCACGGTTGTGTCTCGTCGTCGATGCCGCACCAGAGCGATCTTGCGTTCCAGGCCTGGCAGATGCCGATCGTCGCGCCGGCCTCCGTCGCTGAGTACCTGTCGTTCGGGCTGTACGGCTGGGCGCTGTCGCGCTTCTCCGGCAACTGGGCCGGCTTCACCGCGCTGTCGGAGGTCGTCGAGAGCGGCAGCACGGTCGACCTTGACGTGGTCGCTCGCGAGGCGGCGGCATGGCAATCGGCCGACGAGGTCGAGCGGCTGACCGGCTTCGAGCGACCGGCCGACGGTCTGCACTACCGCTGGCCCGATCTGCCCTCGCTGAAGATCGAGGAGCGCCTGCAGGCGAAGCTCGACGCGGTGCGCGCGTTCGCGCGCATCAACTCGATCGACCGCGAGGTCGTGAATTCGCCGCACGCATCGGTCGGCATCGTCACCTGTGGCAAGGCGCACCTCGACCTGCTCGAGGTGTTCCGTCGCCTCGACATCTCGCTCGATGCGCTCGGCGATGCCGGCGTGCGGCTCTACAAGGTCGGCCTGTCGTACCCGGTCGAGCCGACGCGGCTGCTCGCGTTCGCTGACGGGCTCGAAGAGATCCTCGTCGTCGAGGAGAAGGCCGGCGTCATCGAAGCGCAACTGCGCGATCTGCTCTACAACGCGCCAATCCGGCCGCGCGTCGTCGGCAAGCACGGTGCGGCGGGCTGTCCGCTGGTGCCGGCGCTCGGCGAGCTGCGGCCGTCGCGGCTCATCGAGCTGGTCGCCGCGTGGCTCGCGGCGCGCTTCGAGCAGCTCGACCGCCGCTCGCTGGTCGTCGACTTCACGGTCCCGCAACTGCTTAGCAATGCGAGCGATGCGGTCAAGCGGCTGCCTTACTTCTGCGCCGGCTGTCCGCACAGCACGTCGACCCGGGTGCCGGAGGGCTCGCGCGCGCAGGCCGGCATCGGCTGCCACTTCATGGCGTCCTGGATGGACCGGGACACCGCCGGGCTGATCCAGATGGGCGGCGAAGGCGTCGACTGGGTTTCGCACGCGCAGTTCACGACCGTGCCGCACGTGTTCCAGAACCTCGGCGACGGCACCTACTACCACTCGGGGTACCTGGCGGTGCGCCAGGCGATCGCGGCGGGCACCTCGATCACCTACAAGATCCTCTTCAACGACGCAGTTGCGATGACCGGCGGGCAGCCGGTCGACGGCATCATCTCGGTCGACGCGATTGCCCGCCAGGTCGAGGCCGAAGGCGCGAAGCAGGTCGTCGTCGTCAGCGACGACATCGCGAAGTACGACGGCATCAAGGAGCGCTTTCCGGACGGCACCGAGTTCCACGATCGGGCCGAGCTCGACGCGGTGCAACGGCGCCTGCGCGAGGTTAAGGGCGTGACGGTGCTGATCTATGAGCAAACCTGCGCGGCCGAGAAGCGGCGCCGCCGCAAGAAGGGCGAGCTGGTCGAGCCGGCGCGCCGACTCTTTATCAACGAGGCGGTCTGCGAGGGCTGCGGCGACTGCTCGGTGCAGTCGAACTGCATCGCAGTGCTGCCGCTCGAGACGAAGTTCGGGCGCAAGCGCAAGATCGATCAGTCGAGTTGCAACAAAGACTATTCGTGCGCGAACGGGTTCTGCCCGAGCTTCGTCGGCGTCAAGGGCGCGAGCTTGAAGAAGCGCATCGGCGCGTTGAGCGGCGCCGGCGCCGAGCGCCTCGACGAGCGCCTGCGCACGGTGCCGCTGCCGTCCGCACACACCTGGACCGGCCCGTACGACCTGCTCGTCACCGGCGTCGGCGGCACCGGCGTGGTCACGGTCGGCGCGCTGATCGCGATGGCCGCGCACCTCGAAGGCAAGTCGGCCAGCGTGCTCGACTTCATGGGCTTCGCACAGAAGGGCGGCGCGGTGCTGTCGTTCGTGCGCCTCGCCGAGAACGCGTCGGCGTTGAACCAGGTGCGCATCGATGCGCAGCAGGCCGACGCGGTGCTGGCCTGCGACATCGTCGTCGCGGCGACGCCGGAGGCGCTCGCGACCGTTCGCCACGGCCGCACGAAGGTGCTCGCGAACCTGCACGAGATTCCGGTTGCCGAATCGATCCGCAACCCGGACGCCGACCTGCAGGTCGATCGGCTGCTCGAGAAGCTTGCGTTCGCGGCCGGCGCCGATCGGGTCGAGACGCTCGATGCGCAGGTGCTCGCCGAGGACTTTCTCGGCGACTCGATCGTGTCGAACATCGTTGCGATGGGCTATGCGTGGCAGCGCGGTCTGGTGCCTGTCGGCCTGCAGGCGTTGCAGCGTGCGATCGAGTTGAACGGCGTTGCGGTCGAGAACAACCTGAAGGCGTTCTCGCTCGGCCGCCTCGCCGCCGCCGACCCGGTCGCGTGCCGCGAGATGCTGCACGAGCCCGACCCGGCGACCTTGCATGCCGACAGCGTCGACGAGCTGGTCGAGCGCGGCGTGCGGCACCTGACTGCGTACCAGGACGCGCGTTATGCCGAGCGTTACCGCGCGCTCGTCGAGGCAACGCGGGCCGCTGAGGCCGCCCTGCCCGACCGAGGCGCCGAGGACGCGCCACTGACGCGCGCGGTCGCGGTCCAGATGCGCCGTCTGATGGCCTACAAGGACGAGTACGAGGTCGCCCGCCTCTACACCGACGGCGAGTTCGCGCGCCGCCTCGCCGACCAGTTCGAGGGCGACTTCGAGCTCGAGTTCTACATGGCGCCCCGCGCGTTGGGGAAGCCGAAAGGCAACGCACCACCGAAGAAGGTGCGCTTCGGCGCCTGGCTGATGCCGATGCTGAAGGTGCTGGCGAAAGGCAAGGCGCTGCGCGGCACCGCGTTCGATCCGTTCGGGCGAACCGCAGAGCGCCGGCTCGAGCGCAGCCTGATCGATGCGTACGAGGCCCGCATCCGCGACCTGATCGGCACGCTGACCCCGGAACGCCTGGCCATTGCGGCGGCGATCGCCAACGTGCCGCACGGCATACGCGGCTACGGACACGTCAAGCTCGCCAACCTCGCGATCGCGAGGGCGCGCGAGAGCGAACTGCTGCACCGCTTCGACCCAACGCGATTTCCGCGTCCCGCTGGCGTGCCGACGGCCGGCCAGTTCCGTGGCATTCCGGTCAGCGCGGCGTGAGCGGCGTGGGCGCTGCTACACTTTTGCGCATGCTCACATCGTGCACGTTCGCATGCAGGTCGCCGGACCGGGGAGCCTGGCCTTGGCGGGGCCCGTCGTCACGCGCCTGAACCGGCGCGATCCCTTCTGACGCGAGTCGGTCCGCGCACCGCGCGACCCGATGCCACCGGTGGCCGAGCCACCTCGATGTGACGATCTCTGCGGGCCCGACGTGCGCCCGCCGGCCTGTGGAGGGCCGACTGCATGATCACCGAGCTTGAATTCAAGAGCCTGGCGGGCCAGGGCTACAACCGCATTCCGTTGATCGCCGAGGCGTTCGCGGATCTCGAGACCCCCCTCTCGCTGTACCTGAAGCTCGCCTACACCGGCGGGTCGAACGGATCGGGCGGGCGCAACAGCTTCCTGCTCGAATCAGTGGTCGGCGGCGAACGCTTCGGCCGCTATTCATTCATCGGCTTGCCGGCGCGTACCTTGCTGCGAGCGACCGGCTTCAAGGTCGAGGTGGTCACCGACGGCGCTGTCGTCGAGACCGTCGAGGGCAACCCGCTCGACTTCATCGCCGCGTACCAGAAGCGCTTCAAGGTTGCGCTGCGGCCCGGCCTGCCGCGCTTTTGCGGGGGGCTGGCCGGTTACTTCGGCTACGACGCGGTCCGCTTCATCGAACCGCGCCTCGCGAAGACCACGAAGACCGGTGGCATCGACACGCCCGACATCCTGCTGCTGCAGTGCGAAGAGCTCGCGGTGATCGACAACCTGTCGGGGCGGCTCTACCTGATCGTCTATGCGAACCCGGCCGAGCCGGAGGCGTTCTCGCGCGCGAAGCGGCGCCTCAACGAACTCGGCGACAAGCTGAAGTACAGCGTGACGGCGCCGGCGGTGCGGCGCGGGCCGTCGCACGGCGTCGAGCGCGAGTTCACGAAAGAGGCCTACCTCGCCGCGGTCGTCAGGGCGAAGGAGTACATCGCGGCCGGCGACATGATGCAGGTGCAGGTCGGCCAGCGCCTCGCCAAGCGCTACACCGAGTCGCCGCTCAGCCTGTACCGCGCGCTGCGCTCGCTGAACCCGTCGCCGTACATGTACTTCTACGACATGGGCGAGTTCCAGATCGTCGGCGCGTCGCCCGAGATCCTGGTGCGCCAGGAGGACACGCCCGAGGGCGCGAAGGTCACGATCCGGCCGCTCGCCGGGACGCGTCCGCGCGGCGCGACGCCGGCCCAGGACAAGGCGCTCGAGGACGAGCTCTCGAGCGATCCGAAGGAGCGCGCCGAGCACGTGATGCTGATCGACCTGGCGCGCAACGACATCGGCCGGATCGCGAAGACCGGCAGCGTGAAGGTGACCGATTCATTCACCGTCGAGCGCTATTCGCATGTGATGCACATCGTCAGCAACGTCGAAGGCCTGCTGCAGCCCGGCATGACGAGCCTCGATGTGCTGAAGGCGACGTTCCCGGCCGGCACCCTGACCGGCGCGCCGAAAATCCGCGCGATGGAGATCATCGATGAGCTCGAGCCGGTCAAGCGCGGCATCTACGGCGGTGCTGTTGGCTACCTGAGCTTCGCCGGCGACATGGATGTTGCGATCGCGATCCGCACCGGCATCGTCAAGGACCAGACTCTTTACGTGCAGGCGGCGGCCGGCGTCGTCGCCGATTCGGTGCCCGAGATGGAATGGCGCGAGACCGAGGCCAAGGCGCGCGCGCTGATCCGCGCGGCCGAGCTGGTCGAGGAGGGCTTCTGATGGGCGGGCTTCTCGAACTTCAGTCGACCTTGAATCGTCGTCCGGCGCAACATGCGCGGCAGGCACGGCCCGAAGGGAGGGACCGATGCTGCTGATGATCGACAACTACGACAGCTTCACCTACAACCTGGTGCAGTACTTCGGTGAGCTCGGCGCGGAGGTGCGCGTGTTTCGCAACGACGAGATCACGGTCGAGGGCATCGGGGCGCTGCGGCCCGACCATCTGGTGCTGTCGCCGGGCCCGTGCTCACCAGCCGAGGCCGGGGTCTGCGTCGAGGCGATCAACGCCTTCACCGGCAAGCTGCCGATCCTCGGTGTCTGTCTCGGCCACCAGGCGATCGGTGCGGCGCTCGGCGGAAAGATCGTGCGCGCGCAGGCATTGATGCATGGCAAGACGAGCGTCATCACGACCGACGAGAAGGGCGTCTACCGGGCGCTGCCGAAGCGCTTCACGGTGATCCGCTACCACTCGCTGTCGATCGAGCGCGGCTCGCTGCCCGAGGCGCTCGACATCACCGCGACCGCCGATGATGGCGAGATCATGGGCGTGCGGCATCGCGAGCTGGCGGCGACGCACGCGCCGCTCGAGGGCGTGCAGTTCCACCCCGAGTCGATCCTGACCGAGCACGGCCACGCGCTGCTGAAGAACTTCCTGGAGGCTTCCCGATGGATACCGTCGATCTGCGCAGCGACACCGTGACGCGGCCGACCGCCGCGATGCGCGCCGCGATGGCCGCCGCCGACGTCGGCGACGACGTGTTCGGTGACGACCCGAGCGTCAACGCGCTGCAGGAGCGCATTGCGGCGCTGCTCGGCAAGGAGGCGGCGCTCTTCGTCTCGAGCGGGACGCAGGGCAACCTGGTCGCGGTGATGACGCATTGCGGCCGCGGCGACGAATACATCGTGGGCCAGTCGGCTCACACCTATCGCTACGAGGCCGGCGGTGCCGCAGTCCTCGGCAGCGTGCAGCCGCAGCCGCTCGAGCACCAGGCCGACGGTTCGCTCGCCCTTGAGGACATCGCCGCTGCGATCAAGCCGGACGACGCTCACTTCGCGCGCAGCCGACTGCTCTGCCTCGAGAACACGATCGGCGGCAAGGTATTGCCGCTCGACTACCTCGCCCGCGCGACCGCACTGGCGCGCGAACGCGGGCTGGCCACGCACCTCGACGGCGCCCGCCTGTTCAATGCGGCGGTCGCGCTCGGTGGCGATCCCTACGCGAACGCGCGCGCGATTGCCGCCCACTTCGACAGCGTGTCGGTGTGCTTCTCGAAGGGCCTGGGCGCGCCGGTCGGCTCGGCGCTGGTCGGCTCGCGCGCATTCATCCACGAGGCGCATCGCTGGCGCAAGATGCTCGGCGGGGGCATGCGGCAGGCCGGCGTGCTGGCGGCCGCGGCGCTGCATGCGCTCGATCACCACGTCGAACGGATGGCCGTCGACCACGCGCTCGCCCGCCGGCTCGCCGACGGGCTGCAGCAGGTCCGCGGCGTGACGGTCGATCCGGTGCAGACCAACATGGTGTTCGTCGGCGTCGACCCGGCACGAGCGGCCGGACTCGGCGAGCACCTGACGCAGCAGGGCGTCCTCGTGACCGGTCGCGAGCGGCTGCGGTTCGTCACCCATCTTGATGTTGACGCCGCGGGCATCGACCGCGCCGCCGGCGTGGTCCGCACCTTCTTCGCGGCCTGAACCTTCGAACGGAGCCACCGATGCCGATCACCAACCTCGACGCGCTGACGCGGACCATCGATCACCGCGAGATCTTCCACGACGAGATGCTGGCGCTGGTGCGCCGGATCATGAGCGGCGAGATGACGCCGGTGATGATGGCCGCGGTGCTGGTCGGCCTGCGCGTCAAGAAGGAGACGATCGGCGAGATCACCGCCGCCGCGCAGGTGATGCGCGAGTTCGCGACCAAGGTCGAGGTCGCCGATCGAACGCACCTGGTCGACATCGTCGGCACCGGCGGCGACGGCTCGCAAACCTTCAACATCTCGACCTGCAGCATGTTCGTCGCGGCGGCGTGCGGCGCGCGCGTCAGCAAGCACGGCAATCGCAGCGTCTCGAGCAAGTCGGGCAGCGCCGACGTGCTCGAGGCGCTCGGCGTGCCGCTGACCCTGACGCCGCAGGCGATCTCGCGCTCGATCGCCGAGACCGGCATCGGCTTCATGTTCGCGCCGAACCATCACCCCGCGATGAAGAACGTCGCGCCGGTCCGCAAGGAACTCGGCGTGCGGACGATCTTCAATATCCTCGGTCCGCTGACGAACCCGGCCGATGCACCGAACATCCTGATGGGCGTGTTCCATCCCGATCTCGTCGGCATCCAGGTGAGGGCGCTGCAGCGGCTCGGCGCCGAGCACGCGGTCGTCGTCTACGGCCGCGACGGCATGGACGAGGTCTCGCTCGGTGCCGCGACGATGGTCGGCGAGTTGCGCGACGGCGCGATCCATGAGTACGAGATCCATCCGGAGGATTTCGGCGTCACGATGGCGAGCAACCGCGCACTGAAGGTCGAGACGCCGGAGCAGTCGAAGACGCTGCTGCTCGCGGTGCTCGGCAACGAGCCCGGACCCGCGCGCGACATCGTGATGCTGAACGCCGGCGTTGCGCTCTATGCCGCGAACGTCGCGCCGAGCATGGCCGAGGGCGTCGCGCTGGCACGCGAGGCGCTCGCGTCCGGCAAGGCGCTCGCGAAGCTGCACGCATTCGTTGCGACGACGAAAGAGCTGGCTCGGGCATGACGTCCCGCCCGGCCGTGTCGAACGGGGCTCGCACCGCAGCGAGCAGCGCGAAGGGGATCCGATGAGCGACATCCTGCGCCAGATCGTTTCGGTCAAGCGCGACGAGATCAGTCTTGCGCGGCGGCATCGCGACCTGCTGTCATTGCGGCGCGACGCCGAGCAGCTCGGCGGGCAACGCGACTTCGTCGGTGCGCTGAAGCGCAAGATCGACGGCGGCCGGGCCGCGGTCATCGCCGAGGTCAAGAAGGCGAGCCCGAGCAAGGGCGTGCTGCGCGAGAAGTTCGTGCCGGCCGCGATCGCCGAGAGCTACGAGCGGCATGGCGCCGCGGCCCTCAGCGTGCTGACCGATATGCAGTTCTTCCAGGGTTCGCTCGCCTTTCTCGAGCAGGCGCGGGCGGCGTCGGCGCTGCCTGCGTTGCGCAAGGACTTCATCGTCGACCCGTACCAGGTCTATGAATCGCGCGCGTACCGCGCCGATTGCATCCTGCTGATCGCCGCGGTGCTGGAGGACGGCCTTATCCGCGACCTCGAAGCGCTCGCCCACGAGCTCGGCATGGCGGTGCTGGTCGAGGTTCACGATCGCGACGAGCTGCAACGCGCGCTTCACCTGAAGACGCCGCTGCTCGGCATCAACAACCGCAACCTGCGGACGTTCGAGGTCACGCTCGACACGACCCTCGGCCTTCTCGACGACGTGCCAAAGGAGCGCCTGCTCATCACCGAAAGCGGCATCCTGGCGAACACGGATGTCGAACGCATGCGCAAGGCCGGCGTCCACGCTTTCCTGGTCGGCGAGGCGTTCATGCGCGCGCCGGACCCGGGCATGGCGCTGGCTGAACTGTTCCGGTGACCGCCGACGACCTGCCCGCCGCCTTTTCGACCCTGCCCCCGGCCTGGGCGGCCGTGCTGCCGGGCTGGACGCAGGCGCTGCAAGACGAGGTGATCCGCAACGTCCGGCGCGTCTCCGGCGACCGGCCGATCGCACCGCCCGATCCGTTCCGGGCGCTTCGGCTGGTGGCGCCGGAAGATGTCAAAGTCGTCGTCTTCGGCCAGGATCCGTACCCGACTGCCGGCCATGCCGACGGGTTGGCGTTCTCGGCCGGTCGCGGCAAGCCACGCTCGCTGGCACGGATATTCGAAGTGCTGGCGCGCGACCGGCCGGGTTTTGTCGCGCCCGAGACCTGGTCACTCGACGCCTGGGCGCGTCGCGGCGTTCTTCTGCTGAACCCGGTGCTGACGGTCGAAGTGGGCCGGGCCGGCAGTCATGAAAACTGCGGTTGGCAGGCGCTCACTCTTCAAATTGTCGAAGCACTTTGTCGTTTGCAGCGGTTGCCCGTTTTTTTGCTTTGGGGCGGGAAGGCGCAATCGTTCTTTGCCGGTGCGCTCCCCGCCGCCTGCTCGCCGCAAGTCCTGACGACCCGGCATCCGTCCTACGACTTCCAGCGCCGCTTCATGGCCGCGCCGGACAGTCATTTCCTGGCCACGCAGGACCTTGTCGACTGGTGGGCGCTCGATGAATAGCGCCCCGTGCGTGTTATAGTCCCGGGTTCGTCTCGGAGGGGTGCCCGAGTGGCTAAAGGGGGCAGACTGTAAATCTGTTGGCTTACGCCTACGCTGGTTCGAATCCAGCCTCCTCCACCAGGCGACTTGAAAGGATCGGCAGCAGCTCGAAGTCAGTGGTTGATGGATTCGGGCTTCAACAAGGTTTTCGCGCGGGAGTAGCTCAGTTGGTAGAGCTTTTGCCTTCCAAGCAAAATGTCGCGAGTTCGAGTCTCGTCTCCCGCTCCACTGTTTCAAGGGTCAATTTTCAGGGTTTCTCGCGCAGTTCGTAGCCTCCAGCGGTTTGTGCATCGACGTGTGCAAACCAGTGCGGGCCGCCCATGTGGCTCAGTGGTAGAGCACTCCCTTGGTAAGGGAGAGGTCGCGCGTTCGATCCGCGCCATGGGCACCAAATTGGATCCGGATATTCAGCAATCGGAATGCGGGCTTGCCGGGCGGGCCCTTCAGCAGACGGAGAACTAGCAAATGGCAAAGAGCAAATTTGAGCGGACGAAGCCGCACGTGAACGTGGGGACGATTGGACACGTGGACCATGGGAAGACGACGCTGACGGCGGCGATCACGACCGTGCTGAGCAAGTTGTTCGGTGG
>Ga0207650_10000583_pt1 | contig 29313 bp, 30 predicted proteins | sample KBSS63metaG_FD_184325 | JGI IMG/M metagenome (GOLD analysis project Ga0207650, IMG submission 184325) | Switchgrass rhizosphere microbial communities from Kellogg Biological Station, Michigan, USA - KBS S6-3 metaG (SPAdes) (version 2) | ecosystem: Host-associated > Plants > Roots > Rhizosphere...
AGTTGACGGCCGGGTCGGCGTTGGATCGAAGAAAGGCGGCTGGAGGATGGCTGCCGGAAAGGTGATGGCGACCAGTCCGAAATTGGCCTGAGCGTTCACGGTCATCGGAGTGAGACCCCACTCCCACCGCTTGATCGGCTGGCCAAGCTTGTGGATGTTCCAGTCGTGAGACCATTGGTTAGCCCTCAGTGCATTGCCGAACAGGTCGTCTCGCGAAACCTGGAACGTATAATCGTGCCATTGATCCGGATAACCGATGCGCGGCGTGAAGGCGGCTAGCTTGGCCTTGGCCTTCACCTTTGTCTCGGGTTGCATCCAGTCGAGCTTGTCGATCCGACGGCCCATCGCGGCTACGACATTGCCGACAAGTTCCTGCATGGCAGCCTTGGATTCCGGCGGGAACCACTTGGCGACGTAGACCTTTGAGACCTCGTCGGTCAGGATGCCCTGAGTGAAATCTACGGCCCGCTTCCAGCGCGGCTGGTTCTCGGGAGTACCGTTGAGCTTCGTCCCGAAAAACGCGAAGCTCTCATCAGTGACGGCCTTAGGCAGGACGTCCGCATAAGCCTCCAGCGAACGCACGATCAGCTGATCCTTCAGGACTTGGACAGGCGTCCGAGCAGCGAGAGCAGCGATGCTCTTGAACGCGCTCGGCTGCGCGATCAGGAGTTCATTGATATTCGCACCGCGGCCCGTGAGATACGTGGCCCAATCGAAGCCAGGCGCAACCTTCTTCAGCTGAGCCACAGTCATCTTGTTGTACGTTTTTTCCGCGTCGCTGCTGTCTTCGCGGGTCCATGAAACCTTGGCGATGCCTGTCTCGAAATTGAGGATCGCCTTGGCCCGAGCCGCGGCATTTGCCTCGCCGGCAAGGGTCAGCATCTTCGTCAGATTGTCTAGATAAGCAGCCCGGAGCGAAACTAGGTTGGGCTCATTCAGCAAGTACATGTCGCGATCCGGCATACCAAGGCCGGACTGACCGAGCTGCGTGATGTAGGATTCGCTATCGCGATCGTCCTGCCCGACGCCTCCGCTAAACAATGTCTGGACGCCGTTGCGCGCCGCCTCTGCCGACAAGGCAGCATAGCCTTCGCGGCCCTTGAGAGCGCGAATTTCGTTCAGCCAGGGCGTGATCGGCGAAAGGCCCTTCGCTTCGACCGCCGCCTCATCAAGGAAGCTCGCATAAGCGGTGCCGATCTTGCTCGACGGGTCGTCCTTGGCCGCGTCGAGGATGTCGCGAACACGCTGCTGGCTGATGTCAGCCAGCACATGGAACGCGCCGTAGTTGGACTTATCGGCTGGGATTTCGGTGGTCTTCGACCAAGTGCCATTGGCGAACTGATAGAAGTCGTTGCCCGGTTGAACGGTGCGGTCCATGCCCGCTTGGTCGAAGCCGAATGTCCCGAGCGCCGCCTTGGGCGCCGGAGCGGGTGCTGGTGCGGGAATTTCGGCGGCCGCCGCAGGCGGCGGCGGAACTTCAGCCGTGTTGGTGGTGCAGCCGGCGAGCGCGGTGCCCGCGGCAAGGAGTACGATCAGGTTACGCATTTCCCTCCCCGATGAGACGTGTGGTCAGGCGCTATTGCGCTCTGCGGCGCGACGTTGATTCCACTTGTGACCCACCCACCAGCGCCATCCGACGAGCGACACCCAATATCCTGCGAACGCAAAGATTCCGCCGATCGCCGCAAGGCCCACGACCATCGCGGGCGCTGCGTCCGAGAACAGCCATCCGAGCCAGCGGCCGACGCTTGCGTGGGTCGTCGCGAGGATCTTGAAAGTGGTGAGGTCCGCGTGGAAACCGAGCCGGTTGCCCATGTTGAGCGCGGCGACGAGGAAGAACGGTGTGGTCGCAGGGTTCGACAGGAAGGTCATTGCGGCGGCAATCGCGACATTACCCCGCAGGGCCATGCAGACGAGGGCCGCTCCGACGATCTGGAGACCGGGCACCATCAGAAAAATTCCGATGAAAAGACCGATAGCGACACCGCGAGGGACGGATCGGCGAGTGAACCGCCACAGTTCCGAGTGGCGGATCCGATGCCCGAAGGGCCTCAGCAACTTGCTGTTCTGCACCTCTTCACGGGACGGGGCGTGCCTAGCCATGAAGGCGCGAACGCTGGATGCAATACTATCCACGCGTTCTCAGCAGCCGCTGCTGCTCGCGCTTCCAGTCGCGCTCCTTCACCGTCTCCCGCTTGTCGTGCACTTTCTTACCCCGGGCGAGCGCAAGCTCGACCTTAGCCCTCCCACGAGAGTTGAAATATATTGATAAGGGCACAAGCGTCAGCCCCTGGCGGGCGACCGCCCCATACAGTTTCGAGATCTCGCGACCTTTGAGCAACAGCTTTCTGGGCCGCTTCGGCTCATGATTTTGACGATTGCCATGGCTGTATTCGGGAATGTGGCTGTTGATCAGCCATACTTCCTCGCCCTCGACTGTCGCATAGCTTTCGGCAATCGAGCCTTCGCCGTGGCGAAGCGATTTCACCTCGGTCCCGACAAGTGCGATGCCGGCCTCGACGCGTTCATCGACAAAATAATCGAAGCGCGCTCGCCGGTTCTCGGCGACGACCTTCTTCTTGTCGAAAGGGGGTGGAAGCGGTTTGGACACGGCGATCTATATAGGGACTAAATCAGTCCCGCATGCTCCAACGCTTTGTCCACGGCACGCTTTGAGGCGTCCGACGCTTCGATCAGCGGGAGGCGGAGGTCCGTCGGAAACCCCGGTCGAACGCGGCTCAGAGCGTATTTCGTAGGCGCCGGAGACGCGTCGGTGAACAAAGCCGCGTGCAAAGGATAAAGACGGTCCTGCAGTTTCAGGGCATCGTCCCACCGGCCCTCGCGCATCGCCTTCTGAAAATCCGAACAGAGCCTGGGCGCGACGTTTGCCGACACGGATATGCAGCCCACGCCGCCCATGGCGTTGAAACCGAGCGCCATGTCGTCGTTGCCGGACAGCTGGCAAAAGTCCTCCCCGCAGCTCAGCCGCTGAGCGCTGGCGCGAGCGAGATTTCCCGTCGCGTCCTTAACGCCAACAATCCTCGGGTGTTTCGCAACCTCGGCAAGGGTTTCGACGGATATGTCTGCGACTGTCCGCGACGGTACGTTGTAGACAATGATCGGAAGCGGCGATGCCTCTGCAATTGCACGGAAATGGGCAGCAAGCCCGGCCTGGCTCGGCTTGTTGTAATACGGCACAACCACCAAAGCGGCGTCAGCGCCTGCATCGGCTGCGGCGCGGACCAGCTCGATGGCGGCGGCGGTTGAGTAGCTTCCGCAACCGGCGATCACTGGCACACGTCCCTTCGCGACCTGGACCGTGGTCGCGATCACATTGCGATGCTCGTCGCTCGAAAGGGTCGCACTTTCGCCAGTCGTTCCGCACGGAACCAATGCGTTGCTTCCCTCCAAGATCTGCCAATCGATGAAATCCCTGAGTGAGTCTTCATCGACACAGTTGCCGGAAAAAGGTGTCACCAGTGCGGGTATCGACCCGTAAAACATGAACTTTTCGCCTTCACGTGGGACTCCGCGACGTGGATACTCGGGAGCGTTCAGGGACTGATAAGGAGGGCAGCCTGACAATGTCCAGCATGAGAGGTGTCGCTCTAATACTCTTGCTCGTCACGTCGACGGCTGGGTCAACGCAAACTTCATCGACTGCGACGGCGCAGACCGCGGCAGTTGCAGCCCCAACCTACGGCTACAGCGTCGGATATGCGCTGAACGACTGGCGCCGCCTTCGGCAGAGCAGCGGCTACACCTTCGCGGATTATGCGCGCTTCCTGAACGCGAATCCCGGCTGGCCCGAGGAATCGAAGCTTCGGGGCTGGGCCGAGAAGGCGATGCGGCCCGGCGAGAATTCCGGGGTCGTGCTGTCCTTCTTCTCGAATAAGCAGCCGACGACCGGCAATGGTTATGCACGCCTGACGGATGCGTTGAGCGCAACAGGCCGGAACGCCGAAGCCATGGCGGCCGCCCGGGCTGCCTGGGCTTCGGCCGATCTTAGCGCCTACGATGAACAGAATATCCTCAGTCGCTACGGCCGCAGCTTCACGGTCCAGGATCACGACCGGCGAACGGACGCCCTGCTCTTTGCGAAGGACCCTACGGACGCCCAGCGCTTCCTGGCAATGACTTCTCCGGCCAGGCGCGCTGCCTTCACCGCTCGAGTCGCCCTGCAAAGCCGGTGGCCCGACGCAGAGGCGCGCTACCAGGCAGTCATCGGCCAGGTCACAACCGACGCTGGTCTAATGATGGACCGAGCGCGCTATCTCCGCGATGCGAATTGGGAGCAGGCTGCGCGCCAACTCTTCGCCCGCGATCACAATTTCACGTATCGGCCTGTGGACCCGGAGCGGTTCATGGACATGCAGATCCTGCTCGCCGACGGGGCTGCGCAGAGCGGCTACTGGTCGCTCGCGTACAATATCGCCCGGCAAACGGATGACGTCCTCACGCCAGGCCCAGAGATGTCGGACCAGCCGTATGAGATCCGCGATAATTACACGACGCTGATGTGGCTCGGCGGAACGGCCGCATGGAGCGGACTCAATAGGCCGAACGACGCAATAATCATGTTCGACCGCTATTCCCGCGGTGGGCGCTCCCTGCAGGTTCTTTCGAAGGGGCTGTACTGGGCCGGGAAGGCAGCGCTGTCCGCGCGTCGTTCGACGGACGCCGCGGCCTATTTCCAGCGGGCGGCAGCCTATCCCGAGCTATTCTACGGCCAGCTCGCGCTTGAGCAGCTGGGTCGCTCCGTTCCTGCCCCTGGTTCGTTGCCGACTTTTGCGGTCAGCTCCGCTCAGCGGAGTGAATTCGGGAACCGCCGGCTGGTCCAGGCGGTGCAAATCACGGGTGCTCAGGGTCGTCGCGATGAACAGACGCTCTTCGTTCGGGCGCTTGCCGAGTCCCTCAACAATGATTCTGAGCGCGTGCTCGCGACACAGTTCGGCCAGAAAATCGGGCGTCAGGACCTCGGCGTCTGGGTTGCGCGGATGGCGCGCGTGAAGGGCAGTGCCTTTTATGTCGAGACCGCGTACCCGCGCCTCCCGGTCGCCGTCGCAGGCGGCCGCATGTGGTCGCTCGCTCACGGCATTACGCGCCAGGAAAGCTCGTTCGATCGCGCTGCAGTCAGTCATGCCGGCGCACGCGGAATGATGCAGCTCATGCCCGGAACGGCGCGAGAGCAGGCCGGCAAGCTGGGCGTCGGCTATGACGGATATCGGTTGACGACGGACCCGGCCTACAACGTCATGCTCGGCACGGCCTACTTCCAGCGCATGCTCAACATCTGGGACGGCAACGCCCCGCTCGCGATCGCAAGCTACAATGCTGGCTCCGGCAATGTCGGCAAATGGGTCAGGCAGTACGGCGATCCCAGGGGCCGCAAGGACGTGCTGCAGTGGATCGAGCAGATTCCCTACAGCGAGACCAAGGCCTACGTGCAGCGGGTGATCGAAAACAGCGTCGTCTACGACCGCATGAACCCGAGCAACCCGACCCAGTCTGTGCATGTGTCGCGCTTTCTCGGGAAAGGCGTTCCGGGTTAGTTGGCCGGAATGAACGGCCAACCGCGCTTCATCACTGCCGAGGGTTTCGCGAAGCTACGCTCCGAATATGACGAGCTGTTCGCAGTCGAGCGCCCAAAGCTCGTTGAGACGATCGCCTGGGCTGCGGCGAACGGTGATCGATCCGAGAATGGCGACTACATCTACGGGCGCAAGAAGCTGCGCGAGATCGACCGCAGGCTTGGATTTCTCGCGAAGGCGATGAAGTCGGCGAAAATCGTTCAACCAGGAGCGCAAGGATCCCGCGACCAGGTGCGGTTCGGAGCGACGGTCGAGCTTGCCGACGAAGAGGATAATCGCCGGACCGTGACGATCCTCGGCGATGATGAAGCGGATGCCGCTGATGGCCGCATCAGCTGGAGCGCACCGCTATCCCGAGCATTAGTCGGCGCTCGTGTGGGCGATGAGCGGATCGTTCGCCTTCCCGCGGGTGAGAAGTGCTACGAAATAGTATCGATTCGTTACCCGGACGCCTGAGCAGCATCTGCGAAGCGCTCACGCAGCGCTTCCATCGACGTTTCATGCGTCAGGTCGAGGTGAAGCGGGGTCACTGAAACATAGCCGTCGGCGACCACCTCCAGATCGGTGACGTGGCCCGGCGTCTCGACGACTGGTGCGAGACCAAACCAGAAATAGGGGTAACCGCGCGGATCCTGGCGCTCGACAATGCGCAGGCGGCCGTAGTCACGAATACCTTGGCGACACACCCGAACCCCTTTCACCTGCTCGGGTGGAAGTGCGGGGAAGTTCACGTTGATTAACGTGCCGGGAGTCATTGCCAGCGACACGAGCGGCTCGAGCGCCCTCTCGGCCCAGGCCTCCGCGGCCGCATAGGGTACGGTGTCGCCCATCCCTTCGCGGGAATAGCTCTGGCTGAGAGCGATTGACGGAACTCCCGCAAGCGCCCCTTCCATCGCTGCTGAAACGGTGCCCGAGTAAGTAACGTCCTCGGCGAGGTTCGCGCCGCGATTGATGCCTGAAAGGATGAGGTCCGGCGTCGAATCCTTCATGATGTAAGCAAGCGCCATCATCACGGCGTCGGTGGGCGTTCCCTTGACGGAGAAGCGGCGATTGTCGTGTCTGCGAAGCCGTACCGGCTGAGTGAGGGTCAGCGAGTGGCCCGCACCGGATTGTTCGTCGGTCGGAGCCACCACCCAGACATCGTCCGAGAATCGGCGCGCGATGGTCTCAAGCAAGTCGAGTCCCCGAGCGTTGATGCCGTCATCGTTCGTGAGAAGAATTCGCATTCGACGGACCTATTTTACCCCGTCCGAACCCGCAACTGGCACCTGCTAATGCGCTAATTCGGCAACAGATTTCCCATTTCATTACGAATAATTCGACAGCGCTTGTTAAGGGTCTGCGCCGTATTTATAGGCCGCTGTTGGGGCAACCGGCTCCTTGGCAAGTAGGTCCAGGAAAAGCCGGAAGTACCGCCTCCGGCTGCGAGTGCGGCCTAGCCGCAGCAGGCGGTGGCACACGGGGGTGCCAGCGAGCATGGGGCGCTTGCTGGTCCGAGCTGGGAGGGTGAAAAATGGCGACTGCACTCGTCGACCTGTACGGCGGACAACCGCTACCATTCGACAGACTGATACTTCCGGAGGGCTACCGCCCTTCCGACGACGAAGAGTTCATGTGCGATGCGCATCGGGCTTATTTCCTGCGCAAGCTCAAGGGCTGGAAGGAAGACATCGTCGAAGAGTCGCGCGCGACAATGGCGCAGCTGCAAGTCGACTCGCTTCGCGAGCCGGACATTGCGGACCGCGCGTCGAGCGAGACCGACTGGGGAATTGAGCTTCGCACTCGCGATCGTCAACGCAAGCTCATTGCCAAGATCGACTCGGCGATCCGCCGTCTCTACGAAGGCGAATACGGCTATTGCGAAGTGACCGGCGACGCGATCTCGCTGGCTCGTCTCGAGGCACGGCCGGTCGCAACAATGACCCTGGAGGCGCAGGAGCGCCACGAACGTGTCGAGAAAGTTTCCCGCGACGACTGACGCGGGATCCGTGGGCGGCCTAGCGGCCGCCCGCAAAAAAACCGGCCCTTAGTGAAAGTGGCCGGCCAGTTCGTCCTTAAGTCTCAGCTTTTCCTTCTTCAGCTCGTGGAGCTTGAGCATGTCGGGGAGCGGGCGGTGCTCTTCCTCATCGATTTGAGCAGAAAGAGCAGCGTGCTGAGATGCCAGCTCCTCGACATGTGCCTTGTCCATCGGTGCCATTCCTTTCCTTTGAATGCGACTGAACAGCGTCAGCAGTAAAACACTTTTCTGACCATTTGTCTCGCACGCTGAGCGTCCATTGGCCCGACGCGACCGGCGGCTCATCGCGGGTGACGATCCCGCTTCGCTGGGCTAGATTCGCCTATCATGGACGAAGCGATCCGGTCACAGCTCGAGGCGATGAAAGCCGAACATCGTCGACTGGACGATGAGATCGCTGCGCTCTCAGCGGAAGGCGTGTTCGACCAGCTGGAGCTTGCCCGACTGAAACGTCGCAAGTTGCTGCTGAAGGACCAGATACAGGTCGTCATCAACCGCAACACGCCTGACATCATAGCCTGAGAAGAAGTCTCGCATTGGGACCGCGAAATGGCCCCTAACTCATTGTCGGCAATCGTGCTTTGAATTAGCGTCCGGCGCGTGAAACTCAGTTTACTCAGCGCCGCGATCAAGGAGGCCCCGAGCCTTATCCGGTCGGCCAAGCTCGCCGCTATCTCGCAAGTGAAGGCTCCGTCGGCAAAATGCCCGATCTGTGGCTTTTTCGGTAAATTCCGCGGCTTCGGCGACCCTGTCCGTACGGCGGCGCAATGCCCAAGATGCTGGTCACTCGAACGGCATCGGTTATTCGCGCTCGCGGTCGAGAGGTCCGTGATCACGTTTGCGGACAAGGATGTCCTCAGCTTTGCTGCCGAGGCCGCGATCGGAAACCTGGTGAAGGGGGCGCGCAGCTACAAAACCTCCAATTATCCGCATGCGAACGGGGCCGATTTCGCTCTCAATATGGAAGCGATCGACTTGCCCGATGAGAGCTGCGACATGGTCATCTGCTCGCATATCCTTGAGCACGTCGACGACCGGAAATCGCTCGCTGAACTATTCCGGATCCTGCGCCCTGGCGGCCAACTGATCTTCATGATCCCGGTGATCGAAGGATGGGCCGAAACCTATGAGGACAGCTCGATCCGGACTGACCGAGAGCGGCACGTGCATTTCGGCCAGTTCGACCACGTACGTTATTACGGAGCCGATGTGCGGGAGCGCGTGACTGCGGCAGGCTTTCAGCTTTCCGAATTCACTTCCGACCCCGTCGACTCAATCCATTACGGGCTGCTTCGAGGCGAAAAGGTATTCATCGGCCTGAAGCAGCAAGATCCGTCTTGAGAGTCAGAGCTTTTCTGTCCCGCTGTGAGACTGATTGCATCGAGATTCGGCAACACGGGTCTTCTCCGGCGTTTCCTCATTGGTCCAGGAATGGCAGTGAATGATCATGGACGATTCGAACGCGTCGGAAGTCAGGATCACGCCGAGGCTAGTCGACAGCCTTTATACGGAGGCGATGCTGCTCGCTGACGAGGCCCGCTCCTATTTCGACGATGCAGGGCGCGATGACCGCATCGCTCTTGAGCCATTCGTTCGGGTGAGTTTCGCCTGCGAATCCTTGAAGGTTACGACGCGGATCATGCATATCGTCGCCTGGCTTCTCACCCAGCGTGCAGTCGAAACGGGCGAAATCCCGTCCCGCGAAGGTCGTCGACCGGAACGTCGTCTCGGCCACGCGGCGGAAAGCGATCCCGAGATCCTCGCCAAGATGCCCGCCGAGGCCAAACGACTGATCGAAGCCAGCAGCGATCTTTACGCGCGGATAAAACGGATCGACGAGGGCGTCGTTGCGGACGAACCGCCTGCAAGCCCCGCGCGCGCACTCATGGGCCGTCTAGAACGCGGGCTCGGTGGGAATCTGGCCTGACCGGCGCTAATGCTGCCGGGGATGCGCAGCTTCACCTTCCATCCTGGACCGCGGCTGATTGCCGGCGCTGGCAAGTCGAAGGAACTCGCTGAGCTTCTTCCGCTGGGTCCGGTGCTGTTCGTCACCGACGAGCAATTGGTCGGACTGGGCCTGACCGACTTCCCAAGAACGACGCTCGAGGAATCGGGGCGGACTGTGACCCTGTTCGACCGAGTCGAGGCCGATCCCTCGCGAGCGACGCTTGAGGAGGCAGTCGAAGCTGGTCGGTCGGCAGGCGTCCGCTCGATAGTCGGGTTCGGCGGCGGGAGCCCCATGGATGTGGCAAAGCTCGCCGCTTATTTGCTCGGCTCCGGCGACAATCTGGACACCGTCTGGGGCGTCGACATTGCCAAGGGAACGCGGCTGCCTTTGGTTTTGATACCCACGACCGCCGGGACCGGTTCGGAAGCAACGCCGATCTCGGTGATTACGTGCGAAGGCGGCGTGAAGCTGGCGGTGAATTCGCGTCCGCTCACTGCCGATTGCGCAGTGCTCGATCCCGAACTGACGGTTGGACTTCCGCGTGAAGTGACTGCCGCGACAGGCATCGACGCCATCGTCCACGCGGTCGAGGCCTATACTTCGGCACGGTTGAAGAACCCGATCTCCGACGCTCTTGCTCGCGAAGCGCTCCGGCTGCTTACCGCGAACCTTCTTACGGCGTGCGAAGAGCCGGCAAGCATTGCCGCAAGAGAGGCGATGCTGCTCGGCGCCCATCTTGCCGGGCTCGCTTTCTCCAACGCGCCGGTCGCGGGGGTCCATGCCCTCGCTTACCCGCTTGGCGGCCTTCACCATTTGCCGCACGGCGTCAGCAATGCTTTGATGTTGCGGCACGTCCTCCAACACAATGCGGAAGCAGCGCGCGATCATTATGCTGAGCTTGCGCAGATCGTCGTTCCGGAATGCGAGGCCGAAGGCAGTCAGTCGCGTGTTGCCCTGCTCATTGATCGTCTTGATCAACTCGTTCGCGACAGCGGCATCGCGCCGCGCCTTCGCGACTACGGAATCGACATTGCTGAGGCGCCGACGCTCGCCCGCGAGGCGATGAAGCAGACGCGTCTTCTGGTGAACAACCCGTGCGAAATCAGCGAGGCGGACGCACGACGGCTGTACGAGGCCGCCTGGTGAGCCGACCGCCGGCGGCCAGTCGCGCCGAGTTCAAGGTCTGGCGGAAAGTTACGACCCGCTGGGCCGACAATGACGCCTACGGGCATTTGAACAACACCGTCTACTACGAGTGGTTCGACAGCGCAGTGAACGCCTGGATGGTCGACCATGACATGCTCGACATCACCAAAGGTGATCCAATCGCCTTGGTTGTCGAAACCCGGTGCACTTATGCCGCTCCCCTCGCCTTTCCGGAAGACATCGATGTCGGGATGGCCGTCGCGCATCTGGGGCGTTCAAGCATCCGCTATCGCATCGGAATCTTCGCGGCCGGGGGCGATAGCGCTGCCGCGGAAGGTGAGTTCGTTCACGTGGTCGTAGACAGAGGCACTCGGCGTCCGGTCGAGATTCCCACAGCGTGGCGAGAAAAGCTCGAAGCAATCAGCTAGCGCAGAGCTTCGCCTTCGCCGCTCGATACTCCTCGAACAGTTTCGCAACTAGCTCCGCCGCCGGCATCACATTGTCGACCGCTCCAACACCCTGACCCGATCCCCAGATGTCTCGCCAGGCCTTGGCGCCGGTCGCGGACTGGAAGTTCATCGCTTCGGCACCCGGCTGCGGGAGATTGTCGGGGTCGAGCCCGGCAGCGACGATCGAAGAGCGCAGATAATTGCCATGAATGCCGGTGAAGAGGTTCGAATAGACGATGTCGGCGGCGCTGCTCGTTACGATTGCCTGCTTGTACTCGTCGCTGGCCCGCGCCTCATGCGTCGCAATAAAGGCCGAACCGACATAAGCGAGGTCCGCACCCATCGCTTGTGCCGCCAGCACAGCCTCGCCTGTGGCGATCGCACCCGAAAGTGCTAGCGGGCCATCGAACCATCGCCGGATCTCGTGGATGAGAGCGAACGGCGACCAACGGCCTGCGTGCCCGCCGGCGCCGGACGCAACCGCAATCAAGCCGTCCGCGCCCTTCTCGATCGCCTTCCGGGCGAACCGGTCGTCGATAATGTCGTGAAGCGTGATCCCGCCCCATGCATGGACGGCGTGATTCAGCTCCTCGCGGGCGCCAAGCGACGTGATGACGATCGGGACCTTCCACTTGGCGCACGCTTCAACATCATGCTCGAACCGGTCGTTCGATCGGTGGACGATCTGGTTGACTGCGAAAGGCGCCGCGGGTGCGTCAGGATGATTCCGGTCGTGCTCCGCCAGTGCTTCCGTGATCTCGTGCATCCACTCGTCGAGTTGCGATGCCGGCCGCGCATTAAGCGCCGGAAAGCTCCCCACGACACCAGCTTTACACTGGGCAATGACCAGCTTCGGGTTGGACACAATGAACAACGGCGCGCCTATGACCGGCAGCCGAAGGTTCTGGAGGATCGGCGGGAGGCTCATACCCCGTGATATTCCCTGTACCATTGCACGAACTGCGGAACGCCTTCGTCGATCGTCGTAGTGGGTCTAAAGCCATGATCGCGCTCGATCGCGCTGATGTCCGCGAAAGTGTCGCGCACATCGCCAGGCTGCATTGGCTGCGGATCGATAAGAGCCTTGAGGTTGGTCGATCGCTCGAGCAACTCCACGACCCGCATCAGATCTTCGCTTCGGTTGTTCCCGATGTTGTATAGGGCGTGCGGCCCGGTGCTCCCGCCGGCTTTCACCTGGCCGTCGTCCGAAGGCGGGCCATCCAGACAGGCCAGGACGCCTGCGACAATGTCGTCGATGTAGGTGAAATCACGCCGCATCTCGCCATGATTGAAGAGCGGTAGAGGCTCCCCTGCAAAAAGCGCTTTCGTGAAGATCCACATGGCCATGTCCGGTCTGCCCCACGGCCCGTAGACCGTGAAGAAACGAAGGCCCGTGGAAGGAAGGCGAAACAGGTTCGCATAGGCCTCCGTCATCAGCTCGTCTGCCTTCTTCGAGGCAGCGTAGAGCGACAAAGGATGGTCCACGCGATCCTCCACACGGAACGGCAGGGCCTTGTTGCCGCCGTAAACAGAGGAAGACGAAGCGTAGACGAAATGGCTGGAGCAACGATGGCGCGCGAGTTCCAGCATGTTGCAGTGGCCAACGAGATTCGACTGAACGTAAGCCCCGGGATTTTCGAGGCTGTACCGGACACCTGCCTGTGCGCCCAAATGAACGATTCGGTCGAAGTCCGATGAGCGCCCAAGCTCATCGAGCGCTCCGGCGTTCGCGAAATCGAGCTGGTCGAACCGGAACCGATCGCCGAAATCCTCGTCCAGACGAGCCAGCCGCGCTCGCTTCAAAGCGGGGTCGTAGTAATCGTTGATATTGTCGATGCCGACGACGACGTCACCGCGCTGCAGCAGAGCACGTGCGACGCTTGAGCCGATGAAGCCAGCCACCCCCGTGACGAGAACCGTCATGAGCGGGGCTTAGCCGCAGCGATGCCGCAAAGGCGAGTCTTCAATTCCTCAGGTGCGCCCGGTCTTAAACGACCCGGCGGCCATCCAAGTTGCCAGGCGGCGAATAGCGACAGATCAGATAATCCCAGCGCGCTGCTGAATAGACTGCGCAACCGACGTTCGTCGTCCCGCTCCAGACGACCTGGGTATAATGTGCGACGTCGTCCCAGCGGCCGGTCCGGCTAACGTATGGAAACGTCCCCGGCCGGTAATAGGCCTTCTCGCTGATCCAGTTACCGACCATCTGTTCCGGACTGAACGCGCCGCGACTGCCCATCCAGAGATTTTCTCGCTGTCCCGGACGCATAGCCCTCGGGGAATGCTGCAACCTGCCCAGGCGAGCGAGCGTCGGACCATAGGCTGCAGCGGACGCCGCCAACGCCGGGTCCCATTGCAAAGGTCGAACGCCAACGCGCGCACGTTCCGCATTGTGGGCTGCCAGAAGGCGGGCCGCCAGCGAGGGCGAGTAATAGGCCGCGGCATGCGCGGGCACGATCGATCCGTTGAAAAGTGCAAGCGCAAGGCTCGCAACAGACACGTAACGCACTGAAAACTCCCCCACCCCCAAGTGGTAGGATCAAGGTGACTCCTGTCGGCCCGTCGCTCAATAAGAGGGCGCTCAACATGGGCTCGGTTCGTCGCCGCGCGGACTCCACTCGGCGATAAGAAACACTTCGCCGCTCGTTTAATTATTGTTATGCCGCAAAAATGAGCCGCTCGGTGAAACGCCTGGCCGCGATGAAGCGCTGGCCAAACAGAGATTGGGCGGTCGAGGACGTGGTCGACGTCTGCAGGGCTCATGGCATCCGCTGTCTGACCCCGGCGCGCGGCGAGCATTATGTGCTGTCGCATCATCTAGTCGATGGGTTGTTGACGGTTCCAGCGAAGCGACCGCTCAAGCCGTTTCACATCATGCTGCTTGTCGAGCTGGTCGAAGCGGTGATCGAAGGTAAGAAATGGTACGCGGCTACGAAGTCATCGTTCAGCTTTTAAACCGGCGACTGGGCGGCGGCTTTATCGCTTTTGCTCCAGCGCTGACGGGTTGCGTTGCCGACGGGGCGACGAGCGACGAGGCCGTCGAAAACCTTGATGACGCGATCCACTGCTGGGTCGAATATGCAAGGCTGAGCGGGAGGCGCGTTCCCGAACCGACCGCGGAGCGCCGAGAAGCACTGGTTGATGCTGATTAAACAGCCGTAGTGCTTTGTATTGTGAACGTTTCTTTTCGATCTAGCACCATTCCCGCCCGACGAGCTGAAGCAATCCGCAGCTAGCTTCGCGAGCGAACAGTCTGTACTGCCGACAGACTCGCTTGGGTGTGGTTCCGCGGGATGTCAGGGGTATATGAACGTTCGCGCTGTGGTTGCCAGCGAAACCGCGTCAGCCGTCTCTGGCCGGCGCCAGTCTCCCTTCATGCGCCGCCGCTTTCAATTTGCCGGCGCACTTCTCGTCTCGGCCCTACTTCCTTACCTCGTCCGCTCTCTGACGATTCCAGGCGCGGAGATCGACGCTCCAAACGTCAACGCGATGTTCGCAAATCTCGTCGCGGTTACGCTCGCAATGTGGGTGCGGCTTTCGATCGCGACCTATCCGGGCATCCGCTCCAGCTATTACATCATTCCGCTTGCAACAGCGGCGCACGCAACCGTGATCGTTCTGCTGCTGATGGCTCGATTGCCATACGATCGGCTCGCCCTCCTGTCCGGCTTCCTGCTGCACGCGCTGTGGAACTATTCCATCTATTTCCTTGTGGAGCGCCGATTGCGGCCCCGGATCGCAATCGTTCCCTTCGGCGACGCAGAGCGGCTCAACGCGATTGACCAGGTCCAATGGACAAGAGTTACGTCACCCCGGCTCGAAGGGCTGAATTGCGATGCGCTGGTCGCGGACTTTTCCGCGGAAATGCCCGATGAATGGGAGGCCTTCCTGGCAGATGCCGCCCTCGCCGGCCGGATCGTCTACCAGCACAAGCAGCTTTCGGAGTCTTTGACCGGAAGGGTCGAGCTCACGCACCTTTCCGAGAACAATTTCGGCTCGCTCGTCCCGATGCGCGGCTGGTTCCATCTGAAGGGCGTCGCCGACTTCATCGTAGCGGTCGCGCTGCTTCCAGCAGCGTTGCCACTCATGGCGCTGTGCGCGCTCGCGATCAGGCTGGAAGATGGAGGCGCGATCCTTTTCCGTCAGAACCGGACGGGCCACGCAGGCAAAAGGATCAGGGTCTACAAGTTTCGTACCATGCGCGCTGTTCGGATGGACGACGAGTTGCAGGCTGCCATGACCAGCAAGGGCGATGATCGGATCACGCGCGTCGGCGCCTACCTGCGCTATTATCGGCTCGACGAGCTTCCGCAGATTTTCAACATCCTCAAGTTCCAGATGAGCTGGATCGGCCCACGACCCGAGGCAGAGGTGCTGTCCGTCTGGTACACTCGGGAGTTGCCGTTTTATCGCTACCGGCATGTCGTGAAGCCGGGCATTTCCGGCTGGGCGCAGGTCAACCAGGGTCATGTCGCGGACGTCAAACAGGTTCACGAGAAGCTGCAGTACGACTTCTACTACATCAAATATTTCTCGCCCTGGCTCGACCTGTTGATCCTGTTCCGGACGATCAAGACGATGCTCACTGGATACGGGGCGAAGTAAGGGTCAGGCAGCTCGCGCCAAAGGCTGCGCCTGCTCGCGCTGCCAAGCCTGGAACATTAGAATCGCCCAGATTGCCGGTGTCGAGTCACTTCGACCCTGAAGGTGATCTTGCCATCGTCGTTGCACGATTGCCGGATCGAACCAGCCATCCGATGCCATGCGGCTGGGGTCCAGAAGATCTTCCGCCCAAGGACGGAGCGGTCCCCTGATCCATTGGCCGACCGGGATGGCAAAGCCTGCCTTGGGACGCTGGAACAGTTCACGCGGCGCGTTCCGATAAAGCAACTCGCGGAGAATGTGCTTTCCGCTGCGACCACGCACTTTCATCTCGAGCGGAATACGCGCTGCCACCTCGGCGACGCGATGGTCGAGAAATGGAACTCTCGTTTCCAAGCTCACCGCCATGGACGCGCGATCGACCTTGCAGAGGATGTCGTCGGGCAAATAGGTGACTGCGTCGCAATACATCATGCGCAAGCCCGGCGGCGCTGCTTGGCTGACGGACAAGTCGAACCCCGGCGGGCTGCCCGGCGCCCCCACGACGGGGCCCTGTGCAAGAGTCCATTCGTCTAGAAAGCTGAGATAGACGTCCTCGAAGCGACGTGCGCTACCTGCAACCCGCAAGGTCTTTTGAAACTTGCCGCCAAAGTGCGGATTCGCCTGTCCGCGCAACGCCCGCGCAACGCTCTGCCACACCGTCGGCGGGACCCGCCCCATCGGCCCGGCCGCAGCGGCCCGCATCGGCAAGGGAATGACCCGCATGTACTTCCACAGCCACGGAGCGAGGAAGTGGCGGTTGTATCCGGCAAAGAGTTCATCGCCGCCGTCGCCGGTAAGTGCGACGGTGACTTGGTCTCGCGCAAAGCGGCTGACGAGATGGGTCGGTATTTGCGACGAATCGGCGAAAGGCTCGTCGTACATTTGCGGCAAGAGCGGGATGACGTCGCGGGCTTCCTCGACCCGCACGAAATGCTCCTCATGGACCGTACCGAGGTGCCTGGCGACCAGGCGCGCACTTTCCGCCTCGTTGAATCCGCCTTCCTCAAAGCCGATTGAGAATGTCCGCACGGGCGTCGAGGAATGCTTTTGATAGAGGGCGACGACAGTCGAGCTGTCGATGCCGCCGGACAGGAAGGCGCCAACCGGGACGTCGGCTATCGATTGGCCCTTGATCGCCTTTCCGAGCACGTCCTCCAATTCGTCGAGCGCGTCGCCTTCGTCCGCAATCGGCTCGGCGATCCCCCTCGTTACGACGTCCCGGTATGACCAGTATCGGACCAGGTTGGAGCGGCCTCTTTGCCATCCCGGTTCGGGCGGCTCGCTCAGCGGGCTCGCCGCAATTTCTGGCGAAATGGTCAGGATGCAGCCCGGCTGTAGCTTGTACACCCGCTTATAGATGGACAAAGGCGCCGGAATGTAGGTGCGTGCAGCATAGGCTTGCAGTGCTGCCCGGTCGATCTCTGCTGCAAATCGCGGATGCACCCGAAGTGCCTTCAGCTCAGATCCGAAAACGAAGTCCCGGCCCGCCCAGCCGTAGTAGAGAGGCTTCTCTCCGAAGCGATCGCGTACCAGGCTCAGCAAGCGTTCGCGGCGATCCCAAAGCGCGAAGGCAAACATGCCGACCAGGCGCTCCAACGCACCTTCCAGGCCCCAGACGCTGATTGCCTGAAGCAAGGTTTCTGTGTCGCTATGCCCGCGCCACCCGACCTCCGGGGCACCCCCCCTCACCTCAAGCTCAGCGCGCAAAGCAGCGTGATTGTAGACCTCGCCATTGTAAACGATCACCCATCGGCCGTCGGCCGACGCCATCGGCTGATGCCCCTGCGGTGAAAGGTCGACGATGGAAAGCCGCCGATGGACCAGCGCGAGCCCAACCGAGGTATCCGACCAGATTCCGTGGTCGTCAGGCCCCCGGTGGACGATCGTCGCCGCCATCTGCGCTGGAAGCTCCGGAGGGACTGCGTCGGATGAGATTATTCCGGCGATTCCGCACATTAGGCGTTAACTCCCGAGCCCTCGCACCGGTAAACGCAATCGAAACCAACGGCAACAACAGCAGTAGCCCACTTCGCCCGAAACGATGATTGCCAACGGAAAGTCCGCAAGACATAGCGGCAAAGTCAGCGAGGGATTGTTCACTCTGTCCGTTCTGCCAGTTGCCGGCTGCCGAATGATCGACCTGCCTGTTCTCGGCGACGAGCGCGGTTCATTGATCGCAATCGAGCCCGGCGACCTTCTTCCCTTTTCGATTGGAGGCGTCTCGTACGTCTTCGCAACGAGACCGGGCGCCGGTGAAACGGTTCGTTTTCCGGCACGTTCGCGCGAGTGGATCATTGCAGTCGCCGGCTCATGCACTTTGTTGGTCGATGACGGCGTGCGGAGAGCCGAAGTCTTACTCGATCGGGCAGACAAGGCGCTGGAAGTAGAACCGAAAGTGAGGCGCGAGGCAGCCCATTTCTCTGCCGACGCGGTCTTGATGTTGCTCGCCGAGAATACGGAAACCGGAGAGCGCCGAGGGTGAACGTTCCGTTCCTCGATCTCGCCTCCGCGACTGCCGAAGTTCAGGCGAAAGTTGATGCCGCGATCGACCGCGTTGTCCGATCTGGCTGGTACATCGGCGGCCCTGAAGTCGGTGCTTTTGAAGAGAAATATGCGGACTATTGCGGTTCAAGTCATTGCGTCGGCGTCGGGAACGGACTCGACGCTCTTCACCTGACCTTGCGCGCCATGGAAGTCGGACCCGGCGACGAGGTGATTGTCTCGAGCAACGGGTTCATCGCGACCTGGCTGGCAGTCAGCATGACGGGCGCGACACCCGTCGCAGTGGAGCCGGACCCTCTAACGCACAATCTCGATCCTGCGCTCGTCGAAGCGGCCGTGACCGAGCGAACCCGAGTCATCCTGCCGACACATCTGTACGGCCAGCCCGCCGATATCGATCCGTTACTCCACATCGCGAGACGGAGGGGCCTCCGTCTGGTTGAGGATGCCGCCCAGGCCCATGGAGCGCGTTACAAGGGACGGCGTGTCGGATCACACGGGGACGCCGTCACGTGGAGCTTCTATCCGAGTAAGAACCTCGGCGCCTTGGGCGACGCTGGAGCGGTTACGACGAATGATGCGGAAATCGCCCGCCGAATTCGCGAACTGGGCAATTACGGTTCTGCGACGCGCTACGTGAACGAGGTCAAAGGCGTGAATTCCCGGCTGGATCCGATCCAGGCCGCCGTGCTCTCGGCCAAGCTCGACTTGCTGGATGATTGGAATGATCGTCGCCGCCAGATCGCGTCCCTGTACATAGAGAAGCTAAGCGCTGTCGGGATCACACTTCCATTCGTGCCGGATTGGGCAGATCCCGTTTGGCACCTATTCGTCGTCCAGTCCGATGGGCGCGACGAGCTTGCCGAACGGCTTGGGAGAGCAGGGGTTCAAACCTTGATCCACTACCCGATCCCTCCCCACCGGCAGCAAGCATATGCGGAAATGGGAATGCTCGAGGGCAGCTTGCCCACCGCGGAGAAGCTTGCGCGAAGCGTGCTCAGCGTCCCGATCGGGCCGCACCTGACGAACGAGCAGGCACTCCGCGTAATTGCAGCAATTGCGGACCGCTAGAGCTTACTTGGCCGCCGAAGCGTCGCTCTTCATATAGTCGGGCGTCATGAACTTCGCGCCTTTCGGCGTTGGCTTGGCGACTTGCTGCAACAACTTGAGATTGAATTTCTCTCTGAACTGGACGCCGAACTGCGTGCCCTTTGCCCACACGATGCGTGCCGCGATCAGGCCACCAGCAGCGAAGTCCAGCTCGATTTCCTTGTCGATCTCCACCGGCTGGCGACATTCCACCAATGCGCCGCCGCTCGAAATATTGCGCAGACGCGCGCCCCGCACTTCCCCATCATAATGCAACAGCGCCGCCCGGATGATGCGCATGCGCGGCTCGCGGGGTGTTAGATGCGCGTCCGGCAATGTCGCAGCACCCTGAGCAGCGAGCGCCTCGGCCTCCTCGGGTGGCATCGGCTTGCCGAAAATGTAGCCCTGCACCAGCGAACAGCCGAGATTCCTGACGAGCAAGAGCTCCTCGGTGGTCTCCACGCCTTCCGCAGTCGTTTGCATGTCGAGATCGCGGGCGAGACCGATCATCGCGCGGATCAGGGCCGCGTTCCGGCTGTCCGGATCGGATGCGCCGCGGACGAAAGACTGGTCGATCTTGATCTTGTCGAACGGGACCCGGAGCAAATAGCTAAGGCTGGAATAACCGGTCCCGAAGTCGTCCAGCGCCAGCTTCACGCCGATATTCTTCAAATCGTGGATGATCTGATGGACGTGGTCGTCGTTGCTGAGAAGCAGGCCCTCGGTGATCTCCAGCTCCAGCCGTTTGGCGGCTAATCCGGTCTCGCCCAGGATCGCCCTGACCGTCGACGGCAATGCGTGCGACTTGAACTGGATCGGTGACAGATTGACCGCAACCGACACGTTCGTGGGCCACTTTGCAGCTTCGGCACAGGCCGTGCGAAGCACCCAATCGCCGATCTCGTTGATCATCCCGATTTCCTCGGCGATCGGAATGAAGTCGGCCGGGCTCACCGGCCCATGCTCCGGATGGTCCCAACGGATCAGGGCCTCGAACCCGGTGACAGCCTCGCTCGAAGAATCGACGCAGGGCTGGAAAACGACCCTCAACTGACCCTTCTCCATCGCGACGCGCAAGTCGGATTCCATAAGCTGCCGTTCGCGGGCCGCCTCATGCATCTCGGCTGCGAAGAACCGAAAGCAGCCCTTCCCCGCCGCCTTGGCCGCATAGAGCGCCAGATCCGCGTCGCGCATGAGATCGTCGGACTTGCGATCGTCATAGTCAGAGGTGACGATTCCAACCGATGCGCCGATCGAAACCATCGTGCCATTGATCGTGTAGGGCCGGGAAAGATTGTCGATGATCCCTTGGGCGAGCTTGGCGAGGTCTTCCTTCGACGGAGCCGTGGGGATCACGACCTGAAATTCGTCGCCGCCGAGGCGCCCGACCTGGCCCAGTTCACCGACTTCATCGCGCAGTCTTAAGGAAACGAGCCTGAGCAGGGTGTCTCCGGCAGGATGTCCGAGCGTGTCGTTGACGGCCTTGAAGCGGTCGAGATCCATGAGAAACACCGAGCAGCGATGCTTCCTCCGCGATGCGCTGATCAAAGCGTCATCGAGAGCCCGCCGAAGAGCTTCGCGATTCGCTAGGCCGGTAAGCGAATCCTGCCGGGCAAGGCGATCGAGCTCGACCTCCGACTGGCGGATCTTGGTCAGGTCTGACGCGAAGCCCCGGAATCCAAAGAATCGTCCGATCTCGTCATGGATCGGGCGTCCGGAGATCGACCACCAATTCTCACTCTTGGTTTTTGCGCGAACGATAAGATCCTGAAAGGCAACATGCGATGACAGGTAGAAGCCGAGCGTCCTTTCAGACGTGGCGCTTCCGTCAGCGGTTTCGGTCGAGATCAGGTCTGTGAAGGGCCGATTGAGAAGGTCGCCTGCCTCGCGACCGAGAGCGGCGGCCACACTATCGCTGATGAATGTAAGGTCGCCGTCCCTGCCGGTCTCCCAGAACCAGCCTTTTCCGCTGCTTTCGAATTCGTGAAGAAGGGCTTCGGCGCGTGCGGCTCCAGAGCGTGTTTCCTCTTGCGAAGAACCGCCTCCCGTCCTCAACAGGTTTCTGATGCTTCCGACCATGTCGCTCCAATTGGGCCGAAAGGTAAAATATCATCGTTTAAATTCGGTTATTCATGCGGGGTAATGGAGGTGGACCTGTGACTCCGGTCGATTCTAACCTCCGGCACACGCCTCTTTCCCGAGCATCGCTCGCGATCGCGGCCTTCTCGACCATCGTCGAATGGTACGACTTCACCCTATACCTATACTTCGCGACTGTCCTGGCGCGGGTCTTCTTCGGTCCGGGAGAGACATCCCTTTTGGTGACGCTCGGCGGATTTGCAGTGGCGTATCTGATGCGGCCGCTTGGAGCCGTCTTCTTCGGCCATATCGGCGACCGCCGTGGACGAAGGCACATGCTACTTCTGTCTGTGAGTCTGATGACCGCGGCAATGTTCGTCACCGCCCTCCTTCCAACCTACGCGCGGATAGGGCCGGCTGCGGGTGTTTTGCTCTTCCTCATGCGCTGCGTGATGGGATTCAGCGTCGGCGGTGAATATACCGGCGTCGTCGCCTACCTGCTGGAGGGCGCTCCGACCCATCGGCGCGGACTGATCGCATCGTCCGCATCGGCCGCGAGCGAGGTCGGTGCGCTCCTTGCCGTCGGTGTTTCGGCAATCACAGTCGCGTCACTAAGCGAGGCGGACCTTGCGTCCTGGGGTTGGCGCATTCCATTCTTCGTCGGTGCGGCACTTGCGGGAAGCGTATGGATTGCTCGCTCGGCGATGGAGGAATCGCCGGAGTTTCATCGGCAAATTGCCGAAGCGACCATTCCGGAAAGCCCACTTCGTCACAGCATCGCCAACCATCGCGGAGCCATTGCGCGCTCATTCGCCATCTCAGCACTTGGCTCGATCACGTATTACGTCGGGATCACCTACGTCCCCGCCTTCCTGACATCGGCGGGATCGCTCAGCGAAAGCGAGGCACTGTGGCTTTCGACGATCGCGGCCATCGCCGTCATCCTGGTCACCCCCTTCGTGGGACTGGCGTCCGACCGCTATGGCCGAAAGCCGGTGCTTCTTCTTCTCGCCGTGGGAACCGCACTTCTTCCTTCGACGATGTTCTCGCTCATGGCCGGCGGGTCGCATGCCGCGACGCTTCATGGCGCTCTTGTTCTCGCCGCTCTCGCCGGCGGCGTCAGCGCCGTGGGTGCCGTGGCCACGGCCGAACAGTTTCCCGGCGAAGGGCGCGTGACCGGCCTCGCGCTCGGAGCAACGATGGCAACGGCGGTGTTCGGGGGGCTTACGCCCTACATTGCTCAGCTTCTGGTCGAACGCACGGGATGGTCGTCGGCCCCAGGAGCAATGATCGCACTCGTGAGTCTTTGTGTCCTACCGATCTTCCTCACGATGAAAGAGACAGCTCCGCGGTGACGACAGCTTTCCTGTTCGACCTGGACGGCACTCTGGTCGACAGTGTCTACCAGCATGTCCGCGCCTGGCATCTCGCACTGCGAGATGAAGGCATCGACCTGTCGGTGTGGCGAATCCACCGCAAGATCGGCATGAGCGGCGGCCTGTTCACCAACCAACTGCTGCGCGAACTCGGGCGTCAGGTTGATGCCGAGACCATCGCCGACCTCCGCACGCGGCACGCCGACCATTATCTCACTCTCTCGCACGAGGTTCGACCACTGCCGGGAGCGGTAGAGCTCCTTCGGACCTTGAACCATCTGGATCTTCCGTGGGCGATCGGCACGAGCGGACGAATGGTAACCGCGGAACCCAACGTTCGCAGCTTGGGCTTCTCCATCGACGACATCACCCTCGTGACCCGGGATCAGGTGAATTACGCAAAGCCCGACCCCGACCTGTTCGTGGAAGCAGCACGCCGGCTCGGAACCGCGACGCAGGGCTCCTACGTCATTGGCGACAGCATCTGGGACATGCTCGCGGCGGCTCGCTGCGGAGCGCTCGGTATCGGTCTCCTGTCAGGCGGCTACGGCCGTGAAGAGCTGATGGATGCGGGCGCTTTGCGCGTCTACGACGATCCGGCAGACATGCTCGCCCATCTGGACGAGATCGCGCCGCGAACCAGGGATTAAATCCCTAACCAACCTCCCTCACCTCATGATGACTGCAGCGATGCAGAGGCTAAGGAGAAACGCACCCATCAAGGCCACGCACGCTACCCACGGATTCCTTGTTCATAACGCCCCCCAAGGACTCGGGAGAGGTAACTTAACAGCAAGCAATAATACCACGCAACATCAGATACGTGGCTTACTTTCCGCCGACATTTTGCAAAGCGGGGATGAAGCCTAGTCAGCTAAAGTGACCAACGATCAATCTCCGGATCAAGCCGCCGGTCGCGCCACATGCCCTTTATGTCGGCAAGCGTGCCGCGGGGATTGAGGAGGCCAGCAAGCCGGTTGTCCGACAAATCGCGATATGCATCGTGCGGTACGGCACCGATCACCAGGTCGTACCGTTTCTCCTCCAACTCCGTGAGCTCTAGCCCCTGCTCTGCACGAAGCTCGTCGGCATCGGCGAGCGGGTCGGCAACGTCCACCGAATGCCCAAGCCAATGCAGCCGCCGCACGAGGTCGAAGCTACGGCTATTCCTCAAATCCGGCACATTCTCCTTGAACGTGACGCCAAGTACGAGCGCAGTCCCAGCCTTCGCTTCGCGGCGGTTATGAAGCGTATCGGCAATCCACCTGCCCATACCATCGTTCGTTCCGCGTCCGGCGAGGATGACCTGCGGGTCATGGCCCAGCTGCTGCGCAAGATGGCTGAGGTAGTACGGGTCGACCCCGATACAGTGCCCGCCAACAAGGCCGGGCTCGAACGGCAGGAAGTTCCACTTGGTCTTCGCTGCGGCGAGGACATCCCACACCGACACGCCGATTTGCGAGAAGATCTGCGTCACTTCGTTCATGAAAGCGATGTTGATGTCACGTTGCGCGTTCTCGATCGCCTTGGCGGCTTCGGCGGCCTTGATCGAGGCGGCGCGGAACACACCCGCGCTGGTCACCGCACCGTAGATTTCCGCAAGCTGCTCAAGAACGTCATCGTCTTCGCCGGCGACGACCTTGGTGATCTTGTCGACACTGTGCACCTTGTCGCCAGGATTGATGCGCTCAGGGCTGTAGCCGAGGCGGAAATCGGCCCCCCTCTTCGACCCCGAGACGCGCTCGATCTCCGGTCCGCAAATGTCTTCCGTAACACCCGGATAGACCGTGCTTTCATAAACGATCGTTGGCCGTCGAGCGGCATCGAGCGCCTTAGCGACGATGTGCGTTGCGGACATCACGGCAGCGAGATCCGGGCGATTCTGCTTGTCGACCGGAGTTGGAACCGTGACGATGTAGACGTCAGCTCCGGCGCATTCGTCCGGGGTGCTCGTCAGCCTGATCGGAGAAGCGGTCAAGTCGGCCGCCTCGACTTCGCGAGTGCGGTCGAAGCCTTCGCGAAGCTCACCGATGCGGTTCGGATCGATGTCGAAGCCGACGACCTCGAATTTCCGAGCAAGAGCTATGGCAAGAGGCAGACCAACATAGCCGAGGCCGACAACGACGATTTGCATTGCTGCGGACTAGCGTGCGGCTTTGACGCCTGCATCCCCATTGCTGACCAGCTTGAGATGCGAACCATTGCCGCCGATGCGTCCGCGACCAAGACCATAATATTGGAAGCCGGCTTCCTCGGCCTCCGAGCGATCGTAGACGTTGCGCAGGTCAACGATCACGCGGCCACGCATGACCTTCGCAATGCGATCCAGATCCAGTGCGCGGAACTCGTCCCACTCCGTGACGACAACCAGAGCGTCCGCGTCTTTCACCGCTGCGTGAGCATCCTTGGCGAACTCGATGTCCGGAAGCAGGCCCTTGGCGTGACTCATCGAGGCCGGGTCAAAGGCAGCGACCGAGGCGCCGCCATCAACGAGCGCCTTGATGAGCGGAATTGAAGCAGCGTCGCGCATATCGTCCGTATTCGGCTTGAAGGCCAGACCGAGTACCGCAACGCGCTTGCCCTCGACCGAGCCGCCGAGCGCCGTGACGACACGCTCGTGCATGGTCGCCTTGCGATGATCGTTCACCTCGACGACCGTTTTGACGATGCGCTGCTCGATGCCGGCTTCGCTGGCGGTCTGCAGCAAGGCGAGCGTGTCCTTCGGAAAGCAGCTCCCGCCATAACCGGGCCCGGGGTGCAGGAACTTCGGTCCAATGCGATTGTCGAGGCCGATGCCGCGAGCAACCTCCTGGACGTCCGCGTCGACGGCTTCGCACAGGTTCGCGATTTCGTTGATGAAGCTGATCTTCACCGCGAGAAAGGCGTTCGCGGCATATTTCGTCAGTTCGGCTGTGCGGCGACCAGTGAAAAGGATCGGCGCCTTGTTGAGGAAGAGCGGACGATAGATGTCGCGGAGCACCTCACGGGCCTTCTCGTCCTCGGCTCCGACGACGATGCGGTCCGGATGCTTGAAGTCGGCGATCGCTGCTCCCTCCCGAAGGAATTCGGGGTTGGACGCGACGCTCGTTCCCGCGGGCGCTCCTTCCTTCTTGAGAAGCTCCGTGATCTTGTCACCTGTCCCTACCGGGACGGTGGACTTGGTAACAACGACCGCCGGAGCCTTCATTGCATGTGCAAGCTCGCTCACTGCGTTAAACACGTAGGTCAGGTCAGCATGACCGTCGCCGCGGCGCGCAGGAGTTCCGACTGCAATGAAGATCGCCTCGGCGCCGTCCACGCCCTCCGGCAAGTCCGTCGTGAAGCTCAAGCGGCCGCGCTCGGCATTCGCCTTCACCAGTGCTTCCAGGCCCGGCTCCCAGATAGGCATGATGCCGTTTTTCAGCGCCTCAATCTTGGCCGCATCCTTGTCGACGCAGACGACATCGTGCCCGAAATCGGCGAAGCAGGCGCCCGAAACGAGTCCGACGTAACCCGTACCGATCATCGCGATGCGCATGCATTACTCCTGAAAACGCTTGAAATGCGGCTCTTAATCGCCACTCATGGTCAAAGCCAGCGGTGCCATAGAAGCATCTCGACTGTGTGTCTAAATTGAACGGTGCTTATCGGAGCCACTGCTGATTTTATAAGCGGCGAGGAGCGCTGTCAGATATCAGTTCATCCGTGACACTCGATCTCGATCTCGATCGCGCCGTGCTTCTGCCCATCGACGTTCAGCAAGGCTTCGATGCACCGGGCTGGCCTCGACGATGGAACGCCAAGGCGGATGAAAACGGGCTCGCGCTTCTTGACGTTTGGCGCGCCGCCGGACGCCCAATCATCCATGTTCGTCACGACTCTGTTGAGCCGAATTCTACTCTTGCTCCTGGCACCCCGGGGAACGCCTTCCGCCCCGGCTTCGAGCCGCTCGACGGCGAGCCGCTCGTCACCAAGAGCGTCAACTCGGCCTTCATTGGAACGGACCTGGACCTTCGTCTGAAGAGGCTCGGAGCAAAGCATGTCGTCACTTTCGGCATCTCCACCGACATGTGCGTGTCCACGACCGTTCGAACCGGCGCGAACATGGGCTGGGACATGATCCTCGTTCCCGACGCTTGCGATTGCTTCGACCTGCCCGATGGACAGGGCGGGACGGTCTCCGCCGAGGACGTACATCGGGCCCATGTTGCAACGCTCGGGTTCGAATTCGCGCGGATCATGAGCACGGCGGAGCTGACGGGCCTGCGAGCTGCAACCTAGATTGCCGAAAGCCCTGTCGTAGGACATTGTCGCGTCATGGCAGTGCATCCACTTGACGCCATACGAGCCGCTCCGAACCATCACGGCGTGCTCTACGAAAACGATAGGGTCAGGATCCTGGACACCTGCCTCGCCGCCGGCGATCGAACACCGGTCCACGCACACCAATGGCCAGCAGCGCTCTATGTCCTGAGTTGGAGCGACTTCATCCGGCGCGACGAAGCCGGAAAAGTCCTCGCCGACAGCCGGGGTCAGACGCCCCCTCCCGCCGGAACAGCGCTCTGGATCGAACCTTTGCCGCCCCACTCCGTGGAAAATGTCGGGGCGTCCGACCTTCGCATCGTCGCCGTCGAGGTGAAATCATCTTAAGCCTCGATTCAGCCGCACTTTTCCATTAGAGGCGCCGCCTTCCCGATGGAAACGACCACTCTGCCTCGACCCCCGCGTGTGGGCCTGGTGTCGCTTGGCTGTCCCAAAGCGCTTGTGGACAGCGAGCGGATCATCACCAAGTTGCGCGCCGACGGATATCAGATGTCCCCCGATTATGCGGGTGCGGACGTCGTCCTCGTGAACACTTGCGGGTTCCTCGATTCCGCCAAGGAAGAGAGCCTGGAAGCGATCGGCGAGGCAATCGCCGAGAATGGCCGCGTGGTCGTCACCGGCTGCATGGGCAATGAGGCGGAGATCATCCGCAAGCGCTTTCCGGACGTACTCGCGGTCACTGGCCCGCAGCAATATGAGGAAGTTGTCTCCGCTGTGCACGATGCTGCACCAGCGGCCAGATCGCCCTATCTGGATCTGGTTCCGGAAGCGGGTCTGAAGCTCACGCCGCGCCATTACAGCTATTTGAAGATTTCAGAGGGCTGCAATCACCGCTGCAGTTTCTGCATCATCCCGAGCATTCGCGGCGACCTCGTCAGCCGCCGTCCCGACGCCATCCTCCGCGAGGCTGAGAAGCTCGTCGAGGCGGGCACACGGGAATTGCTCGTCATCAGCCAGGATACGTCGGCCTATGGGGTCGACATCCGACACCAGCCGCGCATGTGGAAGGCCAGGAATGCCGAGCAGGGACTCGAGGTCCGCGCACACATGACGGACCTGGCCCGCGAGCTCGGCAAGCTCGGCGCGTGGGTGCGCCTGCACTACGTCTACCCCTACCCGCACGTCGACCAGGTCATTCCTTTGATGGCCGAGGGTCTGGTGCTCCCATACCTCGACATCCCGTTTCAGCATGCGAGCCCGAAGGTGCTCCGCTCGATGAAGCGCCCGGCCAACGAGGCGAAGGTGTTGGAACGCCTGAAGAACTGGCGCTCTATCGTGCCGGACATTGCGGTACGCTCGTCCTTCGTCGTCGGCTTCCCCGGCGAGACGGAAGAAGATTTTCAATACCTGCTCGACTGGCTTGAGGAAGCCCAGCTCGACCGCGTCGGCGCTTTCAAGTTCGAGCCGGTGTCCGGCGCGGCGGCCAACGCCCTCCCCGATCCTGTGCCCGAAGAGGTGAAGCAGGATCGCTACGAGCGCGTGATGGCACTCTCCGCGCGGATCAGCGCCGAAAAGCTAGCTGCCAAGGTCGGCAAGACGATTGAAGTGCTGATCGATCGAGTGGACGAAGTTCCTGCCCAGGGAGAAGGCGCGGACCGGGGTCACTTCGACGCTCCTCATCCTCAGCATCATCATGACATTGGAGCGACTGGCCGCTCCAAAGCCGACGCTCCGGAGATCGACGGAGAGGTCCATCTTCGCGACGCCGGCGACCTCTCGCCGGGCGACATCGTTCTCGTCAACGTCGAGGATAGCGACGAGCACGACCTGTACGGGGTACCCGAGACAGCCTGACTCGACAGCTGAACAGCCGCCGCTAGGCTGCCGCGATGCTGAAACATGCCTGTGCGCTTCTCGCGTTTGTCGCCGCCGTCCCCGCAACTGCCCAACCGCTCACCGCAGGCGAGATCGCGCAGATCGACAAGGCCGTGGCCAAGGCGCTCGCGGACACATCGGTCCCGTCCGCATCCATTGCGGTTGTTCGGAACGGTACGATTGTCCTCACCAAGGCTTACGGGAAGGCGTCAGAGACACTGGGGGCCAAGCCTGACCTGCCTTACCAGATCGCGTCCAACTCCAAGCAGTTCACGGCAATGGCGCTGCTGCTGCTCGAGGACGAGGGCAAGCTTTCGCTGAACGACACGGTGTCGAGATGGCTGTCGGGGATCAG
>Ga0207650_10000584_pt1 | contig 29312 bp, 23 predicted proteins | sample KBSS63metaG_FD_184325 | JGI IMG/M metagenome (GOLD analysis project Ga0207650, IMG submission 184325) | Switchgrass rhizosphere microbial communities from Kellogg Biological Station, Michigan, USA - KBS S6-3 metaG (SPAdes) (version 2) | ecosystem: Host-associated > Plants > Roots > Rhizosphere...
ACGTCGACTACCACCTCGGTTACGGGGCGATGGTGGTCGGTCATGCGCATCCGGCGGTCGTCGAGGCGGTCCAACGCCAGGTGCGGAACGGGACGCACTTCGCGCAGCCGACCAAGCAGCTCGACGCGATCGGCGCGAACCTTTCCGAACGTTTCTCGCTCCCGTTGTGGAGGTTCTGCAACTCGGGGACCGAGGCGACGCTCGAGGCCGCCCGGCTGATGCGCGCGAAGACCGGGCGCGACCTGCTCATCAAGATCGAGGGCACCTACCACGGCCACCACGACTCGCTGATGTTCAGCGTGATCCCCGATCCCGAGCTGATGGGGCCGCGCGACCATCCAGTGACGTTGCCGCAGGCGCCGGGGATCCCGCAGGCGTTCGCCGAGCTCGTGGTCGTCGTGCCGTTCAACGACCTAGCCGCCGCTCGGCAGGCGTTCGAGGAGCACCCTGGCCAGGTGGCGGGCATGATCGTCGAACCCGCGATGATGAACTGCGGGGTCATCCTGCCCGAGCCCGGGTACCTGCAGGGTCTCGCGGACCTGTGCCACGAGTTCGGCGCGTACCTCGCGTTCGACGAGGTGAAGACCGGCGTGACGCTCGCCGCCGGCGGCGCGGTCGAGGCATTCGGGGTCGTGCCCGACGTGGTCTGCCTCGCCAAGGCGATCGGCGGGGGCACCCCCTGCGGCGCGGTCGGCGCGACCGAAGAGCTGTTCGCGCTCGTGGTCGACGGCGAGTACGACATGGCAGGGACGTTCAACGGCAACCCGCTCACGATGGCGGCGATGCACGCGACCCTCACCGAGGTGCTGACGGCGGACGCGTACCGCACGCTGAACCACCTCGACGGCTACCTGCAGGAGCGGCTCTCGTCCGTGATCGAGCGGTACCGGCTGCCGGCGTACATCACAGGCCTGGGGGCCAAGGGGTCCGTGATCTATTCGGCCCGGCCTGTGCGCGAGTATCGCGATTCGATCGGCATCGACGAGCGCATAACCTACCTCGCGTGGCTGTTCCAGCAGAACGGCGGCGTGTTCAAGTCGCCGTGGGCCAAGCAGGAGACGTGGACGCTTTCGGTCCGGCACTCGGACGAGGACGCGCAACGCTACGTCGACAACGTCGAGGCCTTCGCGCGGGCGGTCACGTCCTAGCGCTCGAGGGCACGTGAGCCGCGTCCTCACCCTCGCGCTACCCGACGGCCGAACGCTCGAGGCCGTCGACGAGGGCGACCCGGACGGGACGTTGCTGATCTTCCATCACGGCAGCCCCGGTGCGGCGGTGGCGTTCGAGTCGTTCGACCGCGCGGCCGCCGAGCGCGGGATCCGGCTGGTGACGCTGTCGCGGGCGGGGTTCGGGGACTCGAGCCGGCTCGAGGGCCGGAGCGTCGCGAGCGCGGCTGTCGACGCGGCCGCGCTGGCCGATCACCTCGGCGCGAAACGCTTCGTCACGATCGGGTGGTCGGGCGGAGGACCGCACGCGCTCGCGTGCGCGGCGCTGCTCCCCGAACGCGTCCGCGCGGCGGCCACGATCGCGGGCGTCGCGCCGTACGACGCGGAAGGTCTCATGTGGACCGACGGGATGGGGGAGGACAACCAGATCGAGTACCCGCTCGCGGCGCGCGACCCCGACGAGCTGCTCCGGTGGATGCAGCCCCAGGTCGAGGCGCTCGCCGTCGTCGAGCCGGACGAGATCGTGTCGGAGCTCCGCACGCTGCTGTCGGAGGTCGACGAGGCGGAGGTCACCGGCGCGCTCGGCGAGCTGCTGGCGGCATCGTTCCATCGAGCGTTCGCGAACGGCGTGTGGGGCTGGTACGACGACGACCTCGCGTTCGTCCGGCCGTGGGGGTTCGAGCTCGCGTCGATCCGGGTCCCGGTGTCGGTGTGGCAGGGACGCCAGGACCTGATGGTGCCGTTCGCGCACGGCGAGTGGCTGGTGGCGCACGTCCCGACGGCCCGGACGCGGCTTCGCCCGGAGCACGGGCACCTCTCGCTCGCGGTGGGTTCGATGGGCGAGATCCTCGACGACCTGCTCGAGGCCGCGGCCACGATCGGTCCGTAGACTGGCCTTCGCGCCACCCCCCACGACCCAGGAGGCACGATGACGACCCAGGCGGAGCGGCTGGGCACCACGCAGCCCACGACATCGCAAGAACACATCGAGCTCGTCGAGCGGACGACCGCGCACAACTACCATCCGCTACCCGTCGTGGTCGCGGAGGCCGAGGGCTGCTGGGTCACCGACGTCGAAGGCAAGCGGTACCTCGACATGTTGTCGGCGTACTCGGCGCTGAACTTCGGGCACCGCCATCCCGAGCTGATCGCGGCGGCCAAGGAGCAGCTCGACAGGGTCACGCTCACGAGTCGCGCGTTCCACAACGACCAGATGGGTCCGTTCCTGCGGGATCTGACCGAGCTCTGCGGCATGGACATGGCGCTCCTGATGAACTCGGGCGCGGAGGCAGTCGAGACCGCGATCAAGACCGCGCGCAAGTGGGGGTACGAGGTCAAGGGTGTGGCTCCCGACCGCGCGAAGGTGATCGTCGCCGGCGGGAACTTCCACGGCCGGACGATCACGATCGTCAGCTTCTCGACCGACGAGGCCTCCAGACGGAACTTCGGGCCGCTCACCCCCGGGTTCGAGGTGGTCCCCTACGGCGACGCGGCCGCGCTCGAGGCCGCGATCGACGAGGACACCGTGGCGTTCCTGGTCGAGCCGATCCAGGGTGAGGCCGGCGTCGTGGTCCCGCCCGAGGGCTACCTGCGCCGCGCCCGGGAGCTCTGCACCGAGCGGAACGTGCTGCTCGTGGCCGACGAGATCCAGACCGGGCTCGGGCGCACCGGGACGACGTTCGCATGCGAGCACGACGGCGTTCGACCGGACGTGTTCATCCTCGGGAAGGCGCTCGCCGGCGGGATCGTGCCGCTGTCGGCGGTCGTCGCCGACGAGGAGATCCTCGGGGTCTACAAGCCGGGGGAGCACGGCAGCACGTTCGGCGGCAACCCCGTCGCGTGCGCGATCGGGCGCCGCGTGGTCGCGATGCTGCGGACCGGCGAGTTCCAGGAGGCGTCGACGCGGCTGGGCGGGTACCTGCATTCGGCGCTGCGGGCACCGAACCTCGACACCGTCGAGGAGGTCCGCGGGCGTGGCCTGTGGGCGGGGATCCAGCTCGTCGAGGCCGCGCGCCCGGCGCGACGTTCTGCCGAGCGGCTGCTCGAGGAGGGCGTCCTGGCGAAGGACACGCACGAGAGCACGCTGCGTCTCGCGCCGCCGCTCGTGATCAGCCAGGACGAGCTCGATTGGGGCCTCGAGCGGATCCTCCCGGTGCTCGAACGCGCCTCCGTGAGCTGACGCGTCTCCTGTCAGGGGTTACGCGAAGTGCTCGGGGCTCCCGGCCCCGGCAGCACCCTGCATCTGACCCGTGGACCCGGTCATCTCGCGGGCATCGACGATGCTCGGCCGGGCGATCAGGTAGATCAGGATCCCGAAGAAGGGCAGGATGAAGATCAGCAGGACCCAGCCGGCCTTGGCACCACCGGAGAGATCCTTGCGACGGAAGATGTCCGCGAAGACCATGATGAACATCCAGATCAACATGAACCAGAAGAAGAAGACGAACATCGTCCACAAGAACGACCCGAAGTCGTAGTCCGCGAGCATCGTGTCTCCTTTCGTCGTGGTACTCGTTTACCGATGCCCCGCGTCGAGGGACCGTCCTTCGTCGTGGGCCTCAAGCGCCGCATCGATGTCGTACCCCAGCGCCAGCGCGACCGCCGGCGCGGCGGACGCGACCCGCGCCAGTCCCACCGTCTGCGCGACGGCGATCAGCACGCCGACGATCTCGTCGACCGTCGCGCCCGACGCGAGCGCCGTCGAGGCGTTCCACTGGAACGACGACTGGGACGCGTCGAGCGCGATCAGCGCCCCGAGCCGCACCAACGCGTGTGTCTTCGGGTCGAGACCCGACGCGTCGATGTTGGAGGGCGACATCGCCAGGACGTCCTTGACGTATCGCTCGTCGCCGAGCGCCATGCATCGGAGCGCGTCCTCGTGCTTGGCCATCGGCCGCCGTCCCTTCGGAGCTCGGCCCCTCATTCCACCCTCGCACCGCACCCCTGAGCATCGTCCCGACGGGATGAAAGCCGGGCTGCGCCCGCCCGAGCTAGGGCTCGAGCAGCCGGAGGTTGCGGGCGGCTTGGACCGCATCCGAACGCGCGGACACGCCGAGCTTGCGGTAGATCGAGATCGCCTGGGTCTTGACCGTGTTGGGCGAGACGAACAGGCGAGCGCCGATCTCTCGGAACGACAGGTGCGTGGGCAGGAACGTGAGAAGGCGGAGCTCCGCGGCCGTGAGGGTCGTCGGACCCGGCGAGCGCCCGGTGCGCACCGACCCGACGTGCGTGCGGAGCTCGACGGCCTGCGTGGTCAGCGTTCCGAGGTCCGGCCGGTGCGTGAGGATCTCGTCGACCTCGGCCAGGAGGGTGCGGGCGCCGGGGACGTCGGAGAGCCCGACGTGGACACGCGCGAGCTCGAGCCGGGTCTGGACCGAGATCGTGGGGAACCCCCACGTGAGGATGGGGCGGAGCCGTTGCGCGGCCGCCAACTCGACGCGAGCCTGTTCCTGATCTCCCGCTCGGAGGGCGGCGCGAGCCGAGGCCGCGTACACGGGTCCGGTGGTGATGTGTTCGTCGAGGTGAGCGTCGTCCACCAGGGCTCGAGCGAGCCGTGCGTACTCGTCTGCGGCATCGCGATCGCCGCGCGAGGTCGCGATCAACGACCGTTCGGCGAACGCGAGCGAGGCGGCGTTCATCCCGCCCATCCGCTCGCCCACCTCCGAAGCCTCGGCGAACAGGGCGTCGGCCGTCTCGTCGTCTCCCCGGATCAACGTCGCGAGCCCGAGGTACGCAACGGCAGAGGCCCGGAAGGGACTGCTCCCGGGCTCCTCCCGGACCGCGAGCTGCGCGGCGTCGTACATCGCCACGGCTCCTCCCCTCGACATCGTGGCGTGCACCATCGCAGCCACCGATCTGAGCGACGGCGAGCCGAGGAACGACGGGCCGGTGAGCGGGACCTGGTCCGCAGCAGAAGCCCAGCTATCGGCCGCCACCGGATCCCCGCTCAGAGCCGCGATCCACGCCGCCATGAGCGCGAGCCCCCCGTTGCCGGCGACCACGTCCTCTCCGAGCAGGTCGAGCCAACGAAGGAGGGTGGCGCTCCTCCCGTTCCGGTAGTACGCGAGACCCATGCGTTGGAGCAGCTCGGCGGCCCGTCTCGTGTCGCCGCTCGCGTGCGCGTGCATGAACGCGTCCTCCAGCATCCCGGCTTCCTCGAACCGGTCCGCCGCCCGCCGATGCAGCTCCGGGATCGAGTCTGGTTCGCGCCGTGCGAGCTCCGCCCGGAGCACGTCGCGGAACAGATTGTGGTAGCGGTACCACTCGCGCTGACGATCGAGCGGGACCAGGAGGAGGTTCTGGCGCTCGATCGACTCGAGGGTGCGCGCTGAGCCGGACCGCTCCATGACTGCGTCGCACACCGCCCCGTTGAGACGATCGAGGATCGAGGTCCGGATCAGGAAGCGCTGCCGGTCCCGGGAGAGGGGCCCGAGGACTTCGGAGCGGACGTAGTCGACGACGAAGCGATCGTCGCCGGTGAACCGGATCGGGGGCAGGGTGGACCGCCGTTGCTCCTGGAGGGACAACGCGGCGAGGTACAGGCCGACCGGCCATCCCTCGGTGGCGTCGGCGAGCTCGGTCGCCTCGTCCTTGGTGGCCTTGACCCCGGCACCCCGAAGGAGCCGGTGCGCCTGCGGAGGCCCCAAGGCAAGGTCGTCGACGCCGACCTCGAACAACCGACCGTCTGCGCGGAGCCGGGCGAGTCCGTTGTTCGGGACGGTGCGGCCGGACAGGGCGAGCAACGAACCCGCCGGAACGTAGCCCGCGAGCGCCGTGATCGAATCCGTCACCATCGGCTCCGAGAGGCGGTCGACGTCGTCCAGCACCAGGACGAACGGCCTCGTGCGCGTGGAGAGCGCCGAGCCGAGACGCGAGAGCACCCTCTGCGGCCTGATACCGGTCGGTGATGCGATGGTCTCGAACACGCCCGGATCGATGCCCTCGACCCGATGGAGCGCGACCGCGACATGTCCCAGGAAGACAACGGGGTCAGCGTCCGCCTCGTCGATCGAGACCCACGCGAACGGGCGCCGGTCGCGTTCGGCCCACTCGGCGAGCAGGGTGGTCTTGCCGTAGCCGGCCGGGGCGGTGATGGCGACGACCGGGGCGGTGGCTGCGCGGAGGCGATCGACGAGCACGTTGCGCCGCACGATCCCCGGGCGGATCGGGGGTCGGAAGAGCTTGGCCTCCGTCACCTCGAATCCCGGTCTGGACACGGCTCGGCCCTGTGCGCCCTTCCGCGTGGTCCGTCGGGTCGTCCCCACCCCCATGGCGACCTAGGGTAGCCGCTTCCGTCGTGCGGTGTTCTTCGGAAATGCAACGTCTCGTCCGCCCGGACAGCCAGGGCTCCCATCGTGGACGCACGAGATGGCGCCGACGTGAATGCCTCGCGAATCATCCGCATCGGAGGACGACGGCTCGTCGAGGCGGTGCCAGTGTTGCCTTCGTCGAGACACGCACGCGCGCATCGAGGAGACGAAGATGGCTGGACCAACCACGACGCTGTCGGACGAAGACCTGCAGCAGATGATGGATCTCATCAAGGGCGCGGACAGCGTCGAGCTCAAGCTCACGATCCACGAGAGCGTTCGGGCCGACGCCGCGCGGGCGCTCGGCATCGACCCGCTCGACTCGCAGATGCGCCAGGTGTTCTTCTTCGATACGCCCGAGCTGGCCCTGAACGCGGCGGGGGTGGTCGTCCGAGCGCGTCGCCGACAGAACGAGGAGGGCGACACGGTCGTCAAGCTTCGCCCGGTCGTCCCGGACCACCTGCCCGAGGACCTGCGCGTCATGAAGACCTTCAATGTCGAGGTCGACGCGATGCCGGGGGGATTCGTGTGCTCCGCCTCGTTCAAGGGCGCGGCGGACAACGCGGCCATCAGCAATGCCGCCAACGGTGATCTGCCGATCAGCAAGCTCTTCTCGAAGCAACAGCGCGCGTTCTACGAGGCGCACGCGCCCGATGGGATCGAGCTCGATTCGCTCTCGACCCTGGGCCCGATCCCGATCGTCAAGGTGAAGGTCGTGCCCGAGGGCTTCGGCCGCAAGCTGGTCGGCGAGCTGTGGATGTATCCCGATGGGTCGCAGATCGTCGAGCTATCGACCAAGGCTCGACCCGACGAGGCATTCCAGGTCTCCGCGGAGGCGAGGGCGTTCCTGCTCAGCAAGGGTGTAGACCTAGAAGCGGAGCAGCAGACGAAGACCAAGACCGCGCTCGAGTTCTTCACGAACGCGGCCAAGAAGACGTCGTGACGAAGGAAGGGGATGGGACATGACGATCGGACCGGTTCAGCTGATCGCTCTCGGGTTCGACAAGCCCGATTTCCAGGGCGAGATGATCGAGGAGTTCGAGCGGCTGCGCGAGAGCGACACCGTGCGCGTGATCGACGCGCTCGTGGTCTACAAGGACGCGGAGGGCGACGTCACGATCGCGAAGGGCAGCCAGCTCACGAAGGACGAGGCGGAGGAGTTCGGCGCCATGGTCGGCGCGCTCATCGGCCTCGGTGAGGGCGGCGAGGAGGGCATGGAGGTCGGTGCGACCGCGGGCGCTGAGGCGGCGTCCGGCGGCGTCGACGTGTTCGACGAGGAGGAGGCGTGGGACGTCCTCGAGGAGCTCCCGAACGACGCCGCCGCCGCGCTGATCCTGCTCGAGCACCGCTGGGCGATCCCGCTCCGTGACGCGATGGTTCGCGCCGGCGGCTTCCCGATCGCCGGCAGCTTCATCAGTCCGCTCGACCTCGTCGAGGTCGGGCTCATCGCCCGCGAGGAGGCGGAGGCGCTCGCCGCCGCCGACGCGAGGCGATAGGAGGACCCGACCGAAGGAGGGACGCACATGATGCCAGCACGCAGGGTCGCGAGGCGCACCTCTCGACGCACGTCGAGGCGGATGGCCGATCAGCAAGCGCCCCAGCAGGCCGCGCCGCCGGCACCGGCTGCCGCCGCGGCGCCGCCGGACGACATGGCCCAGATCCAGCAGCTCGCCACGATGAAGGACCAGGGGCTCCTCACGGAGGAGGAGTTCCAGGCTAAGAAGAAGCAGATCCTGGGGATCTGAGTCGTTTCACGAAGGTCTTTGACTCGGGGTTTCGGTGCGATGACACTTTCGCCAAAGGTCCGTTTGATGTCATCGGCCGACCGTCGGTGACCAGGGGGGAGGAACATGCAGTCCGAGAAGCAACCGAGTTATTGGGCCGCGGGATGGGCCACGTTCGCCGGGATGATGCTGATCCTGGTGGGCATCTTCCACGCGATCTCGGGCTTGGCCCAGGTGGTGGACCCGGACGCCTACGTCACGACCGAGAACTACGTGTTCAAGCTCTCGAGCGACGCGTGGGGATGGATCCACCTGATCGGGGGGATCATCGTCTTCTTCGCCGGCTTCGCGATCTTCCGCGGGGCCGTGTGGGGGCGGACGGTCGGCGTCATCATCGCGCTCGTCAGTGCGGCCGCGGCGTTCGCCTGGCTCCCGTTCGCACCCGTGTCGGCGATCGCGATCATCGCGATCGATATCGCGGTGATCTGGGCGCTCACGGCGCACGGTCGCGACGTCACCGCCTGACCCACGTCGCGAGAGGTACGAGAACAGGAGGCCCGCTGCGGCGGGCCTCCTGCGTTCCACAGATCGGCGCGCTGAGTAGCATGGGAACCCGATGGTCACCGACACTTCCCTGTTGACCAATCCCGATGCCCCTCCAGCGTTCCACCTGCTCGCGAAGCCCACCGGGGCGATCTGCAACCTGGACTGCGAGTACTGCTTCTTCCTCTCCAAGGAGATGTTGTATCCGGGCAGCCGCTTCCGGATGGCTGACGACCTGCTCGAGACCTATCTGCGCCAGCTGATCGAGGCGCACGCACGAGCGCCCGAGGTCACGGTCGCATGGCAGGGTGGGGAGCCGACGATGATGGGGCTCGACTTCTTCCGTCGGTCGGTCGAGCTGGCCGAGTCGTATCGCATGCCACACCAGCGGATCGTCTACACGATCCAGACGAACGCGACCCTGATCGACGACGAGTGGGCGGGATTCTTCAAGGACCGTGGCTTCCTCGTCGGCGTCTCGATCGACGGACCGAGGGAGATCCACGACACCTATCGCGTCGACAAGGGCGGGAAGGGGAGCTTCGACCGGGTGATGGCTGGCCTCGCCCACCTCCGAGGACGCAGCGTGGAATGGAACGCCCTGACGACGATCCACGCCGCGAACCAGACGCGGGGGCGCGAGATCTACCGGTTCCTGCGGGACGAGTGCGGGGCCCGGTTCATGCAGTTCATCCCGATCATCGAACGGGCCACGCCGGACACTTTGCCGGTCGCCAACGAGGGATGGGGCGAGGGTGTGCGAGGGCGACCCCTCTACACGCAGGAGGGGGACCTGCTCACCGACCGCTCGATCTCGCCGGACGGCTACGGGCGGTTCCTCATCGACGTGTTCGAGGACTGGGTGCGGCGCGACATCGGCGAGGTGTACGTGCAGATGTTCGACGTGGCGCTCGCCAACTGGCACGGTGAACCGCCCAGCCTCTGCGTGCACTCGGAGACGTGCGGGGTGGCGCTGGCGATCGAGCACACGGGCGACCTGTACTCCTGCGACCACTTCGTGGAACCGGCGTTCAAGCTCGGCAACATCAAGGACACGCACATGATCGAACTGATCGCGTCACCGCAGCAGCGGAAGTTCGGGCTCGACAAGCGCGATACCTTGCCGCTGTTCTGCCGTGAATGTGATGTGCGCTTCGCGTGCCACGGCGGCTGTCCCAAGGACCGGTTCACGGACGATCCGTACGGCGAGCCGGGCCTCAACTATCAATGCCCGAGCTTCAAGGCCTTCTTCCACCACGTCGACGGCCCGATGCGGAGGATGTCGCAACTGCTCCGGGCCGGCCGCGCGCCCTCGGAGCTCGTGCATGAGTATGCGGCCGAGGATGCGAGGCGCGGCCGCAACGACCCCTGCACGTGCGGCTCGGGCCGCAAGTGGAAGCACTGCCACGGCGCCGAGGCGCCGGTGGCCGTCTAGCTCTCCGCCTCAGATCCCCAGGACCTTGGCCTTCGCGGCGGCGAACTCCTCGTCGGTCAGCGCACCCGACGCGTGCAGCTGTGCGAGCTGCTGGATCTGCGTGGTTGCGTCCCCCTCGGCCGGCGCGGGGGCGGCGTAGGCGCCCTGCGTCGCGGCAGCCGTCTGCTGCTGCACGTACTGGGCGTCCTGATCCGCATACTTGTTCGCCTGGCGCCGGGCTACCCGTCCCGACACGGCCGTCGCCGTGCCTGCGACCACCGCCGTCCGTGCGGCCATCCCCACGAGCCCTGGTCCTCTTCGCATCATGGTGGTATCTCCCTTCGATCCTTGGGGCTACTTGTTGGCTTCCGCGAAATCCATGGCGGCCTGGACGACCTCGTATGGAACCCGCTCGAGATCGAGGAGCTCCCCGTTGGCGTTCACGATCGCGTCTCGCAGCTTGGTGGCCCAGACGTCCTCCCACACGAGCAGTGCGGCGGACGAGTTCGGGTCGAGCTCCTCTCCGGCAGCCGCCAGATCGTCCTGATTGAGCAGGCCCATCGTCTCGGGCGACAGCGCGTCGAAGGCCTTGAACACGTCTGACTCGAGGTCGGCGAGTTCGGCCGTCCCCACGGTGCCATCGGCGTTCTTCACGACGAACGCGAGATCGATGATCCGGATCGTGCCGGCATCGACGAGCTCCTTCAGGGCCGGGACGATCTCACCTTTGAACTGGTTCCCGGGGAACGCGACGATCATGTACTCGACGGGACCGATGGACATGTGGTCTCCTTTCCGTGTCGCTTCTGGGCACCGAAGATCGCTGATGAGAAGCCAGCACTATCTCATGAACCGTCGCGGCGGTTCCAGGCGACCTCCCAGAACCCATCCGAGCAGGTCCGGGAGTCCCTCGACGGCGGCAGGTCCGGGGCGGTGACGTTCGTTGACCGAGTTCATCCCTTCCGGGTGATGAGTCCGACCCCACGGGATGGTGGCATCACCTGGGCGGAGTGGACTGATGGCGTTCCTCGAGGGGTGAACTCCGGAAAGATCCCTGCGGCGGGGGGATCGCCGCGACGGCCCGCAGCGACCGCCGCCGGTATCGTGGCGTGCAGGTCCACGGAGCCTGGATCAGGGCTCGGTGCAGATCGAAGATCACCCAACGTGCTAGGAGGTACCGATGACCGAGCCGGACCGCACGAGACTCCCGATCCGCCGCGAGTCGTTCCAAGGTGTGACGAACAGAACCCTCGAGGGCTCACAACCCGATTGGAACCTGATCGGACACCCGACGCCGCCCTCCGGTGCGCCCAACGTCCTGCTCGTCCTGATCGACGATGCCGGCTTCGGGAACCCGAGCACGTTCGGTGGTCCCATCCAGACACCGAACTACACCCGGATGGCCGAGCAGGGTCTGAAATACAACCGCTTCCACGTGACCGCCTTATGCTCGCCGACCCGAGCTGCGTTGTTGACCGGTCGCAACAACCACGCCGTCGGCTTCGGCTCGATCGGTGAGTTCGCGGGCGGGTTCCCCGGCTACTCGGCGGCGCTGCCCAGGGATTGCGCGCCGCTGCCCCGCATCCTGCGCGACAACGGCTACAGCACATCCGCCTACGGCAAATGGCACCTGACGCCCGACGGGCAACAGGGCCCGGCCGGACCGTTCGACCGGTGGCCGAACGGCTGGGGCTTCGACTACTTCTATGGTTTCCTGGCCGGTGACTCGGGGCAGTGGGACCCCTGTCTGATCGAGAACCAGAAGGTGATCGGCACGCCAGAGAGGTTCTACGACGAGGAGAACCCCTACTACTTCCCCGACGCGATGGCGGATCGGGCGATCGAGTGGCTCCACGGGGTGAGGGGGCAGGACGCCGAGAAGCCGTTCTTCATCTACTTCTCGACCGGATGCAGCCACGCGCCGCACCACGTCGCGCGAAGCTGGGCCGATCGGTACAGGGGGAAGTTCGATCAGGGGTGGGACAAGCTCCGAGAGGAGACGTTCGCGCGCCAGAAGGAGCTGGGCGTCATCCCCGCGAACGCGGAGCTGACGCCGCGAGATGCCGTGATCCCCGCGTGGGACGACGTGCCAGACAAGCTCAAGGCGTTCTACGCGCGCCAGATGGAGGTGTACGCGGGCTTCTCGGAGAATGCCGACTTCAACGTGGGTCGCGTGATCGACGCGATCGACGACCTCGGCGAGCTCGAGGACACCGTGGTCATCTGGATCTGGGGCGACAACGGAGCCAGCATGGAGGGGACCGTCACCGGCTCGTTCAACGAGATGACGATGCAGAACGGCATCCCGCTCACCGACGAGATGCAGCTGCAGCTGGCCGAACGGTTCGGTGGCCTCGACGAGTGGGGCGCCCAGATCATGGACCCGCACTACGGCGCGGCCTGGGCATGGGCCGGTAACGCGCCGTTCAAGTGGGGCAAGCAGGTGGGTTCGCACCTCGGCGGCACCCGGAACCCGATGGTTATGCGCTGGCCAACGGGCATCACCGACGCCGGAGGGCAGCGCTCGCAGTTCGGCCATGTGATCGATGTCGCGCCGACGATCTTGCACCTCGCAGGCATCCCCCAGCCGACGACGGTCGACGGGATCGAGCAGGAGCCGATGCACGGGACCAGCTTCGCCGCCACGTTCGGCGACGCGGACGCGCAGGAGTTCAGAACGCAGCAGTACTTCGAGACGATGGGCAACCGGGGTATGTACAAGGACGGCTGGTGGCTCGCGATGAAGACCGAACGTATCCCGTGGGTCGTCACGCCGGACGCCCTCAAACCCTACGCGCCCGGTGTCTGGGATCCGGACGCGGGTCCAGCCGAGCTGTACTACCTGCCGGACGACTTCACACAAGCCCACGATCTGGCCGCAGAACATCCGGACAAGGTGCAGGAGCTGAAAGACCTGTTCTGGGAGGAGGCCGAGAAGTACAAGGTATTGCCCTTGCTGGCGACCCTGTCGACGTTCTTCGGCATCCTTCCACCGAGCGATCAGAGGACGACGTTCGAGTTCCGCGGCGACGTCCAGAACGTGCTGTCGGGAATGATCCCGCGGATCTACAACCACTCCTATGCGATCTCGGCGGACCTGGTCGTGCCCGAAGGGGGCGCCGAGGGTGTCATCGTCGCCGAGTCGGACCACCTCGGCGGGTTCACGCTCTACGTGAAGGACGGCAGGCTCACCCACACGTACTCGATGATGGGCGTGTTCGTGTTCAAGCAGGTCGCCGAGGAGGACCTGCCGACCGGCGAGCTCACGGTGCGGATGGAGTTCGCGGCGGACGAGGCGAAGCCGGCGACCGGCGGTGAGGTGACCCTGTTCATCGACGACCGCCCGGTCGGAAAGGGGCGGATGGACCACACCGTGCCGATCCGGTTCTCGGCCTACGCCGGCATGGACATCGGGCGGGACAACGGCGGTGTTGTGGACCTCGCCTACGAGGACCGGAAGCCGTTCGCCTTCACGGGCACGGTGAAGAAGGTGGTCTTCGACATCAAGCCGCACCTCGCGGACCAGGACGAGCAGGACCTGCACGCGGAGATGCATCGCGGGCTCGCGGCACACAGCCTATCCGGATGAGTGTGGTTCGGGTTCGGGAGGAGCTGGGATGACAGAGACGACCGATGTGCTGATCGGCGGCTACCTGTCCGCGGACGCGGCCAAGGAGGACTACGAAGCGGTCCTTGCGTGCGGCGCGCGACTGTGGGGGGCCGTCGTGGTCTCGAAGGATATGGCAGGCGAGCTCTCGATCGAGCAGTCCGACCACATGGTCGAGGAGGGAGCGGTCGGGCTCGGGGGTGTCGGGTTCGTGGTCGGCTTGTTCGCCCCCCCGCTGCTCGCGGCGACCGCGATCGGGGCTGCCCTCGGCGCCGTCGGCGGCAAGGCGTTGCATCGCAAGACGGGGAGCAAGATCGAGGAGGTCGCCGGAGAAACCATCCCGATCGGGGGCGCGGGGTTGATCGTGGCCTTCAAGCATGAGGACGCCGGCACCGTCGAGCCGGCCGTCACCAGGGCGATCGAGAAGGTCGTCGGCGAGGCCGAGGGACGTCACGTGCAGGCGCTCAAAGGCGCGCTGGCGGAAGCCCAAGCCAAGATGGCCGAGCAGGGCGGTTGAGGCGCCGAGGGGAGTGATCTGGACCTGAGCGACCCCACATCGGGAACGTCCGGACCGGCGGTGACGACCGGCTCAGCGCCCGAGCGGCAAGGCATCATCCTCGCCACGCTGATCCTGGTCGCGGCCGTCGCCAACCTCAACCTCGCGGTCGCCAACGTGGCCCTGCCATCGATCGGCGCCGCGTTCGATTCCTCCCAGACCACCCTGAACCTGATCGCCGTCGGCTACTCGCTCGGTCTCGCGGCCTCCGTCCTGTGGCTCGGCGCGCTCGGCGACCGGTACGGACGCAAGTTGATGCTCGTCCTCGGGACCGCGCTCGCGATCCCGTTCAGCCTGCTCGCCGCCTACGCTCCGAACGACGGCGTCCTGTTCGTCGCTCGCGTCGGCGGCGGGCTCGCCGCCGGCATGGCTTTCCCCACCACCTTGGCCCTGATCACGGCGCTGTGGTCCGGTCCCGGCCGGACCAAGTCGATCGCGCTCTGGTCGGGCATCGGTGGAGCCATCGCGGCGATCGGGCCGCTGCTCTCGGGGCTGCTGCTCGAGGAGTTCTGGTGGGGCTCGGTCTTCCTGATCACGTTGCCGCTCGCGATCGTCGCACTGGCGTTAGCCGTGCGCTTGGTCCCGGCTCACGTCAACGAGGCGACCGACCCCGTCGACAACCTCGGCGGCATCCTCTCCATGCTGCTCGTGGGGGCGCTGATCCTCGGTATCAACTTCGCGGCCGTGCCGAACGAGGGAGCCCTGGTGGCCGGTCTCGCGATCATCGCGATCGCAGCGGGGATCGCCTTCGTGATCCGACAGAGGCGGGCGGCCAACCCGCTGTACGACCTCCGTATCGCGGGACGGCGGGTGTTCTGGGTGGCCGCCTGCGCCGGGATCATCGTGTTCGGCTCCTTGATGGGCGCGATGTTCGTCGGCCAGCAATTCCTCCAGGACGTCCTGGCCTACTCGACCCTGGACGCCGGACTCGCGATCTTGCCCGCGGCGTTCCTGATGGTGCTCGTCGCTCCGCGCTCGGCCAAGGTGGTCGAGGCGAAAGGGGCGAGGTTCACGCTGCTCACCGGGTACGTGTTCTGCTTGCTGGGGTTCCTCACGATGCTCCTGCTCTGGACCGAGGGCAGCTCCTATTGGGCGGTCGGGCTCGGCTACGCGTTCATCGGCATCGGTGTCGGCTTCGCCGGCACCCCCGCCTCGCACTCGCTCACCGGTTCCGTCCCTGTCGAACGGGCAGGGATGGCCTCGGGGACGGCCGATCTCCAACGCGATCTGGGCGGTGCGATCATGCAGTCGATCTTCGGGGCGCTCCTGGCGGCCGGCTACGCCGCGTCCTTCACCGCCGCGATCGCGGCCTCACCGAACTCGCATAAGGTCTCCGACAGCGTCGAGGCCCAGCTGACCAAGTCGTTCGCGGGCGCCGAGGCAGTCGCGCAGCAATACCCGAAGTACGCGGATCAGATAACCGCGGCCGCGAAGGCATCGTTCCTCTCGGGCGACCAGTGGGCGTACAGCGCGGGGATCGTCGCGGTGCTGCTCGGCGCGGCGCTCGTCTTCTTCATGTTCCCGAGGAAGGACGACGAGGAGCGGCTGCTCGCCGAGTATCACGCGACCGACACGGCCGGCGTGAAGGCCGGTTCCTGAACCGCACGCGGTAACTCGACCCGAGGACGCGTGCGACCCGCGGATCACAGGTACTGATGCTGCTTCAGCCAGCGTGTCGCGAGCGAACCCCAGAGAGGTGGTAGGTAGAACGTCACCAACCGGTAGGCGATCGCCGTGGACATGGCCACCGTGTTGGGGATGCCGAGCGCCACCAGTCCGGCGGTAAGGGCGGCCTCGGACACGCCCATCCCGCCCGGCACGGGCATGAAGCCGGCGAACAGGGAGACCATCGTGTTCACCAGGACCAGCCCCGCGAACGAGGTGCTCTGTCCGAACGCTCGCAGACAGATCCCGAGGATCATCGCCAGCATCAGCTGTGCGATCAGGTTCCCCAGGAACAGCATCGCGACCTTCGAGGGGGAATGCAGCACCTGGAGCGCCTTGGCCCCCTCGGCCATCTGCGAGCGGATGGCGGCTCGGTAACGCGGGATCGCCTCCTTGATACGGGCCCGGTAGCGGGGGATCGCCAGCGCGATGATCGCCCCGAGGAAGATCAGCGCCACCGCGAGGAGCAGCAGGCTCGGCCCTGATGAGGAGGAGGAGTCACTCGACGAGCTCGAGCTGGTGGAGAGATCGAGGCTCGCGAGCCCCGAGAGCGTGATGATGAGGATCAAGAGGATCTGGATGACGAATCCGCTCAGGCTGTCGATCAAACCGATCGACAGCGCACCGCCGGTCTCGATCCCGTTGCGCTGGAAGAACCGCACCTCCAGCGCGACGCGAGCGGCGGAGCTCGGCACCGCGAGCTGGATGAACTGGATCGCGTACTGGAGCATCAAGACGGGGACGAACAGCATGTCGCGGAGCGACGCGCCGAGCGTCGAGAAGGCCTGCGGGATCTGTGAGATCGGGGCGAGGATCAGCGCGGTGAGCATCCACGCGAGGTTGGCCGACTTCAGCTCGTCCCAGAGGGTCTCGAGCCCGACGTCGGCGAGCGTGGAGATGAGGCCGTAGGTCAGGAGCGCGATCAGCGCCACGATCGCGATCGACTTGCCGGTGACCCTCCGGATCTGCTCGAGCTCCGGCGCCTCGGCACCGGTGATCTCGGTCGAGCGATCCATCAGGGCGTCGAGGTCCCACTCCACATCTCGGATCGCTCGTCGGGTATCCCGGTCGAGGACGGCGGGCTGCAGGAACGGGAGGATCTCCGAGAACGCGTTGTTCCCGATCACGTCGACCGCGGCGGCGATCGCGCGGTCGGGGCCGACGACGAGCGCCGTCGTGACCAAGACCTGCGCGAGGTCGGCCATCATCGCCCCGTCGGGCGCCGCCACACGGGCGCCTCCGAAATCTCCAACGGCGGGGCCCCCGTCCGGCCTGACCACGATCCGCTCCCCGTCGAGCTGGCCGTGGGCGATCCCCAAGTCGTGGAGCGGGGTTATCGCTCGCCAGATGTTGCGGAGGAGTTCGTCGTCAACGGCCGTCGGGTCGACCGAATCGAGCGAGCGTCCGGTCACCTCGCTCACCAGCAGCGCGTCGCGAGCGGTGGCCATCCCCGCCGCAACGACCGGTAGGACCGGGATCCCCGCCCGCTCGGCCATCAGCGTGACGAACGCCTCGTGCTCGACCTGGCGTAAGCGGCCGAACCCGAGGGTGGGGCGTTCGCCCCTGGTCCAGAGCGAGGACCAGATCGAGGCGAGGAACTGGCCGTCCCACGCATCGCGCCCGTAGACCTTGGCGAGCAGGGTCGTACCCGCCGGGGAGGTCGCCACGACCAGCGCGACGCCGCTCGGTTCGAGCTGCGCGTGCCGGAGATCGGTGGCCTCCACCCCCAGGTCCTCGAGGGCCGTGGCGACCTGGTCGAGCGTGAGGCGTCCCGCCGGCGAGCCGAGGATCAGATGCATGATCGCGGCTGACCCCAACCCGATCAGGAGCCCCGCCACCATCCCGATCGGGAGCGTGACGCCGAGCGCGATGCCGGCCAGGGCTCCGAACGTCACGATCCAGCGTCCGATGAACCGGAGCGGTCGGCTCATATAGGGCGACGCCATCACGACCACGGCCGTCGCCACCGCCAGCCTGACGGCGAGATAGACGGGTGGCGCGTCGGAGGCTGACAGTGACTTCAGGCTCGTCGACCAATCGGTGCCGGCGACCCTCCCCGCGAGGAGGGCGAGACCCAATGTCAGCCCTGCCGTGATCAACTCCGTGAAGAACAGCCGTTTCCGTCCGCGAGCGATGAGCGCGAAGACGAGCAGGACGATCGCCCAGGCGATCATCAGGTCGTAGCAGATGTTCCAGAACCACCCTATGAGGCCAGGAAGCTCCGTCAGCAGGTCGCTGACGGTCTTGTCGATGGCCGTCGGCCCAGGGGCGAAGAGCGACAGGGTGACGACGCCCACCACCGCGACGATCAGGAGGATGACGTCTGTCGGGCGTCGCGCGTTCGGGGCGTCGCTCGCGGAGGAGAAGATCCGGATGTCGGCGTGACGGAGCGCTCGCGGATCGAGTTTCGCCAGGCGGCCACCGCCCTCGTCGTGAGAGGATCGATCGCTCTGCGTTGTCGTTCCCGATGCCCCCACGCGCCCCCCGCCGTCCGGCGAACGGAGGCTAATCCCTGCCCGTCGGCCCGTCTATCCGACGGCGTCCGCAGCCGGGTCCGCGCGCCGATGGGCACTCGCGGGCGAGCATCGCGACACCTTGGCGCTCGACGTCGAGGTACGATTCGCCGCTCACATCGACGGCGATCCGCTTGATCGTTCCGCCAGTGAAGGCGTATGGCGACGCCCCCGGGTTGTCGTTGCTGGGGGCGTGATCGTGGATCGCGTTCTGCTCAGATCCCCGACTTCACTTCGATCCTGCCGCTCGCGGCCGCGTCCTTGAGGGCGTCGTAGTCCCGGTCGTTCTGATCGGCATAGGCCTCGGCGAACTCCGCGATCGCCCGTTCGAATGCGTCGGACTTGCCGAGGTACGCGCCGATCGCGATCCGGTCGCCGGAGCGGGCGTGGGCTCGAGCCAGGGTCTGGGCGCAGACCAGTCCGTAGACGCCCATCGCCTGTGGGTTCATCGCCTCGGGTGGCCACGAACCTTTCCAGTCGCGGAGTTGTCGGATGTAGAAGTCGCGCGGCTCGCCTGAGAGGCCCTTGGCGCGCTCCCATCCCAGGAAGATGTCGCTCGCAGCTTGCATGAACCGTTGGCCTTCGACCACGCGCTGACCTTGATTCGCGAAGGGGCTCTTGCCGACGAAGGGCGCGAGCACCGAGTCCTGCGCCTCCTTCGCCTGGAGGAAGAGTGGATCTCGCTCGTCGCGCCCCAGCATCAGGATGATCCACGCGCGCGTTCCCACGCTCCCCACCCCGACCACCTTGTGCGCCATATCGACGAGCCGGAAGTCTTCGAGCAGGTGTCGCCGATCGCCGAGGAGGCTCCTGCGGTAGGTCCTCAGGAGCTCGTGGATGCCCTCCTGGAGCGCGGCAGCCTGCTCCGGCGAGAGCATCTCCTGGACCGGGACGATCAGGGGTGGGTCACTGATGATCCGCGGCTCGCCGTCGACGACGTGGGTCAGCTTGTCGAACGCCTGCATGCTGTCCTTCGTCCGAGCCTTGCTCACCGTCTTCTCGGCGCTCTCGAGGGACTTCTTGTCGAGCAGGGCTCGGATGCGCGGCAAGCCTTCCTTCACCTGCAGGCGTGAGTACCAGACGTCGAGGTTGCGCATCGAGGCGAACTCCCGCATCGACGTTCGGTAGTCGCGAGCCGACGCGATGACGACATCGCGGCGCTCGGCGTCCGAGAAGCCGTTGGCCCGACCCGCCACGGCGAGGCTCGCCGCGAGGCGCTTCACGTCCCATTCCCACGGACCCGGGAGCGTCTCGTCGAAGTCGTTGATATCGAACAGCAGCTCGCGTTCGGGGGAGCCGAACACGCCGAAGTTCGACAGGTGCGCGTCGCCGCAAGCCTGGACGGTGATCCCGGACCTAGGCGTCGAGGAAAGGTCGGCCGCCATGAGGTAGGCGCCCCCTCGGTAGAAGGCGAACGGCGAGGTCAGCATCCTTCCGTAGCGGATCGGCACGAGTTCGGGCACGCGCGACGTCGCCTGCTCTTCGAGCAGATCAACGGGATCTCGACGGTCTGACGGCGGATCCCAACCCGCGTGGCTCTCGCGTGGAGCCTTCGCTCGAGCCGCCTTCCCTTTCGCGCTCCGTTCCTTCGGGGTCGGGTGGGTCGGGGGAGCCGGCGCTCGCGGGCGCTCGGACTCGGCCGAGTCGGAACCCTGTGGCTGGGTCTTCCCGGTCTCGTTCGTGGCGGCCCCCGATGGCGTTTCCCTATCACGGCAACCCTACGCCACATCGCGCCAGGGGACCGGCCCGAAGCCGTCGGTCCAGAAGGCATCGCGTTCCGGGTCTCTCCGGGCGAGCTCGAGTGCGGAGGTAGGAAGCGCGATCGCGGGCCGCGCCCGGCGTCAGTCCTTGTGAGGCTTTTCGACCTCCGTCTGGATGTCGCCTTGGGCGGCCGCCGATCCGGCGCGTCCCCCTCCCGGCCCCCGCAGGACGTACGCCGCTCCGACGGCCAGCAACGCGCCGAACAGCGGCCCGGCCACGTACACCCAGTAGTCCGTGAAGTTCGCCCCGACCAGATCCGGGCCGAAGGTGCGAGCAGGGTTCATGGAGGTACCGGAAATCGGGCTTCCCCACAGTCCTGCCAGGGCGATGTACGCGCCGACGCCGATGGCGCCGAAGATGCCGATGTTCTGGGCACCCGACGCCGTCCCGAGGATCACGCTCACGAGCCCGAGCGTGAGGACCGTCTCCATCCAGAAGGCGTCGAGCGAGGAGTAGTTCGCCGCCGGGTAGTTGGAGCCGAAGGTCGCGGACACGTGGATCACCGACTGCAGGAACCAGGCGGCGAGCGCCGCTCCGGCGAGCTGGACGACGATGTAGCCCGGCACGCGACGCCACGGGAAGTCGCCGCGCAGCGAGAACGCGATGCTGACCGCGGGATTGAGGTGGGCGCCGGACACCTTGCCCATGAACAAGATGATCGCCATCACCATCAGCCCCGGCGCGACGACCGCCGCGGTGCGACTGATGGTGTCGGGGAAGGCCTGTCCCATCATCCCCCCACCGGCGGCAACCAGTACGAGGAAGAACGTTCCCAGGAGCTCGGAGAAGAGCCGGCGCCATTCCTGCTTCGGATCCTGGAAGTCCTTCAGCGGCTGGAGGACGTCTGCTTCGATCCAACGTTCGACCCGCGCTCTCGTCTCGGACGTGCCCTCCTGCGCCACGATCACTCCTCTCGCTGCGATGTCCGTGGGTTCCGTCAGGTCGTGTGTGCCCGACCCGCGATGCCCTGAGGATGATATCCGCTCGGTCGGCCTGCGCTCTGGGTCCATCCGTGTAGGAGCCTTCCACCTCGGGCGACCGCTCTTCGCGCGTCGGGATGGGACGAGGAGGTCGACCCGTCCGTTGCGGAGTCAGTGTTCACCGAGCGCTCGGAGCCAGACCCACGCCTGTAGGCTCCATCTGCGCAGCACCTTCCGCAGGATGCCGGCGATCAAGCGTGAGACGACCGGAGCGAACCACGATGGCGTTCGCAGCCTTGAGATTGCGAGGAACCCGATGGCCGTGAAGAAGATCGCACATCCGAGCGTGGAGGAACGGCGAGCGCGCGGCAAGCAGGCGCGAACGCAGGCACCATTGTCCGCGCATACGGGCTGGGGAATGGCGCCAGACCGACCGGATCCGGTCGCGCTGCTCGAAGAGCAGAACACCACCCGTGAGCAGGACCTGGTGCCGGTCCGCCATGGCCGCATGATGCTCTCGCCGTTCACCTTCTACCGAGGCGCGGCGAGGATCATGGCCGCCGACCTCAAGGACACGCCGCGGGCCGGGCTGGACGCCCAGCTCTGCGGGGATGCCCACCTATCGAACTTCGGGGCGTTCGCCTCCCCGGAGCGGCAGCTGCTCTTCGACCTCAACGACTTCGATGAGACGCTCCCGGGACCGTTCGAGTACGACGTGAAGCGCATGGCCGCGAGCTTCACGATCGCGGCACGCAACAACGGGTTCACGAAGGCCGACGCACGTGCGGCCACGCTCGCATCGGTGACCGCGTATCGGGAGGCGATGGCCGGCTTCGCCCAGATGACCACGATGGAGGTCTGGTACGCCCACCAGTCCGCGGACGACATCATGGCGGCCTTGCGAAGCGCCGCGAAGACGAAGAAGGACGTCAAGAGGGCGAAGCAGGTGGAGAAGGCCGCCAGGAAGGCGCGGACTCGCGATAGCCTGCAGGCCCTCTCGAAGCTCGGCGAGCTCGTCGACGGGCGATACCGGATCGTGAGCCAGCCGCCGATCGTCATCCCCGAACGCGAATTGGCGCCGACGCACGGCCTGTCTCCCGAAGAGGTCGAGCAGGCGGTCCGGGAGCAGTTCCGCTCGTACCGGGCAACTCTGGAGGACGACCGACGCCACCTGCTCGAGCGGTTCCAGTTCCTCGACCTGGCTCGCAAGGTGGTCGGCGTCGGGAGCGTCGGCACCCGCGCGTTCATCGTCTTGCTCCAGGGCCGAGATCAGCAGGACCCGCTCTTCCTGCAGGTCAAGGAGGCGACGGCGTCGGTCTTGGAGGACCATCTTCCGAAGAGCCGGTACGAGCATCACGGCGAACGCGTCGTACGGGGCCAGCGGATGATGCAGGCCGCGAGCGACATCTACCTGGGCTGGACCCTCGGCATGGACTCCACTCGGCACTTCTACTGGCGTCAGCTGCGGGACATGAAAGGATCCGCCGAGATCGAAACGATGTCGCCGTCCTCACTCACCAGCTATGCGGCCGTCTGCGCGTGGACGCTCGCGCGGGCGCATGCCCGTTCCGGGGACCCGGTCGCGATCACGGCATACCTGGGCACGAGCGACAAGTTCGACCGCTCGATCACCGACTTCTCGGAGCGCTACGCCGACCAGAACGAACGCGACTTCCAGGAGTTCGTGGGAGCCGTCCGATCAGGAAGGTTGCAAGCTACCGAGGGCGTCTGAGGATCGCGTGCTCGACGACCCCGCGCGTCTGAGAACGAAGGGAGGACCAGGGGTGGTGAGCATTCGAGACGAGAAAGGAATGGGCCCCGGGCTCGTGTGCATCACGACGACCTGACGCTGGTGCTCACCGAGGCCTGGGCACGCCTTCCGGGCGGTGCGCCACCGGACCCCGAAGTCAACCCTCGGCTGAACCGATCCCGTTGACCGGGCGACCGATCCCAGGGAATCATCCTGTTGGGTTGATGCCTCGGTGCGCATCGGGGTCGTGTCATGACCTGGGCACGGTGACGCGGAGAGCGATCGAGGGGGAAGGACGGTGGTGTGAACCCGGAATTCCTGTCCCGCCTGCAGTTCGCCCTGACCGCGAGCTTCCACTTCATCTTCCCTCCGATCACGATGGGGCTCGGGATCCTCTTGGTCTGGATGGCCTGGAAGCACGTCCGCACCGGGGACCCCGTCTGGCGACAGGCCTCCGTCTTCTGGGTGAAGGTCTACGGGCTGGTGTTCGCGATGGGCATCGCGACCGGGCTCGTCCAGGAGTTCGCGTTCGGGATGAACTGGTCGCAGTACTCCCGCTTCGTCGGCAACGTGTTCGGCAGCCTGCTGGCGGCCGAGGGGGTCTTCGCCTTCGCCCTGGAGGGCGGGTTCCTCGGCCTGATGCTGTTCGGCGGCGATCGGCTCGGCCCAAGGATGTGGCTCCTGGCAACCTTCTTGGTCGTGTTCGGGGCGCATTTCAGCGCCCTGTGGATCCTGATGGCCAACTCGTGGATGCAGACCCCACAGGGGTTCACGACCAAGATGACGGAGTGGGGCAACCAGGCGTTCATGACGAACTTCGGAGCGGTGGTCAACACGCCGTCGTTCCTGCCGCGATTACTCCATACGTGGGTCGCGTCGTGGATCATCGGGTCGGCGCTCGTGCTCTCCGTCAGCGCCTGGTACCTGCTGAAGAACCGTCACCGGGAGTTCGCCAAGAGGAACTTCTCGACCGCGATCAAGGTCTTCACGGTCCTCGCGATCTTGCAGGTGGTCATCTTCGGCGCCCAGATGGCGATCTCGGTGACGAAGAACCAGCCGGAGAAGTTGGCTTCGATCGAGGGGAACTGGACGAACGACAGCTGCGCGCCGCTCTACATCGTGGGCTGGGTCAACGAGAGCGCCGAGAAGACCTATGCGATCGGCGTCCCGTGCCTGCTCAGCTTCCTGTCCTACGGGAGCTTCGACGCGACCGTCCCCGGCATCGAGAAGTTCCCGAAGGACGACTGGGCGCCGGTCAACCTCGCGTTCCAGGCCTACCACCTGATGATCGACCTCGGGTTCCTGCTCCCGCTGATCGGGGTCGTGGCGTGGTTCGTGTGGTGGCGCCGCAAGAAGGAACGCATGCCTCGTTGGCTGCTCTGGGTGTGTATCTCGACCGTGTTCCTAGCGGAGGTGGCCACGATCGCCGGCTGGTGGACGGCGGAGGTCGGGCGTCAGCCCTGGGTGGTGTGGAAGATCCTGCGCACCGACGCTGCGGTCTCGCCGACGCTGACCACCGGGCAGGTCCTGCTGTCGTTGATAACGTTCGCGCTGCTGTACGCGCTGCTCCTCGTGCTGTTCCTGTTCCTGCTGGACCGCAAGATCAAGCACGGTCCGGAGGCACCCGAGGAGCCCCACGGATCGGATCTGCCCAACACCTTCCGCGAGGTGTTCCGGTCACGGAGCCAGGGTCGGGCGTCGGGCGAGCTGGAGCTGGAGGAGGAGCATGTCCCTAGCTGATTTCTGGTTCATGTTGTTCGTCGCGGTCATCGCCGCCTACATCGTCCTGGACGGGTTCGACCTCGGCGTCGGGATGCTCCACCCGTTCGCCGCGAAGGAGGACCGTGAACGGCGGATCGTGCTGAACAGCATCGGGCCGATCTGGGACGGCAACGAGGTGTGGCTCGTCGTCGGTGGCGGCGTGCTGTTCGCGGCGTTCCCGGTCGTGTACGCCTCGATGTTCTCCGGGTTCTACTGGGCGCTGATGCTCGTGCTGATCGCCCTGATCCTGCGGACAGTCGCGATCGAGTTCCGCGGCAAGCGCGAGAGCTCCCGCTGGCGGGGGCTGTGGGACTCGGTCTTCTCTGCGTCGTCGTTCGGCCTGGCCCTGATGCTCGGTGTGGCGTTCGGGAACGTGGTCACCGGGGTGCCGCTCGACAAGAACGGGGAGGTCCAGATCGACAGCCTCCTCGACCTGCTGCATCCGTTCGTGCTGTTCCTGGGGGTGACGACGGTAGCGATGCTGCTCATGCACGGCGCCCACTACCTGGTCGTGAAGACCGAAGGCGATCTGCAGGCGCGCGTACAACGATGGGTCCCCTGGTTCATCGCCCTGTTCACCCTCACGGCGGCGATCTCGGCGGTGTGGATCGCGATGGGGGACTACGGCGTGACGGACACGTTCACGGATGACGTGTGGACGCTCGTGTTCCCGCTGGGAGCCCTGGTCGCTTACGTGCTGATGATCGCCATGGTGCGCCGCGGCCGGGACTTCGCCGCGTTCTTCAGCAGCTCTGCCGTGCTCTTCCTGTCCCTGGCGACGATCTCGGCCGGGCTGTACCCCAACATGCTGAAGTCGTCGACGAACCCGGCCAACAGCATGACGGTCACGAACGCCTCCGCGGACCACTACACGCTGACGGTGATGCTGGTCGTTGCGATCATCGGGATCCCGTTCGTGCTCCTCTACACGGCGGGCGTGCAGTACCTGTTCAGCGGGAAGGTCAAGCTCACTCCGAGCAGTTACTGACTGCGGCGGGCGAGAGCGAGGAATGCGTGCAGCCACACCCACCCTCGGGCGAACAACACGCGATCCGCCACGGCGACCAGGTCGCCATCGTCACCGAGGTCGGAGCCACGTTGCGGTCGTTCGCAGCAGGCGGTGTCGACATCGTGGACGGCTTCGACGTCGGCGAACCATCTCCGGCGGGCAGAGGGCAGGTGCTGGCGCCCTGGCCGAACCGCCTCGACGGCGGGCGCTACACGTTCGGCGGTCGGGAAGGCTCAGCGGCGATCGACGAGCCGGAGCTCGGGAACGCGATCCACGGCCTGGTGCGATGGCTGCCCTGGGGACTCCGATCCAAGACGGAGGCGGCGGTTGCTCTCGACTGCGTCCTTCACCCGCAGCCCGCGTATCCGTGGCGTCTCGAGCTGGGGCTCGAGTATCGGCTCGGGCCCGAAGGGCTCGCCATCAGCGTGCGTGCGACGAACGCGTCCGCAGAGCCCGCCCCCTTCGGGATCGGGTTCCACCCCTACCTGTCGCTGGGGATCCCGGTCGACGACGTGCGGCTGACGATCCCGGCTTCGCGCAGGCTGATCACCGACGAACGGGCGCTCCCAGTCGGCGAGGAGCAGGTCGACGGGACCTCGTTCGACTTCCGGATCACCCGAACGGTCGGCTCGACGCAGCTCGACACGTGCTTCGCGAGCCTCGTGCGCGAGAGCGATGGACACGTGCGCGCGCAGGTCGAGGGCGAGGGGCGGGTTCTCGAGCTGTGGGCAGACGCAAGCTTCCGCTACCTGCAGGCGTATACAGGGGACACGCTCGAGCCTGCTTCGAGGCGCCGGCAGGGTGTCGCGGTCGAGCCGATGACCTGCCCGCCGAACGCGTTCGCCTCTGGCGTCGACGTGATCCCGCTCGAGCCGAACGCAGCATGGTCCGGGACGTGGGGGATCTCACTCCAGAGCAGCTGATGGAAGGCGGCCGCGAGCGTGACCGGGCCACCGGATAGCCAGCGAACCGATCTGAGCTACCGCATGCGCTCGAGCAGCTGGTCGCCCACCCGGAGCGCGTTGGCCATCGCCGTCAGGGCCGGGTTCACCGCACCGATGCTCGGGAAGCAGCTGGTGTCCACCACGTAAAGGTTGTCGAGCTCGTGGGCCTTGCAGTTCACATCGACGACCGACATGGCAGGGTCGTTCCCCATCCGGCAGGTGCCCGCCTGGTGTGCGACTCCCGCGACCGGGATCGTCGTCTTGAGGTAGGCGTGACGCGGGATCAGGTGTTCCTCGTTCATCCCCAGGTGACCCAGCATGGACTTGAGCTTGTGGTAGAGGCGCTTGCCGGACTCCTCGTTGCTCGCCGCGTAGGCGAGCCGGACGTTGCCGTCCTTCTCCAGCGTCACGCGGTTCTCCGGCAGCGGCAGGTCCTCGGTCGAGAGCCAGAAGTCGACGGCGTGCGTGGCGATGTCCTTGAGTGCGAAGGTCGGCGCGAGCTTGGTCTCGATCGGCTTCTCGCCCTTGTACATCTCGGCCTGCGACTTGCCGACCATCTGGATGTTCCCCATCGGGAACTCGTACTCGTCGTCCCCGAAATAGAAGTCGTTCACCCCGAGGGTCTTCTGGAACACGGTGGGGTTGGGCTCCTTCGACAGGGCCAGCACGGCCTGGCTGTAATGGAACATGTAGTTCCGTCCCACCTGATCCGAGCCATTGGCCAAGCCGTTCGGGTGCTTGTCGTTCGCCGACGCCAGCAGCAGCTTAGCCGAGTTCGCGGCGCCGCAGGACACCACCACGACGTCGCCGGTCACGGTCTCGGTCGAGCCGTCGCGTTCGATCACCACCTCGGTCACGGCCGTGCCGTCCGGATTCGTGTTCATCCGCACCGCCGGGGCATCGGTGAGCAGGGTGACGTTCGGCGACTCCAGGGCGGGGCGAACACCCATCACCTCGGCATCGGCCTTCGCGTGCAGCGGGCACGGGAAGCCGTCGCAGAACCCGCAACGGACGCAGACGCTCGTCTGTGGGGTGTCGTTGTCCCTGAGCACGCCGCATGGCGCATGGAATGGGTGGAGGCCCTCAGCGGCGAGATCGTCGGACAGCTGCTGGATCCGCGGCTCGTGCGGCAGCGCCGGGAACGGATAAGGGGCACTCGAGGGCGGCTCGGTGGGGTCCTCGCCTCGGGCGCCGCGGACCTGATAGTGGCCTTCGGCCATCGTGTAGTACGGCTCCATGTCGCCGTAGTCGATCGGCCACGCCGGCGAGACCCCATCGGGGTACTTGAGCTCCCCGAAATCCTTCTCCCGCAAGCGATACAGCGCGGCCCCGTAGAGCTTGGTGGCCCCGCCCACGTAGTAGTGGACCTGCGGCTGGAAGGTCTTGCCCTTGGCGTCGTACCACGTGTCGGGCGAGATGTACCGCCCGTCTTCGAAGACGTCCGCCGTGCTCCAGTTCTGCGGCTCCCGCGACAGCCACCCGCCGCGTTCGAGCAGCAGGATCTTCTTGCCCGAGGGCGCGAGATGCCGGGCGAGGGTCCCGCCGCCCGCCCCGGTCCCGATGATGATCACGTCGTAGTCGCTCATGAGATCTCCTCCACACGCTCGGCCAGGATGATCCTGCCGGCGGCCTCGATCAGAGCCAGGTGCGAGAACGCCTGCGGGAAGTTGCCCAGGTGCCGTCCGGTATCGACGTCGAACTCCTCGGTGAACAGACCGAGGGGGGAAGCGACGCGAAGCAGGCGCTCCATCAGGTCTCGGGCACGTTGCCACTCGCGGATGATCGCTAGGGCGGAGACGAGCCAGAACGAGCAGATCAGGAACGTTCCCTCCTTCCCCGACAGGCCGTCGTCGGTCTCGTCCGTCTTGTAGCGGAGCACGTAGCCGTTCTCGGTGAGTTCGTCGGCGATCGCGATCACCGTCGCTCGCAGCCGATCGTCCTCGGGTGGCAGGAAGCCGAACAGGGCCGCGAGCAGGACCGACGCGTCGAGTGCGTCGGTGTCGTAGTGCTGTCGCAGGACACCGCGGTCGTCGACGCCGTGCTCGAGGATGTCGGCCTTGATCTCGTCCGCCGTGCCCTGCCAGGTCTCTCGAAGCGCATCGTCGCCACCGATCGCCGCCAGCTTGGCCGCCCGATCCATGGCCACCCAGCACATCAGCTTGGACGAGACGTACTGCTGCGGCTTCCCGCGCGCCTCCCAGATCCCCTGGTCCGGCTCCTGCCAGATCTTGGTGGCGCACGCGGCCTGCGTCTGCACGATCGGCCAGAGTCGGCGCGGTAACCGCTGGCTCCGGCGCGCGTGCAGGAGGATCGAGTCGAGCGCGGCACCGAAGACGTCGTTCTGCCGCTGATCGAACGCTCCGTTCCCGATCCGGACGGGGTGGGCGCCCGCGTACCCGGAGAGGTCGTCTCGGGTCGATTCGGTCAGGTCACGACGACCGTCGATCCCGTACATGATCTGTAACCCGCCGTCCGTGTTCGGCTCAAGGTCGGCTACGAACTGCATGAACTCCTCCGCCTCCCAGTCGAGGTTGAGGAAGTGCAGGGCCTGCAGCGTGAACGTCGAGTCCCGGATCCAGGTGAACCGGTAGTCCCAGTTGCGTTCCCCGCCGGGGGTCTCAGGCAGCGATGTCGTCAGCGCCGCCACGGTTGCCCCCGTCGGCATGTAGG
>Ga0207650_10000585_pt1 | contig 29229 bp, 45 predicted proteins | sample KBSS63metaG_FD_184325 | JGI IMG/M metagenome (GOLD analysis project Ga0207650, IMG submission 184325) | Switchgrass rhizosphere microbial communities from Kellogg Biological Station, Michigan, USA - KBS S6-3 metaG (SPAdes) (version 2) | ecosystem: Host-associated > Plants > Roots > Rhizosphere...
ACCCACCCTTGGTCATTGCGGCTAGACCCAGACCCCCGTTGCTGCTGCCTTGCTCGATGCTGCCAGTGATGGTCAGTACGTGGCCGCTCTTCTGCTTTTCCATCTGAGCAAGGGCGAACTTCGTGATATGAAAAAAGCCCGCCATGTTGACGTTCATGATTGACTGATAGTCTTCGACGGTAAACTCAGTAAAAGGTTTGGGAATAAAAATCCCCGCGTTGTTCACCAGTGTGTCGATCCGGCCAAAGCGTGCGACGGCTTCTGAAACGATCTGCTGTGCGACCGCCGGATCGCCGATGTCGCCGCGCACGGTCACGACGTTCGGATCGTTTGACGGCTCGATGTTCCGCGAATTCGCGACGATGCGATAGTCGCGCTCACGGAAACCCTTGACGATTTCAGCGCCAATTCCCTGTGAGGCGCCAGTTACAATGACAACTTTAACCACGGTCTTGTCTTTCGATGAGATACTTTGTTGGATGCCGCTCCCGATTTGAAGATCAGGCACGGCGACGATCCGATGGTTTTAGATTGTTTCGCTTCTGCATATAATCTAGAGATATTCGAAATCACTTTTTGAGGTCTGCAATAAATGGATACGCTAGACGCGCTGCGGCTATTCGTCAGTATCGCCGAGACCGGCAGTATGTCTGCCGCGGCGAGGCTCGAATCCGTTGCGCAGTCCACAGTAACGGTTGCATTGCGAGAACTTGAGAAGCTGGCTGGCGCGACCCTCATCACGCGCACCACCCGACGGCTCTCTTTCACTCATGAGGGTCGACAATTCGTCTCGAACGCACGGCGTATCCTGGCTGACTGGGATGCGGCGATTGCCGATGCCCGGAATGGGCCGTTGCGCGGCCCGATTAAAATAACCGCACCTCAGGAACTAGGACGAGTCGAGCTGGTACCCATTGTAGATCGCTTTCTTCTCAAAAATCCGGCGGTCACGATTGCGTTGCACTTCGCGGACAATGTTCTCGACCTGGTCGACAACGATATTGACCTCGCCCTCCGCCACGGCCCACTGGTGGACTCAACGTTCAAGGCCCGTTTGCTGCTGCGGTCCAAGAGAGTTGTCTGCGCTTCTCCGGATTATTGGAACAAGCGTGGATATCCAAAGCAGCCAGATGATCTCTCTGACCACAACTGTCTCGTACATTCCCGCCCGGACGCCCCATTCGCCGCATGGCCATTTCTGTATGGCGGAGAGCAAGTATCAGTACGCGTGCGCGGGGACCGTATTGCCAACGACACCCTCATCCTTCGCGATTGGGCGCTCGCAGGGCTTGGCGTTATACGGAGAGACACGTTTGGTATACGCAGGGAGCTGGCCTCTGGCAGTCTCGTAACCGCGCTTGACGCGTATTCGATCCGGGAAGCAAACCTATATGCGATAACGACAGGCGGCATGCTGAGCCAACGAGTGAGTGCATTCATGGAATTTCTCGAGCACGAATTGGTGTCAACGGAACCCGCGCTGCCGTGACGACAACCCTTCCTGCCGGTCGAACTATAGTTCGGCGCTTCCCAAACGTACTTTGCTGCGTCGGGAGGTCTTTTGCACCCACCTCCCGAGGCCCAAGTAATCAGGCTTGGGCAAGCCGTCGACGGAGGTCAGCGTTTTCGGTACGAAGCTTTTCTGACAACTGTCCGCGCAAGCTCCGGTTTTCCTCTTCCAGCTTCAGAAGATCGGCCATCTCGTCGACCGCGGTTGCTGGCGTGGTTGATGGACCCGCAGACAGTTTCGCGGTTGAAGAATTCGCGACGGGTCTTTTGGACACGGCGACCGGCTTGTCCATGGCTGCTGAAGAAACCGTCTTCGGCTTGGCGTTCTTCCGTTGAGCGGTCTTCTCTGACTTTGCGGCTGCAACAGCTGCCAACTCAGCAGCGGTCCGACGAGGTGCCCGCTTCTTTTTCGTCTCAACTACCTCATTTGGAGCCTCGACCGTCTGGTCTTCCGTGGCGTCGTTCGTGTTGTCTTCTTCTACCATGAATGGATCCTTGCTTGCGTCCAAGGTATGTTTTCACGGGGTTGCCGTTAGTTGTCAACTTCAACCTCAAAATGACAAGCATCCGGGCCCTTACCGCAATCAGTTTGTGAGGTACAGCCTACCATTCTACGATTGGACCAAACGGTCCGACGTGACTCTCTGTCGTAATCTCACTGCCTTGCCTGTTGGCGTCACGCGCCCACTTTGAACTCTTGATGTATGAGGAAAGGTTCAAAGGTACGTCTTCCGCCAAAACTGTCAGATTGCCAATGACCATCGTTCGGGAAAATGAACAGACTGGTCAGGATTTTGAACAATGAATCCTTGCGTTGAGTGCCTGCATATGTAGCTCGATCGCTCAAGGATAGCATGTCCCTCGTCGTCACAGCTGAAGAACCCGGTGTCACAATCCGTTATGAGCCTTCCTGATGACAAGATCGACATCGTGATCTACGCCGTTACTAAATGGTGCTATCTAAGAACCCTACGGTTGACAGCGAGGAAAGCTGCCGAGCCATAAGCATGGCAGTTGCTATGCTCTCCAATCGCACCGATTCCGACCTCGACGCAGAGCTGCATAAAGAACTTAGCGAACGCTACATATAGCTGACGGCCTCGACGAGGAAATTAAAGCGGCAATGTGATCTTGATCGACAGCCCGTCATCTAGCCACGTTCGCACGATCCTGCCGCGAAGCTGTTTCTCGACTAGGGCGTCAACGAGCATGGTCCCGTAACCTGACTTGCCAATAGCAGGCGTCCCGGTTGTCCCGTGCTCGACCCATTCCAGTTCGAAGCCTTTAAGATCGATTAAACGCCAGGTCACGCGGGCCGTCCCGGCCGACGCCAGTGAACCGTGCAGTTTGGCATTGGCCGCCAGTTCGTCGACGATAAGCGCTATGGGCTGAGCGTTTGTAGCATCGATGGCGATAAGTGCGTGGGTGACAATCCGACGAACTCACCCCAGATGATCTGCCGGGTATTCCCAGCCAAAGCGGCCAAGTCAAAGCCCTGTTATGTGGCTATCGTTTTGTGCCATTTGCCAGCTATTTTAGCCGCCCCTTCAATGGTCGGCGCTTAAAAAAACGCGGGCAAGGATCGCTACCGAATGGCAATTTTTCAGCTAAAAGCTGTGCTTGTTATGGCTGGGTTGGTCATTCCTGTGGCCGCATGTAGCGAATTTGGTTTTCACTCTTGGGACTGGCACCAAAAGCCACGAGCCTCAAAGCCAGCGTCGGTGAGAGCCTCGCTCGCCTCATGAATGTCTCTGAGGCCGGATACTACAACGTCCACATCAAGTGTCGGCTTCGCGGCCAATCCCGGCACTGCGGTGCTGCCGCTGTGCTCTACCGCCACGACACATGCCCCAATTACGTTACGCAAATGGATTTTCGGCCTTCGATAAGTCATCTTCCCATTTCGGGTCGTAGGGAACGATTCCAACCAAGGACGGCATGAGCGTATCCGTTATGGTAAGGTGCCGTACTTAATAGGGTTTTGGCGTTTCTGTCACCTTTGTGGTTTTCGCCGGTGACTTTTCAAAGGTAAGAATGTCGGCTAGAGAGGCCAGATGAGCGCTTCAGAACCCATCCACCCTACATTGGACGATCTCAAGTTCGAGATCGGACAGGTATTGGTGTGCTGGTCTTTTCTCGAAAATACGATGAGAAAGCACCTGAAGTGGGCTGGACTTCAAGAGCAGATTTCCAAGGGCTCCGTGATTTCTTACTGGCGGACATATATAAAGGCGACTTATCCAGACCGAGCCCATGAGCTTCTCGAACCAGTTGAGAAAGTCGCTCGCATCCGAAACCTTCTCGCCCATAGCATCTATTCGCTGCACGCAGACCCATGGACCAAAGGCAGCGCGGTGATCGTCTGCGCGGCATCTGACGGCATACTTCATTCTTTCAGCATCGATGATCTTCGTGCCGCATGCACGGAGCTTTCAAAGCTAATGGTGACGCCTATCCGCTTGTTTGTCGCCTCCTGACGCTGACAGCAAGCTCCTCATGACCGCGTCGGCCCAATGTGGACTTAGTCAACGCGAAACTATCTACTGCCGTCCCCATAAAATCGGCTCTCTGACATCATAAATCGTAACCGAAGTTTCAGACCCACATTGTCTTGAGCCGGAGCCGTTGCTATCGGGAGGCGACCGCCAATCGGTAGCGGCGAGCCCTAGACCAAGAAGCGGTGGCCTCCGAACATCGCTTACTGAACAGGGCAGTAGCCAGCAAGTGCGCTTAGCTCGAAATCTGGTAGCGCATCAGGTTTTTGGCGTAATCAAGTGGAAACCTTATATCGGTCAAGTTCCATCGAGGCCTCGACAGCAGTCGTAATGGAAAGGGGGCTGGGCTCAGTTATGGCTCCGGATGGGGCGATAACAAGCGCGTTGCAGAGTAAGACCGTATGTCTGTATTCGCGCCTGAGGTGGCTCGCCCTACACTGGTCTTCCGAGGGTTGCTCGGACGGGCCGAGCCGATCCTCATCACAGGAGGACGAGCCGTGGCAGATTATAGAGAAGCTTTTGTCGGAATCGATGTTGCCAAACTGAAGAATGCGATTGCTGTTGCTGAATCTGGCCGGGACGGAGAGGTCCGCTATTTCGGCGAGGTTGATGCATCCGATGCCAGCATGCGCCGCATAATTCAGCGAATAGCCGCGAAGTTTGATCAAGTGCATTTCTGCTATGAAGCCGGCCCGACCGGGTATGGCCTCCATGGGCTGATCCAATCCCTTGGCCATGAATGCATGGTTGTCGCCCCGTCATTGATTCCAAGGAAGCCTGGCGACAGGGTGAAGACGAACCGTCGAGACGCACTCGCGCTCGCCCGGCTATTGAGGGCCGGCGAGCTCACGGCAGTGTGGGTTCCCGACGAGGGCCATGAGGCTATGCGCGATCTTGTTCGTGCTCGAGCTGCTGCTGTCGAGACATTACGGGTTCATCGGCAACAGGTAAGTGCCTTTATGCTCAAACATAGTCGCATCTATCCACGCAAGAAGGGCTGGACGATGCGATATCTGTGCTGGCTGCAGGAGCAACAGTTCGATCACCCCGCGCATCAGATCGCTTTGCAGGAAATGGTTGAGGCGGTGCGCCTTTCGAAGGAGCGCGTCGAACGACTGGAGAAGGTGATTGAGGAGTTTATCCCCACTTGGTCTCTCGCGCCCGTCGTTCGAGCTCTACAGACGTTACGAGGGGTCGATTTGATCGTCGCCGTCACCTTCGCAACAGAGGTCGGTGACGTAACCCGATTTGAAAGCCCCCGCCAATTGATGGGCTATCTCGGCTTGGTTCCTGGTGAGCGATCAACGGGTGAGACAGTCAGACGGGGCTCAATCACCAAGGCAGGCAACGGGCGTGTTCGGCACATGTTGGTCGAGAGCGCCTGGACATATCGTCATCCGCCGAAGGTTGGCGCGAGAAAGCTGTACCGTATGGAGCAAGCGCCGCCGAAAGTGCGGGAGATAGCATGGAAGGCTCAGAGTCGGTTGACAGCTCGTTATCGAACGTTGACCGGACGGGGAAAGCGAACGACGGTGGTTTGTACCGCCATTGCCCGCGAGCTGAGTGGCTTCATGTGGGCCGTTGCAAGGGAGGCGCAGTCGATCAAATCGTAGATCGCCGCATCGAACTTGCACCTCGCGCATGGGCGGGGGCGGAACAACGGCAGGGGAACATCCGTCAGACGCTTTGTGGCCGGCATTTGACCGATGCCCGCAGTAAGATCGGAATAGCCCCGGACGCACAATCGGGAATGCGGTAGCCAACCCGCGCATCAGAGCTTGATCACCGACGTCCTTGAGTTCCACCTCCACCCATGCGCGATCATCATCATAAACAACCGTTTCTCCGGAACGGTTGTTTCCTCGCGCCCAAAGCATTGACAACGGACATCAGAGCGGTGTTTTCCTCGCACATTGACCAAGGTTGATTGGGCATTTTGAAAAAGCCGCTACGACATTTATGGCAAGAATGGGCCCGAGAGCGGACCACCTCCCGAGTTCCGTTACAAGCGCCGCTTAGCATAACCATGGAGGCCTAGTGGAATGGTCGCACCTCGACTGAAGCTCGGCAAGCTATGACTGCTTTGTGGGCCCAAGTCAGCGCATCGTCGAGGCTGTCAACGTCGAGCACCCAGAACCCACCCATATTTTCCTTGGTGTCCAGGTGCGGGCCTTCGGTGACCAATACTCCGCCGTCAGGCTGTGCCCGGAGTGATCGGGCTTTGCGCGCCGGATGCAGGCCGCCGACGAAAATCCGAACGCCAGCCGCAATCATCTCATTGTTGAGCAAGTCGATAGCATTCGCCATGGCGTCGTCTTCGGCCACTGCCGGCTGGTAGTCATCGGAACGGTAAATGGTGACGAGATACTGCGTCATGTGATCCTCTTCAAAACGACTCCGTAGGGCTCCTTATCGCCATAGTCACCTTTGATTCCGGCTGACAGCGGCTTCGCGCCATTAGCGAACGTTAGTTGGTGGCGACGGTTGCTAGCCAAGAGCGTGCTAACGTAATGTCCACATCGTGACGTGCCCATCCATGCCCAGCATCTATGACATGTAGGGAAACGAAAGCCCCAGACTTGTTCAATTGTTCAGTAAGAACGGCAGCGTCGTTTTGGCGTCGACGTTCGTCGTGCTGGCCTGCCACGATCAAGATCGGTTTTGCTGGCATTTGTGAAAAACAAAAATTCAGGGAGAGCGGTTCGGGGCGCATGAGGATCGCCCCTGCGAACCTCTCGGGAGCGACCGAAAGTAGCGCTTCAGCGAATATCGCACCGCTGGAATATCTCACGACAATGATCCCACCTGATGCCTGGAGATGCCCCTCAAACTCTTGCGAAACCCACCTCGTCGCTAGGTCCACAACCTCGGCAGCGGCAATGCTGTGATCAGAGCGGCGTTTGAAGAAGGTGAACCCGTCTGCCTGTGCAAACTGACCACAAGGAGCGCTTATATGGGCGTTTGGTGCAAGCTGGTGACAGAACTCAACCAAATCGGTTTCATCTCGGCCTGAGCCATGAAGTGCCAGAAGTGTCAGCATGATTTTGTTTCCGTGTAGGAAGACCGTACACTATCGCATTCCCCAACAACACATCGATGACGGCTGGGCCGAAAATCGACGAATGATGATATAGTAGACGGCGTGCCCATGGGGGGCGACGAGGTGGGTGGCGTGGCGGAGATTTGGTCATGGACACCGCCATCCTGCATACAGGCTACCCGTGGAATAGAGGCATTCTAGTCGGTCAAAAGCGTCCACTTCAGCCGAAGAACGTCTGGTCAATCCGGGTCCGACTGGAATTGAGTGGAGCGATCCGAGAATTGGCGCTCTTCAACCTCGCCATCGATAGCAAGCTTCGCGCTTGCGATCTCGTTAAGCTGACGGTCGAGGATTTGTGGTCCGGTAGCTCTATACGTGACCGAGCTACCATCATTCAGAAGAAAACGAAGCGGCCTGTGCAGTTGAGGTTACCGAACAAACGAAGAGCGCAATCGCGCCGTGGCTTTCATTCGTGCGAAGGAATGGCGGCGGCAATCTATTCCCGAGCCGCCGGATAACCTCACAGCATTTGTCGACAAGGCAGCGCGCCCGGATCGTCCATCGATGGGTCGCTTCTATCGGCTTGAAAACCAATGCCTACGAAACGCGCACCATGAGAAGAACCAAAGCGGCGCAGATTTACAAGAAGACAGGCAATCTCCGTGCTGTGCAAATCTTGCTCGGGCACACCAAGCTCAAAAGTATCGTGCGATACCTTGGCGCCGAGGTGGATGACGCACTACGGATTGCAGAGCAGATCGAATTGTAGAATCCAGACCACCGGCGAGAGCCGGTGGTCGCCCCTGCGCCAATTGCAGTCATGCGGCAGACGCGGCGGTGGAGCGATCTGTTCACGGCGCGCGTTTCACGGTCAATTGCGCCTTTGCAGCCAACCATATTAGATCAAGGCTGCGGCCTCTTCGATCTGCGGCGCAAAGGTCTCTAAGAACGCACTCCGTGATATTTGACCCATATCGACCGACTTGGCGTTTCCACCTGCAATAACGGTAACGTCCTCGATGCCAATGACCTTGAGGATGAGCTTCAGGTATTTTGTCGCGATGTCGCGGTCGCTGATGGGTGAGCCTTCCGTATAGATACCGCCCGATGCCATCACGATGGTACAGGCCTTGCCACGGACCAGTCCTTCGCCAGAAAAGCCGATCGTCTTGCCCTTGCTGCGTATTCCGATGATGCCGGCCATCCATTCCGACGCGAAGCCGGCCACCCATTCCGAATTCATTCCGGCCACGATTCCGGCGTGAAGCCGGTCATCTCAAGCTGAACTCTGGGTCTTTGCAATGAATGGATCCTGATTATCGCGTCGTCAAGCCTGGGTTGTTTCCGCGGCGGTGACGGAGCGTTGCTTTCGCATGCTTTCCCCGGACAACTCGATGCGGTATGCATTGTGTACGAGCCGATCCAGAACGGCATCGGCGATGGTCGGATTGCCGATCATGTCGTACCAGTGTTCGACGGGCACCTGGCTGGTGACGATGGTTGAACGCTTCTCATATCTGTCCTCGACGATCTCCAAGAGGTCACGTCTCTGCTCGTCATTGAGCTTCTCTGGCCCCCAATCATCGAGAATGAGCAGGTCGGTTCTCGCCAAAGCTTTTAGTACCTTCGGATATCGGCCGTCCCCACGCGCCAAAGCCAGAGTGGCGAACAGTCTGGGCAGGCGATGATAGGCGACGGAGAAGTCCTCCCGGCATGCCTTGTGTCCGAGAGCGCAAGACAGCCAGCTCTTGCCGACAGGTGCTGCGAGCAATGCCAAGTATCACCGCGATCTCGCGGCTACTCGTTCCGCTACCCGCAAGCCGCAGCATTTGTCGAATGTGTCGCATGGTCAGCTTTCTTTTTGCAGGCATTAAATTCCCCTCGTGGATATCGAAGGGACACATGCCAAGGTTGCTGACCCAGGGGAACTTAAGTGCCGGAAACTGGCCGGTTATTGATTGGAATGGTGGCCGGCTTCAAATCGGAACGGTGGCCGGTCAATGATTGGAATGGCGGCCGGCTTCAGAGCGGAATCCGCATTCGTCCGAAAGACGCAGAACCTCCTTCATTTCCGGCGAGTGCTGATCGATGGGAGTAAAGTATGCGCCAAGCCATGGCATTGTGACGAAAGGCAAATTGCTCTTCATCAGGTCGCGCTCGACCACTGTGCCGCCGGGATTTTTCGTTAACCATTTCTTGACGAACATTGCGGTCAGCCCGCGGGACATCGAATGGTTTCCACGGGGACTTTATTCTACGACGAGCAAAGTGGGCATGGGCTACTCCTGGATGATATGTCGCGATGGCACGGCGCACTTCAATGGCGCGCCCGGGAGACATTTACGGGATGGTTTCAATCAGGAAAACTGATTAAATATCGTTCAAAGCAATCATAAATGGAGATGGGTTTGATTGAGAGCCTGACACTGGATCAACTGCGGATTTTGGTAACAGTTAGCGACGAAGGCGGGTTCTCGGCAGCCGGGCGGACACTCGGGCGGGTTCAATCGGCCATCAGTCAATCGGTCAAGGCGCTGGAAGAAAACCAGGGTATCAGAATTTTCGATCGCAGCCGTCAGCGGCCCACCTTGACTGCGGTCGGCCGCGTACTAGGCCACGGACTCATTAGTTGAGTCGATCCATATCCTCGTCGCGACAAGCTTGAGGGAGGCCATGTAATTATCAGCGCGCCGGTCGTATCGCGTCGCGAGGCCTCGCATCTGCTTGATACGGTTGAAGAACCGTTCCACGAGATTGCGCTGACGGTAGACCCAGCGGTTGAAGCTGAATGTCTGCTTTCGATTGGCCTTAGCAGGGATATTCGTCCAACACTTGCGTTGCTTGGCAAAGTTACGAATTGCATCGGTGTCATATGCCTTGTCGGCGAGGATCGTCGCGCCGGGCCGCAGGTCGCTCAACAGCTTTTCAGCCATCGGTGCATCGGCGGCTTGGCCGGCGGTGAGTTCGAGCCGAATCGGTCTGCCATCTGCATCGACAAGAGCGTGGATCTTTGTCGTCAGGCCGCCGCGCGAACGTCCCATGCAAGGATCGGCAGATCCCCCTTTTTAGCGTTGGCACCATGCTGGTGAACGCGAACACAAGAACTGTCGATCATCACGATGTCTCCATCGTAACGCTTTGAAACGGCGTCCAGAAGACGATCCCAGACGCCCGCCTTGCGCCATCGGGAGAACCTATTGTAAAGCGTCGTGCGCGGGCCATAACGCTCCGGCACATCTCGCCAAGACGAACCAGTCCTGAAACGCCACAGGATGCCGTTGATCACCGGCGGTCATCGACACGTTCAATTCCACGGCTATTGTTCGGCAAAAGAGGTGCAATGATAGCCCATTCTTCATCGCTCAATTCGTGACGGCGCATAGCAATCTCCTTTCAAGGAGATTGAATCACACACCGTCAATAAGATGAACCCCGTTTATGGGGACACTGCCTAGCCCGCGCCGCGTTCTCCATGAGCCTGGCAAGCTCGCCTAGGGGCACCCGATCTGCCCGAAGCATGAGGCGGATCATTGGATCGTGCAGAACTTCCGACATCGTCAAATCATTTTGGTACATGGATCACCCTCTTTTTTGGAAGCGATAACGCCTTCGCGCTACAACCGCATGATGAAAGCGAGGCGAAACTTTGTCCTTTTGGATGCGATTTTAGATCCGGGCGCCTCACGACCCTACGCGATACATGGGGATAGATTATGTTCTACGGAGCCTCTGGCTACAGTCGTAGGGCCGCCAGTATGCTCACGCGGCCGGCGTGTCATATAGTCTGCAATCTCCCCAGACCGGCAACAGTCAGGGGAAAATACATGCAAGCCGCGATGTTGTGAGCCGGTGCTCCTCCCACTCGCCGTGTAGCGCGAGTTTTGAAACTCCCTTTTAGAGTTCCAGCCGCCGCGTACCGGACACCCAAGAACGGTTTCATCCAAAGGGTCGCCGGTTCGATTCCCTTCAAGGCGACGGTTCGAATCACCACTTCCACCGCCTCGCTGGAAGGCTTCATACTTGATTAGATCCTCCATCTAGTCCGAAAAGGCACCACCCGTGATCGGGTTGCTCCGGCGAAAGCTCGAGATCTGTTGGGATGGCCGGCTGCAAGAAACAGACATTTCAATCCTCTGCACCGCCGTTCCGGCCTTGCAAATCATCGGGGCTCCTGTACGTTGGCTTTGACTAGAGGCCTTCATGGCCCGGCTTGCGCACCCCGTTCCCGAACCTGCCTGCCCGGGCAGGAGAGTGTCTGGTCTTTCCCGAGGCCCAGCATCGCGCAGCCGGTGCGCAATCACCTGAAGATCATCTACAACGGCCACGTTCTCGCGGAGACCACTGCCGCCGCGCGCACGATCGAAACAAGTCACCCGCCGACCCACTATTTTCCGTCCGTGGACGTCGATCTCTTGTTGCTCCGCGAAGCAGCAGCAGGTCGATCTGCGAGTGGAAAGGACAGGCATGCTATTTTGGTATCGTTTCGGGCGACAGAACAAGCCGGAACGCGGGTTGGGCCTACCCGCATCCCACGACATCCTTTGCCCTGATCAAGGATTTTATTGCCTTTTATCCGCAACCCATGGACCTGTGCCTAGACGGCGAGGCCGTCGTGCCCCAGGCCGGGATGTTCTACGGCGGATGGATCACTTCAGCCGTTGCCGGCCCGTTTAAAGGCCCCCTGGGACCGAACGCTGGTAAATGAGTTTAGATTACGTCACGGATTTGGATTTTTACAATCCACTAATTTCGGGCCGAAACCTTGTACGGCTCCTGTCAGGCAGCTTCTATCAACCTCGCCTGGAACCATTCCCCTTGGAATGGAAGCGCCAGTATAACCTCCAGTAAAAGGGCATTGTCATTTCGAACAGTGCGGCGCAATATATTATCTTTCCGCGTCGAAGGTCTTTGAATATGAGGGTTTGCATCTACAAGACCGATGAAGCACCCGACCTTACGATGTTTCTTCGCGAGGGATACGCGATGCCCAGCACGGAAGAAGCAAACTGGACGCAGATAAAGGCCGTCACACAGGGAGAAGTCAGTGATGAATTTCTGACCAAGATGCAGCGCACCGGTCACTGTGTGGTAAGGCTTAGTCAAACAGCGTCAAACAGCCTCACCGGTCCGTCGCCGAACAACAACCCGACGAAGGTTGGCATCTATCATCTGGGCAGCATTCCATCGTTTTTCCGTAGAATGTTGCATAGCTAAGGGTTCGGCTCCCGTCGTGCTCCTGCCTTCTCAGGCCACTGGTTCGAATGTAGTCAAGACCTCGGATGCCGTCATCGTGCGACCCTGACTACATCACCGAGCATTGAATGCGCGTCATCGCTCGGCCTTTTCGCGAGCGCTGATTTGGTTTGGTTCCGGCCTGAGCGTTTGGCGTCGTAAAGCAGCTCATCTGCTTGTTTATAAAGTTCTGCGAACCTCACATCAGCATCTGCTGACGCATCTGAAATGCCCATGCTGGCTGTAACGGGACCCGAAAGTCCCGGAAGTGTGTTTGCGACGGCTAAGGGGATTGCCTGGCGCCGGCGTTCCGCCTGCAACTGAGCATCCTCGCCGCGCAGGAATAGCACGAACTCCTCTCCGCCGAGGCGGAAGGCATGAACCTGCGGATCCGCTTGGAGAACCTTGCCCACTGTCTTCAGGACTGCGTCACCGACCGCGTGGCCGTGAATATCATTAATTGCTTTGAAGTGGTCCAAATCGAGCACGGCAAGCGCGTAGTAGCCGTCGGCGCGGTACCTTTCGAAATTCTGCTCCATCGCTCGCCGGTTGAGCATCCCCGTCAGTGCGTCGCGCTCGGAGATGTCCTTTAACGCGTCAGCTTCAAAGCACGCCTTGTCGCGTTGGAGTCGGATCGTCATAAAGCGGTCGGCAACGCCGAGGGTCGTGAACAAGACTTCACATACACAACCCGTATAGAACAGGAGCATCGCGTCATTGCTCTCCAGCCACGGAAACACGCCTGTGACCAGGCGTACCGATCCGGACATAATCACCGGTATGTACCCGACCGCCTGAAATTTGGCCGCGCGACTTCCGCGTCGCAGTGCGTCGACAACTGACAGAATGAAAATGACGAGCACCGGGGCAAAAGCAGCCGTGTAGACGGTCGACTGAATCGGGCGTGCGACAAACGGGAACGCTGCGTGAAATATGCTGAGAAACATCGCCCAAATGGCACAATAAGGCAGCGCCCGACGAAGAAAGGAATGCATGCAACCCGTTTCGATGAAACTGTGAGTGAACATCGCCCCGGATGCAATGGTAAGACCAAAGATTACAGTCGTCATCCAGCTCAATGTCATTGCTGTCGGATCGAAAAGAACAACTGCGAGCCCTGATGAGGTCAGGATTGTTAGCAGCATCGAGATCGTGAGCGCGGAATGCCACAGCACAAATGGCTCGCGTAGGACTCGATAAAAGGCAGCGTTGAAAATGAGTGGCATGGACAACATGCCGGCAAGCATGGCGAGAAACAGCAGCGAGCGGAGAAAATCAGGGGTCAAAGCCGGGTCCGATGGTGACAGATAGGCTCTTTCCAGTGTCATTCGGTGGCTCGGTAAATCGAAGGCAACAACGACATGTTGCGTGTCGCGAGTTACTACCGGCAGAAGGGCTTTAAAATACCCGCCACGCAAGGAGCTAAGCAGGTCGCCCGCGGGCAAGGTGGCCTGGCGCACTATGCCATCCCGGTCTATTGCCAGCATATGGACGACGGCGAGTGCACTTCGTCTGGAAAAGACATACTGCGGAAGGGCGTCATCGGGACCGATTTCAAAACGCAACAAGGCCCGCTCGCGCTCAAGCGAATAGTTCCGATCCCCGCAGATCCATCGTCCGGGCGAGTGGACAACGGCGATCAGATCCTCAGACAAATCGCTGGACGCCCAGCAGGAGCTTACAATCTCTATAGATTCAGCCGCCTCAAGCGGCATCGCATGCAAAGATGCCAAAATCGCGAGACTTAGCACAATTTTCGAAAGTGCTTTTTTGACGGCGTGCCAGAACATTTCGCCACGCTACATGCAAATTGTTGCGATGCGGTTACTACATTGCATCCTCATGACCCTGCGAATATTACACGGCTGTCACAGTTCCGGCCTATCGACTTGGATTTGGGACGTGGCGGAAAAAAATCCACGATAATATCTCGAAAGGTATCTCTATGACCGCGACGATGAGCAGCCGGTCGCTCTCACCTTACCCCCTCTGCTTGTGTTGTTCATAGGCACGACCTGCATTGCCATGATCGGGCCATTCGTGGCCTATTAGATTGTGGACGGTTTGGGACGCGCGCCGTGGATAGTCACCCTCTATGCGGGTGGCGTTGCCGTTCTCGGTATAATCTGCAACCAGACCTTTGGTCGCTGGCTGGATGCGGGAATTGCCCCTTTTCCGCTGATCGGTGTAGTACTGGCGGATACCTTCTTGCCACGACTTCCTTGTCGATTTCACCGATCCTTCTGGATCGCCTTGACATTCAGCGTGCCCGGATTCGGTCTGGGCAGTAGCGCGGTGTCGTAAATATCGTGAGCTGCTGGCTCGCTCTTCTGCGCAACGATGCCACAACCAAGTGCAGCAAACGCCTCGTTAGGCGATAAAAGCGGCTTTTGTTGCGGAACTTTTTTGCCCTCACGACGGTGGAGACTCACAGATCCATAACCCTCCTGCCGCCTTTGCAAGATAAAGATAGTGTCAGACTCTTCCACAGCCGCTCTTATGCGTCTCTGTACGGTTATATACCATGTCGCGAATTGGATTCAATTTTCACGTCTCGTAAACGGCTTCATCCGTAAATTTGCATTTCCAAATGTAACCGGCGGCTGTGACTCGTCTCTTGGACCGATTTTCAGGTCAGCAAAGATTGTGGAGAAATACATGTTGGGGTTTGGCGGGCGCTTTGGTGCTAGAGCTTTGGTAAAGGCATTTAGCCAATCTCAGGCGATCATCGAGTTCCAGCCCGATGGCACCATCGTGACAGCGAATGAGAATTTCTGTCAAGCGCTCGGTTATCAGCTCTCCGAGATCGCCGGTAAAAGCCACAGTATGTTTGTTGATGCGGAATACGCCAAGTCGGATGCCTACGGGGAATTCTGGGCGAAGCTCCGCAACGGGAAATTTGATCAGCAGGAATATTGTCGCGTGGCAAAAGGCGGTCGGCGGGTGTGGATACAGGCATCTTATAATCCGGTGCTGAATCGGCGAGGCAAGGTCGTAAGAGTCGTTAAAGTGGCGACCAATACGACGGCCGAGCATCAGAAGAACGCGGAATTCGAAGCTAAATTGGCGGCAATCTCCCGTGTTCAGGGTGTAATCGAATTCATGCCAACGGGCGAGATTATTGATGCAAACAAAAACTTTCTCGAGTTGCTGGGCTATCGACTAGACGAGGTGAAAGGGAAACATCATCGCATGTTTGTCGATGATGCCTCGTCGCAATCAGCTGACTATGAGAAATTTTGGCGAAAACTGAACTCTGGAGAATTCGTGGCCGCAGAATTCAAACGGTATGGAAAGGGCAAGCGAGAAGTCTGGATCCAAGCGTCGTACAACCCAATTTTCGACCTTGAAAACAAAGTTACTTCCATTGTCAAATTTGCGACAGATATCACCGGTCGCGTGCGCGCTATATCCGAAGTCGCCGGTGGATTGTCGCAATTGGCTGATAATAATCTAGAATATCGGCTCGCCGAAGAATTTGAGCCTGCATTTGAGCCATTGCGATCGGACTACAACACAGCACTACACCACCTGCACGCGACGATGAAGAAAGTGTCGTCAAGTGCCACGACAATGGCTGTGGGGACCGGAGACATCGCCAACTCATCGGATGATATGTCGCGGCGGATCGAACAACAAGCGGCCAGTCTCGAAGAGACTGCCGCTGCCCTGGATGAAATCACCGCCACGGTAAGACGCAGTGCGGAGTGCGCATTGGAAGCTGCCCTTGCCGCCTCCGGCGCCAGGAGTGGAACGGAACGCTCTGGCGCGGTCATGAGCCAGGCAGCAGTTGTCATGGGTGAGATTAATGATAGCTCCAACAAGATATCCCAAATCATTGGTGTCATCGACGAAATTGCCTTTCAGACAAACCTCCTTGCACTGAATGCGGGCGTTGAGGCTGCGCGCGCCGGTGAATCTGGCCGCGGCTTTGCTGTGGTGGCACAGGAAGTGCGCGATCTTGCGCAACGGTCCGCAAAAGCCGCCAAGGAGATCAAGTCGTTGATTTCGTCAAGCTCTGAACGGGTGAAGCGCGGAGTGACGCTTGTGGGCGGTGTGGCGGAGGCTCTTCATGATGTGACGGCCAAAGTCGGTGAAATCGACGTTGTCTTGTCTGAGATGGCGCGTTCTTCCCAGGAGCAGGCAACGTGCCTCGCCGAAGTCAATATCGCAGTCAATCAAATGGATCAGGTGACCCAGCTTAATGCAGCTATGCTTGGTACTGCTACAAACGCTGCCAGCAGCCTGAAGTTTGCGGCAGCCGAAATGGCGGCGTTGATAGGCGCGTTCCGTATCGATGGTGACGACGGGCAACCTTTTAAGCAGGCTATACACCAGGCGGACCAAAGTCGGCGCTCCAAGGACGCGGTGGTGGTTCCACTGCGATCCGCAGGCAGGATGTCTCAGCGCTAACTGCAATTCGGATCCCTGGTGGGGAAAATCATAAAAAGGGGAGAAAAAATGGAAGCGAACCAGGAGACGAAAAGACTTAAACGGCTTTGTGAAATCGGAATTCTGGATTCACCGGAGGACCGGCTATTTGGGGAACTTGCCGAGCAGGCACTCACCCTATTCCCAGGTGCCAGCATTGCAGCCATCAGCCTGATTGACAGGGATCGTCAATGGTTCAAGACGATTGTAGGGCTAAATAGGAAGGAAACTCCTCGCGACCAATCATTCTGCGCCCATACTATTGAAACGCCTGGCACAATGGTCGTTGAAGATGCGACGCAAGACGGCCGGTTTCGGGACAATCCTCTTGTTACGTCTTTTCCTGGTATCCGCTTTTATGCCGGGGTCAAATTGATGAACGGGGTCGGTGCTCTCTGCGTCATCGGACGCAAGCCACGTCACGCGAGCGAAAGCGAACTTTCAAAGCTCAGGAAGCTCGCAAGCCTCGTCGATATACAGTTGATGGCTCACGGGTCATTGTTTGCTCTGAACTGAGGGCGTTTTGCATTTTGCGCCGTTTGGATTATCCCCGCCACTTCGGCGCGCGAGCAGTTGACCGTCTCGACGAGTTGATACCGCCCGCATCGCCCAGCAGAATGCCACGATGATTGAGAGACAAACGCCGCCCGTGCGATGTTGGCCGCGGACGACAGAACCTTCGCGAAGTGATCTCGCAGTTCAATCCCGGCGGCAGCGCCGCCGGAACATAAATCTTTCCGCTCTTCGCAAGACAGCGTCTGCACTGACGAGACCTTTTTGTGGGTACACAGACAGGTCGTCCCACGGGCTCGCAAGATGGCTGTCAGCGGCGGTGGTGCGGCCGCCAAGGATAATCAAGGTGCAAAGATGCTAAGACGTATTGGCCTAGAGCAGTTGCGAACCGGAATGTTTATCGAGGCATTTGAAGGCTCCTGGCTAGGTGGCCCACTTGCAGGTCATCGCTTCATGCTCCAGACCGAGGAAGAAACCGTAGGCCTGAAGGAAAGCAAGGTCAGCGGTATGTTCATCAACACGGCAAAAGGGTCGGATGTTTCGCAAGCGCTTGCTCGGCCGGGCGGTGCCGCCATTATGGATCGGGCGAGCAAGACGTCGGCCGTGTCGAGAGAACGAAAGATCCGTATGATCACCGCTGATAAAATCAAAAGAACCTCCGATCTCCTGAAAGGTATATTTGAAGATGTCGGCGGCGGAGCCGCTGTTACGGTTGCTATGGTGGCTCCGGTGATTGAGGAGATCAGCCAGTCGCTGGATATCAATCCTTCGATATTTATTAATATGACGCGGTTGAAGTCGAGAGATGAGGCGACATTCCTTCATTCGCTGGCCGTTGCAGCTCTGATGATCCGCTTGGCGCGGCACTTGAAACTGAAGCCGGGGATGGTTCCCATGCTCGGAATAAGCGGCCTCCTCCACGATATCGGAAAGATCGGGATGCCCATCGAGGTCTTAACGAAGGGCGGCAGCCTTAGCGATAGCGAAATGGAGCTTATCCGCCGCCATCCCGCACTCGGACATCATATGCTCTCGCGCGGCCAGGGGATGCCTGACGTCGTGCTAGACGTTTGCCTCCATCATCATGAAAGGCTCGATGGGAAGGGATACCCGATGCGCCTTGTTGAGGGGCAGATCAGCCTTTACGCAAGAATGGCGGCCATCTGTGATGTCTACGATGCTTTGACCTCTGTGCGCCCCTATAAGAAAGCGTGGACTTCGTCAGAAGCGGTGTCGTGGATGTTCGGTACGACCGGAGTCTTCGATCGGCGTCTCCTTCACCAGTTCGTGGATGGCGTGATTCTGGAAGGAGGTTCATTCGTTGGAGGCGACGTGAAAGTACCAAATTTCGGCGATCGTGCCCCGCGATGACGAGTGGAAAAGATGAAGTAGCCGGTTGATCTCTCAGGATAGGTGGGTCGAGAGCGCCCTCGAACGATCGTGAAGACAGTAGCAGGCATGGCTGCAGCGCAGAAAACAACTTTAAGTGTGTATGACAGTACAGTTTCGTACAAAGGTTGTTGTGCTATGTATTTTTTTAGCGCATGTTCATATGTGTCGCCAGCCACGCAAGGGCGCTGGCGTTTGGAAGATCATCGCGCTTTCGCCCCCCGGAGAGCATGATGACGCGCCAAAACATAAGCATATTTAAAAACCGTCTGCTCAGCGCGCTTTCACCGGCTGATCTATTGCTACTTGTTCCCGATCTCGAGAGGGTGCACCTCAGCCTTCGGCAGTCACTCGAGACAGCACACCAGCCGATCGATCTGGTCTATTTTCTTGAGTCCGGCCTGGGTTCGGTGGTTGCCAAAAAGGAAGGCGGCACAACGGTCGAAGTCGGCCTCTTGGGTCGGGACGGCATGACAGGCACCTCTCTCGCTCTCGGAGATACGGAAAGCCCGTTCGACTGCTTCACGCAGATGGACGGTTCGGCGATGCGGATTTCAGCCCATAATTTGCGTAAGGCCATGTCCCGAAGTATTTCGGTCGCAGATCTCTTTAGGAGCTATGCACGCGCCATCGGCATCCAGACCACCTATACCGCCTTGGCAAATGGCCAAATCAAACTGGAAGAGCGGCTGGCACGGTGGATTCTCATGGTTGATGATCGCGTAGATCACGACAACTTTTTTGTCACCCATGAGTTTCTTGCCATGATGCTTGGGGTGCGGCGCCCGGGTGTCACTGTGGCGCTGCAAATTCTAGAATCCAGGCACTTGATCAAGTCGCAGCGCGGCGAGATCGTCGTCAAAGACCGAGAGGGGCTAATAGCCCTTACTAAAGGCACCTACGGTCCTGCCGAGGTAGAATATGAGCGTTTGATCGGCATTCCTCTGGCGAGATCAATGCCCGCTCCAAATGACGACGAACCTGTTTTACGACCGGCCTAGCAGTCAACCTGTCCATTCCAAGTTCAGCAACCTTTGGGGACGAAGCATGACCTCAATTTTTGACAAGCCCATTGATGAAACATCTGAGGCTTATCTTCTAGACGCATCTACCGAGGCCTGCGCGCAACATGGAATTTCGCCTGATGGCGGAGATGGTAGCGACCTCGCGACCACTCTTCGTCACATGTTTCAGCGAGGCATCGTCAGGAAGGACAGGTTTATCGCTCTCTTCCTAACCTGGCGCAAAATAAAAACGGGCCCAACGTCCGTCGGATTAACTTGATCAGCGTCTGACGAAGTTTCCGACAGGAAAAGGCGGTTCGATGTTAACTATCGATAAAAAGTCTAGAGACCAGATCGTCGCAGAAGCCTGTGTCGAAGAGTTCCGGAAAAAACTCGGCCCGTTCGTGGTCGCCGTCGAGAGGACACGTATGGCGATGGTGTTTACCACCGCCAAGCAGCCAGACAATCCGATCATTTTCGCAAATGACAGCTTCCTAAAGCTCACAGGCTATGCGCGGGACGAGGTGCTCGGACAAAGCTTCAACGCGTTGATAGGACACGCGTCTGCACCGGATATTCTAGGAAAGCTGAAATCGGCGTTTGGCGACGATAACGAGGAAATTCTAGAAAGCACCTGCAACCGGAGAGACGGCAGTGTGTTTTGGGCAGCTATCCTGATCGGCCCAGTTCGTGATGCTGACGGTAATATCGTCCAGAATTTTATTTCATTCAACGATTTAACCAAACATAAGGATGAACTGGCGCAGTCACGCATGTTCATCGACGAATTGAACCACCGCGTGAAGAACACGCTTTCGACTGTGCAATCGATCGTGTCGCAGGCCTTGCGGGCAACAAACGACCCCTTGGTCATTAGAGAGGCGATTGAGGCTCGACTCTTCGCCCTGTCGCGATCTCATGATCTCCTCAGTCAGGAGATCTGGAAGGGCGCTGAGCTGAATGGTCTGCTAACTGCGGCGCTTGAGCCGTTCCAAGATGCATCTCGGAAGTCCGGGCGCTTTGTGATCACCGGAAGCAAAATCCACCTTTCACCGAAAGTGACATTGGCGTTGGGCATGGCGTTTCATGAGCTCGCGACAAATTCTGTCAAATATGGTGCGCTGTCACTAGAGTCCGGATCGGTCTCTGTTGACTGGGCAATGCGGCAAACGCCGAATGGCGAGCGCCTTATAATCCGCTGGCAGGAAAAGGACGGGCCAGTCGTTGGTTTGCCGTCCCGCAGGGGATTTGGTTCAAAGCTCCTTGAGCGCGGTCTCGCACATGAACTGGATGGGAATGTTGACCTTCAATACCGCTCCGAAGGTGTCTTGTGCACAATAAGCTTTATCGTCCCAAAAGATGATCGTGATGAGTGAGCTGCTTCTCTCAGGCCGCCGTATGCTCGTCGTCGAGGATGAGATGATGCTTCTGATTATGATAGAGGACATGCTGAGCGACCTCGGGTGCCAGTCGGTCAGCGTTGCGGCGACGGTCAAACAGGCATTGGCTCTGGTCGGGACGCGGCCTTTCGATATTGCCATGCTAGATGTAAACTTGAACGGTGAGATGAGTTTCCAGGTTGCAGATGCACTCGTTTCGCTGCACGTTCCCTTTATCTTTTCATCCGGTTATGGCGCCGATGCTTTGACCTCGAAATACTACGATCGCCCGCTGTTGAGAAAACCTTACAGTTACCACGACCTCGAGAACGTTCTTCAACGGGTTTGCGCGGATGGCACCGGTGGCAGAAGACGGGTCTGATGCGCCGACATTGGCGCCGCATATCTTGGGGTAGGCGGAGCTTTCGCAATGCTGAAGGCTTCACCCGCAGTGCTACCGTCCGATTATCCTTTAAGGCGATGTGCTGCGCGATCGGAGGCATCCCGATCAGACTGATGCAGGTTCAGGATGCGAATTGCATCTGCCTTCGGAATGGCGTGCTTGTGAACAAAATAGCCGAGATCATATGCATCTGGGGCCCTTGTCCAATCTTGAGTGATATTGTGCGCCGTGATGGTCATCATTGTCTCCTAGATTGCCAAATCAGTACGCCAATGTAACAGCGGCATGGATCGTCCGAAGGATTGGTATAAATTCAGACAATGCGTGAAGGCCTTCCCCGCCGGATTTGATCCGGACGCAAGCGGAGCCTCGGGCTATAAACTGATTTGGATGATCTTGAACGCTCGTGGAACGTTGGAATAAGTATACCGTGGCGGAGCCGTCTTGCGGTGAACTCTCTTATAGTTCATCCGCAGCGGCAGCCCGAGGGCAGTAAGGCATGTAAGTGTATGCAGCCAGCCCGCAGAGTAGCGAGAACGCCCACACGTAGTCGGTTCGGGAGCGGGGGGCTGAAACGAGGCAGTCCCTATCCGTTTGCCTAAAGGCTCCTGGGGATAATGTCGGATAGATGGGTGCCCGCTGATCCGGAGCGCCATCGGGTTCGTATGAAGCGTATCAGCCACATAGACGTGGCAAACCTGAAGGATCGACACTGTAGAAGTCTCCGAAATACAGCTCGTTCTTGTCGCTGAAGATGGAGGCATCGTCAGCATTAGGCTGGTTGATATTCTTAGCGAGGCAGGCTTCGAGTCGCTTGTGGTGATAAACGCTCAGGAAGCCATTGCTGAGCTGGAGGCGGACGCATCGCGCTTCCGCGCATTGCTCACTGACATCAGGATGACTGGAGACGACACCGGCTGGGGTGTAGCTAGACGGGCGCGAGGACCGCAGCCGACGATCCCTGTGATCTACATGAAGGGCGACAGTGCTGAGCAATGGCGTGCTCAGGGCGTGCCTGGAAGTGTGCTGCTGCAAAAACCGTTTGTCGCTCTCAATTGATCCCCGCGTTGACTAACATTCTTAACGAAGCCAGCATGATGAATATCGGCCACTCACTCACTCATCTGCCACGCCCTCCTTCGTTTCGGGAGCGGGGAGTAACCGGCGGAACATTTCCGCGGGATAGTACGGTTTCGTACGTTGTAAATCTGGCTGGCGGCTCTACCGTCGGGTGAGTATAGATCTTGGGAGGATCAAAATGAGATTTTTCTTTAAAGTCAGGGAACGCGATTTCGTCATCGATGACACCGAGGGGTTCGAGTTTCTTGACCTTAAGGCGGCTCATGCGGAAGCGAGGATCGCCTTGCGCGAACTGGTTGCAACTATGGTGTTCGAAGGCAATCCAATTGGCGGCGAGGTGCTAGAAGTTTGCCGTGAAGATGGCACTGTCCTCTTGGCACTTCCGTTCAAAACGGCAGTGACATTTAGATCGCACCAACGCAATTGATGCTGTCTGCCATCTGAGCGAAGACGGCCGCGGCCGTATTCGTCTTACAATTAGTAACTGCCATCGCTAATTTAGCGCGATATTCCTCTCGTTTGGGCGGCGAAGGAAGATAACGCGTGAAAACCGAGAGCGACGACAAGCCAGCAAATTCAACAGTGATCGAATTTAAAAAGGAGATTGGCCTAACCACTCGCTTATCGAATTCGGCTCAAAAAGTCAGAGGGCTGGGGCGTACACTTCAGGTGGAGCCGACCGCTCACCGGATGGAAATTCACCCATCTCACCGAGTTGCCGCCGGTATCCTCATCGACGATCGGAATTCTACTGTCTGACAAAAAGGCGTGCGCCATCGAAGCGTTCTCTTCACCGATGTCTCTTCCGCGGTGATGCGTCTCCCTACCGCCGTATAGCTTGGCCTGCAGTCGCGACGGGTCCGCACCCATCTTGCAGAGCTCGTTCACCAGCATTTCCATTGCCTGGTCGCCATATTGGCCGGACGGCTCACAATCAAACTTAACGTCCGTCGGCAACATGAAATGATTCATCCCTCCAACGCCCGCAACGGGATCGTAAATCGATGCCGAGACGCAAGGCCCAAGCACGGTATAGAGAATGACGCCCGCATCGTTCGAAACACGGCATTCTCCTCCGAGAACTTGAAGCTTTTCTATCGTCTGCATGAATGTCATGAACCATTATTGAGTGCGACATAGCAGGACGCAGAGTCCATCGGTGATAACAATAATTAAAAGAATTGGCTAATATATTTAAATCCGGCCTTGATCCCGCGAGGGCGACAGTGCTTGGTCAATCCCGACATCCACATGCAGATATCCCCACTATCCGAGCTTGGTGCGTCATATCCGCGCGACGACCAGTCGATCTCCGAGTTGGAGCAGGCCCAGGGGCATCTTCAACTTAACGGAATATGGAATTCGATGTGCGATGACAGGCCATGACAGACCGTGATCCGCTCTATCGCCACCATCGCTTTCCCGCTTTAGTAATTGCCCACGCCGTGTGGCTCTGTTTCCGGTTGCCTGTGAGCCTGCGAATGGTCGAGGACTTGCTGGCTGCCCGTGGGATCATTCTCTCTCATCAGACGGTCCGGCTGTGGGCGGAGAAGTTCGGCCGGCGTTTCGCCAAAGACATCCGTCGTCGCTCATCCGGTCGGCTTGGAGACAAGTGGCACCTCGATGAGGTCGTCATTTTAATTCGAGGCAAGAAGCACTGGCTGTGGCGCGCCGTCGACCAGGACGGATTTGTTCTGGAGGTGCTGGTGCAAAGCCGCCGCAATGCCAAAGCGGCCAAACGCCTGATGCGCAAGCTTTTGAAGAGCCAGGGGCGAGTGCCGCGGGTGATGATCACCGACAAGCTGCGGTCCTACGGCGCAGCAAAGCGTGAGATCATGCCGGGTGTAGAGCATCGCTCCCACAAAGGGTTGAATAATCGGGCGGAGAATTCTCACCAACCGGTCCGGCGGCGAGAGCGGATCATGAAGCGCTTCAAGTCACAGCGACATCTACAACGCTTCGTCTCCATCCATGACCCGATTGCCAACCTGTTCTACATCCCACGCCTCGACATCTCCTCCGGCCACCATCGGGAACTGCGCACGGCGGCGATGAGCTTGTGGGCGAAAATTGCCCGAGCATGAGATATAACGGCGAATGGCATCTTTCGCTGGCCTTTCCTCCGTTAAGTTTACGATGACGTACCGCCACCTGGAAGAGGTGGGAAGCGACGGTTCAGGATATCGGAACTCGAGCTTCTCAACGCAACCACTTAACGGCATTCCCACAGCCGGATTTGCCGCCAATTCGCAAAATGCCGAAACCCTATGTCCCTTCGCCTTGATGCGGCGCGAACCTACCACCCTCTCAGCTGAGTAACCGAGCATCTCGAGAGATCTCGGGGTTTGGCGACGCCTACCCAGTTAAGCTCTGAGCGGAAGACGTTCAGTCTCGACATGCTGAGCATAGCGGGCGAGCAGCGATGTAGCAGAATTTCGGTCAACAGCTTTCGAAAACAGGTATCCTTGCCCAAGCATGCACCCGAACGACAAGAGCTGATCAAGCTGCGCATCGGTTTCGATGCCTTCGGCCACGACGCGTAGCCCTAGCTTGTTGGCAATGCTGAGCACCCCCTCGACAATGATGACGGCGCCGTCACCTGGAACCAGCCTCTCGACGAAGGTTTTGTCGATCTTGACGATATCAACCGGGACCGTCAGAAGATGGGTAAGCGACGCAAAACCCGTTCCAAAGTCGTCAAGCGCGACACGCATTCCATGGCTACGGAGCGATTGGATCTCGTCGGCAACCACGTGATCGCGCTGGCCGAGATAGACAGACTCCGTCACCTCTAGGATAACGTGTTTCAACGGAACGCCGGCGTCACCAAACACTTTACAAATCCGCTCCTGCAGATGGCCGGCATGGAAGTCTGCAGCCGAAAGATTGATGCCGACATGCTGGATCGGCAGTCCCCTGTCGAGCCACCCGCGCATATCACTGGCGACACGTAGGAGCATGCACTGCGTCAGTTCGGAAGCAACATGGGCGTCTTTTGTCGCTTCGTGAAAGTTGGCAGCAGCGACAATTTCGCCGGACGGCGTCGTCATCCGGCACAGCGCCTCGAAGCCGACCACCTCACCCGTATCAAGCCGTACGATCGGCTGGTAATGGGGATTTATCCTGTTTTCAGCAAGCGCAAGACTGACATCGCGGATGGCCCGGAAGCGTCTCGTGAATGCCGTGCCGAGGTCCGCGCTGAATTCGATGAATTTGCCCCGACTGCGCTCTTTCGCGTGGTACAAAGCGATATCGGCGGACTGGCGCACCTTATCGGGGGTGTCTCCCGGGCTTGCAAGACACCCACCCAGAGTCGCGCCGGGAACTACGACGTGGCCCCAGCAATTCGCGTGCTCCTTGATGACCTCGAGGACCCTTGCTGCCAGCATCGACAATGAAGATGCCAGTTCCTTGTCAACAATAATCGCGAATTCGTCGCCGCCGATCCTGAATGCACTGCCTATGCCGCCCACCGAAGCTATTCTTGTCGCGACGATCTGGATGAGTTCGTCACCCGCGCCATGTCCGAACGTGTCGTTGACGACCTTCAGATTATCCAGATCGACCAAAAGAACTCCCCATCCGCCTTTGCTGTCCTCGGCATGTTCGGACAGAACCCGATTGAACTTCGCACGGTTCGGCAGGCCCGTCAGGACATCAGTATAGGTCAAGCGCTGGCGCTCGCGAACCCGCTCCTCCCGCTCGATTGCGATAGCGCAAAGATGGATGCAGGCGTCCACAATGCGTCGCTCCAGGTCGCTTGGCCCCCTGCATTCTCGAAAGTAGAAAGCGAATGTCGCGACGACGTGGTCGCCACTGCAGATCGGCGTGGACCAGCAAGCCCTGAATCCGAGCGGCAGAGCCAAATCCTTGAAGTCTTCCCAGCGAGGGTCGTTCTCGATATCCGTGACGGCAACAGCTTCTGTTCGAAATGCAGCGGCCCCACAGGATCCGGACCGCGGCCCAATGGTCAAATTATCGAGCGCGGCAGAATAGGAATGCGGAAGGGATGGGCCGGCAAGAGGATGAAGGTGTTCTCCGTCAACCGACAATACCGAACACACAATGCCTGGCACCAGGGCCTCTACCTCTAGGCACAATCGCTCGAGCGTTGCTTGCAATGCTTCGCCGCGTGCGATCAATTCCAGAATTACGTTCTGCAGTTTCAAGATCATGGCGATGCACTGTCTCCGGTTGCCGGGACGTTACCATTGCAACCTTTTCTTCGAGTTGCCTAATTGTATAAAGGTTTATGAAGCCGAGCTTGTTCCCAACCGCGCAGTGTGTGCCTTGCGGCGAATGACCTTGTTTTCGGGACGCTTAACAAAAAGTGCCTGAGATCATGTCTCAGGGTCCAAGTTTTTGCTCCCACAGCGCAGGGAGGAGAACGCGTTGATGCCGTTATCGTAGGCTTTAGGGCAACGAGTCCTAAACGCTGGGTGCGCCCGTCATCACCGGAATTCGTTGACGCGTTCATCGATACGTCTTGCAACCGTCTTAACGTGGAGGAGCTGCCGAGGGCTGGTTCCCTTACCAGCTCAGTCAAGGCGAGAAAGCAAGCGGAGGATAATGCATGTTTGATACCACCAACACTTCACGCCGTCAGGCACTCAAATTCCTCGCCGGCGTCCCTTTACTGCCGCTCGGTGCATCGGCGGCGACCTCGCTACTGGCTCTCGGCGTGGCCCGCAATGCCGTCGCCGCGCCGTCGAGCTTCGCTTCGGCCGCATTCAGCGCAATGGCCGCGCCTTCGCTGGCCGACCCGGCCGCCATGGCAACAACGACGGTCGGTTCAGAGCTGACGGTCGCGCTTGCCGACGGAACTACGCAGGCCTTCAAGTTGTCCTATCAGCCCTTCTTCATGACTGGCGACATGGTACCGGATGGCAAAGGCGGGCAGATCCTTGCCGGCGGCTACTATGACATCAACAATAAGCCGATCATCGATACATCGGTTGCGGGCAAGGAGCGCCAGTTCTTCTCCGACTGTCCGGACGGGACTTCGCTCCTCGCGCCGATCGCCGGCGCCAAGGTCGATGGTGTAAAGGGCGATACTGTCTTTGCGGTCGTCCAGTTTGAATATATGTCACGCGACCAGAAGGGCGACGATACCTATGGTTGCATGCCATCGCCAATCGCGGTCCTGTCGCTTGATCAGGATCCGGCCACCGGCAAGCTCACGCTGGTGAAATACCATAACGTCGACACCGCTCAGGCGCACGGTCTGTGGATCACCTGCGGCGCCAGCCTTTCACCTTGGAACACCCATCTGTCGAGCGAGGAATACGAGCCCGACGCCTTCGCGGCCGCATCGAACAAGCAACTCCTGGCCTATAGCAAGAATCTCTTTGGCGACGAGAAGACGGCAAACCCCTATCATTACGGCCACCTGCCGGAAGTGAAGGTCAATGCGGACGGAACCGGCACGCTGACCAAGCACTATTGCATCGGACGGATCTCGCATGAATTGGTGCAGGTCATGCCGGACCAACGCACGCTGCTGATGGGCGATGATGCGACCAACGGCGGCTTGTTCATGTTTGTCGCGGACAAGGAAGCCGACCTTTCGGCTGGCACACTCTATGTTGCCAAATTCGCCGGCAACCTTTCCACCGACACCGCGGCGTCGGCCGACAAAGTTGCCTGGGTGAAACTCGGCCACGCCACCAGCGATGAGATCGAGAAACTCGCCGACACGGTGAAGCCCGAGGCGATCATGGAGATCGTCAAGGAGGATCCCAAGGATCCGAGCTACACCCGCATCGCGATGAGCGGTTCCTTCCACTGGGTGAAGCTGAAGCCGGGCATGGAAAAGGCGGCTGCCTTCCTCGAAACCCATCGTTACGCCGCGCTGGTGGGCGGCAGCATGGCCTTCACCAAGATGGAAGGCACCACCGTGAATGCTAAGGACAAGGTCGCCTATTCGGCTATATCGTACATCAAGGACTCGATGGTGAAGGGTGGAAAGGGCTGGTATGAGGCCTCGGGCATCGGCTTCGACAAGCCGCTGGAAGCGGGCGGCATTCTGGCCCATGCCCTGGGCGGTGACCAGAAGGACAGCGGCGGCGAGGCGATCGTCAGCGACTGGGTGCCGTTCGAAAGCCGCTTTATACTCACCGGCGAGGATATTCCTTCCGACGCGCTCGGCAACACCGCCAATCCCGACAAGATCGGCAACCCGGACAATATCAAGTTCTCCGAGCGACTGCGCACGCTGTTTATCGGCGAGGACAGCGGCATGCATGTCAACAACTTCCTGTGGGCCTACAACGTGGATAGCAAGCAACTGTCACGCATCATGTCGGTGCCATCAGGCGCCGAATCGACGGGCCTCCACGCGGTAGACGAGCTCAATGGTTGGACCTATGTGATGAGCAACTTCCAACACCCGGGCGACTGGGAGAAGTTCCACGCCAAGGTGAAGGACACCCTCGACCCGCTTGTCCGCGCTAACTACAAGGATCGCTTCGGCGCTGCAGTCGGTTACCTGACGGCTGATGCGACCAGCATTAAACTCGATAACATGTGATCGATCGGGATCTCGTGTTCGCGGAGATTGGTTGGTTGCTTGTGGGGGCTGGGTAGGGCGTTCCCGCAAGCCGGGGAGCCGGCCCCGTGAATTCCCCGCGACGCGATTGGTTTCGGACGCAAGATCAATCAATTGTCATCTCAAGGTGGTCTGACGTCCTTCGGGCACTTGATGGCCGTAATGGAGGATATCGAGGTTCCAGTGCTCCAATCGAAGACGCAGCGG
>Ga0207650_10000586_pt1 | contig 29222 bp, 29 predicted proteins | sample KBSS63metaG_FD_184325 | JGI IMG/M metagenome (GOLD analysis project Ga0207650, IMG submission 184325) | Switchgrass rhizosphere microbial communities from Kellogg Biological Station, Michigan, USA - KBS S6-3 metaG (SPAdes) (version 2) | ecosystem: Host-associated > Plants > Roots > Rhizosphere...
GCGTTGCAATGCCATCAATTCCTTGCGCTCGCCACTCGTCACGTTCATCTCTTCCATCCACCTTCGAGTAGGTGCAAACTCATTGGTTCACTCGACTAGCGGCACACCGCGGTCGGCCAGATAGGCGGGTGAGGCAACCAGCACCGACGTGCACGGCGCCAGCACCCGACCGATCAGCGCAGGGTCCGGCTCGGCACTGATGCGAATCGCCAGATCAATGCGCGTCTCCACCAGGTTGAGCGCCCCTTCGCTCGCATTGAGATCGACCTTCAGCTGCGGGTGCAGTTTCAGGAAGTCGACGATTGCGGCCGCGATCTGCGCATAGGCAAACGACACGCTGCAGGTGATGCGCAGCTGACCGCGCAACGCGTCGTCGGGGCTCGTGACCTCCTCCTCGACGTCTTCCACGGCGCGCTTGTCGGGCGCCTTCAGGACCTTGCGTTCCTCTTCGATGGCGCGAGCCTCGTCGGCCAGCGTCTGTCCTTCGCTGCTGGAGGTCGCCATGCGCAACTCGAGCGGCTCCTTGAGCGACTTCAGCGCTGCTTCCGTTTCCACGCAGCTCAGCAGTTCCTGGCGTGAGAGTGGGACCGGCTCGGTGGCGGTCGAAGGCAGAGGAAGTTGCGCGGCCGCAGGAAAGGCTGCGGTCGAAGCCACAACCCAGTGCAGCGCGTTCCCATCGTTCGACTGTTCAGTGCGTGATTCATCCCAGAGCATGGCCATGCTGCCATGACACGGTCGGCACGAAAAGAGGCTGCCGTGCCGGCCAGCCAACGTCGAGCTAGACCAGCTCGAACGTCCGTCCCGCGCGTTCCCTCAGTCGCTCAATCAGTCGGTCGCTCAGTATCGTGGCGGGGGTCCAGAAGCCGCCCGGCGGCGTGCCTCTCGGGACGTCGAGTGCGAGGCACGCGGCCGCCTGGCCGAGCATCTTGCCGGTGGACCCGTAGCCCGGATCGCGATCGCCGGTGACCTGGGTGCGGATCTGGCGGCCGTCACGCGCCGTGCCGACAAGGCGCAGGTCGAAGCAACCGTCGCGCTGCTCCGAGGGGCTCGGGCCTTCGCCGGGTTTCGGAAGCACGAAACGCTCGAGACACCTCGCAGCGGGGCGACAGCGCCCGCGAGCATGAAGCCGGCGAGGCCGGCCGTCGTGGCCGCGCCAGCGAGCTGGCCCTTCAGCCCGCGACCCATCAGCATCGCCTCGTCGTACCTGAAGTCGGCGCCGTACGCCCGCTCCGACAAGGCGTTGGTGCGGTGGACGATGCGCGTGTTGATCGCGCTCATCACGAACGGTGCGATCCAGGCGCCGAAGTCCGAGTCGAACTCAACGCCTCTGACTTCCGGCTGCCGCACCGTCGGCGCCGTCGCGGCGGGGCACAGCGAGTACGGGTCGGCGAGCTCCTTGCGCAGCGCCGGATCGGCGGCAGCCTCCTTGACGACGTTCATCAGGCTGGCGACCGTTCCACCGGAGAACCCGCCACGCATCACCTTGACGCGCATCTTGACGCGCGCCCACGGCGCAGCGAACTGGCTCATCGCGTGGCTCTGCAGAAAGTGCACACCCAGGTCCGAAGGGAGGAAGTCGAAGCCGCAGCAATGCACGATGCGCGCGCCCGACTTGCGTACGGCCGCCTCGTAGCGCTCCACCATGCGTCGGATCCATTGCACCTCGCCGGTCAGGTCGCAGTAGTCGGTGCCGGACTCGGCGCAAGCCCTGACCAGCGGCTCGCCGTGAAGCGCGTACGGGCCGACGGTCGAGACCATGACACGCGTCGACGCGCAGAGCTTGCGCAACGCGGCGTCGTCGGCAGCGTCGGCAACGACGAGCGGCAGCGTCGCGGCCTCGGGCCCCAATGAAGCGCGCAGCTCTTCGAGCTTTCCTTTCGAACGCCCGGCTGCCGCCCACTTGAGCTCTTGATGCGTGCCGAACTCCTCGAGCAAGTAGCGGCAGAGGATCTGGCCGACGAAGCTCGTCGCGCCGAATGCGATGACGTCCAAGGGAGGTGCGCGCATGCGGCGATTCTGCGCGACCAACGATCTCAGCAGCTGCCGTCACCCGCATCGTTGCGCTGACTCGCTTCCCGACCGGGCTCGTTCCTTGCCTACCTTTGGATCAATTAGGAGGCATCCATGGTTTGGGTACGTGCAGGCATCACGCTGGCCGCTGTCTTGGCCACCGCGTTCTGGCAACGGGACGTCGCGGTCAAGACCAACAATTCAGACGACCGCAGCGGTCTCAAGGACGGGCAGCTCCTATCGCCGCCGCAGCGAGAGATCGGCTCCGTGCACCCAGGTGAGCGGCCGACGCGTTCTTCGCTGCTTGTCGAACCTGCACCGAAGGAGCTTGCCCTCGCATTGGCCAGCACGGCCTGGATCGTGCCCGCCTTGATGAGCCGTTCCACGGCTCCATCGCCCAATCACGCGCGGATCCTGCTTTGGTACAAGAGCCTGCGACAGCCGCCCTGGAAGCCACCGGACCTCGCGATTCCTCTGGCCTGGTTCGGCATCGAAACCTGCCTCGCCGCTGCGGCCTACCGGCTCCTTCGCAGGCCCGGCAGCCCCGCGCGCAACCGTGCGCTCGGTTGGCTGGCAACGAACGTCGTCAGCATCGGAGGCTGGAGCTGGCTGTTCTTCGGCAGACGCAACTTGGCGGTGAGCACGGTGGCGTCCGCGGGCTTGCTTGGCGCGAGCGTCGCCTACGTCGCCGCCGCGCGCAAGGAGGACCCGACGGCCGCCGCCCAAGGCCTTCCCTTGGTCGCCTGGGTCGCCTTTGCCACCGTGCTGACCGCGTCGATCTGGCGCCGCAATCGTTAAAAGGCGCGCCGCTGGGTATCGGTAGGTGCGGCTTTGCGCATCGCCCGCGACGACGGGGTCACATGCCCGCCCGTGCCAGTAGAGCTATAGCGGAATCACCTCGTCGGCGCTGAGAAGCATCGACTGCGGGACAGTCAACGCGAGCCCCCGCGCGGTCTTGAGATTCAAGACCAAGTAGTACCTGGTGGGCTGCTCCACGGGCAATTCACCGGGCTTGGCGCCTTTCAGGATTTTGTCAACGAAGAGTCCCGCCCGTCGCAGGGTATCGGCATCGTCCGGGCCATATGACATCAGGCCGCCGTCTCGGACAAGGTAGCCAAACTCTTAGATGGCGGGAATGTTCTGTTCGGCAGCAAAGTCGATGATCCGCTTTCGATTCAACAATGTGAGCGAGTCCGTGACCAACGAGAATCCGTCCGGACGCGCCTTCTGCATTGCCGAAAAGGCCATTTCGAGGTCATCCGGCTCGCGAACGCCCAAGGGCTGAATCGTCACGCCAAGCACCGGCGCGACTTTCTCAATTTCTTGATAGCGGAGGGTCATCGCCGGGTCGTCAGCGTTCCAGAGATCAGCGATTCGGGTGCCTTTTGGCACCAGGCCTTCAGAAGTTCAAGCCGCTTGGCGCTCAACTCGGTCGCTTGCGCGCTGATGCCTGTGACGTTTCCTCCGGGGAGGCTGTGAACCAAGCGAACACCCACTGGATCGCCAGCACCGGCAAAGACAATGGGAATGGACGACGTTGCGAGCTTGAGCGCTTGGGCAGCAGGCCCCCCTCCAAATGCAACGATTGCGTCCGCTTTCATTCCGACAGGTTCGGACGCAAGTGTCGAAAGTCGGTCGATCTTTCCTTCAGCCCATCTCCCGATGTAGGTGACATTCTGGCCATCGACATAACCGCGGTCAGCGAGCGCTTGTCGAAACGCCGCAGGCGGCGCTCCGTCGGCTGAACGAGAGCCAGCCGAAAGATAGCCGACTCGCCACACTTTGCGTGATGGCTGCGCCATCGTCTTGAACGGCACAAGAAGGGCGGCACTCAACAGCGAACTGACAATCTCCCTTCGATCAATCACGAGATGTCCTTTCGCTCGTCTCGAACCGACTGCGGCCATGCGAATGCTATCGATACACCAGCGTCCCGTCGTCCAGATCGGCGACCGGCAGCTCTTCCTTCTCGGTCCAATAGTCTTGGCTGTGCAGCCAAGGCGCATGGCTCCCTTGGCGAGGCAACAGGCCCACGCCGCGGATCAGGTAGCCGGGGTTGAAGTTCTCGGGATCGACCCACGGTTTGAGGGCCATGCTGTCATCTTGCGGACGCAAGGCCGGCACGACGAATCGGGTGCCGAGCGCATCCATGTGCGTGAGCAACCTGCATATCAGGGCACTCACTAAATCCGCGCGCAGTGTCCAACTGGCGCGGAAGTAGCCGAAGACCCACGCCATGTTCGGGACGCCGGTGAACATGGCGCCGCGCCAGGTGACGGTCTCGCCGAAGTCCAGAGGCTGGCCGTCGACGCTGAATCGGATGTCCCCGAGGACGCTCAGGTTGAAGCCAGTGGCGCTGACGACGACGTCAGCCTCCAGCACCTGCCCTGATTTCAGCTGGATGCCTCGCTCGGTGAAGGTCTCGATGTGATCGGTGACGACCGTCGCCTTGCCCTCGCGGATGCTCTTGAACAGGTCTGCGTTCGGCACAAAGGCGATGCGTTGCTGCCAAGGCCGATAGCGCGGGCTGAAGTGCTTGTCGACCTCGGCCTCGAAGCTGGAGCCGAGCGCCGCTCGCACCCCGTTCAAAAGATCGGTCCGCACCGCTTCGGGCTCGGTTGCACAGCGGCGGATGAAGGCGGCCTGGTCGAACAGCACCTTGCGCCGAACGATCTCGTGCGTCCATTCAGACGGGATGTCCAGTTGTCGCAACGTGTCGGCCAGATCGTTCGCGTTGCGACCCGTGATGTAGAACGTGGGTGAGCGCTGCAGCATCGTGACGCCCGCACATTGGTCGGCGATCGCCGGGATCAAAGTCGCCGCGGTGGCGCCCGAGCCGATCACCACCACCTTCTTTCCATCCAGCTCTAGGTCATCGGGCCACGTCTGCGGATGCACCAAGCGGCCTTTGAAGCGCTCCATGCCAAGCCACTCGGGCGTGTAGCCCTCGGCGTGGCGGTAGTAGCCCTGGCACATCCACAAGAAGCTCGCGGTGAACTGCACCCGTTCCGATTGCCCGTCGGAACTCACGCGGATGACCTCGAGCTGCCAACGGCGGGCTTCGGTGGACCAAGCGGCGGACTGAATCGAGTGCCGGTAGCGAATGTGCTTAGCCAGCGCATTCTCGACAATCACGTCCTTCACATATCTCAGGATCTCGGCGCCGGTGGCGATCGGTGGGCCCATCCATGGCTTGAATCCGTAGCCGAAGGTGAACAGGTCGCTGTCAGAACGGATGCCGGGGAAGCGATGCGTACGCCACGTGCCACCGAAACTGTCCTGCGACTCCAGCACGACGAACGACTTGGACGGACACTGATGCTGCAAGTGCCAGGCCGCTCCGATGCCGGAGATGCCGGCGCCGACGACGACAACATCGAAGTCTTCGCTGATGCCCAAGGGCGCTGAGCTGAAAGTCATGGCCTGCACCGGTTCGTTGGATCGTGAATCGATCTTCACGAAGATGAACGAAGTGTGACAGGCCCTGATAAGCGAGAGCGACGATGCGCGCATGCTTTGGTTCAGCGGTCAGTCAAGTCATCGAATGAGAGAGCGCCATGGCACCAGTCACGGTCGACCCCAAGAACGTCCACGAGTTCGCCGATGAACAGAGCTTCTACGAATGGCTCGCACGGCATCACGCCAAAGAGGACGAGGTCTGGATCAAGATCCACAAGGTAGGTTCGAGACTGCGCTCAGTGACGCCGAAACAAGCCATCGACGTGGCACTTTGCTGGGGCTGGATCGACGGTTTGCGAAAGAGATTGGATGCCACCAGTTTTCTGCAGCGCTACACACGACGGCGCAGCCAGAGCGTGTGGAGCAAGATCAACGTCGGCAACGTGGCTCGGCTGATCCAGGAAGGCCGGATGACCGAGCACGGGCTCGAGGCAGCCGAGGCGGCCAAGGCGGACGGTCGCTGGGATCGCGCCTATGCGAGCGGCAAGGCGATGAAGACCCCTGACGATCTTCAAGCCGCCATCGACGCCGAACCCAAGGCCAAGAAGATGCTGGCGACGCTGAGTGAGCAGAACCGCTTTGCGCTCGCCTTTCGCGTCCACAACATGAAGACCGTGGCAGGACGCCAGAAGAAGATCGAGACGTTCGTGGACATGCTCAAGCGCGGCAAGACGATCTACCCGCAAAGCAAGAAATAGGACCCGAACTCCATTTCTCGCCAACTGGCTCTAAAGGCCTAGACAGGTTGCTCCAAAGCGGGCGATTGCAGGTGCCTGCTTGTGGCCGACTCCAAGCGACCCTGCGAGACATCGCCCTCGCCCGCACCAGTGTCCAAGCCGAGCATCAGCGCGAGGTTCTGCACGGCGGCGCCCGAGGCACCCTTGCCGAGGTTGTCGAAGACGGCGCTGAGCAGAACCTGGTCATGCGCGTCGCTGCCGAAGACGGCCAATTGCAGGTCATTGCTGCCATTGAGCGCCTGCGGGTCCAGCCGCGTCATCGCATCGGTCTGAACGGCATCGAGCACACGCACATGGCGTTGATCGCGATAGCGTTCCGCGAACAACTCTCGCAGCGCCTCAGCCGTCGTGGGCCGGTGCAGCATCGACGCGTGCAGCGGGATGGTCAGCGCGATGCCTTGCCGGAAGCTGCCGTACGACGGCACGAACAACGGTCGGCCCTGCAGGCCTGAATGCAGCTGGATCTCCGGCACGTGCTTGTGCTGGAGACCCAAGCCATAGGTCTGGAAGGGCAAAGCTGTTGCAGCGCCCGGGCCTTCGTGCACCTCGATGCCCTCGCGTCCGCGCCCAGAGTACCCGGACACGGCATGGATGCTCAGGGGCGCGTCGTTGCGCAGGCAACCGGCGTCGACCAACGGGCGCAGCAGAGCGATGGCGCCTGTGGGGTAGCAGCCTGGATTGCTGACGCGCAGCGCCTCGGCGATTCGAGCGGACTGCTGTGTCGCCATCTCGGGAAAGCCGTAGACCCAGTCCGCATCGGTCCTGTGCGCCGACGAGGCGTCGATGACACGCACGCGCGGATTGCGGATGCTGGCCACGGCCTGACGCGCAGCCTCGTCGGGTAGACACAGCACCGCCACGTCGCAGTCATTGATGGCCACCGCACGCGCGGCGGCGTCCTTGCGCAGGCGCTCAGGCAGGGTGACGAGCCTGATGTCCTGACGCCCGGACAGTCGCTCGAGGATCTTCAGGCCGGCCGTGCCTTGGTCGCCGTCGATGAAAACGCTCGCGCTCAATTGCCTGCTCCCGTGCGAAGAGCGAAGGTTGCGGCTTGTCAGAGGATTGGTAAAGTTGAATCTCCTGAAGTCGACGTTCATTTTTTCTGAATTCGCATGCGAGAACTGAGCCTCGACCAACTGCGCACGCTCGTGACGATTGCCGAGCTCGGCTCGTTTGCCGCCGCCGCGCGCGTGTTGCACTTGGCTGCGCCGACCGTCAGCCTGCATGTGGCCGAGCTGGAGTCACGCCTCGGTGCGGCGTTGCTCCTGCGCCAGCGCCAGCGCGTGGTGCCCACGGGAGTCGGCCAGACGCTCATCGAGCGCGCCCGCCGCCTGCTCGTCGATGTCGATGCGGCGCTCGACGAAGTGGCCCGAACCGTCGAAGGCCGTGCCGGTCGGGTGCGCCTGGGTGCGTCCACCGGTGCGTTGGCCTGGCTGCTGCCGAAGGCGCTCGAGACGATGAGGCATGACCATCCCGGGATCGATGTGCAGGTGGCGGTGCTCACTTCGCAAGACGCGGTGTCCCGCGTGCGGGAAGGCACTCTCGAAATCGGCTTGGTGGCGCTGCCTCAGGCCGCCGTCAAGGGCTTGCATATCGCGCCCTGGCGCCGCGACCCGGTGATGGCGTTCGTGCCGCGCATGTGGACCCTGCCGCGTTCGATCACGCCGGCCTGGCTCGCTGCTCGTCCGCTGATCCTCAATGACGCCAGCACGCGGCTGCACCGCCTGACGATGGACTGGTTCGCCGCCGCCGGCGAACAGCCGCAGGCGCGCATCGAACTCAACTTCAATGACGCCATCAAGAGCCTGGTGGCAGCCGAGTATGGTGCCGCGCTGCTGCCGCACGAAGAAGGCGCGGCGGGCTTGGATGCACGCATGGTGGCCTCCCCACTCACGCCGCGACTGTGGCGCGCATTGGGTCTCGCCTACCGGGCCGGCGATCCGGAGCCGGCCACGCGCTACATGCTCGAGGCCCTGGCTGCGATCCGGCAGCGTTGAGCGCAGCAACCACTGGGCCGCAGCATCGACGCCTGGTCTTCGTCATACAGGCACGCCTAGTTGATCGAGTAAGCGATACGAGCGGCGGGTGAGCGCGCCTTGCGCTGCATCAACCGCCGACCGTTCTGCCGCGCGCATGCTTCTGGCATGCAGCCTGCCCGCACAACGCCCTGCCATCCCCAGGGCGGCGCCGTCAGCGAAACTGTGCAGATCCAGGAACCCGCTGGTCTTCCTGCGCTACCTCGCAGCGCGATCTGGGACCTCGGCTTTCGCCCGTTCTTCCTGCTGGCAAGCGCCTTCGCCGCGCTGTCGATCGGTGCCTGGGCGCTGCAGTACGCGGGCTGGTTGGACACGCCGTACCTCTCCGGCCCGCTGTGGCATGCGCACGAGATGCTGTTCGGCTTCGTGCTCGCCGTGATGGTCGGGTTTCTGTTGACGGCAGGCCGCAACTGGTCGAACCAGCCAACGCCGACCGGTATCCCGCTGGCCGCGCTTGCGGCGCTGTGGGTCGCCGCCCGCGTTCTGGTGCTGACTCCGTTCGGCATTGCCGCCGCAGTGGCCAACATCGCTTTTCCGCTGGCGGCAGCCACCGCTCTCGCGCTGCCGCTGGTCGCCGGCGGCAATCGGCGCAACTACTTCCTGGTCGGCCTGCTGGTGCTGCTCGCGGCAGCTTCGGCGCTGGTTCACCTCAGTCAACTCGGCGTCCTGCGGCTGGCGGGATTCGTCGGCATCCGGATCGGGCTCGATGCCGTGCTGTTCGTGATGGCCGTCATCGCCGGTCGGGTGGTGCCGATGTTCACCAACAACGGCGTCGTTGGCGCGACGGCCGGTAGGCGCCTCTGGCTCGAACGGTTGGCGCTCAGCTCGCTGCTCGCCCTTCTCTTGGCCGACGCGCTGCAATGGCGTGGCCTCTTCTTCGTGGCGCTGCTCGCTCTAGCCGCCCTCGCCCACCTCGCGCGTTGGTGGCTGTGGCGACCGTGGAGAACAACTCGCGCGCCTCTCGTGTGGGTTCTGCACGCCGCCTACTTCTGGATTCCGATACACCTCCTGCTGCGAGCCGGCGCGGAGCTTGGACAGCTGCCCGCGTCGGTGGCCACCCATGCTTTGACGGTTGGCGCGGTCGGGGGACTTGTCATCGGGATGATGACGCGAGTTGCGCTTGGCCACACCGCCCGGCCGCTCGTTGCCGGCCGCGTCGAAGTCACCTGCTATGCGCTCATCCTTCTGGCCGCGCTGGTGCGGGTATTCGTTCCTATCGTCGTGCCGGATGCGGCGGCAGCGGGCGTGCTGTGTTCGGCAGCTCTCTGGTCCGCAGGGTTTGCCTTGTTTGCGGTGGCGTATTGGCCCGTGTTGACGCACCCTCGTCTGGACGGGCGGCCCGGCTGATTCGGATGGACTACGTGCTCATCAAGAGCGTGCACCAAGTCGCCGTCGCGCTTTTCTCGGTGGGCTTCGCCCGCGGCGCTGCGTCGCAGACCGGTCGCGCTGCTCAAGAACCCGCCATCCGCGGAGGCGCGTGATGAGTGCGCACCCGGCACCTGTCTCGCTTCTTCGGGACGGCCCTCGGTCCATTCAGCAACCACCAAGGACCCTCATGCGATCCTCCATTCAGCTGCGCCGGCTCGATCACACGCCGAGGTCTCTCGTGTTGATCCTGGGACTGACGCTCGCACTCGCTGCCTGCGAGCGCCGGGTCGCCGTCGAATCCGTCGTTTCGCCGCCGGCGTCGACGGTGACCGCACCCACCGGCGGCGCGGCGCCTCTGGTCGCTGTGTCCGCGCCGGGCGGCGCCGCCGTCGATCGCTACGACGTGTCGAAGATGGACTTCAAGTCACCGCCCGCAGTCCTTTCGAGTGTGCGACACACCGGACCGTTCGCCACCGGCGCAGCGCTCAACATGGAGGCCTCAATCAAGCCGCTCGACCCGGCGCCAGTGAAGGAGATCCGCCTCGACACCACGCACAAGATCATCGAGATCGCGCCCGGCGTGAAGTTCAGCGCCTGGACCTTTGGCGACACGGTGCCAGGGCCTGCGGTCCGTGCGCGCGTCGGCGATCGCATCAAGTTCACGATGACGAACCGCTCTGACGAACCGATTCCGGGCGTGCGCGTGACCGCCGCGCCAATGATGCATTCGATGGACTTCCACTCGGCGATGGTCTCGCCGCAGGACAAGTACCGCTCGATCGCGCCGGGACAGACGATCTCGTTCGAATTCACGCTCAACTACCCCGGCGTCTTCATGTACCACTGCGGCACGCCGATGGTGCTCGAGCACATCGCCTCGGGGATGTACGGAATGATGATCGTCGAGCCGCGCGACGGCTATCCGACCAAGGTGGATCGCGAGTACGCGGTCATCCAGAGCGAGTTCTATACCAAGCCCGACCCGCAAAAGCGCAAGGTCGACGGCCAGCCGCTGTATGTACTGGACGGTGACAGGGTGCGCTCGAAGGCGCCGACCTACACCGTGTTCAACGGCCGCTACAACGGCATGGTCGACAAGCCGCTGCAAGCCAAGCCCGGCGAGCGCGTCCGCCTGTTCGTGATGAACGTCGGCCCTTCCAACACCTCGAGCTTCCACGTCGTCGGGACCATCTTCGATCGGGTCTGGATCGACGGCAATCCCGACAACCAGGTCCGCGGCATGCAGACAGTGCTGCTCGGATCGTCCGGCGGCGCGATCGTCGAGTTCATGATCCCGGAAGCCGGCAGTTACGTGATGGTCGACCACCACTTCGCGAACGCATCGCAGGGGGCGATCGGAATCATTGCCGCCGGCGGCATGCCGGAGGGCGGCGACCCGGAACACCACAACATCCCGGCCACTTCGGCGCCGACCGATCCGAATGCGCAGAAGGGCAAGCTCGCGTTCGAGTCGAAGTGCCTGGCCTGCCACTCGATCGGCGGGGGCGACAAGCTCGGCCCCGACCTCTTCGGCACGACAAAGCGGCACGACGAGTCCTGGCTCACCCGCTGGCTCAAGTCGCCCGAGCAAATGCTGCAGAGCGATCCGCATGCCAAGGCGATGCTCGACAAATGGAAGATCCCGATGCCGAACCAGGGGCTGAGCGACGACGAGATCAAGCAGTACCTTGCCTATTTCAAGTGGGCCGACCAGAACCTGCAGCCCAAGCAGACCGGTCAACCGCAGCCTTCGGCCTCCGGAACCGCGTTGCCGCCGTCACAGACCCGTTCGACGACGCCGATGCCGGCGCCCGCGGTCAGCAAGCCGTGACAGCGACGCACATCGCCCTCGCCGTCGCGTCCTTGCTGGCTTTCTCGCCCGTTCAGGCCTGCGGTGTCTGCAACGAAGACAAGGTGGCGGCGACCTACGATCACGCGGTCGTTCGCCGGGCGACCCTGCAGGGCCGGGTCGTGGTCTTCTGCGAAGTGCGCGGGACGTTCGACTCACGACAGCTCAAGGCCGCTGCGAGCCGCATCACCGGAATCGACGCCGTCAGCTTGCGCACGTCGACGAATCCCGCAACGGTCTCGTTCGCCCTCGACAGCCGTCGGCAGTCGGCGCAGACCGCCGTGAACGCGTTGCAGGCGACGGCTCCGCGCGGAACCGAACTGGTGATCGTGCAGGTGCAGGGCAGTGCAACCGCGCGGTCGCAATGACGGGGAGCCCGCTCGCTTTCGCGGCGATGACGAACGGTCAACGCTCGGCGCGCGCGCCCCCCGGTTCACCAGGCGCGGCACGTCGCGTATAGAACGCCGAGACCTCTCCAATCTCTCTCGCGGTCATTGCGCGCACACGGACCCAAAACGATGTCAGCGCTCTCGTCCGACCCCGGTCAGGAGAGCGGCCTTCACCGGCAGGTCCTTGTACGCGCTCTCCTTGGCGACGACCTCGCGAACTCCACACAGCCTGGCTGCCGACAACAGTTCGTCGGAAACAAACCCCGAACTCAACACGACGGCAAGGTCTGGACGAACGGCGTGAGCGCATCTCGCCAGATCGAGTCCCGACATCTCGGGCATGTCGTGATCGGTGACGAGGAGATCAAAGTGGACGGCCCCGCTGCGTATCTTGGCAATCGCGTCGGTGGCGCGATCGACGGCAGTGACTTTGAACCCATGGTGTTCGAGCAACCGCTGCATCATCAACAGAGTCACTTCATCATCGTCCACGCAAAGGACATGCCGACCCTGACCGTCCACTTGGGTTGGCAGAACGGCAGGCTTGACCAAGCGGTCGGCGTCGTGCATCGCCATCGAGAGGTAGACATGAAAGGTTGTTCCCTTGCCGACCTCGCTTTCAACCTCGATCTGACCATCGTGCGCCTTGACGATTCCGTGGACAACGGACAAACCGAGCCCGGTTCCCCCTTCTTTGGCGCGGGTGGTAAAGAACGGCTCGAAGATGCGCTTCTGAATCTTGCTGCTCATCCCACAGCCGTTGTCGGTGACAGACAGGTGGGCGTACCGCCCTTCCTTCAGCCCGTGCCGAAGGGGTGAGGCCGCGGTGTCGAAGGAAATGGCCTCCATCGCGACATCGATGCGACCGGCTCCACCGAAAGTGAGCGCCAGGCATTCGTGCAGAGGTTCATCAGCACCTGTTGCAGACGCGTCGGCTCGCCACGCACCCAAAGCGCCTCGTCAGGAAGGCGGGTGTGGAGTTGGACACCGCTCGGAAACGTTGCCTTGAGCTTAGCCACCGTCTCTTCGACGAGCGGTTGAAGGCAGATCGTCTGCAGGACGATGGCTCATTCCGATGCCAAGCGTTTGCATCTCTAAGGCGGAGCCGGATTCACATTGGGTGTTGAGCCAACATAGCGCCCCCTCGGGCGGATCACCTGTGGCTCGGCCAGCTGTTCGATGCTGTGCGCCAGCAGCCCGACGCTTCGCGCCGTGGCGAAGAGGGCAAAGGCTGCATCGACTGGCAGTCGATGGTGCGCAACCAGGGCTGCGAGGGCCACGTCGATGTTCGGCCTCATGCCAGTCAGGTTAGTCACCTTCTCGATGAAGCGCGCAATTCCCTCCGGGGGCTCAAACCGTGCGAGCAAGGCGGCCGCGCGCGGGTCGCCATCGGGATAGAGGTGGTGACCGAAACCCGGCAAGGGCAAACCGGTCGACAGGTGGTGGTCCATCACCTTGTCCTCGCCCAGCCGAATCACGTCGCTGAACAGCGCTTGAACCCGACCCGAGGCATCACCGTGCAACGGACCCGAAAGGGTGGTCAGTCCGGCCAGAAGACAGGCCGGCAGTGAGGCGCCGGTGGACGCTGCGATGCGCGCGACAAACGCCGAACTCGTCAGTTCGTGATCCGCCAGAAGCACCATGGCCGTTCGCAGCAGATCTGCCACGCGGAGCGGCTGCTTCCATCCTTGCGCGAAACGCAGATGCAGCGGCTTGCCCCCCTGCCGGGCACCGAATGCATTGGCCAGCTGACCCACCAGACTCTGGCCCTCGTTGTGGAGCACCCGGGTCAAACGTCCGCGCGTGGAGTGCCCGACCGCCGCGAGCTCGGCCAGCGCCGCGAAAGCAGCGGCCCGCCCGGCCTTGCCCGAGGCCGGCGCCACCGAGGACGAGAAGTCGGCGGGCTGGTCGGCTCCCCACAACAATTGCGCCACATCCTCCAGGTTGGCCGACTGGGCCATGCTCACTGCATCCTGGCCGCGGTAGTACGGACGCCCGCGAAAGAACGAACAGATCGCCGTCGGAATGCTCGGCTCCGAGCCGAACAACGCGTTGGCGGCCAACGTCTCGTGCTTGCGGCCGGCCAGCTTGCGCTTGGCCAATCCGGCCACGTGCTCGGCGCGATACAGGCTGCGGCGCGTGTCGGCCGGATCGGGCATGACTTCCAGCTTGCCCCGGCTCACATAGGCGTAGACCGTCTGCGGTCTCACACCGAGCACGTGGCACGTCTCGTCCATCGGCAACCACGAAGCCATCGCTTGAGTCGGAAGTGTATATATTGATTTTATATGTCAATCTTGACCAATGTGTCAACACAATCCTACGATTCACGCCAATCCCCAAAGAACCTGCTGTCGCACCCGCGCCGCCCCATTTGAAGAAACGCCATGAAGCCGCACGTCCTGCAACTCAATCCGATCCTCATCCCGGCGATCAACGACAGGCTCGCTTCGCTCTACACCGTCCACAAGTTCTTCGAGGTGTCGGACCCGGAGACCTGGCTGCGTGAGCATGGCGCGTCGATCGAAGCCGCCATCACCGGCGGACACACCGGCATCTCACGCGCGATGCTGGAGCGGCTGCCCCGGCTCAAGGTGGTTGCGGTCAACGGCGTCGGCACCGATGCGGTGGACCTGGCCTACTGCCGGACGCGCGGCGTGCATGTCACTGCGACCTTGGGCGCGCTGACCGAAGACGTGGCCGATCTGGCCATCGGACTTTTGATCGCTGCCTGCAGGAACTTGTGCGCCGGAGATCGCTTCGTGCGCGACGGCCAATGGGAACTTCATCCCCACCCAAGCGCCATCCCGCTGGCGCGCCGATTCAGCGGCATGCGCGTCGGCATCGTCGGCATGGGGCGGGTGGGACGCGCTGTTGCGACCCGGGCAGCTGCGTTCGGCTGCGCCATCAGCTACACCGATCTGCGCGCCATGGACGACGTCGCACATCGGTTCGTGCCGAGCCTGATCGATCTCGCGCAAGATTCCGACGCGCTGGTCCTCTGTGCGGCCGCGGACAAGGCCGAGGGCATCGTCGACGCGGCCATCCTCGAGGCGCTGGGGCCGCGCGGCTTCCTGGTCAACGTTGCTCGCGGCAGTCTGGTCAACGAGGCTGACCTGACCCAGGCACTCGCCGCCGGCCGCATCGCGGGCGCGGGTTTGGATGTGTTCGTCGACGAACCCCGCGTGCCTTTGGCGCTGCGCCAATCGGACAGCGTCACCCTCCAGGCCCACCGCGCCAGCGCCACGTGGGAAACCCGCACCGCGATGGGCGAAATGGTTCTCGCGAGCCTCGCGCAGGGATTGGCCGGTCAGCGCCCGACGATGAGCCTGACCACCTGAACCGACGACCGTCGGCGGCATCGGCCAGCGACTTCCAAGAACAGCAACGGAGACTCCATGAGTTCAAGCCCATCCAGCAAGATCGCCCTCGTCACCGGAGCGGGCAGCGGCATCGGTCGCGCCGTGGCTCTGGGCCTGCTGAACGACGGATTCAGCGTGGTGCTGGCAGGTCGCCGTGCCGAGCCTCTGCAGGCATTGGCGGCCGAAGCCGAAGCGCGCGGTCAGATCGCGATGGCAGTGCCCACCGATGTGTGCGAACCCGCCAGCGTGCAGTCGCTGTTCGACACGATCGAGGATCGATTCGGCCGGCTGGATCTGCTGTTCAACAATGCCGGCGTGAACGCACCGGCTGTACCGATGGATGAACTGCCGCTCGAGAAGTGGTTCAGTGTGCTGAACACCAACGTGACCGGCGTATTCCTGTGCGCTCGTGCAGCCTTCGGGTTGATGCGCCGTCAGTCTCCGCAAGGCGGCCGGATCATCAACAACGGCTCGATCTCAGCGCACACGCCGCGGCCTTTCACGGCGCCCTACACCGCCAGCAAGCACGCGGTGACCGGGCTGACCAAGGCCTTGGCACTGGACGGCCGGGCATTCGGCATCGTCGCGAGCCAGATCGACATCGGCAATGCGCTGACCGACCTTTCCGAGCGCATGACCCGCGGCGTCCTGCAGGCCAACGGCACGGTAGCGCCGGAGCCGATGATGGACGCCAGCCATGTGGCCGATGCGGTGCGTCACATTGCCGCGCTGCCGCTGAGCGCCAATGTCCTGAGCATGACCGTGATGGCCAGCGCCATGCCCTTCGTCGGGCGCGGCTGAGATCGACCTACCTTTGAATGGAGACCCACCACCCATGCGACTCATATCCCTGTTGAAGATTCTTGCCGTCTCGTCGTCAGCTGCCCTCGTCCCGGCTCCGGCAGCGGCCCAGTCATATCCGACTCGTGCCATCAAGATCATCGTGCCGGCGCCGCCGGGCGGTGCCATCGACATCATCGCCCGCGTCGTCGGAGAAAAGCTCCAGGCATCGATGGGTCAGCCGGTGATCATCGACAACAAGCCCGGTGCATCCAACAACCTCGGCACCGATGCCATCGCCAAGTCGGCTCCCGATGGCTACACGATCGGCATCGTCGGCGGCAGCCACAACATCAACAAGTTCCTCTTCAAGAACCTGGGCTGGGATCCGGAAACGAGCTTCGAGCCCATCGTGTACACCCATGAGGTTCCACTGGTGTTCGCCATCTACCCGCAAATCCCGGCCAAGACGTTGCCCGAATTCGTGGCTTGGCTGAAGGCCCATCCTGACCAAGCCAAGATCGCCACATCCGGCCGCGGCAGCGCTCAGGAAATGGCGGCTGAAATGTTCCGCATGGCCAGTGGCGTAGAGATGCTGCTGATCCCCTACAAGGGCTCTTCCGCCGCCCAGCCGGACCTGATCGGAGGGCGCACGGCGCTCTACATCGACACGATCAGCGCGATCCAGTCGCACGTGAAGGCCGGCACCGTTCGTGCCGTCGCGGTGTCCACGCGCAAGCGCACCGCGGCATTGCCGGACGTACCGACAGCGGACGAGCAAGGGCTGAAGGGCTACGACGCGAACACGAACGGCGGCTTCCTGGCGCCCGCCGGCACACCCAAGGCGATCATCACCAAGCTGAATGCCGAGATCAACGCGGCGCTGAAGATGCCGGACGTGCGAACCAAGCTGGAGACGGCCGGTATTGAAGTTCAGGGCGGAACGCCGCAGGACTACGCTGCATTGATCAAATCGGACCTTGCCAAATGGAGCAAGGTCATCAAGGCGGCAGGCATTCCGGCGGAGTAGCCAGTCAGCGAGTGCTTTTAGAGAAGGAAGCCGCAGGCGCCGCAGCGGAACCTTGGAAGGCACCTCCGGTCACATCGTCCGTCTCGTATCCCCGGTTGACGTCCAGGCCGGTGATGCGCCAGTCGTGCGCCGGCAGCGCGACCGGATGCACGATCCGTTCGAAAGAGCGCATCGGCCACACCACGCCGAAGCGGCGCTCGTGCTCGAAGGTATCGACCTCCGCCACCGCGCCGCGCGTGTTGACGAAGCCTTCGAGCGTGAAGCGCATGCGCCGCACGGTGCTGTCGCTGCGATCGATGCAGAGCGCGACGCGATCGCTGCCGACCCGACCGAGACCGGGGGACAACCACACAGCCACCACGTCGCAGATACGTCCGTCGACGCGTTCGGTCCCGCCCATCTGCATCGCCAGGCCGCGATCGACCAGCCACAGCGGCCCGAGCAGGAACATCCCGTAGCCTTCGGCCACCAGCGCGGCGGCGTTCTGCGCGGACTCGTCGTTGCTGCGCTCGCCGTTGAACCACACGGACACCTCGCCCGGCCGATCCGGCATCCGGCTGCCCCGCCGCCACACCACCTGCTTGCGACCCCTTGGCCCCGTGTAGGCCTGCGCGACGATTCCGGCCTCGGGCATCAGCCGTTCCTGCGAGCTGCCGCGGAAGCCGGCGTCGACGACCTCCGGTTGGATCCGATTCACGAGGGGTCGCCACTCGCCGCTGTAGCTGACGTTGATGTCGTGGAGCTTGCGGTAGGCGTCGAGGCCATGCGCGTGCGCACTGTCCCGAAGGCGCGATTCAGCATCGGCAGCGCCGGTCGGCGCCTGCACCAGCGGTAGCGGCGAGCTGCAGCCGGCCGCGAGCCAAGGCAACGCGAACGCACCCAGCACTGTTCGGCGGGTCAGGGGGTGTGCGGTCATCGTCATCGCTTCCTTTGGTGAGCATGGGCCGGCCGGATCACTAGCCCTTCTTGGCCCAGGCGCTGCACCAGCCTTTGCCGCTGACCTGCTTGCCGGCGAACAGCGGGCAGGCGGCCGCGGCGTCCGTGGCCTTGCCCTGGTACAGCGCGCAGTTGCCGCACACCTGGCCGGCGGCGTACTTCGGAAACTTCTTGACGTCGGCCTTCGTGGCTTCGGCCACGTAGCCGAGCGCGGTGGCCTGCGGGCTGGTCTCGTCGACCATGGCCTGTGCGTATGCCCCACTGCCGAGGCCGGCGGCACTCGCGGAAACGGTCATCAGAAAGATTCGTCGGGTCGTGAGCATGGAAAGTGTTCCTGAGGTGTTGGGAGGAGCGCCATTGCTGGCGAGGGGTCGGGCGTGAGGTCAGCGCAAGCTCTGCTGTTTGAAGCGGGCCCTGAACTCCTGCATCCGCGAGCGGTTCTTGCCCCAGTCGAACAGGCCGAACAGCGAGCGCGACCGAAAGTCGATGCGCTGCGCCTCGGCATCGATTCGAAAGTCAACCTCGTCCCTGAAACCGACCGGCGTCGTGAAGATCACGTTCAGCGCCATGGGCTCGCGGCGCACGACGGTCGCCTCGGAAAACGTCGTCAGCGTGGCCTGCAGCAAAGCCATCGCCCGCGTCGGTGGGCCCGTGTACCGAAGCGGCTCCAGGTTGCCGTTGCCGCGCGAGCTCACGCAGTTGCTCGGGAGCACACAGGCCAGGTCCCGACTGTTCGAGTCGGGAGCCACCGCAGCATCCCCTGGCGGGGCAGTTGCGGCACAGGCTCCCAGCAGGCTCGCCATGGTTGAAGCCACGAGCCTTGATCTCAGTCGAACGTTCTTCAATTCAAGGCCCGTGCGAGCCTGAGCCTGCCGGCTTACTTGGGCAGCATGACACTGTCGATCACGTGCATCACGCCGTTGTCGGCAACGATGTCGGTCGCGGTGACCTTGGCGCCATCCACCATCACACCACCGGTGGTGCCGACCGTCAGCTCCGAGCCCTGCACGGTCTTGACCTTGCCGGCCTTCACGTCCTTGGCCATCACCTTGCCGGGGACCACGTGATACGTCAGCACGGAGGTCAGCTTGGCCTTGTCGGCGAGCAGCGCGTCGAGTTGCGCTTTGGGGATCTTGGCGAAGGCCTCATCGGTCGGCGCGAACACGGTGAACGGACCGGCGCCCTTCAGCGTGTCGACCAGACCGGCGGCAGTGAGTGCCGCGGCGAGGGTCTTGAAATTGCCCGCACCGACGGCGGTATCGACGATGTCTTTCGCTTGAGCCGACAACGCAGCGATCGACAGAACGGACAGGGCGAGGATCTTCTTCATGGTGAGTTTCCTTGGTTGGAGTGATTGCGAGGGAAGAACACAGGGGAACGAATGGGGCGGACGGCCTCGTCGAGCGGATCAGGGCGCGACGGCCGGCAGGAGCACCTTGTCGATCACGTGAATGACGCCATTGCTGGCGATCACGTCGGTGGCGACGAGGTTGGCGGTGCGGGCGCGACCGTCGGTGATCGCGAGGGTGGTGCCCACGGTGAACGCCGTGCCCTGAACGGTGGTGACGGCGGCCGGCTTGGGCAGTGCCGCGACTGCAGCAGCCCGAACGTTGCCCGCGACGACGTGGTACTTCAGGATGTCGGCGAGGCCGGGGCTGGCCAGCAACTGCGCCTTGGACAGATTGAGCTCGCCGAGCGCCGCCGTGAATGCATCGTTGGTCGGTGCGAACACGGTGAAAGGGCCGGCGCTGCTCAGCGTCGTCGCCAGGTTGGCGGCGACCACGGCTTCGACCAGCACCGAAAACGCCGGGTTCAGCTTCGCCATCTGCACCACGTCGAGCACACCGGGCGGCACCAGCACCTTGTCGATGACATGGATCACGCCGTTGCTGGCGGCAACGTCCGCGGTGGTCACCGTCGCCTGGGTCAGCACCTCGTCGGTGATCTTGACACCTGCGGCCGTGTTCACGGCAAGGGTCGTCGCGGCCCCCTCGAAGCTGTACAACGTCGGCTGCGCTGAAGTCGCGCCGGCGGATACCAGGTCTGCTGCCAGTTTCTTCGTTGGCAGCACGTGGTACTGCAGGATCTTCGCCAGCATCGGCCCGTCGAGCGAGGTGACCATCGCGGAGGCGCTGGCGAAGCCGAGCGTCGTCGCCAGCGCGTTGAACGCCGCGTCGGTCGGTGCGAACACCGTGAGGCTCGAGGTGTCGGCGTTGAGTGCGGGCACCAGGCCCGCCTTGTCGGCGGCCGCGACCAACGCAGTGAAACCGCGCGCGGTGGCTTCGGCCGCGACAGTGCCGGGGGGCGCGGGGTCGTCGCTGCCACCACAGGCAGCAATCAGTACAGCTGCACAAACCGCAGTCCAAATCTTGAACAGACGAATCATCGTGAAGACTCCTGGATCGAGGCTGGGAAGGCCACGGCGCTGGTCGTGAGACGAGGCGTGAGTGGATGGCTGAGCGGACCGGAATATGAACTGTTCGGTTCGCAGATGCGACTGTGTGGTCTTTTCGCATACTGGTTGGTATCTGTTATGACTGAAAAGCCCAGAACCGGCTTTGCACCGGCCTAAAATGGCTCATGGCCGGGGTCTCGTTCAAGTTGCAAGTGCGGCAAGTGCGCGAAGACGCCATCGTGGCGTCGGCCAACCGTCTGCTTGCCGAAAAGGGCTACGACGCCATGACTGTCGACGAAGTGGCAGCCGACGTCGGCATCGCCAAGACGAGCCTCTACAAGCACTTCACCTCGAAAGAAGAACTCGCGGCGGCCGCGATGATCCGCGTGCTCGACCAGGCCCTCGCGTTCCTTGCCACGCTCGAAGCGCGCGCCAAGGTCTCAGCCCTGAGCCAGCTGAAGGCAGTCGCGCGCTGGGCCATGCAGGGGCAGCTGGCCGGCGAGATGCCTTCATTGCCGGCTCAGAACTCGGCATTGCGGGCCGCGCTGATGGCCAACAAGATCTACATCGACCGGTTAATCCAGGTGAGCGACAAACTCGGCGCGTGGATCACCGCCGCCCAGAAATCCGGCCAGCTGAACCGCAAGTTGCCCGCCGAGATCGTTCTCTACACCATGTTCGCGCGCGCCTGTGATCCCGTCCTCGGTCTGCTGAAGTCGAACGCCGGTTACAGCGACGAACAGATCATCTCGATGTTGCTGACGACTTGTTTCGACGGCCTGGCCGGGCCCACCGCGCAGCTCACACTCGCTTGACTGCCGACGGCTACTGAGGCGTTGGCAGGATCGCCGGTGGCTTTCGGTCGGCGCGTCCCACCCACCAGCAGGCGGCGAAGATCACCAGCGCGCCAAGCCACACCTGGGGCCGTACCGCTTCGTCGAAGAAGAGCCATCCGAAGAGGGCCGCCCACGGCAGCGCGGTGAATTCCAGGACGCCGAGCGCTTGGGCTTCTGCCCCCGCATAGGCGCGCACGAGCAACTGGATGCCGAGATTGCCCAGCAACCCGGCGAGCACCGCCAGGCCCAATGCCGACCAGGTCGGCAACGGTGCACCGACCGCGGCCGGCGACAGCAACACCATCGGGACGGCGGCGCTGGTCAAGGTCAGCAATGTCGAGCCGTCCTTGGCGGCGCGCGCGCGCATCACGATCGCGGCCAGCGCATACGTCAGCGCTGCGCCGAGGATCGCGGCCAATGCCAAGGCGCGCTCGCCGTCGAAGCTCGGTGCACGCTGAACGGTCAGCAAGACGCCGGCGAAGCCCACGAAGGCGGCCAACATCATCGGCCCGCGCATCTTCTCACCGAGAAACAGATGGGCGAGCGGTGGAATGAGAAGCGGGGCGATGAACGACAGGGTGATGGCCTCGGCCATGCCAAGCCGGGTCAGCGCGAAGAAAACAGAAAGGCGGTCACCGCGATCAGCGTGCCGCGCAAGGCGTGGGCGGGCAGCATCTCCCGGGTCAGCCTGGGCCGACCTTGCTACCCCCAGACGGCGAGCGCGAAGACCGTCCCGAACACGTAGCGACCCAGCACGGCATAAGCGACCGGGTACGACCGCGTCAGCTCCTTCACCGTGGCGTCGAGCGCGCACAGCGCCGCGATGCCGGCAGCAGCAAGAACGAAAGGTCGAGGCGACGGCACGCAGGCAGTTCAATGGGCGACAGGGGATCCGATGCCAGCAGGCGGCTTTGCGGGCCCGCCGGCGATCGAGATCGACACCCATTGTGAAGGCCGGCGTTGGTGGTTCGGTGACGCCAATCTGCAGCGCTACTCTTCGGAAATCGCCGCCTGCTGCAAGGTCGCATCGAACACCAACCGACGCGGTGCGGTCGGCGTCCACGGGTTCCAAGTCACGGTGTTCCTCGCAACCTCTGGTCGCCTACGGGTTCACACAGGTGAAGGAAGCCGCAGCGTTAACGTCGCCCGTGCCCTTGTAGGCCACCCATTTTGGGTAGTCGCACAGCGGCCTGCTGCGTCCCGGCACGCCGACTGTATCGACGGTCACCTGATGCGCGGGCGCTAGGCCGCCCTCGGCCCACTGCTCCAGCGCGGTCAACGAGTCCCAGGTCGCATTGAACTGGCTGCTGATCGCGTGGCCGTACCCTGCCACCTCGTAGAAACGCGCGAAGCTCGCGACTTGCTTGCTGCCGAACATCTGCACCAGACGCTCGTAGTAGTCCTCGGTGGCTCGAGCGCTGACCAGCACGTCCTGCAATCCGTGCGCGAGGAGCAACTTTCCGCCCCGCGCGGCGAACTCAGAAATGTCGGGCGACTGATCGATCATCCGGCTCAATTCGCGCCAGCGTAGGGACCACTCGCTCTTCTGCTGAGGGTCGAACGAGAGCGGGTTGAACGCCAGGTCGCGTGTGATGATGTTCTTCAGCACTCCGTCCAGTTGTTGGCTGATGTACGGTGCCGCGGCAGGCATCGGATTGGCAGGCTGCGCTGAACCGAGGTTGAGAAAGACGATGGTCGGCTGCACCGGCGACGCCGACGTGATGCCGAGGTCTGCACCCCAGACGTTGTAGCCGGGGTATTCCTTGTTGCCGCGAGCCAGCGGGAAGGCGAAGCGGGCCGGCGCGTTCATCGTGCGAACCGCCGCGATCTGCGCATCGGAAAGGCAGCTGTCGCCAGTGTCTGCGCCGTTGGGGCAGCGCAGCGGAGATGCATTCAGCATCGCCGTCGCCGGATCGAACGTGGCATTGCACGCGGCCTGGTTGCTGACAAGGCCGTCGATGACCCCATCGAGCCCGTCGCAGATCTGCATGGCCGACTGAAACAGGGCCAGACGTTTGTTGGCGTTGGGATAAGCCCCTGGCTTGGATAGCGCAAGCGTTGCAACCTGTCCGCCCAGCATCGCCGATGCCTGGTTCCAAGCGGGGTACCAGGCAATGGCTCCGTCCCAGTCCTGCGGCCAACGCTGGATGCTCTGCAGCGCCTCGCGGCCGCCGGTCGAGCCGCCAGCGAAGTACGACTTCAGAGGCGCTGCGGCATAGCGTGCTTTGATGACGTAGACCGACGCATCTCGGGTCTTCTTCAAGGCGTCCCCACCCCAGTTCGCCAAAGCCTCGTCGTTCAAACCGAAGGAGCCGTCGAGCGAGCCGCGCGCGCCGCCCTGGTGACCCGAATCGCTGCCGAAAACCGCGTAGCCCCGCGTCACCGGCAGAGCCTTGTCCGTCGCGCCGGCTGGAACGTTGCCGATGACATTGGGAATGCTGCCGTCGAAGCCGCCGCCCCCGTACATCAGCGCCTTCTGATTCCAGTGGGCGGGCAGTGCGACCCGAAAGAGGATGTTGGGCGCCGAGGGGTCGAGCGGGGAAATGCGCCCGTTCACGCGGCAGTGTTCAGCGACGAAAGCCGCGCCGGCGCCGGCGGCGGGGACGACGGTGGCGTTGAGCACGGAGCCGCCCATGGTCGGCAACGCGATGGCGCTGGCAGGGATCGCCATGCCGGCGAGAGCCTCGCACGACGCAGGCGACTGCGCGATCGCAGCGGGCGCGGCGCCCGCCATCAGTATGAGCGTGGCCAAACCACGGCCGGACAAGCGGCCTGCCCACAGGGCATGCAGTGAGTTCATATCGTCTCCTTGAGTATCAATTTCATCCCGCGCGCTTGCAGGCGGGTCGTTTGACGAGCAACCTCGCAGCAGACCGCTGCTGCACCAGGCACGTGCCATCAGGCTGGACTGACTAGCAGTGTCTTTGCATGAGACGGTCGCTTCAATGTCCGTGAGACACACATCGAGCCCAAGGAGGTGTTCTCTCCGGCCACCGCACAAACCCTAGTGCGGGAGTCGGTTGCACCTGACTCATCCGCCAGGCCGCAGAAGCCGGACGAAAAAGATCCATAGAGCAGAGCGATCTGGCGCGACCGCTCGGATGCGGAAGTTGCGAGCGGCCTCGAGCGATCCCAGAAGTGACTCTCGTCCAGGCTCGACCGTCGGTCAGCAGATGCTCCTGGCGTGTCGCCGGAAGCGAGGAAGCGAGATCTCGGCTGAGTGCTGACTGCCTCGCAAAGAACAACGGCCTAGGCGCAATGCCTAAGCCGTTGATTTGATGGTGGCCCCTGAGTAACTCCGAACGCTCGACCTACGGATTAGGAGCACCGAACTGGCTTTTCGTGGCTGAATCCCTTTCGTCTCGTAAGCCTTCGGCGAGGTTTAATCCGTAGGTCCCTGGTTCGAGCCCAGTCGAGGAGCCAGATTTCTTCGTTCGGAAGCAAGCGCGTAGGTCGAAGGCCTAGGCGGTTTTTTTCTTGCGTAGCTGGTTGGTATCGCCCTCGGTATCAGGCGTCGCTGGACTTGCCGTGTTCACAGCCCTCGTACGAGCGCTCGCTGATGGGCTTGCTCTGCGCGGCGGACGGAGCGACCTCCTTCTGGGTCCTAATCTCCAGAGTGCCTGCTATTGGCTCGGCGTCTGGATAGCGCTTCAGGGCCTCCTCGCGGCTCATGCGAAATGGAGTCCTGCGGCGTTTGCCGCAATCATCCGTAAACCACCAGAGCCAGAATTCAGTGCGCTTGCTCATGGCCAATCGCTCCGGTGTCTACTCGCAGCCATCTGCCCAGATCTCAATCCTAGGCTCGCACCCCTTAGACCGAGCCCCCTCACTCAAGGGGAGTCATGCAAGGACTTCCCGGCCTGTCAGTACGGCCTCGGATTGAGTAGGTCCTGAAGGCAAACTTGCACGCCTTCCAGCCAAAGTTCTACAGGGCGAACGACACGGAGTCTCGGCGGGTCTCCCGGGTATTCGACGGCGATTACATCTTGACCGTGGAGGGCCTTGCGTAGGTACGATGGCAGGGCAATGAAGCGTGAGATCCCATCTGCGACGTAGTAGCCCGGCTGCCCAGGTCCGGGAGGTTCAATTGCGACGCCCATGGCGAAGTAGCGGCAAACATTGTTCCTAGCGGCGTCGCTCGCACTTCCTGGCCCGCTCAGCACATGGGCGAGCCGACGAAACAGCGGCAAACGCGTGTGCAGACAAAGCGAGCCCGCCGCGGGAAAACCGTCTAGCCTGGTAGGCCCGATGAGCGCTCCCGCAACAGCCGTGCATCCTCGCGCAGCAACGCCCGTTCGACGTCGTGTGCCAAGACTTGCAGGGTGATGCCTAACGATGCCGCAACGCTGCCTGACCCTGGCGGCATATGCAGTCGGTCACCACGCATCAGAACCCTCAGGCGGGCCTTGCGACAGGCATCGAGCCGTGCGTCCTGCCGGGCTTCATCGGTTAGGGGCTCCATGGAGCCGATTGTCGCCGAGGCAGTAGCGGAAACCCAAGACCAAAAGACAGCCGATTGGCCTTCCTTGATGACTGACCCTCTGCTGGTGGCTGTGCCAAAGGGCTGCCGCGAGAAAGCGGTAAACGCTCGCCGAATCCTAAACTGCATCTGTTCCCGTCCGGCCTGATAGGGCACTTCGCGACGAAAAATGCTGTTCGTGGCTTAGAGATGATGGCCCCCGGGACACGGGATACACGAAGCGTTCAGACACGCAGAAAATGGGACGTGCGCTACTTTCTTCTTGCCCTTCGAGATGCTTTTAGAGCGTATCAACGCTCGAAGCAATTTCACTATCCGTGCAACATTGAGGGGCGGAAGCGATACTGAACGTGGACATGAGCCTAGGGCCGCCAATTCCGCGAATCGTCCCCCAAAGGCCCGAGTGGCAGCCGGTACCGGGGAAACCTCACTGGTTCGTCAGCACTGATGGAAAGAATCGGTGGATGTATGCACCACCGCTTGATACACCCGTGCCCATCGCACGGTAGAGGCGCTCACAGCCAAACGAGCGACAGGGCCGGATTCTGAGTACCGTTGACTATCGTTGCATCGACTCCAGACGCGCCACCGCGTCCTTCTTGCTCATTGCCCTCAGGGCTGCGATAGCAGGCATGTGCCTGGCCAGCGGTCGGGTTTTGCCCTGCTCCCAGTTGTGAACAGACTGGTCTGAGGCCCCCAGCAGTAGACCGCACTGCACAGAAGAAAGCCCCAGGCGTCGACGCTGGGAGGCCAGGCTCTTTGCGCTGAACCTGAACTTGGCGGGATTCTCGTCCACCGCTTCGCTGCGGGGCGCCGTCATGTGTACCTTGGATAGACGCTTTAGAGCCAGTTCGAGAGTCTGTGCACGGCGCTTCAGTGCCGCAATCTCCGAGCGGTAGGCACTGACTGCCTTCTTGAGCGGAACAGTCTCGCCTCGGACCTCTTTGCGGGCTACACGAGCCATTTCACTTTTCAAGACAGTTGCGACGTTTGGCATTTCAAGAGTTTGTGGTTGCGGGAAAAACGGCATCTTATATGGAACGAACAAATCAATCATAGGTAACTTCGTCCCAAATGCCAAAAGCTACGAGCGAACGTTGACTATGAGTTCATAGCGTCAAGCGGCATTTCCAAAGTGCGCCTGGGTTACTCCCTTGGCGCATTTTTTTCGCCTTCTAACAGGAGAACGCCAATGCGCTTCCTGCGCGATACGCCATCCATCAACACCGAAATCAAGGAGAACCCAGGGACCTAGCTACTACAGCGCTACTCACCCGTCATCTTCAATACGGCTCTGAATTTAATCCTGACAACCCGGCCGACCTGCTCACCGTCTTTGTCATCGAGTGGGGAGACACCCTACAGACCATCGACGCGGCAATGGACGGTTGCTTTCTCACCAATCATTGGTCGCGACGACGACTCGGGGATCCAGGCTTTGCGCCGTGCTTCGAAACGCTCGAGGAACACGCGACGGTGTTCGAGATGGTCTTCATCCAAAGCGACGAAGGACATGCCCTTGTGTTGCTCATACCAAAGACATCTGCAATCGATCCCGAGTTGCTAGCGCTATGTGCTCAACACGCGACTCCTGCAGAGGAGTTGTCGCCATGAGCCGCCGCGCAGACCCACCAACAGCCACCTCCGGGTTGCCTCTTCTTTTTTGGAGACACCATGTCATCACTGATCGCTGATCTGCTTGACCGGCTCGACACCGAACGTCGCTACGGGTTCGAGGAGCGTGCCGGGACTATTGAGTTCGACTCGAGGGTTTCACGAGACGAGGCCGAGGCGCTCGCTCTCATCGATCTGCCGCGGAGCCATCCGGCCGCATTGACCGGCATCACCGCGCTCGAGGTTGATCACGACGGGTACGTCGACACGGTCATCACCACGGATCTCGAGGCGGTCGATCGCCACTTCGGCCGCGAGTCACTGGCTAAACATCGTCGACCTGGCCGATGTCGTTCGCACCCACTTCGGCGGCCTTGCACGCTTGACGCCGCTCGACTAGACAACGATGCACACCTCCTCGGAGGCTGACACCAGTCGTCCGCCGAGGTCAAAGCCAAAGACCTGATAGCAGTACTGAGTGTTCGGCAGGAAGGACGAGTCCACGACGCTCGTTGCCCTGGTTGAACCCACCAGCGTCGCGCCGTCTCGCTCGACCCGGAATGTGTCGGCGTAGGAGTCGCCCGTCCATTGCAGTTGGATGGACCGAGCGCCGGCACGGCTGACCGACAAATCGATGCCAGGTACTGACGTGCCATCCGAGCCGATGAACACATAGAAGCTGGCGCCGCCTCCGCAGCCAGCCAATAGGAAGGTCGCAGCGACAACGGCGCGCATAGCGCGACTCATCTTTATCTCAATCACACAACCCTAGTGTCGTGAGTTAGAAGTTCGCAGACAAAACCTTTCGATGCTGGCGAGGATGCCATCTGCGGACTTGGACCACGTGAACGGCTTGGGGCGGTCGTTGTTGAGGTCCAGATAGTGCCGGATGGCTTGTTCGAGTTGTCGGGTCGAGCGATGCGTGCCGCGCCGGATGTAGGTTTGAGTCAGCGTTGCGAACCAGCGCTCGATCTGATTGGCCAAGACGCCGAGGTCGGAGTGAAGTGGACGTGGAATCGAGGATTGCGGGCAAACCAGGCCCTGATTGCAGGCGTCTTGTGGGTGCCGTAGTTGTCCATCACGAGATGGACGTCCAGGCGGGGCGGAACGTTGGTCTCGATGGTGCGCAAGAACTGCAGGAACTCACTGCTGCGGTGCCTGCGGTGCAACTCGCCGATGACCTCGCCCGTGGCAATGTCGAGCGCCGCAAAGAGCGTCGTAGTTCAACGAACTTCTAACTCACTACACTAGGAGAACACATCATGAATACAGACTCTATTCGCATCCTGAAGACCGGCACGTGCCCCTCCCTGTCCGGCAAGTCGAAGCTGACCTACGAGATCAGCGCCGCGTCTGCCTCTGAGATCTGCGTCCGGGTCACGAAGAATTCGGGCGCGGGGATGTTCAGCAAGGCCTGGGTCGCCCTTGACCAGGTTCACAGACTGGTGAACGACAAGCCGATCACGTCAACGACCCTCGCACCGATGTTCAAGGGCGGCTCGGCAAACTCCGCGGGCTTCCTGCTCGCGGTGATGAAGCATGAGGGGTTGGTGGAGCCTCCTGGACGGGCTTACGAACGACTCGACGGGAAGACGTTCTTCACCGAGATCAAGACGCTGATGGGGTCGCCTGTGAAGGCCGCCTCGAAGACGAAGTCGGCCACTTCGAAGCCTGCCGTCTACGTCACGGAGGTGCATGGGCCGCTTGTCCCGGAGCCGAGAAAGCCCGCGAAGAAGTCGGTGAGCTGCTGGCGGCCAACCGGGCGTTGTTCGTGGTGCACGTGCTGCGCGACGCGCTCAAGGACCTTTGGTCATTCGCCACGCCGGCTATGCCGAGCGCGCCTGGAAGAGCTGGTACGGCCAAGCCAGGCGCAGCCGCATCGAGCCGCTCAAGCGCTTCGCCACGAACCTCAAGCCCTACCTGCCAGGCATCCTCGCCCAC